>Ga0302299_10000533_pt1 | contig 20883 bp, 11 predicted proteins | sample III_Fen_N3_4_FD_198795 | JGI IMG/M metagenome (GOLD analysis project Ga0302299, IMG submission 198795) | Peat permafrost microbial communities from Stordalen Mire near Abisko, Sweden - III_Fen_N3_4 | ecosystem: Environmental > Terrestrial > Soil > Wetlands > Permafrost | place: Sweden: Abisko... | reverse complement strand
CAGGGTCGCGTCGTGCAGCACGATGTGGTGGAGCTCGAGGTCGTCGAGATCGAGGTCGACCAGCCGGCGGTGCGAGGCGTCGAGCGCGCCGCGCATGCCGAGGTCGCCCGGCGCCCCGCGCGCTGGCATCGCCGGGTCGCCGCCGCGCTGATCGACGCGCGCGGCGATCGCGTGCAGCGAGCGCGCTGGCTGGTCGGTGAACCAGCCCTGCGCGCGGTTGGCGATGCGATCGAGCTGCGCGGCCCAGTGCTGGGCGCGGCGGTCGTGGGGCGTCTCGGGCAGCTCGCTCAGCTCGTGACGGAGCCCTGCGCCCCCTGCGCCCCCTGCGCCCCCTGCGCCCCCTGCGCCCCCTGCGCCCCCAACGGCCTCCGCGCCCAGCGCGAGAATCAACGGGCGCGCCGCGCCGATCGCCCCGCGCAGCCGCGCCGCCGCCACCGCTCCGGCCTCCTCGTCGCCTGCCTCGGCGGCGATCGCCAGCACCAGGGTCTCCCGCCGCGCCACCGCGAGCAGCGATTCGATCGCCGCGTCGCGCCCCTTCCATCCTGACACGCTCATCATGCTCATCGGGATCCTTCGTACGCCGGTCGTCATGACGGGTCGCCGCAATTGTTGGCGCGACCCGACCTATCGGAGCATGGCGAAGCGCGGCAATGCGAGCCCGCGTGATGCTGCGCAGCAATTCGCGGCGTTCACTCTGCGCGGGCGCCTCGGGCGCAGGAAGTGTGACGCGCACGGCCACGTCGATGTGAGCATCGGAGTCATGATTATCGGAAGACTCCAGATGACGAGTCGCGGCCGCCGAGCGTATAACGAGCCATGGCAAAGCCGTTTCTGCTGCAGCTCGGCTCGCGGCTTCGTCAGCTCGCGATCGCCGGCGCGATCCTCGTGGGGCTGGCGGTCTCCGGGGCGCGGGCACACGCCGCGTCGACGTTCACCCAGACACGTTATCCGATCGTACTGGCGCACGGCCTGAGCGGATTCCGCCAGCTGTTCGGTGTGGTCGATTACTTCTTCGACATACCGAGTGATCTGCGCGCTGGTGGCGCCACGGTATTTCTCACACAAGTGAGCGCGTTCGGCTCGGCCGAGCAGCGCGGCGAGCAGCTGCTGCAGCAGATCGAGTTCATCGCGGCGTCGACCGGGGCGGGCAAGGTCAACCTGATCGGCCACTCGCAGGGCGGGCTCGATGCGCGCTACGTCATGGCAGTTCGCCCCGATCTCATCGCGTCGCTGACCACGGTCGCCACGCCCCACCAGGGCGCCGAGCTGGCGGACTTCCTGGTCGATAATCTCGCGCCGGGCGGGTTCAATCAGACGGTGCTAGCGGCGCTGGCCAATCGCCTCGGCACGGTGCTCGATCTGCTGACCGGCGTGGCCGAGCCCCAGGACGCGCTGGGCGCGCTGACCTCGCTGTCGTCGGCGGGAGCGGCGGACTTCAACCGCCGGTTCCCGGCCGGCATGCCGGCGACGCGGTGCGGCGCCTCGCCGGCGCAGGCCCTGGGCATCCCGGTGTTTTCGTGGGCCGGCTCGAACCCGGTGACCGACATCTTCGATATCTCCGACGTGGTGCTCGCGCTGACATCGCTGTTTTACTCCGAGGATAACGACGGCCTGGTCGGTCGGTGTAGCAGTCACTTCGGCAAGGTGCTGCGCGACGACTACTCGATGAACCACCTCGACGAGGTCAATCAGCTGTTCGCGATGACGTCGCTGTTCGAGACGAGCCCGACGTCGGTGTTTCGCTCGCACGCCAACCGGCTGCGCAACGCGGGCCTGTAGGAGCATCGCCGATGGGTCGCCGCGGGGTTCCCGGCGCGGTCGTGGCCGGCGGCGCCGCGCTCGGCGTGCTGGTGATCGTGCTCGCCGCCGCATCGCGAGGCGGGCCGCGTTCTGCGCTACCGCCAGCCGCCGCGTTCGGCGTCACGGTCCCGCGCGGCGCGGCGGCGGTTCGCCTGCCGGCTCGAGCAAAGGCGATCGAGGTCGCCCCGCCCGCGAACGTGCCGGCCTCGCTCGAGGGCACCGAGCCCGACGGCGCGATCACCGCGGACGCCGCCGGGCACCTGGTGATCGATCTCGAGCTGCGCCGGCTGTTCGATCACTTCCTGGCCGCGACGGGGGAAGAGCCGATCGCGGTGATCCGCGCGCGGATCATCGCCGTGCTGCGCGCGCGGTTGCCGGCGGCCGCCGCGGCGGAGGCGATCGCCATCCTCGACCGCTACCTCGGGTACCGCAACGCCGCCCGTGGGCTGACCGCGCCGGCGTCGCCGGCCGCGGGGCTCGCTCAGATCCACGATCTCCGGGTGACCTGGCTCTCGGCCGCGGTCGCCAAGGCGTTGTTTGGCAGCGAGGAGGCCTCGATCTACGCCGCGCTGGCCCGCCGCGACATCGCCGCGGATCCGGCGCTGTCCGAGGCCGAGCGTGCGCGCCGGCTCGCCGCGCTCGAGGCCGCCAGGCCCACCGCCGACCGGGCGGCGCGCGCGGCCGCGACCGCGCCGCTCGACGAGATGAACCGCGAGGCCGCGATGCGCGCGGCGGGCGCGTCCGACGATCAGCTCAGCGCGGCCCGCACCGCCGCGCTCGGGGCCGAGGCCGCCGCGCGGCTCGCCGCGCTCGACCGCGCCCACGCCGCGTGGGATGCCCGGCTCGGCCGCTACCGCGCGGAGCGCGCCGCGCTGCAGGCGGACGGCGCGCTCGACGACGCCGAGCGCAGCCGCCGGATCGCCGCGCTGCAGGCGCGCTCGTTCTCCGCGGCCGAGCAGCTCCGCGTCGCGGCGCTGGATCGGCTGGCGGCGGATCCGGCCGCCGCGTCGCCGCGGTGATGGAAGCTGCCGGCCCGTCGCGAGCTACATCTTGATCCGATCGTCCTGGTCGACGGGCGCGCCGGATTTGTTACAGTGACGCGTCATGGCAAGCAAGCTCAAGGTCGGTGTCCTCGGCGCGACCGGCATGGTCGGCCAGCGTTTCGTGGCATTGCTCGATGCCCACCCGTGGTTCGACGTGACGGCGGTCGCCGCGAGCGCGGCGAGCGCGGGTAAATCGTACGGCGAGGCCGTCGCCGGGCGCTGGACGCTCGCGACGCCGATCCCGGCGGCGACGGCCAAGCTCACGGTCGGCAACGCCGCGGACGTCGCGTCGATCGCCGGTCAGGTCGACTTCGTGTTCTGCGCGGTCGACATGACCAAGGAAGCCACGGCCAAGCTCGAAGAAGACTACGCGCGGGCGGAGACTCCCGTGGTGTCGAACAACTCGGCGCACCGCTGGACCCCCGACGTGCCGATGATGATCCCCGAGATCAACAGCGATCACGCCAAGGTCATCGAGGCGCAGCGCAAGCGGCTCGGCACCAAGCGCGGGTTCGTCACGGTCAAGCCCAACTGCTCGATCCAGAGCTTCGTGCCGGCGATCCATCCGCTGATGAGCTTCGGGCCGACCAAGCTCGCGGTCTGCACCTACCAGGCGATCTCGGGCGCCGGCAAGACGTTCGAGACCTGGCCCGAGATGATCGACAACGTGATCCCGTTCATCGGCGGCGAAGAAGCCAAGTCGGAGAACGAGCCGCTCAAGATCTGGGGCACGATCTCCGGCGGCAAGATCCAGGCGGCGACCGCGCCGGTGATCACGTCGCAGTGCATCCGCGTCCCGGTCAGCGACGGCCACATGGCCGCGGTGTTCGTATCGTTCGAGCGCAAGCCGTCGAAGGACCAGATCTTGTCGGCGTGGAAGGAGTTCGGCGGCAAGCCGCAGCAGCTCGGCCTGCCGAGCGCGCCCACGCCGTTCCTGCGCTACTTCGAGGAGGACAACCGGCCGCAGACCCGGCTCGATCGCGACGCCGGCAACGGCCAGGCGATCACGCTCGGCCGGCTGCGCCCCGACGCCGTGTTCGACTGGCGGTTCGTCGGGCTGTCGCACAACACCGTCCGCGGCGCGGCCGGCGGTGCGGTGCTCACGGCGGAGCTCTTGACCAGCGAAGGCTACCTCGCCTCCAGGTGATCGTGTGAGCTGACCGCCTTGCTCACGTCATGACGACGCCGCGCTCGTCGCGGTGACCGGCCATGGCGACGGCCTGGGACCGGCGTTCCAGTTGTCGTGCCGGCCATCCCAGTGGATGAGCGTGGCCTTGGAGATGTCGAAGCCGTCGATGCAGTTGAGGTTCACCGAGACGTAGTCGCCGCCGAGCATCTCGAGGTGGCCCCTGGCGAAGCAGTAGACGTGGCAGCGGGCACAGAAGAACCGGCGACCGACCTCGGGCCTCCGGGTGAACGAGTCAAGCGTTGACTCCGGGCTGAGCAGCGTGAAGGCGGCCGGCTTGACGAGGCTACCGGTGGCGCCGAGCTTGGTGCACAGCGTGCAGTTGCATTGCGACCCGTTGGCGAGGTCGAGCTCGACCTCGAACTGGACGTCGCCGCAGATACAGCTTCCATGGTGCTTCATCATCCCGAGCTTGGTCGGGCCGGATGACAGACGGCTGTCAGGTATGTGCGGGGGATCGGGCCAGGTCAGGCGGCCCACCGTGCGAGGTAGCCGCGCAGGTGCAGCTTCTTGAGCGTCGCGGCCGACGACATGTAGCGGATGCATCCGAAGATCGGCCGGGTCGGCGCCCACGGTCGGTCGAACCGGCCGAGCGTCCAGAAGATGCCGCTGTACGAGTTCGGATCGCGGCCGTCGATGGCGTACTTGTTGTTGAGCTCGATGAGCGTCGCGAGCGCCACGCGCGGCGAGCTCGACCACTCCAGGATCTTCTTGCCCCACAGCATGCGCAGGTAGTTGTGAATGCGACCCTCGGCGAGGAGCTGGCGCTGCGCCGCGTTCCACACCGGATCGGCGGTCGCGGCGGTCTCGAGCGCCCGCCGCGCATAGCGCGTGGGCCGCGGATCGCCGGCGTGATCGTCGAGCGTGCTCTGCGCCCACGCCGGCAGCGAGCTGTAGCGATCGTAGTCGGCGCGGTGGAAGCAGAACCCGTAGCCGAGCTCGCGCCAGGTGATCAGCTCGTCGAGGAAGGCCTCGGAGCCCGGCGGTAGGCCCCACCAGCCGGCGCGCTTGCCGGTCGGCTTGTCGGCCAGCCGCGATGGATCCCAGCCGGCCGCTCGCCACACCCGCCAGGCGACGTCATGCGCCGAGACGTGGCCGAAATGCAGGTACGGTGACAGCCCGCTCGCCGCGTCGTCGTCGGGGTGGTTGTGACCGTCTCCGTAGCGCGCGAGCTTGCGCGCGACGAAGTCGCCCAGCACCTCGCCGGCCGCGGCGGCGCCGCCGCGATACGGGACCTGGGCGACCGCGTGATCGATCGGCAGCGCGGCGAGCGCGGCCGGCGCGGCCGCGAGCAGCGCCGCCGAGGCCTGGGGCCAGCGCCCGAGGATCGCCCCGGCGAGCTCGGCGTGCCGGACCGCGCGCGGCAGCGAGGCGAACGGGTCGGCGGCAGGCGCGTCGAGCAGGTACGGCCGGAGCGTCTTGTGCAGGTGGCGGCGGAACGCCGCGGCGGTCGAGAACGCCTGGTCGGCGGCGCGCAGCGGGAGGATGCCGTTGCCGTCGACCTGCTCGAGGCGCACCGGCAGCGCGGCGCCCGCGGCGGCGACCATGCGCGGCAGGAAGAACCCGGGCTGCTCGTCGGTGACGACCACGCAGGCGCGCGCGGCGAGCGCCGCGAGCAGGCCGGCCCCGGCCCCGGGCGCCGGCTCGACGTACGGCAGGTACGTCACCCCGGCGGCGGCGCACGCGCGCGCGTTGTCGGCCATGCCCTGCAGCACGAACGCGTGCAGCCGGTCGCTCGCCCACGGGTAGCCGGCGCGCAGCGGCTCGAACACGACGAGCGGGCGGCGCAGTGCCACGGCGTGCGCGATCGCGTGGTCGAGCGCGAAGCTCCAGGCCGTGCGGCGCGCGGCGATCATCCAGTACAGGACGTAGTCGCCGCGGCTGGCGATCGCCGCGGCGTTGACCTGCGTGACGCGTCCCGCGCCGCCGGCGTTCACGGCCTTGCTTGTCATGCCGCTCCGACGCCGGTGAGCGTGCCGCGGTTACGGTTACTTGCTGGCGCGCTCGGGCGCGCTGCCGCCGCCGAGCCAGGCGCGCAGCTGGGGCTCGACGAGCTTGCGCCGCGCGATGCACTGGTCCATGTGCTCGACGCCCTGGCGGACCGCGCGATCGCCGCCCGGGAGCTTGCCGAACGTCCTGGTGACGTAGTCGGCGTACTCGTCGCGGTGCGACGGCGCGCAGTTCGACGTGAACACGAAGGTCAGCCAGGTGTTGCCGCCGGTCGCGCCATCGGTCGGGATCCGCTTCATGATCTCGTCCTGGTGGTCGACGAAGAACTTGCGGGCGGTCACGCCGTTGGCCTCGCCGCCGCGGCCGGCCAGGAACAGGATCCACTGGGTCTCGCGGATATCGAGCGCCGGATCGAGGATCAGCTGCAGCGTGGCCTGCAGCCGCTTGTCGTCGGTCGTGGTGGCGAGCGCAGCGAGAATCTCACCGCGACGCGTGCGATCGGGCTCGGTGTGGACTTCCTTGATCAGGCGATCGAACGCCGCGGGGTTGGCGCGCGCGGCGAGCGTGATCACGGTGCCGCGCACCGACTGCGGCAGGTCGCGCCACTTCGCCGACAGCCGGACCGCCTCGGCGGTCAGCGTCGGCTCCTGGCCGACCAGGGCGACCGCGTCGACCAGGTCGCCGCGCGCGCTCTCGACGTCGAGGTTGTCGTTGTCCTTGGGCACGAGGCCCGCCTTGCGCGCCGGCGCGCCGAACGTGCGGCGCAGCCACGCCTCGTAGGCCGGGCGCAGCTCGCCGGGGACCGCGTCGCGCAGCCCCATCGGCAGCGCCAGCGCGTCGCCGATCGAGAACCGGTCACCGGCGGCGACCAGCTTGGGCACGAACGATAGCGCGGCGCCCAGCGGCAGCTTGCCGAGGGTGGCGGCGTTGGTCACGTCGAACACGACGACGCGGCGCTCGGTCGGCTTGAGCTGCGGCCACGCGGCGTCGCGCAGGCTCGCGACCTGCGCCGCGGTGTAGACGTTTCGGTAGTAGCCGCGGCCGTCGACGTTGGGCATCATCCAGCGCGGGCAGCTCGGCGCGTCGAGCGCGATCGCGCCGGCCGGGCCCTCGATCAGGCCGCAGGTCTCGGCGCGCTTGCCGCCGCGGTCGAACGCCACACACACCGGGACGATCCACGGCTTGCCGGCGGTCGGCTCCCCGGCGCCGGGCGGGATGTAGCGCTGCTGGCTGACCGTGACGCGCGGCGGCTGGCCGGCGTCGCACGCCAGGGTGGCGGTGATCTCCGGCGCGCCGGGCTGCTCGAGGAACGTCGCGAACGCCGGGCCGACGTCGCTGCCGGCGGCCTTGCTGATCGCCGCGGCGAACTCGGTCGAGGTCGCGTTGCCGAACGCGTGCTGCTTGATATAGGCGCGCACGCCGGCGATGAAGGCGTCGTGCCCGAGGTAGCCCTCGAACATGTTGAGCACGCTCGCGCCCTTGTCGTAGGTGATGCCGTCGAACGCGTTGGCGATATCTCCCGACGCGACGATCGGCTGGCGGATCTGGCGCGCGCTGACGATGCTGTCGCTGCCCAGCGCCGAGTTGCGCATGGAGACCTCGGACTGCTCGTCGTGCCACACCGGATCGAACCGCGTGGCGATCTTGCGCTCGACCCAGTTGGCGAACCCTTCGTTGAGCCAGATGTCGTCCCACCACGCGGTGGTGACCAGGTCGCCGAACCACTGGTGGGCGAGCTCGTGGGCCGCGACCGTGACCCACGCGTACTGGTTACGCTGCGACGCGTGCTTGGGGTCCATCAGGATCAGCGTCTCGGTGAACGTGATCATGCCGGCGTTCTCCATCGCGCCGAACCCCACGGTGACCGGGATGGTCATCATGTCCATCTTGGGGTACGGGAACGGCGAGCCGAAGAACTCCTCGAGCAGGTCGATCAGCGGCGCCGAGGTCCTGGCGGCCCACGCGGCGTCGGCGGCGCGATCCTTGAGCGCGATGATGCGCACCGGCGTGCCCGACCTGGTCTTGCCGGCGTCGACGACCTCGAACGGCCCGACGCCGAACGCGACCAGGTAGCTCGGCAGCGGCTTGGTCGCCTCGAACTCGACGCGCTTGGTATCGGGCCCGAGCGCCTGCTCGTGCAGGACGGCGGTGTTGCTGATCGCGGTCAGCCGGGCGGGCACGTCGAGCGTGAGCTTCCACGGCACCTTGTTGTCGGGCTCGTCGAAGCACGGGAACGCCCAGCGCGCGTAGGTCGCCTCGAACTGGGTGAAGATATAGGGCGAGCCGGCCACGGTCTGCTTGAACGCGCCGGTGGTGTTGGTCTCGTCGAACTCGCCGGTGTACTCGATCGCGAGCGTCCACGTGCCGGCGTCGAGCGGCGCGGCGGCGCGGAACGCCAGCAGCTCGTCGGCTTGGGCCGTGACCGCGAGCTCGATGGCGCCGCTCGTGCCGGTCGCCGTCGCGTGCGCGACCTTCAGCTTGCGGCCGTGCAGCCAGATCGTGGACGAGCGCTCCGCGATGGTGCCGGTGATCGCGATCGCGCCGGCGAATCCCGGCCTGGCGGGATCGATCGCCAGCCGCGCGGCGTAGCTCGTCGGCAGGAAGTTGCGCGGCAAGCGCAGCGTCGGCGCGGCGGGATCGAGGCCGCGGTCGACGACCGGCTTGGTGGCGGCGGTGGTTGGCGACGCGGCCGGCGCAGGTGCTTTCACCGGGGCGGCGGGAGAGGAACAAGCGACAAGGACTGCCGCGACGAAAAACGTCCGCATGCGATGCAATGTATCTGCTGCGCACAGGCTTTCGCCCGTAAATAATCGAGTCGTCGCGTGCGACACGTGCGACGGCAGCGACGAGATTCAGCGCGCGTGAACCTCCCCCCATGTCGCAGTCGCGGGCTTCGCGGTGGCGATGGAGGGTCGCGTCACGCACTGTGCGCGTGCGGCGCCGCCGGTTCGATCTCGTCGCGAACACCACCCCGCGCGCCCGCGCTCGCCGACGTGTAGGGCGCGGCGTCCGCGGTCCGGACAATCGCGTCGTCAGCGCTCCGCGCGCTTCTTGCGGGGCGTGAGGCCGTACTGCTTCACCTTCTCGAAGAACGTGCGCACCGGCATCGCGAGCAGCGCCGCGGCGCGGGTCTGGTTGCCGCGGGCCGCGGCGAGCGCCTCGCGGATCCGCGTCAGCTCGAGCTCGCGCAGCTCGTCGGCGAGCGGGCGAAACTGCGGCGGGATCGGTGGCAGCGCGGGCGCGACCGGCGGCGCCACGCTGGGCGGCAGCCGGGCCAGGCGCTCGGTGACGTGGTCGGCGAGCAGCTCGTCGACCGACATCGTCGCGGCGACGTACTGCATCAGGTTCTTGAGCTCGCGGACGTTGCCCGGCCAGGCGTGCGCGAGCAGCGCCTGGCTCGCGCCCTCGGAGATCTGGATCGCGCGCCGGCCGGTCCGCCGGCACGCCTCGTCGAGGAACGCCGCCGCGAGCAGCGGCAGCTCGTGCGGCCGCTGGCGCAGCGGCGGCAGCGCGAGCGTGGCCGCCGACAGCCGGAAGTACAGGTCGCGGCGGAACCGTCCCTCGGCCACGTCGGCCTCGAGGTCGCGGTTGGTCGCCGCGACGATCCGGACGTCGACCTCGCGCTCGCGGGTATCGCCGACCCGCGTGACGCGATGCGATTCGAGCACGCGCAAGAGCTTGGCCTGGTTGGCCAGCGTGAGCTCGCCGACCTCGTCGAGGAACAGCGTCGAGCCCGACGCCGCCTCGAGCAGGCCCGGGCGGTGGGCGATCGCGCCCGAGAACGCGCCCTTGGCGTGGCCAAACAGCTCGCTCTCGACCAGCGTGTCGTGCAGCGCCGCGCAGTTGAGCGAGATCAGCCGGTGGCTGGCGCGTCGCGAGCGGGTGTGCAGCGCGGTCGCGACCAGCTCCTTGCCACAGCCGGTCTCCCCGGTGATCAGTACGGGAATCTCGGAGGACGCCAGTCGCTCGACGAGCGCGTAGAGCCGGAGCACGCTGGGATCGGCGATGATGACGCGCTGGGCGCCGATCGTCAGCGTCTGCACCCCGCGCGCCGCGCCACCCTCCCGATCGAGATCGACGGTCACCGCGGCCGCGTGCGCGCCAGCGAGCAAGCGCGCGGCGTCGTAACCGTCGGTGGGGCAGGTGACTCGGCCGATCTGTAGCGCCATCCCGGCGAGCTTGCTGCGAATCCGGGTGGCAAGGGCGTCCGCTTCGTCGGGGCTGGTGTCGGGCAGTAGGACGTACAGCTCATGATCGGCCGACCAGGTTACCGCATCTCCGCGACGAAGTTGCCCGAGCACGGCGCGCTGTGTCGCCGCGGGGTCGAGCAAATCGGCCGCGGCGGCCTGCGACAGCGCCGCCGGTTCCGGTACGCGCTGCGACGCCAGCGCGGACGCCGCGACGACGCACACCACCGAGACCATCCGGCCGTCGTTGATCGCGCGGGCGACCTCGTGGGCGACGCGGCGCCGGAACGCCGCCGGCTCGATCGGCGTGAGCCGCTGCGGCGCAGCGTGGAGCTCGAGCTCGGTGCGATGCAGCCGGATCCGGTCGCCCGGCTGCAAGGCGCGCTCTCCGCAGAGCGGCACGCCATTGACGAACGTCCCCTGATGCGAGCCGAGATCGGTAATCGCGATCCGGCCGTCGTCGAGCGCCAGCTTCGCGTGGAGCCGCGAGACCTGGGCGTCGTCGAGCCGCAGGTCCGCCGACTCGGACCGGCCGATCACCACCGCGCCGGAGGCGGGCAGCGGATGCATCCACGGTGTCGGCCCGCTGAACACCAGTAAATATCGCTGATCGTGGTCCGGGGCAGTCTCGCCCTCGACCGCGCCATGTGGCGTATAGCCAGCGGGTGTGACGCTCATGGAGCGCGCCTCGCGAACATCCCCGATTTCCCTGCAACTCGCAGCAACACGCAACGGCGATCCCGGTTAGCTACACAGGCCTACGTGTAGCTGTCGCCCTACCTCGCAACTCCCACGCTCGTCGTCGCACCCGACGACGCGACGCAGCGAGCGAACTGCCTCGATGGTGCCGAACCGCGCGTCGATCGCGACGCGAGCGCGGGCTAGCCGGTGAGGCAGCCTTCGCCGCTTCCGGTGGGGGGAAGCTTGGTGTCGTTGGTGCCGGCGCCGCCGCCGATCTTGGGAAGCTGTGTGGGATGGAGCGACCGCACGGTCTCCTGCGAGAGCGCGAGTTTGGATTGGTGCTTTGTCTTCTTCATGACGAATCCCCGAAAGCAAACGTTGTACCCCTCAGGATCTCCAGGCGCTACCCACGATATCGTGCAACGACCAGTGCGGTTTCTGCAATACCTGCAGATGCTGCACGCACGTTTTGCTAGCTCGGCCCCCGGAGCGTGGGGCACGTGGCCTGGTCGACCAGACCGCCGGTGACGTCGTCGAACCGGACCGGCAAGCAGCGGAGCAGCTCACGGAGCATCGCCGGCGCCGGTGGATCGCGGAACTGCCATCGCGAGATCCGGCCGAGCGAGCTGCGCACGACGAGGTCGCTGCCCTGAAAGTGGAAGCCGTTGAGTCCGGTTTTTTCTGCGGCATTGGCGGCCCGCAAGTTCCAGATCACCGTGCCCGTGGCGGCGTCGACGAAGTGCAGCCAGCCATCGCCGCCGGCGGTGACCAGGATCGCGCCCGAAGGATCGAGCACCGCGTCGGGCACGAACACCGGCGAGACCTCGCGATACGCTTTGAGCGGTCGACCGGTCTCGGCGTCCCACCTGCGCGGGATACCGTCGCCGCCCGTGGTCACGATCTCGCGATCCTCGCGTACGAAGCGCGCCGAGAACACGCGGCCCTTGTGACCTGACAGGCGCGCGATGAGGTGGAGCTGCTCGAGATCGAACAGCAGGATCGGCTTCTCGAGGGGGTCGCTCTCGACCGTCAGCAGGCGGCGGCCATCCGACGAGATCCGCAGCGCGCGTGCGGTGGTCGGGATGTCGAGATCGGCGGCGCCGCCGCCCAGGGTGTAGACCCGGAGCTGCCCGGGGGCGGTCGCGATCAGCCTGCCGTCCGGAGCGAACGCGACGGCCGCGAGCCCCCCCGACATGCTGGCGAGCTCGACCGCCTCGCCGGTATCGTGGGTAATTCGCAGCGCGCCATCCGCGCTCCCGCTCGCGAGGTCGCTGCCGGATCTCGCGAACGCCAGCGCGGTCACGCCGGCGGCGTGCACGACCTTGCGCAGCACGCGACCTCCGGGAAGTTCGTAGACCGTGATCGTCGCGCCGCTCGCGATCGCGGCCCGATCGCCCGCCGCCGACACCGCTGGAAACGCCTGTGGGGCGTCGCTGTCACCGGGCTGGCTGGCGAGCGTGGCGAGCAGCTGATCGTGGGCCGTATCCCAGACCTGGGTGCCGCGCCCACCGCACTCCACGGCGAGGAACCGGCGGTCTTCCTCGACGTTGAGCAGGTTGGCGCAGTCGGGACCGATCGCGTCGGACGCCCAGCGCAGGTACGATGGCGTCACGTCCCAGACGTGCGCGGCGCCGTCCCAGGACGCGCTGACCACGCGGCGCGACGCCGGATCGAAGTGCGCCCCCGAGACCTGGTCCCCCGAGGACTGGAAGGTCGCCGTGGTGAGGCCGCGCGGGATATCCGATACCACGACGAGACCGTCGGTCCCGGTGCTGACCACGAACCGCGAGGTCGCGTCGAACTCGACCCACGTCACGGCGCCGGTGTGGTCCTTGAACTCGAGCAGCGGCGCGCCGGTCGTGGGATCCCACACCCGCTTGGTGCCATCGCGGCTGGCGATGACGATGTAGGCGCCGTCGGGCGAGTACGCGACGTGGGAGATCGCGGCGCCGATCTCCTGCAGGTGCTGGATCCGCGTGCCGTGCGCGATCGACCAGATCGAGGCGTCGCCGGTGCTCGTCACGACGGCGAGCTGGTTGCCCCGTGGATCGAAGCTGAGGTCGGTCACCGCATCGAGGTTCGGGCCGGTCAGCGGGGTCGACTCCCAGGTCAGGGTATCGATCACGTGAGGCTCATTGCCGCTGTTCGCGGCCAGCCACCGGCCGTCGGCGCTGAACGTCAAGGCGGACCGCTTGCCGGCCCGGCCGATCGGCACCTCGCGAACGAAGGCGCCCGTGGAGGCGTCCCACACGTGGACCACCGCGGCCGACGCGGCCATGGCGGCGATCAGCCTGCCATCGTTCGTGATCGCCAGCTTGGCGTAGCTCGCGCGACCGCCCTCCGGCAGGTCGTGCGAGAGCTCGCGCACGAGCGCGCCATCGGCCGCGTTCCGGACCCGCACGGCGCCGCTGGCCGCGGCGGTGTACAGCGCTCGGCCATCGGCGCTGAACATCGCGGCCCGGATGGCACTGCCGTTCTCGACCTCGTACAAGAGCTTCGCCGTCCCGGCATCCCACATGCGGACGCCGCTGTTGCTCGCCGTCAGGATGCGGCGGCCGTCGCTCGAGAAGTTGGCCGACAGCTCGAAGCCGGTGAGGCCGGGCAGCCGCGCCTGCTCGGCCAGCTGGGGATCTGCGGCGCGCGCCAGGATGAACCTGGCGATCTCCGAGCGGTCGCCGCGGGCGATCGCCGCGGCAGCGTAGGCCAGCGCCTCGCCGAAGTGTCCGCTCAGCAGCGCCTGGCGGCCGCGCTCGACGTAGCTATCGACCAGGCGCCGCTCCGCGAGCTCCTGCGAGGCCCGGGTCGCCAGCACGGACAGATAGAGAAACCCCGACAGCAGGATCAGCACGCTGAACAGGATCACGCCCGCGGCGCGGCGCAGCCGCTTGACCCGCCGGCCGTCGTGCAGGCTCGATTCGACGAACGCGGCCTCGATCTCGCTCAGCGACGGCGCGCTGGTGCGCCGCAACCAGCGCTGGAGATCGACCAGCACGTCCTCGCGCCATAGCAGGCTCCGCGGCCGATCGCGGTCGTGCCACTGGCGCGCCGCCGCGCGGATCTGATCGCGCATCCGCGCGTCGTCGACGTCCTCGCGGATCCAGCCCTGCAGGCGCGGCCAGGCGTCGATCAGCGCCTCGTGGATGATGCCGACGTGGTTCTCGCCGTGGCCCTCGGAGACCTCGACCAGCCGCGCGGTCACCAGCTTGTCGACCACGGCGTCGGCGCGCGGCGCGGCGAGCCGCTGGTGCAGCTCGTCGACCGTGATCTGCGCGCGCGTACCATCCGCGGTGACCAGGTGGCGAAAGATCTCGCGGACCAGCCGGTGCTCGCTGGTCGAGCACTGGTCGAGCGTGGTCTCGGCGTGGCGGCCGAGCGCGCCGCCGACGCCGCCCATCGCGTCGTACGCGTTGCGCGTCAGCTGGCGGAACCGGCGGTCGCGCAGCTCCCAGAGCCGCGACGCGGTGAACGACAGGAGGGCGAGCGCGCCGGGCCGGTCGATCACCGCGCTCACCATGTCGTCGGCGAGCTGCGGATCCGACAGCGCGTAGCCGGCGCGCGCGGCCGGCTCCACGACGATCCGGACCAGCGCCTCGCGCGACGGATTGCCGAGCAGGACCAGCGCGGGCGCCAGCAGGGCGCGCAGCGGCGCCATCGCGTCGAGCTGCATCAAGAAGTCGTCGCGGATCGCGCAGATCACCCGGATCGGCGCCTCGGCCGACGCCGCGAGCTGCGCGAGCACCTGGGCGAACTGCAGGCGCTCGGTGGCGCTTGCGCACTGGGTGAACAGCTCCTCGAGCTGGTCGACGACGATCACCAGCATGCCGGGGCCGATGTCGCGGGCGATCAGCTTCGCGGCGTGCGCGGGCACCCGCTCGAGCACGTCGCGCAGATCGTCGGTATCGAGGCCGGCGAACGCGAGCCGGGCCGCGAGCGAGCTGAGCGGCGCGCTGCCGGGCCGCAGCGAGATCGACCTCCAGCTCGGCGGCAGCGCCGGGAGCACGCCGGCATGCAGGAACGAGCTCTTGCCGGCGCCCGAGGGGCCGACCACGACCTGGAGCGCGCGCTGGCGCAGCCGGTTGACCAGCGAATCGATCTCGGCTTCGCGGCCGACGAACCGGGGCGCGTCGCTGGACGCGAACGGCACGAGCCCGAGGTACGGCGGGGCGTCGTCTTCGCTGGCATCCGCGTCGAGCTCGACCTCGGCGATCACGCGCGTCGCGATCCAGTCCCAGACCCGCTGGTCGTGGTGCTCGTAGCCGAACGGCGCGGCGACCAGGCGGGCGCCGTTGCGGCCGCGGCCGTCGAACAGGAACAGCTCGCTCGGCGCGCCTTCGGTCGGCGGCACGGCCTGCGCGAGCGGCCACAGATCGACGCACACCCGACGGTTCAGGTCGAGCAGCATGGGGTGATGGCGCACCAGCTCGCCCGCGCGCATCGTCACCACGATGCGGTGCTGGCGGCGGATCCCGGTCCAGCGCTCGGGCGCGCCATCGCGCGGCACCACCAGCACGTATTCCAGGACGAACGCCGTGCGGCGCAGCAGCTGGGTCAGCTCGGGGACCAGCTGGGCGAGCCGCGCGCGCACCGTGGCCTCGGTGCCGCCGCGATCCGCCGTGGCGTGCAGCACCGCGATCTGCTCGAGGCCGTCGGGGCCGTTGTCACAGAACGGCGTGACGAGGTCGACCAGCTCGGGGATCGGGTGGGCGCCGCGGCGGTCGATCAACGGCCGCACGAGCAGCCGGATCAGCGCGATCCGCTCGTCGTCGCTGAGATCGCGGCGGCGCATCGTGCGGATGGTCTCCAGCAACGCCGAGCCGCCGCGATCCTCGCGGACCTGGGCCCGGGTCGCGAGCGCCAGCGCGAGCAGGTAGCGCAGCAGGTTGCGGATCGCCTCGTGCGCCGCGTCGCGCGCCTGGTAGACGTTGCGCGCGGCGTCGAGCACCGCGACCGACTCGGCGAGCGGCTGCGGCGCGTCGGCGAGCCACGCGTCGCGCACGCGCTCGTCGAGCCGCGGCAGGTCCTTGGTCGGGATCCCGACGCCCGCCGCGGCGCGCAGCTCGGCCGCGAACTCGAGCGCGTTGGCGAACCGATCATCGGGCAGCTTGGCGAGCGCGCGCTGGAACACCTGGTCGATCGCCGGCGAGAACCCGGCGCCCAGCGGCGGCACCGCGGCGTGGCAGTGTTGCTCGGCCCACTCGGGCACCGTGGCGGCGTGGAACGGCCGCCGCCCGGTCAGCGCCTCGTAGCCCAGGATGGCGAGCGCGTAGAGGTCCGACGGCGGGCCGACCGACCCCGCGTTGCTCCACTGCTCGGGCGACATGTAGGGCGGCGATCCCACGGTGACGTCGCCATCGGTCAGCCGGTGGCCTCGCCCCATCCGCGGCCCGGGCTCGGTGGCCCCGGTCTGCGTCGCGACCTCGGACGGGTTGACCCACGCGGCGAGCACCCCGGACGCGTCGACCCGCTCGAGCTCGGAGCTGGCGCGCGGCCTGGGCGGCGCGTCGTAGACCCGCGCGCTGGGGTTGGTCGCCTCGTCGAACAGCTTGGCGATCCCGAAGTCGAGGAGCTTGGGCAGGAGGACGCCGGACTCCTCGATCACCATCACGTTCGAGGGCTTGAGGTCACGGTGGACGATGCCGCGCGCGTGCGCCGCCTGCACGACCTGGGCGACCAGGTCGAAGAACGGCAGGAACTGCTCGAGGGGAAGCGGTCCACGATCGCGCAGCCAGCGCGACAGCGTGGTCCCCTGAACCATCTCCATCGCGATCCAGAACAGGCCGTCATCGTGCTCGATGCCGAACGCGTAGACGTGGGCGGCGTACGGGTGATGGAGCCGCGACGCGAGCTGGGCCTCGCGCATGAAGCGCTGCAGCAGGACGTCGTTGCGGCGCAGCCGCTGGTGCAGGACCTTGACGACCGCCTCGCGGCCGAGCAGCGGCTGTTCGCAGCGGTAGACCGCGCCGAACCCGCCTTCATCGATCCGCTCGCGGAGGACGAATTCGCCGACCATTCGGCCGCAGAGGTCTTCTCGCTCCGCCTCCCCGCGCATTTTTCTCATCATCCGTGCAAGCGACGGTCACCGCAAGCGAAACACTTCAAGTCCCGAGGCAAAATCCTTGTGAGCAATCTCTTACATCGGCATTGACAAAGCCTCGGTACGTCTCAGAACACGACTGAATCATGGTCCTGTGAGCTGCCGTACGGCGCGGCACCTCCGAGTAGCCACCGTCGGACGCTCGCGGTCCGCCGGGGCGCACTGCACGCCGCGAATCCGTGCATCGGTCACACTGCAAACGCCACGCTGCAACTGGCCTGCGTGGCGCACGCCACGCCACCGGTCGGTCGGTCGGTCGGTCAGCGCGCGCCGCCGTACCGCCGGGTCGATGCGCGGAGCTGCGGGTCGTCGTCGTCGTGGACCGCGGTCGACGCCACGGCCGGCAGGTTCGGCGCGGTCCAGCTGGTTCGCTCCGCGCTGCCCTCGTCGCTGCACGGCAGCCGGACGGTGACGACGGTGCCGGCGGTCGGATCCGAGGCGACGGTGATATCGCCACCGTGGGCCGTGGCGATCTGCTGCGAGATGAACAGGCCCAGGCCCAGGCCGCTCGACTGCGACGCCTGCTCGGATCGCCCGGCGTGCTCGGGCCGCCGCCGGAACGGCTCGAACAGCGTCGGCACGCGCTCGGGTGGGATGACGCCGGAGTTGCGGATCTCGACCACGACCTCGCGCAGCCCGGACGCCACGCTCACCGCCACGCCGCCGCGGCCGTGGGTCAGCGCATTGGCGACCAGGTTGGAGAACAGCTGGAGCAGCCGCTCGGGATCGCCGGAGGTCGTGCAGCCGGTCGACGACTCGAAGCGGATCTCGCGGCCCGGGTGGCTGGCGCGCAGCTCGTCGATCGCGCGCTGGACCAGCGCGCGGACATCGAGCCGCGTGCGGATCCGGACAAAGCCCATGCCGCCGCCGAGCCGCGCGCGCGTGAGGTCGAGCAGCTGCTCGATCATCGCGGTCATGCGGTGCCCCGCCGACGTCATCCGGTTCAGGGTGTGGAGCTGCTTGGCGTCGGTCAGCTGGAGCCTCAGGAGCTCGGTGCCCGCGACCATCGCGCCGAGCGGGTTGCGCAGATCGTGGCCGAGGATCGCGACGAACATCTCGTTGAGCCGGAGCGCCTCGGTGATCTGCCGGCGCTGCTCGGCGAGCTCGAGGAACACGTCGACCTTGCTCTTCAAGATCATCGGATCGATCGGCTTCAACAGGAAGTCGACCGCGCCGGTCTCGTAGCCCTTGAACACGCGCTCGGGGTCGCGCGACCCGGCGGTGACGAAGATGATCGGCACGTGCTTGGTACGCTCGGCGCCGCGCATCAGCTCGGCGAGCTCGAAGCCATCGAGCTCCGGCATCTGGACGTCGAGCAACGCGAGCGCGACCTCGTGCACCAGCAAGAGCTCGAGCGCCTCCGCCCCCGACCGGGCCGTCAGCGGCTGCACGCCGTCACGGCGGAGCAGGGCCTCGAGTGCGACGAGGTTTTCCGGCGTATCGTCGACCAGCAGGATCTTGATCGACTCCGACTTCATCGGGCAACCTCCTGGTGAGGGGCCAGCATACCGGCGATCGCGGGTGCTCGGTCACGTGTCGTCATGGCCTGTTCACGGCGGCTTCACAGCTTCTGGTAGATCCGCGCGTCGGGGACCAGCTCGGTGAACGCCGGCGCGGCGGCGGTGAACCGTAGGGTCTCCTTGAGCCCGAGGCCGAGAAACCCGCGGTGACACAGCGACTCGCGCAGCACGCCGATCGCGCGGTCCTGCAGCGGGCGCTCGAAGTAGATCAGCACGTTGCGGCACGATACCAGCTGCATCTCGCCGAACGCGCTATCGGTCGCCAGGCTGTGATCGGCGAACGCGATCGCCTTGCGCAGCCGGCGGTCGAACACCGCGCCGCCATAGGCCGCGGAGTAGTAGTCCGACAGCGAGGCGCGGCCGCCGGCCATCCGGTAGTTGTCGCTCCACCGGGCGACCCGCTCGGTGGCGTAGATGCCGTCGTGCGCGGCGCGCAGGCTCTCGGGGTGGATATCCGTCGCGTAGAGCTGGGTGCGGTCGAGCAGCCCCGCCTCGTGGAGCAGGATCGCCAGCGAGTACGCCTCCTCGCCGGTCGCGCACCCGGCGACCCACACCTTGAGCGCCGCGTAGGTCTGGAGGTAGGGGACCACGTGGTCGCGCAGCGCCCGGAAGTACGTCGGATCGCGGAACATGTCGCTGACCTGGACGGTGAGGAACCGGAGCAGCTCGGCGAACACCACCGGCTCGCGGACCACGCGCTCGTGGAGCTGGGCGATCGCCTGGCACTTGAAGTGGATCAGCGCGGCGCCGATCCGGCGGCGGAGCGACGCGCCGGCGTAGCTGCGGAAGTCGTGGTGATAGATGTGGTAGATCGCACCCAGCAGGAGCTCGAGCTCGCGATCGTCGAGCCCGTCGAGCCCGGGCTCGTCAGGCCGCGGCGGCTCGCGCAGCCCCGAAGGCTCCCGGCCGCGCACCGGGGTCGCGGACGGCGTTCTGTCCGGCGCGGTCATGCGCGGATCCAGATCCTCGCGAGCGACAGCAGCTTGTCGACGTCGAGCGGCTTGGCGATGTAGTCGTTGGCCCCCGCCGCGAGGCACTTGTCGCGGTCGTCGCTCATCGCCTTGGCGGTCAGCGCGATGATCGGCAGCCTGGCGAACTGCGGATCCTTGCGCAGCTCGCGGGTCGCCTCGAGCCCGTCCATCTCGGGCATCATGATATCCATCAGCACGAGGTCGACGCCGGGCTTGTGGCGCAGGTGGTCGAGCGCCTCGCGGCCGTTGCGCGCGATCTCGACCCGCGCGCCGCGCGGCTCGAGCACGCTCGACAGCGCGAACACGTTGCGCACGTCGTCCTCGACCACCAGCACGCGGCGGCCATCGAACACGGCTTCGCGGTCGCGCGCGTCGCGCAGCATGCGCTGGCGCTCGGGCGGCAGCCTGGACTCGACCTGGTGGAGGAACAGCGTGACCTCGTCGAGCAGCCGCTCGGGCGACCGCGCGCCCTTGATGATGATCGAGCGCGAGAACCGCTCGAGCTCGCGGATCTCGCCCGGCGACAGCGAGCGCCCGGTGTAGACGATCACCGGCGGAAAGCCGTACTGGTCGCCGCTCGCCATGTCCTCGAGCAGCTCGAGCCCGCTGCGGCCGGGCAGCGCCAGGTCGAGCACCATGCAGTCGAACGTGGTGGTGTTCAGCAGGGTCAGCGCCTGCTCGGCGCTCGCCGCGGTGGTGGTCTCGACGTCGTCGCCGGCGAGCAGCCGCGCCGTGGACTGGCGCAGCACCGCGTCGTCCTCGACGATCAGCACGCGGCGCAGCTCCTGGGTGAACTTCGACTCGAGGTGCTTGATCGCATCGATCAGCTGGTCGCGATCGACCGGCTTCAGCGCGTACCCCACCGCGCCCATCTCGAGCGCGGAGCGCGCGTAGTCCGAGCCCGAGACCACGTGAACCGGGATGTGGCGGGTGGTGGCGTCGCGCTTGAGCGAGTCGAGCACCGCGAGCCCGGAGCGGTCCGGAAGGCCGACGTCGAGCACGACCGCGCTCGGCGGGTGGCGGCGCGCGAGCGCGAGGCCGTCCTCGGCGGTCGTCGCGACCAGCGCCTTGAACTCGAGCTCGTGCGCGAGATCGCACAGCACGCGGGCGAACGCCGGATCGTCCTCGATGATGAGCAGCGAGCGCGACGTGGCGTCGAGCGCGTCGCGGTCGTCGGTTGGCGGCGGCGCCACCGGGCGGGCCGGCGCGAGCTCGTCCGCGACGGCCAGCGGCGCCCGGGGCGGCGCGATGACCGCGGGCGTGCCGGGCAGCGCGAGCGTGAACGTGCTGCCCTTGCCGGGAGCGCTGGCGATCGTCAGCTCGTCGCCGAGCAGGCGGGCGAGGTCGCGCGAGATCGACAGCCCGAGCCCGGTGCCGCCGAACTTGCGGTTACTCGCGCCGTCGGCCTGGCGGAACGCCTCGAAGATCAGGTGGTGCTGGTCGTGGGCGAT
>Ga0302299_10000532_pt1 | contig 20960 bp, 17 predicted proteins | sample III_Fen_N3_4_FD_198795 | JGI IMG/M metagenome (GOLD analysis project Ga0302299, IMG submission 198795) | Peat permafrost microbial communities from Stordalen Mire near Abisko, Sweden - III_Fen_N3_4 | ecosystem: Environmental > Terrestrial > Soil > Wetlands > Permafrost | place: Sweden: Abisko... | reverse complement strand
GCCCACCTCGACGCCACCACCAACCTCTCGCGCCAGATCGTCGAGCTCGGGATCTATCCGGCGGTCGACCCGCTCGCCTCGTCCTCGCGCATCCTCGACCCGCGCATCCTCGGCGAGGAGCACTACAGCGCGGCACGCGCGGTCAAGCAAGTGCTGCAGAAGTACAAGGACCTGCAGGACATCATCGCGATCCTCGGCATCGACGAGCTCTCGGAAGAGGACAAGCTCGCGGTCGCGCGCGCGCGCAAGATCCAGAAGTTCCTGTCGCAGCCCTTCCACGTCGCCGAGCAGTTCACCGGCATCCCGGGCAAGTACGTGCCGCTCAAGGACACGGTGCGCAGCTTCAAGATGATCGTCGAGGGCGAGCTCGACCACCTGCCGGAGCAGGCGTTCTACATGGCGGGCGCCATCGAGGACGTGCTCGAGCAGGCGAAGAAGATGGAGGGCTAGCGGCGATGCCGCTCCCCACGAGCCTCGCGCTCGAGATCGTGACACCCGAGGGGCTGCTGCTGCGCGACGAGGTGGACGAGGTGATCGCCCCGGGCGGCGACGGCTACTTCGGCGTTCGCCCCGGCCACACGCCGATGCTCGCGACGCTCGGCCTCGGCGAGCTCTCGTATCGCAGGCAGGGCGCCTGGCGCCGGCTCACCTGCTTCTCCGGCTGGTGCGAGGTGCTGCCCGACCGCGTCAACGTGCTGGCCGAGATGGGCGAGCGCGCCGAGGACATCGACGTCGGCCGGGCCGAACAGGCGCTGCGTCGCGCCGGCGAGCGCCTGCGCGCGATCAAGGACGAGCAGGGCTACGCCGATGTCCACCTCGCGTACGTCCGCGCCGTGACGCGCCTTTCGGTCGCGCGGCGCGAGCGCGGCGCCTAGGCCGGCCGATGCTCGCCGAGATCCGGACGCTCTTCAAGTTCCGCCCGCTGATCCAGAGCCTGGTCTCGCGCGAGCTCAAGGCCCGCTACCGCGGCAGCGTGCTCGGCTTCCTGTGGAGCTTCGTCAACCCGCTGCTGCTGTTGCTCACCTACACAGTCGTCTTCACCCTGATCCTGCCCGGGCGGCAGTCGCAGAACATCCAGCCCTATTTCCTGTTCTTCTTCTGCGGCATCCTGCCCTGGACCTGGTTCGCGGCATCGGTCGGCGAGTCTGCGGGTGTCATCATCGCGAGCGGCAACCTGATCAAGAAGGTGCTGTTTCCGGCCGAGGTGCTGCCCACGGTCACCGTGCTGGCGAACCTCGCGCACTTCCTGCTCGGCCTGCCGATCCTGCTCGTGTTCCTGGCCTGGAAAGGCAAGCTCGCGTGGACGGTGCTGCTGCTGCCGCTGCCGATCTTCGTGCAGTTCGTGCTCTCGCTCGGACTCGCGCTCTTCGTCTCCGCGCTCACCGTCCATTTCCGGGACATCCAGAACATCCTGGGCCACGTGCTGCACCTGTGGTTCTTCGCGACACCCGTGCTCTACGACTACGCCGCGATCCCCGAGCACACCCCGCTGCGCCAGGCGCTGCGGCTCAACCCGATGACGCACGTGCTGGTCATGTACCAGCAGCTGCTGTTCCACGGCGCGATCGATCACTGGCGCGGGCTGTTCCTCTCGTTGCTGGTCGGCATTCTCGCGTTCGCCGCGGGCGCGTTCCTGTTCGACCGCCTGCGCGACACGCTCCCCGAGGAAGTGTGAGCGCGAGCCCTTTGCCGCGCCGGCTCGCGATCGAGGCTCGCGAGGTCTCGAAGCGCTACCGGCGCTTCATGCACCGCAACCAGTTCAAGACCCTGAAGAGCGCGCTGCTCACCGGGAGCCTGCTCGCCGACCTGCGCCCCGAGGAGACCTTCACCGCGCTCGACGACGTGTCGTTCGAGGTGCCCAAGGGCTCCACCTTCGCCGTGATCGGCGAGAACGGCTCGGGCAAGTCGACGCTGCTCAAGCTGGTCGCCGGCATCACCAAGCCCACCAGCGGCAGCCTGGCGGTCGACGGCCGGGTCTCCGCGTTGATCGAGGTCGGCGCCGGCTTCCACCCGGAGATCTCCGGGCGTGAGAACGTAGTGATCAACGGGATCATGCTCGGCCTGACGCGCCGGGAGGTCGACCGCCGCTTCGACGAGATCGTGGACTTCGCGGAGCTGCGCGAGTTCATCGACGCGCCCGTCAAGACGTACTCCTCGGGCATGTACATGCGGCTGGGCTTCGCGGTCGCGGTCCACGTGGAGCCCGAGGTGCTGCTGATCGACGAGGTGCTGGCCGTCGGCGATGAGGCCTTCGCGCGCAAGTGCCTCGACAAGATCGCGGAGTTCCGTCGCCGCGGCCGGACGATCCTCGTCGTCACGCACAGCCTCGGCTTGGTCGAGAAGATGTGCGATGACGCGCTGTGGCTGCGCCACGGGCGCGTGCTCGACCGTGGCGACCCCAAGCGGGTGGTCGATGCGTACCTGACTCACGTCGCCGGGGGCGAGGAGACGCAGCTGCGCGCACAGCAGGCCGCGACACGCGCCGAGGTCGCTGCTGCACCCGTGGAGCGCCAGCCCGGCGCAGTGCCGGGAGCGGTCGAGGAGCCGGCGGCGACGGGCTATCGTCCCGGCCGCTGGGGCAGCCGTGAGGTCGAGATCAAGGCCCTGCGCTTCCTGGATCCGCGCGGGCGCGAGCGTCACGTCTACGTCCCGGGCGAAACGCTCACGGTCGCGCTGCAGATCCACGCTGCGCAACCAGTCGAGGACTTCGTCTTCGGTCTCGGCCTCTACTCGGCCGACGGCACGAACGTCTACGGGACGAACACGGACATCGAGGGCTACCTGCCGGAGAGGCTCGCGGGCGAAGCCGAGGTGCGCCTCACCCTCGACGGCCTGAGCCTGGTCGAGGGCACCTACCTGGTCGACGTCGCCGCGCACCGCCGCGACGGAAAGCCCTACGACTACCACCGAGGCCTGCACTCGTTCCGCGTCAAGAGCCGCGTCAAGGATGTCGGCGTCTACCGGCCCGTGCACGCCTGGTCCTTCAGCGGCGGCGTCGCGCTCACGCCACCCGAGCCGCGCGGCGAGCTGGACCTCTCGGACGAACCGGGCGCCTGACGACACCCGCGGCGAGCGGGGGCTATGCTTGCATGGTGGCCGAGAAGCGCACGACGGCGACACCACTCCACGAGCTCACGGCCCAGCGCCGTAGCTGGCACGAGGCAGGCCTGCGCCTCGTGATGACGAACGGCTGCTTCGACCTGCTGCACCCCGGGCACGTAGCCCTGCTGGAGGCGGCCCGGCGCGAGGGCGACCGGCTGCTGGTCGCCCTCAACTCCGACGCCTCGGTGCGCCGGCTGAAGGGCGAGGGTCGCCCGCTCGTGCCCGAGCACGAGCGGGCCGAGCTGCTGCTGGCCCTCGAGGCCGTCGACCGCGTGGTCGTCTACGGCGAGGACACGCCGATCGAGGTCGTGCGCGCGCTGCTGCCCGACGTGCTGGTGAAGGGCGCAGACTGGGCCGAGGACGCGATCGTCGGCCGCGCCGAGGTCGAGGCCGCCGGCGGCCGCGTCGTGCGCGCCGCGCTCGTGCCCGGCCGCTCGACCACGTCGATCGTCGAGCGCATCCGCCGGCCGTGAGCACGCCCGGCTCCTGGCTCTCCGGACTCGCCCGGCTGCCGGCGCTGGCGGCGGCCCGCGAGACCCTCGCCGCCAGCGGCCGGATCTCCCTGAGCGGCCTCGGCGGGCCCGCGCGCGTGCTGCTGCCGCTGCTGCTGGCGGAGCCGCCGCTGCTCGTGGTGGTGCCGCGCGAGCGCGACGTCGACGAGCTCGCCCAGGACCTGCGCACGCTGGTCGCGCAGGCCGGGCTCGCGGGCGCCGTGCTGTCCCTGCCCGCTCCCGGTCCGCCGCCCTTCCGCGGGCTGCCCCGTCACGCGGATGCCGCCGCCCGCCGCGCCGCGGCCCTGCTGCACGCGCGCGCCGGAGCCGCCCGCGCCCTCGTCGCCTCGCCCCACGGCCTGATGCGTCCGAGCCTCGCGCCGCACCTGCTCGAGACACGGGTCGTGAGCCTGCGCGCGGGCGACGAGATGACGCCCGAGATCCTGCTCGAGGCCCTCGACGAGGGCGGCTACGTGCGCGAGGACCCCGTCACCGCGGCCGGACAGGTCGCGCGCCGTGGCGGAATCCTGGACGTCTTTCCCTCCGAGCGCGACGAGCCCGTCCGCATCGAGTTCTTCGGCGACACCGTCGAGAGCCTGCGCCGCTTCGATCCCGAGACGCAGCGCGCGATCGGCCCGCTCGACGCCCTGGTCACACTCCCGCTCGCCGACGTCTTCGCGACGCGCTCGGTTCTGCGCGCGCTGCGGCCGATCCTGGAGGCGCGCTTCGCCGGGCGGCGCGAGCTCGCCGCGTTTCTCGAGTCGCTCGCGCGCGGGCTCCTGCCCGAGGGGCTCGTCGACCTCGTCCCGCTCGTCCCGGGCGCCACCCAGCCGCCGTGGGCCCACCTGCGTCCCGGACCGGTCGTGGTCGTGGAGCCGGAGCTGGTTCGCGCGGAGGCCGAGGGCTTCTGGTCGCGCGCGGTCGAGGACCACCAGCGTCGTGCCGACGGCCTGCAGCCGCAGCCCGCGGAGGCCTTGGTCGATCCGCAGGCGCTCTTCGCCCGGCTCGACCAGGCGCCGGTCGTGACCGTGCGTGAGGTGGCGACAGATCCCGGCGCGCTTCACGTCGCCTGCCGCCCCGCGCCCTCCTACGCAGGCGACATCCGCCGCCTGGCGGGAGACCTCGCCGCCACCCGCGCCACCACGGTCGTCCTGCTCGGCAACAGCGGCCGCGCGGACCGCCTGGCGGACGTGCTGCGCGAGGACGGCCTCGCCGTCGGTGAGGGCACGCGTGTCCTCACGCGCGTGGGCGCGCTCTCGCGCGGCTTCGAGCTGCCCGACGCCGGGCTCGTCGTGCTGGCCGACGGCGACGTCTTCCCCGAGGAAGTGCACCTGCACCCGCGCGGGCGCCGGCGGGGGCTGCGCGGTTTCCTCTCGGACTTCCGCGACCTCAACGTCGGCGACCTGGTGGTGCACGAGGAGCACGGCATCGGGCGCTTCCTCGGCCTGGAGACGCTCGACGTCGCCGGCGCGACGCGCGAGTTCATGGTGCTCGGCTACCACGCCGGCGACAAGCTCAAGGTCCCGGTCGAGAGTTTCGACCGCATCCAGAAGTACGCGAGCGCCGAGGGCGCGCGCCCCGCGATCGACAAGCTCGGCTCCGGCGCCTGGGAGAAGACCAAGAGCCGCGTCAAGAAGGCGATGCGCGACATGGCGCAGGAGCTGCTGCGGCTCTATGCCGAGCGCAAGGCCCGCCCCGGCCACGCCTTCGCCGGCGAGAGCCCCTGGCAGCACGAGTTCGAGGAGGCCTTCGAGTACGAGGAGACGCCCGACCAGGCGCAGGCGATCGCGGACGTCGCGCGCGACATGGCCTCGCTCGCGCCCATGGACCGGCTGGTCTGCGGCGACGTCGGCTACGGCAAGACCGAGGTCGCCATGCGCGCGGCCATGCGCTGCGTGCTCGACGGCAAGCAGGTCGCGCTGCTCGCCCCGACCACGATCCTCGCCTTCCAGCACTGGAAGACCTTCCGCAAGCGCTTCGCGCCGTTCCCCGTGACGGTCGAGATGGTCTCGCGCTTCCGCACGCCGAGGGAGATCAAGGCCGTGCTCGCCCGCCTGGCCCAGGGTGCCATCGACGTGCTGATCGGCACCCACCGCCTGCTTTCGAAGGACGTGGTCTTCCGCGACCTCGGCCTGCTGGTGGTCGACGAGGAGCAGCGCTTCGGCGTTGCGGCGAAGGAGCGGCTCAAGCACCTGCGCACGAGCGTCGACTGCCTCACGCTGTCCGCGACGCCGATCCCGCGCACGCTCCAGATGGGCCTCAGCGGTATCCGCGACATGTCCGTGATCGAGACGCCGCCCCGCGACCGGCTGGCGATCCAGACCTCGGTCGTGAAGTTCTCGACCGACCTGATCGCGGCCGCCGTCCGCCAGGAACTGGCGCGCGACGGCCAGGTCTTCTTCGTCCACAACCGGGTCGAGTCGATCTACTCGCTGGCCGGCCTGGTGCAGCGGCTGGTGCCCGAGGCGCGGGTGGCGGTCGCACACGGGCAGATGCCGGAGGCCGAGCTGGAGAAGGTCATGCTCGCGTTCGTCGAGGGTCGCGCCGACGTGCTGGTCGCGACCACGATCGTGGAGAACGGCCTCGACATCCCGCGCGCGAACACGTTGCTCGTGAACCGAGCCGACCGCTACGGCCTGGCACAGCTGTACCAGCTGCGCGGACGGGTCGGCCGCTCCGACCGCCGCGCCTTCGCCTATCTGCTGGTGCCGCCCGACACGGTGCTCTCCGAGGTCGCGCGCAAGCGGCTCGCCGCGATGCGCGAGTTCTCCGACCTCGGCGCCGGCTTCCGCATCGCGGCGCTCGACCTGGAGTTGCGCGGCGCCGGCAACCTGCTCGGCGGCCAGCAGAGCGGCCACATCCAGGCGATCGGGCTCGACCTCTACGTGAAGCTGCTGGAGCAGGCGATCCTCGAGCTGCGCGGAGAAGTCCCGCTCGAGTCGTCGCGCGCGGCGCTCAACCTGCGGCTCGAGATGCGGCTGCCGCCCGAGTACGTGCCGGAGACCCATCAGCGGCTGTCGATCTACAAGCGCGTCAGCCAGCTGCGCGACGCCACCGAGATCGAGCCGCTGCGCGCGGAGCTGCGTGACCGCTACGGCCCGCCGCCGCCCGAGGTGGAAGGCCTGCTGCGCTACGCCGAGCTGCGGCTGCGCGCCGAGTCCGTGCGCATCAGCGAGGCGAACCTCTCCGCGGGCACGCTGGTGTTGCGCTTCGACCACCACACGCCGGTCCGCCCCGAGGCCCTCGTGCGCCTCGCGCAGGGGCGCCGGGGAGCGGCGATCCTGCCAGACGGGCTGCGCTGGCCGCTACAGGGCGCTTCGCCACTCGACGGCCTGGGCGCGCTGCTCGACGCGCTGCACGCGGGCCTATAATCCGGCTCCCATGTCGCCCCGCTGCACCCTGATCGCGCTCGCGGCCCTCGCCCTCGTCGCCTGTGACGGGAAGGACCCGGTGATCCTGAAGCTGAACGGCGAGCGCGTGCGCCGCAGCGACTTCGAGCGCCACGTCTCCGCGATCGAAGCGCGCGGCCTCGGCCCGCTCTCGGCCGAGGCGCGCCGGGGACTCCTCGACGCCTTCCTCGAGCAGCGCGCGCTCGTGATCGAGGCGCGCCGACGCGGCCTGCTGGCCGCGAACGCTCCGATCGAGGACGAGCTCCCGGCGGTGACGCGCCTGCTGGCCGCGGCGGTCCCCGCGCCGGCCGTGACCGACGCCGAGATCCTGGCGTGGCATGCCGCCCACGCCGACGAGTTGCGCCTGCCCGAGACGGTGTCGCTGCGCCAGGTCCTGGTCGGCTCGCTCAACGAAGCGCGCGACGTCAGGCGGCGCCTTGCCAAGAGCAGCGACCCGAGCGTCTTCGACCAGATCGCCCGCGCCCAGTCGAAGGGCCCCGAGGCGGCGGTGGGCGGCTACATGGGCTGGTTCGCGCCCGGGCAGCTGCCGCCGGAGCTGGAGCGGACAGCCTTCGGCACTCCCCAGGGCGCGGTCTCCGAACCGGTCGAGAGCCCGCTCGGGTATCATGTTCTGAGGGTCGAGTCACGCCAGGCTGCCCGGGAGATCCCCCTCGAGGATGCGCGCGAGAGGATCCGCGACCGCCTCGCCCGCGAGAAGCGGGTCGCGGCCGAGCGGGCGTTCGTGGCGGACGTGATGGCTCAGGCCAGGGTGAATCATGAGGCGGCTCTTCGTCCTTCTTCTCGTCCTTCCTAGCGCGCTCGCGGCGCCCTGCGCGCTGCGCGCAGAGACGATCGAACGCGTGGTGGCCAAGGTCAACGGCCAGATCATCACGCTCTCCGAGTTCCAGGCGCGCCAGATCGCGGCCGCGCAGGCCGCCCGCGTCGACCCGGCGGGCATCGGCCTGTTCCTGCGCCAGAACAACGCCAAGATCCTGCAGGAGGCGGTCGACGAGCTGCTGATCCTGCAGAAGGCCGAAGACGCGGGCCAGAAGATGCGCCCCGAGGTTGTCGACGAGGTGATCGACTCGATCAAGAAGGAGAACAACATCACCTCGGAGGACCAGTTCCAGCAGGCGCTCGAGCGCGAGGGACTCAGCTTCGGCGAGCTGCGGCAGAACATCGAGCGCTCGATGACGAAGCGCATGGTCGTCGGCCGCGACATCGAGCCGAAGATCGCGCCGAGCGAGACGGAGATCAAGGCCGAGTACGAGAAGCTGAAGGGGACGGACTTCACGAAGCCCCCGACCGTCACGCTGCAGGAGATCCTGGTCAAGGACGATGCCGGCGGCCTCCTGCTCGCGCAGGAGCTGCTCGCCAAGGCCCGCGCCGGCGAGGACTTTCAGCAGCTCGCACGCCAGCACTCGGCCGCGCCCTCGCGCGCGAACGGGGGCGACATCGGCCAGATCGCCAAGGGCGACATGAACCCGGCGCTCGAGAAGGTCGCGTTCGAGCTCAGCGTCGGCGGCATCTCCGAGCCGACGAAGGTCGCCGACGGCTACCGAATCGTGAAGCTGGTGGCGAAGACCGACGGCAGCACCACTCCATACGACGCGGCCAAGGATCGGGTCCGCGACAAGATCATGTTGTCGCGCTACGAGAAGGAATACGACAACTACATGACCGAGCTGCGCAAGGGGGCCTCGATCGAGCTGCGCGTGCGCGAGGTGCCGCTTCAGCTCACAGGGCCGATCCCCGAGGGCAGCCTGCTCGAGGGGCTCGAGCCTGCCGGGCCATCCGGTCTCTCGGCGCCGGCCCCGGCGCCGCCCGCGCCGCCCGGCGCCACCGACAAGATCGTGATCCCCACCGAGAAGCGGGAGCCGGCTGCTCCCCCGGCGGTGGAGGACGAGATCTCGACCACGCCGCAGTCCGCCCCGGAGAAGATCGCTCCCCCGCCCGCCGCGCCTCCGGCGGCCTCAAAGCCGAAGGACGCGCCTCCGCCCGGGCCGTGAGCGCCGAGCGCTCAGGCTTCTTCGAGCGCGTCCGGGAGATCGTCCGCACGATTCCGCGCGGGCGCGTCGCGACCTACGGTCAGGTGGCCGCGCTACTCGGCGTCCCCCGCGGTGCCCGCGCGGTGGGCTGGGCGTTGCGGGCCCTCGACGCCGAGGCGCACGTGCGGGTGCCCTGGCACCGCGTCGTGGGTGCCGGCGGGCGCATCTCGCTGGGCGGCCGGCCGGCGGGAGTGGAGCAGCTGGCGCGCCTGCGCCGCGAGGGCGTGCGCTTGCGTGATGGCCGCGTCGACCTCGCGCGGCACGGGCTGTTCGTCAGTCGAAGCTGACACGCGGCAGCCGTAGCCGCTCTCTCGCGCGCTGGCGCACCAGGCGTGCGATCGCCTCCTCGAGCGAGTGCTCGTCGATCCGGCCCCGGTGGCGCTCAGCGGCGCGCGCTGCCTCGTCGCGCAGGGCCTCGGCCTCCTCGGGTGCGAGCGCATCGACGGCTACTGTGGCCACCGCCTCGTCGACGTGCCGCAGCCGCGTCCGCAGGTAGTCCCAGTTGGGCCGCTGCGAGACGGCGACCAGTGCCGCCAGCTCCTCGACGTCCACCACCACGTGGCCGCTCACCCGCCCGGGCAGCTCCAGCAGCCGCTCGCGCAGCTGCGCGAGGCGCTCGCCCAGCTCGGGCAGAGCCAACCGCTCGCTCTCACGCGCCGGCCCCGGGGGCCGCGGGCCCGCGGCCGCGAGCTCCTCGACCCGGCGGCGCAGCACGGCCAGGCCGGAGGTGCGCGGGTCGGCCTCGAAGGCGAGGTCGATCGCGACCAGCACCGCGGCCAGCGGGAGGCCCGCCTCGTACCAGCTGCGCGCGAGCGCGAAGTCGCGCGGCGAGAGCACGTGCTCGGCGCCGCGCCGGGCGCGCAACGCGCCTTCGATCGCGTCGACGAATGCAACCAGGGCCGCGTCGCGGGGCGCGCCAGCGACCGGGTCGCTCACCTCACACCGCGACCACGTCGAACTGCTCCTGGTGCAGGAGCGGGTCCGCCTGCAGCGTGACCTCGCCGTGCGTCAGGCTGGCCAGGCTCTTCAGCACCGAGCTCTCCTCGCCGCCCAGCGCCCGCGCGACCTCGGGGTTCACGCGCAGCACGAGGCGCTGGCCGCGCATGTCGCCGGCCAGCTTGCGCACCTCGTCGTAGATCTCGGAACAGACCGTTCCCACGCTCTTCACCTGCCCGCTCCCGGAGCAGTAGGGGCAGGGCTGCATCAGCAGTCGCTCGAGCGACTGCTTGACGCGCTTGCGCGTCAGGATCACCAGGCCGAACTCGTTTACCGAGAGCAGCTTCGTGGGCGAGCGATCGTGGCGCAACTCCTGCTCGAGCGCATGCATCACCTCGCGCCGGCTCTTGCGCTCCTCCATGTCGATGAAGTCGACCACGATGATCCCGCCGAGGTCGCGCAGGCGAATCTGGCGCACGATCTCGCGCACCGCATCGAGGTTCGCCTTGAGCAGCGTCTCCTCGAGCTGGGTCTTGCCGACGAAGCGCCCGGTGTTGACGTCGATCGCGACCAGCGCCTCCGTCTGGTTGATCACGATGTAGCCGCCCGCCGGCAGCCAGACCTTGGAGCGCAGCGCGCGCTCGATCTCGGCGCTGACCCCGTGCTCCTCCATGATTCCGCCCGGGCCGTCGTGCAGGCGTACCCGGGGCGCCAGCGCGGGCTCGAGCGCACGCACGAGCTCGAGCGTGCGCTGAAACTCGCGCTCGCTGTCGAGCCGGATCGAGGCCACGTCGTCGGAGAGCAGGTCGCGCAGCAGCCGGTCGACCAGCGTCGGCTCGCGGTAGAGCAGCACCGGCGCGCGCTGGCGCGCCGCCAGCGCCCGCACCTCGTCCCAGGTCCGCGACAGGTAGCGCCCGTCGCGCAGGAAGGCCTCGGCCTCGCGGCCCTGGCCGGCCGTCCGCGCGATCAGGCCCCCACCCCCGCGCTCCTCGCGGAACTCCTTCAGCACCGTCTTCAGCCGCCGCCGCTCGTCCTCGTCCGTGATCTTGCGCGAGACCCCGACGTGCTCGACCGTCGGCATCAGCACCAGGTAGCGCCCCGGCAGCGAGACGTGGGACGTGATGCGCGCGCCTTTGGCCCCCAGCGGCTCCTTGACCACCTGGACCACGACCTCCTGGCCCTCGTGGAGCTTGTCCTCGATCGGCGCGGCGCGCGCCGTGTCGACCTCGTCCGCCGTCAGCAGGTTCTCGGGCAGCTCCTCGAACACGTCGGCGGCGTGCAGGAAGGCGTCGCGCTCGAGACCAAGGTCGACGAAGGCCGACTGCATCCCGGGCAGCACGCGGGTTACGCGGCCCTTGTAGATGCTGCCGACGATGCCGCGATGCGCTTCGCGCTCGATGAAGAACTCGGACACCACGCCGTCCTCGAGGAGGGCGACCCGGGTTTCGCGCGGCGTCGAGCTGACGATGAGGTCTCTGGTCATTCCGTCCCGTCGCGGCACGTGAGGCCGCGGGAGCGAGGCGTCCGCCGGCACCGTCAGTTCGCGAAGCGCCGCATCCGGACGCTGAGGACGAGGCCGATGCCCATGAGCGAGGACAGCACCGAGGAGCCCCCGTAGCTCATGAGGGGCAGCGGGAGCCCCTTCACAGGCACGAGTCCCGCGACCATGGCGACATTGTACACGACCTGGAAGCCGACGCCCGCGGCATGGCCGGCGACGATGAAGGCGCCGAGCCGGTCGCGCGCGAGCCGCGCCGTCTCCAGCATTCGCCAGAGCACCAGCAGGTAGAGCCCGAGCGCCACCACGACGCCGAGGAAGCCCTTCTCCTCGGCCAGCACCGAGAACACGAAGTCGGTATGGCGCGCGGGGAGGTAGCCCAGCTGCGCCTGGCTGCCCTCGGCGAAACCCCTGCCCACGAGCCCGCCCGAGCCGACCGCGATCTGCGACTGGATCTTCTGGTAGCCGGCGCCGCGCGGGTCGAGCGAGGGGTCGAGGAACGTGTAGATACGCGTCTTCTGGTAGTCCTTCAGCAGCGGCCAGGCGAGCGCAGCCACCAGCACGAGCGCGGTCCCGACCGCCGCCACCGCGCGCATGCGCAGGCCCGCCAGGAACGCGACCGCGAGCAGGATCGGCATCAGGCACACGGCCGTGCCGAGGTCCGGCTCCCTGGCGATCAGCAGGGCCAGCAGCCCAACCGCCGCGCCCGGGACGATCAGGTCGCGCAGCCCGAGCACCTCCTGGCGCGAGTCGGAGAAGACCTTGGCGACGAAGACGGCGGTGGCCAGCTTGACGAGCTCCGACGGCTGCAGCTGAAACCCGCCGAGCAGGATCCAGCGCCGCGTTCCCGCGATTACGGGGGCGAAGCGCAGCACGTAGAGAAGCGCGACCACCGAGGCGCCGTAGAGCAGCATCGCGCGGTCCGCCAGCCGCCGGTAGTCGATCGCCGCCGTCGCCACCAGGGCCAGCGAGCCGGCACCGACCAGCGCCAGCTGTTTCAGGTAGAGGTTCGGCGTGCGCCCACCGTGCGTGGCCGAGTAGATCATCGCCACGCCCGTCAGGGCGAGGGCGAGGCTCGAGCCGACGAGCACCCAGTCCACGTTGTAGACCAGCCGGCGGTCGATCGCCACCGCTTCAGTCCTCCGCCTCGAGATCGGGCAGGCCCGGCGCGCCGGGCGGCGGCTTGGCGAGCCCGAACCACTCGGCCAGGATCTCGTGCGCGACCGGGGCCGCGGACTCACCGCCGCTCCTGCCGTGCTCCACCAGCACCGCCATCGCGATCGTCGGGCGGTCCGCCGGGGCGAAGCAGAGGAACCAGCCGTGCGGCTGTATCTCGGGAGCGTTGGGCGACTTCTCGAGCCGTGCCTTGGCGACGACCTGCGCGGAACCCGTCTTGCCCGCCACCTCGATCGTCTGGAAGCGCGCGCGCCAGCCGGTGCCCTCCGCCACCACCGCCCGCATCCCGGCCTTCACTGCCTCGATCGTGGAGGGCTGGATCCCGAGGTTGACCGGCTCCATGCCCGCGGCGCTCCTGACCAGGTGCGGCCTCACGAGCAGGCCACCGTTCGCGATCACGGCGGCTACCCGCGCCATCTGCAGCGGCGTCGCGCTGACCTGGCCCTGGCCGATCGCGACCGAGACCGTCTCGCCGCCGTACCAGGGGGTCTTGAACAGGCGCAGCTTCCACTCGGCGCTCGGCATCAGGCCGCCGATCTCGTGCGGCAGGTCGACGCCGGTCGGCGCCCCGAGGCCCATCCGCTTCGCCCACTTGGCGAGGCGGGAGATCTCCAGGCGGATGCCCACCTGGTAGAAGTAGACGTTGCACGAGTTCGCGATCGCGCGCCGCAGGTCCAGCGTTCCATGGCCCGCCTTGGCGCTGCAGTGGAAGGTGGTGTTGTAGACGTTGAGGTAGCCTGGGCAGTAGAAGGTCGTCTCCGGCCTGATCAGCCCCTCCTCGAGCGCGGCGGTCGCCGCGATCACCTTGAACGTGCTGCCCGGCGAGTAGGCGCCCTGGATCACGCGGTTGATCAGCGGTGTCCTCGGGTCGGTGGCGAGGCTCGCCCACAGCTCGGGGTCGATCCCGGTCGTGAACTCGTTCGGGTCGTACGCCGGCGTCGAGGCCATGCCCAGGATCTCGCCGGTCGCGGGGTCGAGCGCGACTGCACAGCCCGCGCGCCCGGCGAACGCCCGCTCGATCGCGCCCTGCAGCTTGGCGTCGATCGACAGCGTCAGGCTCGGGCCGTCCTCGGGTGCCTGGCGCTCGGCCTCGCCCATCTCGAGCCCGCGGCTGTTCACGATCACGCGCCGGAAGCCGTCCCGGCCCATCAGCTCCTTGTTGTAGCGGTACTCGACCCCGGCCTGCCCCACCAGCGAGCCGGCCGCGAGCGCCTGGTACTCGGGGCTCTGCAGCTGGCGCTCGCTGATCTCGCCCACTCGCCCGAGCGCGTGCGCGGCCGCGGAAGCGAGCGGGTACGAGCGCAGCGGCACCACCTCGACGCTCACCTCGGGCAGCTCCAGCCGGCGGGCCTCGAGCGCGGCGACGTCGGCGAGTGTCGCGTCGGTCTTCACGACCACCGGCCGGTAGGGCTGCTTGCGAGCCAGCCGCTCGCGGATCGAGGCCTCCCCGACGCCCAGCGCCGAGGCGAGCCGCCCGGCGAGGCGGTCCAGGCTCTCCGGGCTGTCGGAGTTCACGACCACGTTGAACGACGGCCGGTTCTGCACCAGCACCCGGCCGTTGCGATCGAGCAGCGCCCCGCGCGGCGCGGCGAGCGTCACCAGACGCGAGCGGTTGTTCTCGGCCAGCTCCCGGAAGTGCCGGCCGCGCACCACCTGCAGGTTCCAGAACTGAACCACCAGCGCGGCGACCAGGACCACCGCCGTCGCCTGCAGGATCGCGAGCCGGGCCTGAACGACGCGCAGGTCCTCGTAGATCCTCACCGGGACCCCTGCAGCCGGCGCTCCACGAGCGCGAACAGCACGCCACCGACGCTGGCGTTGACGGCCGCGCGTCCCACCAGCGCGAGCGGCGCGAGCGGCGCGAGCTCGAGCCCGAACACCGAGGCGAGCCAGGGCACCAGCAGGCCGTCCGCGAGCGACGCGACCAGCACGGCTAGCGCGCGCGCCGGAGCGCTCGTGATCAGGAAGCGGCCTCCGGCCAGACCGACCGCGAAGCCCAGCGCCAGCTTCGACAGACCCGCGAGGCCGAGCACGCGGCCGCCGAAGAGCGCGTCCTGCACCCAGCCCGCCGCCACACCCGTCAGCATGCCGTGCGTCTCGCCGCCGGCGAGCGCGCAGTAGACCACCACCAGCAGGAACGGGTCGAACAGCCGGCCCGGCTGCGGCACCAGGTAGCCGAGCGCCGTCTCCACGAGCACGGCGCCCACGATCGCGAGGGCCGTCCAGAAGGCGCGCGTCACTGGACCGAATGCGGGGTGTCGAGCGGCAGCTCCGTGCGCCGCACCACCAGCACCTCCTCGAGCCGGTCGAAGCCGGCCGAGGGCTCGACGCGGATGTCCTGGGACAGGCCCGAGCCCTTGCCCACGAAGCGCACGCGGCCGACCACCAGGCCCTTCGGGTAGATGCGGTCGAGCCCCGAGGTCACGACCAGGTCGCCCACCCGCACGTCCGCGCGCTCGGGCACGTACTTGAGCAGCAGGTCGTCGCTGCCGGTCCCGGGCGCGGCCACCTGCCCGCTGACCACACCGTGCACGCGGCTGCGCTCGACGACGACGCCCGCGCCACCGTCGCGGTCGAGCAGCACCTGCACCCGCGCGGCATGCGGACCGGTCGCGAACACGCGCCCCACGACGCCGGTGGGGCTCAGCACCGGCGAGTCGAGCGTCACGCCGTCCGACTCGCCGCGGTCGAGCGTGAGCGTGCGGACCCAGGGCACGCCCTCGCGCCCGACCACCTGCGCGGCCAGCGTCTGCAGCGGCAGCTCGCGGCGCAGCTCCAGCAGGTCGCGCAGCCGTTCCGCCTCCTGGGCGCGGTGCGTGCGCGCCTGCAACTGGGTCTCCAGCTCACGCAGCCGTGCCCCCAGCCGGCGGTTCTCCGCGTACGTCTCGCGGTGGAAGGCGTAGCCGCGCCAGGCCTCGGAGGCCCCCCCGACCACCGACGCGACCGCGCTCTGCAGCGGCGAGAGCGCCGCCAGCAGCCAGTGCTGCAGCAGCGACACACCTCCGCCCCCGTCCACCTGGTGGCTGATCACCGCCAGGTGCACGAGCACCAGGCCGCCGAGCAGCAGGCGGCTGCGCCGCGCGGGCGAGACGGCCTGTGCCATGGCGGCCACGGCCAGCTCAGTCGAGGCTGATCTTGCGGAGGAGGTCGAAGTCGGACAGCATCTTGCCCGTCCCCAGCACCACCGAGCTCAGTGGATCCTCCGCGACCGAGACCGGCAGCCCCGTCTCCTCGCGCAGCAGGCGATCGAGGTTCTTGAGCAGCGAGCCGCCGCCCGTGAGCACGATCCCGCGGTCGACGATGTCCGCCGACAGCTCGGGCGGCGTGCGCTCGAGCGCCACGCGCACCGCGTTCACGATCACCGACACCGGCTCCTGCAGCGCCTCGCGGATCTCGGCGTCCGTGACCGTGAGCGTCTTGGGGATGCCCTCGATCAGGTCGCGGCCCTTGATCTCCATCGTCATCGGCTCGTCGAGCGGGAAGGCGCTGCCGATCTCGAACTTGACCTGCTCGGCGGTGCGCTCGCCGATCAGCAGGTTGTACTTCTTCTTGATGTACTGGATGAGAGCCTCGTCCATCTCGTTGCCGGCAACCCGCACCGACTTCGAGTAGACGATGCCCGCGAGTGAGATCACGGCGATGTCGGTGGTGCCGCCGCCGATGTCCACCACCATGTTGCCGGACGGCTCGGTGATCGGCAGCCCGGCTCCGATCGCGGCGGCCATCGCCTGGTCGACCAGGTAGACCTCGGAGGCTTTGGCCTTGAGCGCCGAGTCCTTGACCGCGCGCTTTTCGACCTGCGTCACCTCGGACGGGATGCCGATCACGATGCGCGGCCGCACCAGCGTCGAGCGGTTGTGCGCGCGGTGGATGAAGTAGGACAGCATCTTCTCGGTGATCTCGAAGTCGGCGATCACACCGTCCTTCATCGGACGGATCGCCACGATATTGCCGGGCGTGCGGCCGAGCATCTCCTTGGCGTCGCGGCCGACCGCCTCCACCTTCCCGGTCACCCGGTTGATGGCCACGATCGAGGGCTCGGAGACGACGATCCCCTTCCCCTTCGCGTAGACGAGCGTGTTCGCGGTGCCGAGGTCGATCGCCAGATCGCTCGAGAGGAAGCTCAGATTGACGAGGGAACGAAGGTTCATGAAGACTGCTCTTCTCCAGTACGCATGAAACGAAGGCCCTAGCCGGCGACCTCGATGCCGTTCTTCTCGCGCTCCTTGACCCGGTACATCGCCTGGTCTGCCTTCTGGATCAGCCCCTCGGGCGAGAGCGCATGGTCGGGGTAGGTCGAGATGCCGAACGAGGCGGAGATGCGCGCCGAGATGCCCTGCGCCTCGAGAAAGCGGTGCTCCTCGATCGCGCGGCGCAGCCGCTCGGCGATCACCAGCGCGCCGGAGGCCGGCGTCTCGGGCAGCACCACCACGAACTCGTCGCCCCCGTAGCGGGCGAGGATGTCCGACTCGCGCACGCCCAGCGCGAGGATGGCGCCGACCTCGGTCAGCGTCCCGGAGCCCGCCAGGTGCCCGAACTGGTCGTTGATGCCCTTGAAGCCGTCGAGGTCCAGGAAGATCACCGAGAGCGGGATGCCGTGGCGCTTGCAGCGCTTGATCTCGCGGCCGAGGTAGACGTTGAGGTAGCGCGAGTTGAACAGCCGCGTCAGGTCGTCGGTGATCGTCAGCTGTTCGGTGCGCTGGAACAGGATCGCGTTCTCGATCGCGATCGCGCACGGCTCGACCAGCGACAGCACCAGCGCCAGGTCGGCCCGCGTGAAGCGGCCGCCCAGCTTGTTGATGATCTCCAGCACCCCGATCGTGCGCCCGCGCGAGACGAGCGGCGCACAGAGGATCGAGCGGGTCTCGAACTGCGTACGGGTGTCGACGCGCGAGGAAAAGCGCGGGTCGCGCGCGGCGTCGTTGACGATCGCCGGCTCGCCCGTCTGCGCCACCCAGCCGGCGACACCCTCGCCCATCTTGAGCCGGAACGCGGTGACGTCCCGGCTCTTCGCGCCGAGCGCGGCCTCGAACACCAGCTCCTGCTTCTCCTCGTCGACCATCAGCAGCGACCAGGCCTCGGACGGGATCAGCTGCCGAATCTTCTCCACCACCAGCTCGATCACCTTGCGCGGCTCGAGGATTGAGTTGGCGGTCTTCACGACGTCGGTCAGGATCGCGAGCCGCTGGGCGCTCGTCTGCGTCGCGCCCGCCGCGCGCGCTCGCGCCGGCGTCCGCCTGTGCGCGGCGCGCAGGTGCGCGAGCACTGCCGCCGGCGCGGGATCCTGCGGCCGCCAGGCCTCGATCAGGAAGTCGAGCCGGAACCGCTCGAGCCGCCGCAGCAGCGTGGCGTCGGGCGCGAACGCGATGCCGCCCACGGGCCGGCCGGGCAGCGCGCGGCGCACGGCTCGCAGCGCGCTCGCCCCCGTGCGGGGCCCGACCTCCACCAGCGCCGCGGCGAAGCGGGTGGCGTCGAGCCCTCGCGCGGCCCCGGGGTCGGCCGACACGAACTCGTAGGCGAGCGCTCCCCCCGGGGCGCCCTTCAGGCGCCGGCGCAGCGACGGGTTGCCGAACACGGCTACGCGCGTCAAGGGGCTCCCTCAGTTCACGACGCTGACGCGGCGCTGCAGCTCCGCGACGCCGCCCTTCGTGCCGGTCGAGCGCAGCAGCACCGTCGCCCCGCCGCCGTCGAAGGTCAGGAACTCGTTGAAGACGCCGTCCGGCAGCACCTCGAGCCGCTCGCCGTTCAGCAGCAGCGTCGCGCCGGGCTCGGTTCGACCGCGCACATGCAGCACGTTTCCCTTCAACTCGAGGCTGTCGACGCTGAGCGGCGGCGGCTCGCCCGCCGGCGCTTTCGACAGCGTGAAGCGCCAGGGCGCGCTGAAGCTGCCCTCGACGCCGTTGGCGTCGACCGCGGCGACCTTCCAGTAGTACGACCCGGGGTCCAGCCCGCGCAGCTCCATCTGCGTCGGGCGGTGCCCCTGGCGGTCGTAGAGGGGCCGCGCGAAGGTCGGCGTGAAGTCGATCACGACCCGGTAGCCGGTCGAGCCGGACACCGCGCCCCACAGCAGCAGCGTGATGCCCTGGGACAGGTCGGGGTAGGCGATCTCGGCGAGGTTGGAAGGCGCGGTCAGCTGCGGGACGGTCGGCAACGCGAGCTTCTGGCCGGCGGCGCCGCCCGCGTCCACCTTCACGCCCTCGTTCGTGGCGAGCGTGATCCTCTGCCCCGAGCGGGTCTGCGCCTCGCCCGCGCCGCGGAAGATGCGCACGCCGGTCGCGCCGCTGTCGGCCACCTGGATGTTGCCCGCCGTGTCGCGCTCGGCTGTCGTGCGCACGGTCGGGGTCGAGATCGTCGTGCTGCCGGGCACGCCGCGGCCGGCGGTCTGGAAGTTGGCCTCGCCCGACTGGATCGACAGCGCGTTCTTCTGCTGGCGCGAGATCGGGTTCTGCGTGCTCTCTTCGATCGTGATCAGCGAGTCCGGGCGCACCGCGAACACGGTGCCGTCGGCGAAGCGGATCTCCGCCGCTCCTCCCGAGCCCGTCTTCACCAGGTCGTTCTGCCGCAGGATCATCACCCGCGTCGCCGCCAGCCACTCGAGCGTCCCCGAGCGCTTCACCTGCACGCTGCCCTCGATCGTGGCGAAGCGCACGCCGGTCTCGACTTCGCTCGCCGGCGTCGGTGGCGGGGTGCGCGGCCTGTACAGGAACCAGCCGAGCGCCGCCACGAGCAGGATCGCGAAACCCGCGATCGCGATCGAGCGGTAGGTCACCGTGAACCACTCGATGCGATCTTCGCCGCCCCGGTGGGGCGTTCTCTCGTCAGGCGTCATCGAGGCAGAATCCCTTAAGGCCGCGTCACTTAGACGGACTCGGGAGTATAGTCCAAGTCCCGGCCGTGCCCAAGCCTGGGGGCTGCCGGGCTTGCGGGTCTGTGACGCCGGGCATAAAATCGCGCCTTTGCGCCGGTTGCCCTTCCGCTCCCCGGAAGGCGCCTGCACTCGAACGGAGACACCATGGCTCTCGCGCTGATGCGCCGGCACCGCCGCTGGTTGTACGTCTTCCTCTGGTTGGTGATCGCCGCCTTCATCATCCTGTACATCCCGGCCTTCCAGGGCCAGGGCCAGGGCACGCCCGGAGAGGCGGTCGTCAGCGTCGGCGGGCTGCCGGTCTCGGTCGGCGAGTTCCAGCGCACGTTCTCCCGGCAGCGGCAGCGGATCGACCAGATGTACCAGGGCCGCCTCACGCCCGCGATGCTGCGGCAGATGGGCCTCGAGGACCAGGTGCTCGAGTCGCTGGTGGCCGAGCGGCTGGTCGAGCTCGAGGCCAAGCGGCTCGGGGTCACGGTCTCCGACGAGGCGATCGCGCGCGCGATCGCCTCCTCGCCCGCTTACCAGGACCAGGGCCGCTTCATCGGCACCGAGGAACTGCGCCGGCGGCTCGAGCTGCAGGGCCTCTCCGAGGACGACTTCGCGCTCTCGCTGCGCCGGCAGCTGCTGGGCGAGAGCCTGCAGAACCTGGTCGGCTCGGGTGTCAGCGTCAGCGACGCCGAGGTCGAGCGCGAGCTCGTCCGGCGCAACGAGCAGGTGAAGCTCGAGTACGCGCTCGCCGACGCCCAGCGCTTCAAGGCGCAGCTCCAGCCGGGCGATCTCGAGATCAAGGCGCGCTTCGAGGCGAAGCGCGAGAGCTACAAGATCCCCGAGAAGCGCGTCGCGTCCTACGTGCTGCTCGACCGTGAGGCGCTGCGCCCGCAGGTCGCCGCGACAGACCGCGACCTCGAGCTGTACTACCAGGACAACCAGGAGGAGTTTCGCCGCGAGGAGCAGGCCTGCGCCAGTCACATCCTGGTCAAGGTCAAGCAGGGCGAGGCGGGGGAGGGCCACCCCGACCAGGAGGCGCGCCAGCTCGCCCAGGGGATGCTCGACCAGCTGAAAGCGGGCGGCGACTTCGCGGCGATCGCGACCAAGTCGTCGGAGGACCAGGGCTCGGCGGCGCGTGGCGGGGATCTGGGTTGCTTCGCGCCCGGGCGCATGGTCGCCGCCTTCGACGAGGCCGTGTTCGCGATGAAGCCGGGGCAGACCTCGGAGCTCGTGAAGAGCAGCTTCGGCTACCACATCATCCGCCTGGCCTCGCGCAGCGAGGGAGGCGTGCGGCCACTCGTCGAGGTCAAGGAGCCGATCCGTGCCGCGGTGCTCGATCGCAAGATGAGCGCGCTCGGCGAGCAGAAGTCGGCGGGCCTCGCCGACGCGCTGAAGCACGGCAAGTCGCTCGAGCTGGCCGCAAAGGCGCAGGGCCTGCCTGTGCAGAAGAGCGCGCCGATCGCG
>Ga0302299_10000531_pt1 | contig 20962 bp, 21 predicted proteins | sample III_Fen_N3_4_FD_198795 | JGI IMG/M metagenome (GOLD analysis project Ga0302299, IMG submission 198795) | Peat permafrost microbial communities from Stordalen Mire near Abisko, Sweden - III_Fen_N3_4 | ecosystem: Environmental > Terrestrial > Soil > Wetlands > Permafrost | place: Sweden: Abisko... | reverse complement strand
CCTGCTTTTCGCGGGGGCCCGGGCCCCCGCGGCGGCGCCGCGCCCCCGGGCCCCACGTCTGTCACGGCCGAGGCGTCGGCGCCGTCGCCGTACGCCGCGGTCGTCCGCGCCGAGCACCGGGGCGCACGACACGCCCGCGATGCACCACGGACCTGACGTCGCGCGGTGGTACTCTCCTGCTACTTCGCGGATCGCTTGTGCCGCAAGGGATTTCGACTGGGGGCGTGGGAACGCTCTCACGGGGTCCGGTGAGCCGGGCCTTCGGGCCGGGTCCAGGCTGCGCGACCGGGCCGCGAAGGCAGCCCGAACGGGTCAGTGTGACTCCTCGGCGTAACGGCGGCACCACGTCCTGTCACCGGTTCGGCCGAGCGGTTGTCCACAGAGGTTCCCGAGTGGCCTGTGGTCCACCTCACAGCTCTGGTCCGCTTCGCCCCGTAATACGGGGGTTTGGCCTGTGGACAAGGCCTCTACCTGAGGGTGACAACCGGTCGGCGAGGTCGACGCGGTCAGCGGCGCCCGGCAGGGTGGAGCACGTCACGACCTCGCGATCGTGGTCGGACCTGCCCGCCGCTCCCCGGCTCTAGGCCTTCCTGGGGGGAGCAGCTCGAAGCGCGGGTCGAACGCCGGAGACCATGTCGGCGCTCGTCGGTCTGGTCCGTCGCCGCCCCACCGGACCCTGGGTCCACCGGGGCCAGTCGTCCGGCATGCGCCCGGCTCTCCTCCGGTGGGCGGTGCCGGGCCCGCGTCAGAGGTCAGGTCGCGGAGGCGCTCCGGAGCGTCGCCGCCCGACGAAGGAACTCGTGTGAGCACCACTGCACGGACGGGGTCGCTGCGGCGTCGCCTCGTCGTGGTCGCGGCGAGCACGCTGGCCATCGGCACCCTCTCCGCCGTCGTCCCGACCCCGGCGATCGTCGCGGCCTCCGCGGCCACGACCCTGCCGGTGTCCGTCGCGGGCCAGGTGGCCGCGATCGGCACCGTCTCGGTCATCGAGGCCGGTCTGGTGGCCCCGAAGGTGCGCGCCGTGCCCAAGGCGGTCGTGCCCAGGGCCGCCCTGCCCAAGTCAATCGTTCCCCAGGTCGCCGCACCCAAGGCGGCGGCGCCGAAGTCCGTGGCGCGCGTGCAGGTCGCCACGGTCGCGCCGTTCCGCTTCGGCACCGTCGGCTACAACCAGTGGTGGGCCAAGGCGCTCATGGCCAGTCGCTTCGGCTGGACCTCGCCCGCGCAGTTCCAGTGCCTGGTGACGTTGTGGAACCGCGAGAGCCACTGGAACTACAAGGCGCACAACGGAGGATCCGGCGCCCACGGCATCCCGCAGGCGCTGCCGGGGTCGAAGATGCGCTCCGCCGGATCGGACTGGCGCACGAACCCCGTCACCCAGATCCTGTGGGGTCTCGGCTACGTCGAGCGCCGCTACTCGACTCCGTGCGGTGCGCTCTCGCACTTCCGCAGCCTTGGCTGGTACTGACCGACCCGCCGCCGCGTCGGGTCAGCCGCTCCGGACCTCGCGCGTCGTGCCTCAGCTCGGACGACCGACGGGGATCGTCGTCGCCACCGGACGCAGGGTGTCGGCGAAGAAGTCGTTGCCCTTGTCGTCGACGACGACGAACGCAGGGAAGTCCTCGACCTCGATCTTCCAGACGGCCTCCATGCCGTTCTCCGGGAAGTCGATGACCTCGACATGCTTGATGCAGTCCTGCGCCAGCCGGGCTGCGGGGCCGCCGATCGAGCCGAGGTAGAAGCCACCGTTGTCCCTGCACGCGTTGGTGACCGCGGCGCTGCGGTTGCCCTTGGCCAGCATGACGAGCGAGCCGCCGGCCTTCTGGAACTGGTCGACGTAGGCGTCCATGCGCCCGGCGGTCGTCGGCCCGAACGAGCCGGACGCCATGCCCTTCGGCGTCTTCGCCGGGCCCGCGTAGTAGACGGCGTGGTCGCGCAGGTAGTCCGGCATGGGCTGGCCGGCGTCGAGCAGCTCCTTGATCCGTGCGTGCGCGATGTCGCGCGCGACGACGAGCGGGCCGGACAGCGACAGGCGCGTCTTCACCGGGTACTTCGCGAGCTCGGCGCGGATCTCGGACATCGGGCGGGAGAGGTCGATCCGCACGACGTCGTCGTCGAGGTGCTCGTCGGTGACCTCGGGCAGGAAGCGCGCGGGGTCGGTCTCGAGCTGCTCGAGGAACACGCCCTCGGGCGTGATCTTCGCGAGGGCCTGACGATCGGCGGAGCACGAGACGGCGATGGCGATGGGGCACGAGGCGCCGTGGCGCGGCAGGCGGATCACCCGCACGTCGTGGCAGAAGTACTTGCCGCCGAACTGGGCACCGATGCCGAACCCGCGCGTCATCTCCAGGACCTCGGCCTCGAGCTCGAGGTCGCGGAACGCGTGACCGGTCGCGGATCCGGCGGTCGGCAGGCTGTCGAGGTAGCGGGCGCTGGCGTACTTCGCGGTCTTGAGCGCGTACTCCGCGGACGTGCCCCCGACCACGATCGCGAGGTGGTACGGAGGGCATGCGGACGTGCCGATCGCGCGGAGCTTCTCGTCGAGGAACCTGCGCATGGCGGCCGGGTTGAGCACCGCCTTGGTCTCCTGGAAGAGCAGCGACTTGTTGGCCGAACCGCCCCCCTTCGCCATGAAGAGGAACTTGTAGGACGTCTCGTGGCCGGGTGCGGTGTCGGCGTAGAGCTCGATCTGCGCGGGCAGGTTCGAGCCGGTGTTGCGCTCGTCCCACATGGTCAGCGGCGCCATCTGCGAGTAACGCAGGTTGAGCGTCGTGTAGGCGTCGTAGACCCCCTGGCTGATCGCGCGCTCGTCGTCGCCAGGGGTGAGCACCTGCTGGCCGCGCTTGCCCATGACGATCGCCGTGCCGGTGTCCTGGCACATCGGCAGCACGCCGCTGGCGGAGATGTTCACGTTCTTGAGCAGGTCGAGGGCGACGAAGCGGTCGTTGGGCGAGGCCTCGGGGTCGTCGAGGATGTTCCGCAGCTGCTGCAGGTGTCCGGGGCGGAGCAGGTGCTGGATGTCGCGGATCGCGGTCGCCGTCAGCAGCCGCAGCGCCTCGGGCTCGACCTGCAGGAAGGTGCGCCCGGACGCCTCGACGGTGCTGACCCCCTCGGTGGTGAGCAGCCGGTACGGCGTCTCGTCGGGACCGAGAGGGAGCAGGTCGGAGTACTCGAAGTCGGGCATGCGGCGAGCCTACGACCGAGGGACGAGCGGGTCTCGGTGACGGTGGTCACGTCACGTCGCCGCCGTCAGGTACGCGGCAGGTAGTCCTGAAGTGCGGCGACGCGCAGACCCTGGGCCGCGGCGGCGTCGAGCGCGACGGGGAGATCGCGATAGAGGTTGGGCCGCCAGTGGATGAGGATGATGTCGCCGCGGTGCAGGACGCTCCCGTTCGCGTAGCGGAGCACCGCGTGGGGCAGCGAGACGTCCCACAGCACCAGCGCCTTCATGCCGCACGAGGCCGCCGCGCGTCGGGTGGTCTTGTCGTAGTCGCCGTACGGCGGCCGGAACAGCCACGGCTTCTGACCGTAGTAGCCCTGCAGCGTGGTGGCGGCCTCGCAGATCTCCCGGACCTGGGCGTCGTAGCCCAGCGTGCTCAGCTTCGGGTGCGTGAGCGTGTGGTCCTGGACCGACTGCCCCGACGCGTTCTGGATCTTCACGAAGTACGACGGCTTGTCCTTGATCGCGTCGACTGTGAGGAACGGCGTCACGGGGATGTGCCGCGACTGCAGCAGTGCGACGACGCGGGGATCCTTGTCGTAGCCGTCGTCGATCGTGATGAACACGACGGGGTCGGTCGTGTCGATCCGGTGCAGGACCGGGATGAGACCGTCCGCGGAGGTGGTCCCCGACGTGTCGGTCGGCGAGGGCAGGGTGGGGTCGTTGGCTCCCGTGGTGTCCGACGGGGAGGCGCTCGTCGGGGAGGGGCTCGTCGGCGTTGCGCTGGTCGGGGCCGCGGTCTTCGTCGGCGCCGACGTCGGTGCGGGCGACGCGCCTGCGGTCGTCGCGGACGACGGCGTCGGGCTCAGGTGCGAGACGCGTGCGCTGGGCGAGGCCGACGAGCCGGCCGGCGCGCAGGCCGACAGCAGGCCGATCGCGAGCGAACCGCCCGCGACGAGCGCGGCGGTCCGGACGCTGATCACACGAGGAAGTATGAGCCACCGTGGGCCCGATCAGACCACCGGTGGCGCGACCCCCGCGGTCGAGGCTCCCGGGCTCCCGAGCGAGGGATCAGTCGATGAGCTGGCGCTGCAGCGCCCGCACGGCCAGCAGCCCCATGGCGACGGCGAACACGCTCAGGGCGAGGACGTGCCCGAGGTCCGCGAGCGGGTTCCAGCCGAAGACGGCGTCCCGCACGAGCTGCACGCAGTGGTAGAGCGGGTTCAGCTCGGCGAGCCGCTGGACCCAGGTCGGGAAGCCGGTCAGCGGGAAGAAGACTCCGGACAGCAGCAGCAGCGGCGTGACCAGGGCGCTCTGGACGTAGCTGAACGAGTCGATGCTCGGCACGATCCCGGAGAACCACTGGCCCATGAACGCGAACCCGAAGCCGGTCAGGAAGCCGATGAACGGGATCGCGAGCATGCCCCACGACGGCGGCAGGCCGAACACCATCGCGACGAGGAGCGGCGCGCAGCCGTAGATCCCCGACTTCACGGCGATCCACACGGCCTCGGCGAGGAACAGCTCCGGCACGTCGACGGGCGTGGCCAGGATGCCGTCGTAGGTCTTCATGTAGTAGCGCTTGACGTAGGTGTCGAACATCCCGGCGAAGACCGAGGAGAACAGCACGGCCGAGGCGACGACGCCCGTCCCGATGTACTGGACGTAGGGGATCCCCTGCACCGTGGACACCAGGGCACCGAAGCCGAACCCGAAGGCGATGAGGTTGATCGTCGGTTCCACCACGGAGCCGAACGTGGTGGACCGCCAGACGCGCCGGAAGAGCGTCGTCTCGCGGGTGAAGACGCCGGCGAACGCGGTCGGCTCGACCGCACGCAGCCGCGTCTCGGGTGCAGGGACGACGGTCATCAGTCCTCCAGCTTCTCGCCGGTCAGCAGGACGAAGACGTCCTCGAGGTTGGACGGGCGTCGGGCGCCGTCGCCGAGCTCGGCGACGACGCTCGCGGGCAGTGTCTCGGCGCGCAGGACCGAGACCGACGGACCGGTGCGCCTCGTCCGGAAGCCCGAGGGGGCCACGATCTCCTCGACCCGCTGCAGCCGGTCCGGAGGGCCGTAGAACTCCATCGCCTCCGCGCCGGCGTGCTCGATGACGAGGGCGGCCGGGGTCCCGCGCGCGATGATGCGGCCGTGCGACATGACGGCGACGTCGTCGCAGAGCCGCTCCGCCTCCTCGATGTAGTGCGTGGACATCAGCACCGAGACGCCTTCGCTGCGCAGCCGGTCGACGAGCACCCAGATCTCGCCGCGCACCTGCGGGTCGAGCCCGACCGTGGGCTCGTCGAGCAGCACGAGGTCGGGCCCGTGGACGAGGGCTCGGGCGATGAGCAGCCGACGTCGCATCCCGCCGGACAGCGTCGAGGCGCGGGAGTCGGCCCGGTCCGTGAGCTGTGCCATCTCGAGCGCGGCGTCGACCGCCTCGTCCCTCGTCCGGCGCGGCACGCGCAGCAGCGTCGCCCACACGGCGACGTTCTGGCGCACCGTCAGCTCGTCGTCGAGGTTCTCCCGCTGCGGCACGACTCCCATCCGCGCGCGAGCCTGCTTCGACTCGCGCGGCACGGCGTACCCCAGGACCACGATCTCGCCCTCGTCCGCGATCGCCTGGCCGGTGAGCATCCGCATCGTCGTGGACTTGCCCGCGCCGTTGGGCCCGAGCAGCCCGAGACAGGTACCGGGTGCGACGTCGAGGTCGAGCCCGTCGACGGCGACGAGGTCGCCGAACGTCTTCACCACGCTGCGCAGCGACAGTGCAGGAGCGGGTGCGGGGGAGGCCACCCGGCCACGCTAGCCGCGGCGAGGTCGTGCTCCCGCTCGGCGCGCGGCTCGCAAGTCAGGGCGCGGACGACTCCGCAGCCCCGCCCGCTCGCCCGCCACGCGTCAGGTGTCAGGCAGAAGAGGACTAGCCTCGGCAGGGTGACCGAGCCGCTTCCCGATCCCGTCGCCGACGCGCTGCGCCTGCGGGCGTCCGACGCCGACCGGGAACGCGTCGCGGGGCTCCTGCGCGACGCGTACGCCGAAGGCCGCCTCTCGCCCGTCGAGCACGAGGAGCGGCTCGCGGAGGTCTACCGGGCCACGACGTACGGCGAGCTCGTGCCCGTGCTGCACGACCTCCCGGTCCCGCCCGGCGCCCTCTCGGTGCCGGTGGTCGGCCAGGCCGTCGCCCTGACCCCGAGCGCCGCCGCAGTCCCGTCGTCGAGGTCGGGCATGGTGGTGGACCCGTCGCGCGCCGAGCAGGGCCGGGGGACCGCCGTGGCGATCATGTCCGGCGTCGAGCGGAAGGGTCGTTGGGTCGTGCCGCCCGGCATGACCACCGTCGCCATCATGGGCGGCGTCGAGCTGGACTTCACCGACGCCGTGCTCACGGCGCAACAGACGACCATGACCGTCTTCTGCCTCATGGGCGGCATCGAGATCACCGTGCCCGAGGGCCTCGAGGTGCGGGTCGACGCCGTGGCGCTCATGGGCGGGCACTCGGGTCCGAGGACGACGCCGCCGCCCGGGTCTCCCGTGCTGCGCATCACCGGGCTCATCCTCATGGGCGGCGTCGACATCAAGTCCGCCCAGGGCCCCAGGGGGACCGACCAGATCGAGCGCTGAGTCGCGTCCCGATCGCCGCGACGGGGCGCTCAGCTGTGCGAGTCGAAGTCGACCGACGAGTACAACCGCAGCTTGGCCAGACCCTGCTCGCTCCTGACCTCGCGGATCGTGCCGCTCTTGCTGCGCATGACGATGGAGTGCGTGGTCGCCGTACCGCCGCGGAACCGGACGCCCTCGAGCATCTCGCCGTCGGTGACCCCGGTCGCGACGAAGAAGACGTTGTCCCCCGTGACGAGGTCGTCGGTGAGCAGCACGCGGTCGAGGTCGTGGCCCGCGTCGAGCGCCCGCTGGCGCTCCTCGGGGTCCTTCGGCCAGAGCTTGCCCTGGATCGTGCCGCCCATGCACTTCATGGCGCACGCCGTGATGACGCCCTCGGGCGTGCCGCCGATGCCGACGAGCAGGTCGATGCCGGTGCCCTCGCGTGCGGCCATCACGGCGCCGGCGACGTCGCCGTCGGTGATGAACTTGATGCGGGCGCCCGCCGTGCGGATCTCGGTGACGAGGCCCTCGTGGCGCGGGCGGTCGAGGATGATGACGGTGAGGTCCTCGATGCGCTCGGACTTCGCCTTCGCGATCTTCGCGAGGTTGTCGGCGATCGGTGCGTTGATGTCGACGACGTCGGCGGCGGCGGCGCCGGTGACGAGCTTCTCCATGTAGAACACGGCCGACGGGTCGAACATCGTGCCGCGCTCGGACACCGCGAGGACCGACAGCGCGTTGGGCATGCCCTTGGCGCACAGCGTCGTGCCGTCGATCGGGTCGACGGCGACGTCGACCTCCGGACCGCTCCCGTCGCCGACGTGCTCGCCGTTGAAGAGCATCGGGGCGTCGTCCTTCTCGCCCTCGCCGATGACGACGACGCCGTGCATCGACACCGACTGCACGAGCGCGCGCATCGCGTTGACGGCCGCGCCGTCCGCGCCGTTCTTGTCGCCGAAGCCGACCCAGCGCGAGGCGGCCATCGCGGCCGCCTCGGTGACCCGCACCAGCTCGAGGGCGAGGTTGCGGTCGGGGATCTCGCGGGTCGAGGCGGTCTCGGTGGTCATGCGGAACGCTCCCGGATCTGAGGATGTACTCGCACTGTAACGAGCGGGTCGCCCCGACCCGATCGTGGGGAGCGGGGCCGCGAGGGCGTACGTCGCAGGAGTACCGCCGGCGTGACCCGGTGGCTACGGTCGTCGCATGACGCAGTTCCGTGCGACCGAGGCCGCCGCACTGCTCGGGGTGAGCGACGACACCGTGCGTCGGTGGATCGACGCCGGACGGTTGCCCGCCGTGCGCGACCACGCCGGGCGCTGGGTCCTCAACGGACGCGACCTCGCCGAGTTCGCGCGGCAGAACGGCGGCGCCCCGCAGGTCGAGTCCGACGTGCACAGCTCGGCAGGCAACCGGCTGCCCGGACTGGTGACCAGCGTGGTCCGCGACGGGCTCATGGCCCGGGTCGAGATCCAGGCAGGTCCGTTCCGCCTCGTCAGCCTGATGTCGAGCGAGGCCGCCGACGAGCTCGGTCTCGAGCCCGGGGTCCTTGCCGTGGCCGCGGTGGCCTCGACGAGCGTCGTCGTCGAGACGACCCGTCGCCAGCGTTGACCGGCGTACCCCGGGACGCGGCCGTGCGCCGCGTCGCCGACAATGGGCGGGTGGAAGCCGATCCGACCGCCGACCCCGCTGCCGACCCGGCCGCGGGGGTCCCGGACGCCGCCGAGCCGGTCGGTCCCGACGGCCTCGAGGTCCCGGAGGACTGGGCCGAGCGCACGGACGACGACCCCGCTGCGGTCGCCGCGATGCGCGAGGAGCGGGCCAGCCGCCGGCTGCGCCAGACCGTGCGCGACATGACCATCTCCATGCTCGTCGTCACCGGGGCCGTGGTGCTGCTCGTAGCGCCGTGGAACCGGACCGCGCCCGACCCGGTGAAGGTGGTCGACCCGAGCTCGGTGATCAGCGGGGCGCGCGCGGCCGAGCCGTGGCCGGTGCTCGCTCCCGTCGGGCTCCCGGCGTCGTGGCGCGCCACGAGCGCGCGGATCGCCGTCGCCGGCGACGGCCAGGACGTCGTGCACCTCGGCTATCTCACGCCGACCACGACCTACGTCGGGCTCGAGCAGTCGGCGACCAAGGAGCTCGGCTTCGTCGCGGAGCAGACGGTGGGTGGCGAGCAGACCGGCAGCGCGGTGATCGACGGAGTCACCTGGCAGACCTTCGAGTCACCCGACGGCAAGCACCGGTCCTACGTCCGGCAGGCGGACGGCGCCACCTACGTGGTCGAGGGCCAGTCCTCCTGGGCGGACCTGACCACCTTCACCAAGAGCCTCGTCGCCGGCTGAGGCAGACGTCCCCATCCCGTCGCGGTGCCGGTAGGGTCCGTGCTGGCCGGAGGGCACGTCAGTGAGCCCGGCCGCCGCGGCAACGACGCCGATCACCGTCGTCGCGCCCAGGGGTCGTGCTGGAGGGAGCGGGTCGGTGCGCTGGCTGAAGCGGATCCTCATCGGGCTCGGTGCCTTGCTGCTCGCGCTGCTCGTGGCAGTCATCGGCGGCCTGCTGTGGTTCCGCATCCCGCAGAACGCTGCCGGGGTCGTGGCCCAGACCGTGTGCAGCGCCGCGTTCGTGTCCGGCCGCGACAAGCCGGTCGACGCGCTGATCACCTCCGACGTCGCGCCGCAGAGCCCGGTGCTCGGCGTGGTCTCGGCCTCCATCGACCACGACCAGCACACGGTGACGGCGAAGTTCCTCGGGATCATCTCGCGGACCTCGGCGCTGCAGACCCGCCGGGGCTGCGTCCTCGACGGCGACGTGGACCCGTCGGCCAAGCCCTACGTCCCCGCCGCCGCGAATCCCGCTGCGTGGCCGACGGGGGACGCGCCGGTGAGCGCGTCCGAGCTCGGCACCCTCGGGGTGGACTCGACGAAGCTCGGCGCCGTGCTCGACAAGGCGTTCGCCGACTCAGGCGACCCCAACGGTGTCAATGCCCGTGGCGTGGCCGTCGTGCAGGGCGGCAAGCTGCTCGTGCTGCGCGACGGGACCGGCATCGCGCCCAACACCGCGCTGCACGGCTGGTCGATGACCAAGACCGTGACGGCGATGCTGGCCTGGAAGAAGTTCTCCGCGATCGGCCTGGACATCAAGGAGCCCGTGGTCAAGGCGTTCCCCGCCGGCCGCGCGCCGTCGTGGGTCGCCGACTGGGAGAAGGACGACCGCAAGGACATCACGGTCGCCGACCTGCTCTTCATGCGCGACGGGCTCAAGCTCGACGAGGGCTACGGCCCCACGGGCGACGTCGTTCAGATGCTCTACGGCGAGCCGGACATGTCGGCCTGGGCCGCGCAGCACCCGCTGGAGTTCGCGCCCGGCACCACGTGGGAGTACCTCAGCGCCACGAGCAACATCCTCTCCGCCGTGACCCGCGCGCAGTTCGCCACCGACCAGGAGTACGTCGACTTCGCCTACGACTCGCTGTTCACGCCGATCGGCGCCACGACCGCGACGTTGCAGACCGACGCGTCCGGAACCTGGGTGGGGTCGTCGTACCTCTGGGCCAGCACCGCCGACTGGGCCCGCTTCGGCCAGCTCATGCTGCACGACGGTTCCTGGAACGGCACGCAGGTGTTCCCGACGGGGTGGCGCGCGCTCGCCGGGACCCCGGCGGTGCCCAGCGGCGAGGGGCACGGCTACGGCGCTCAGACCTGGATCCCCGGCCAGGCGTCCGGGGGTGAGTGCGCGACCACGCCCGGCTATCCGCAGGACACGTTGCTCATGGAGGGGCACTGGGGCCAGATCGTGGCGATGCTGCCCTCCCGTGACGCCGTGATCGTTCGCCTCGGCTGGTCGATCGACAAGGACTTCGACGGCTGCCAGTTCGTGGCCGACGTCGCCGCGACCCTGCCCGCGACGCCGAAGTCCTGACCGGCGCCGATCGCCCGGGCCCGTGCGGTCAGTCCTCGGCGGGCGGCGGAGTGCGCGCGGCGTCCAGTCGCGTCCGGGCGGCGTCGAGCCACTCCTGGCAGATGCGGGCGAGCTCCTCGCCGCGCTCCCAGAGGGTGAGGGACTCCTCGAGCGTCGTGCCGCCCGCCTCGAGGCGGCGTACGACGTCGGTGAGCTCGTCGCGCGCCTGCTCGAACGTCGGCTGCCCCGGGGTCGCGGTCACGTCCCCACCCTAGGGCTCGCGCCGGGCCCGGAACTCGCCCGCGCTGACCCGCACGCGGACCAGGGCGCCGTCGGCGACGTCGTCGGCCATCCGCACGACTGCACCGTCCTCGGTCTGCACGACGGCGTAGCCGCGGTCCAGGGTCGCAGCGGGGGAGAGCGCGCGGACGCGGGCGCGCACGTGGCGCACGTCGTCGGCCGCGCGGGTGAGCCGGCCGTCGAGCGCACGACGCGACCGGTCGAGCAGCGATGCGACGTCGGACCCGCGCGAGGACACGAGCACGAGGGGATCGGCGAGCACCGGACGGTGCCGCGCGGAGTCGAGCCATGCGGACTCTCGGTCGAGCCGCGTCACGAGCGCCCGCCTCGCCCGGGCGCGAAGGTCGGCGACGCCGCGCATCTCCTCGACCATGTCCGGCACCACCTTGCGCGCGGCGTCGGTCGGCGTGGACGCGCGGACGTCGGCGACGAGGTCGAGGATTGGCGAGTCCTTCTCGTGCCCGATCGCCGACACCACAGGGGTCCGGCACGCGGCCACCGCGCGCACGAGCCCCTCGTCGGAGAACGGGAGCAGGTCCTCGACCGAGCCGCCGCCCCTCGTGACGACGATGACGTCGACGTCGGGGAGCGCGTCGAGCTCGCGCACCGCGGCGGTCACCTCGCTCACGGCCTTCACGCCCTGGACCGCGACCTCGCGCGTCGCGAAGACCACGCCGGGCCAGCGGCGTCGAGCGTTCTCCACGACGTCGCGCTCGGCGTCAGAGCCTCGGCCGCAGACCAGCCCGACGACGCGCGGCAGGAACGGCAGAGGCTTCTTGCGCGCCGGGTCGAACAGTCCCTCCGCCGCCAGCAGGTTCCGGCGCGCCTCGAGCTGGGCGAGCAGCTCCCCGAGGCCGACCGGCCGGATCTCGGCCGCGCGGAACGACAGCGTGCCGCGACCGGCGTAGTACTCCGGCTTCGCGTGGACGACGACGCGCTGCCCCTCCGAGAGCGGCGGTGAGCACGCGTCCACGACCTGGGTGAGGCACGACACCGTCAGCGACATGTCCGCCTCGGTGTCGCGCAACGTGAGGAACACCATCCGCGCGCCCGGACGACGGGTGAGCTGAGCGACCTGGCCCTCGACCCAGACCGGCCCGAGCCTCGCGATCCAGCCCTCCACCGCGCGGGCCACGGTGCGCACCGCAGCCGGCTTCTCCGGTGTCGTCTCGAGGGCCACGCACGCACCCTAGGCCGTGAGCGACGGGAGGCCGACCCTGGAAGGCCCGCCTACGATGGGTGGGTGAGCGACAGCCTGAGCACCGAGTCCGCACCCGCGAGCGTCGTCAAGAAGGTGCTGCTCGCCGCGCCGCGCGGCTACTGCGCCGGCGTCGACCGGGCCGTCGTGACGGTGGAGAAGGCGCTCGACCTCTACGGCGCTCCCGTCTACGTCCGCAAGCAGATCGTGCACAACAAGCACGTGGTGCACTCCCTCGAGGAGCGCGGCGCGATCTTCGTCGAGGAGACCGACGAGATCCCCGAAGGCGCGATCGTGGTCTTCAGCGCGCACGGCGTCGCCCCGTCCGTGCACGAGGAGGCGGCGGCCCGCAACCTGCGCACCATCGACGCCACGTGCCCGCTGGTGACCAAGGTGCACCAGGAGGCGCGCCGGTTCGCCGACGAGGGCTACCGCATCCTGCTCATCGGCCACGAGGGGCACGAGGAGGTCGTCGGCACGACCGGGGAGGCGCCCGAGGCGATCACCCTGGTCGACGGTCCGTCGCACGCCGACGAGGTCGAAATCGGACCCGACGAGAAGGTCGTCTGGCTGTCGCAGACCACGCTCTCGGTCGACGAGACGATCGAGACCGTCGACCGGCTGCGCACCCGCCTGCCGCTGCTGATGAGCCCGCCCAGCGACGACATCTGCTACGCGACGCAGAACCGCCAGCTCGCGGTGAAGGAGATCGCGCCCCGGTGCGACGTCCTCATCGTCGTGGGGAGCGGCAACTCCTCGAACTCCGTGCGGCTCGTCGAGGTGGGGCTCGAGGCGGGCGCGTCGGCGTCCTACCGGGTCGACAACGCCGACGAGCTGCAGGCCGCGTGGTTCGACGACGCGACCACCGTGGGCCTCACGAGCGGTGCCTCGGTGCCGGAGGACCTCGTCCACGGCGTCCTGGACTGGCTCGCCCTTCGCGGGTTCGGGGAGGTCGAGGAGGTCCTGTCGGCGGAGGAGCACCTGGTCTTCGCCCTGCCGCCGGAGCTGCGCCGCGACATCAAGGCCGCGGCCAAGGGCTGACCCGTCCGGCTCCGTGCGACCTCAGGTTCGTGGGGACGTCGGCCGAGGTCAGTGACGTCGGCGCCGGACGAGCACGATGACGAGGCAGACCGCAGTGGTCCCGAGGATCCACGGCGCGTTGGTGGCCAGGATGCGGAACAGGCTGAAGCCCTCGCGGATGAGCAGACTGCCGGACTTGTCCAGGATGAGCTGACCGGCGGTGAGCGCTGCTGCGAGGAAGGCGAGCGGCGGTACGACGACGGCCGCCCAGATGTCGGCCCGCCGCACGACGAGCGCGGAGTAGACCGACGAGACGAGCAGCGCGACGCCGGTGGCGGCACCGATCTGCTGGCGCAGGATCGCCTCGGCGAACGCGACGAGCACCGTGGCGGCCCCGACGACCACGACGACACCGGAGTAGGTGAGCCCCTTTCCGTCGGGCTGCGCCTGGGGGGCCTTGTCGGCCACGACCTCCACCCGCCGACCCGGGGCGTGGGAGGGGTCGATCGCGGGGATGGCGTCGAGCGTGGCCGGACCCTCGGCGCCGGCCGAGCGGTAGAGCCGACCGGTGTCGACCCGCCCGGCGGGCGCGGAGGAGATGGCCGGGTCGACGGTGCCGTCCCAGGGCCGCGCGACGGGAGCCACCGAGACCGGCTCACCCGCGGAGGCCGCGGCTACGGCAGGTCCACCGAGGCCACTGCCAGGCGCCGGCTCCGGCTTGGCGGGCTCGTCGTCGGCGGGCTCGAACCCCGCGACGAGGTGGGACGCCTCGGCCGACTCGTGGTCGAGGTAGAGCGCCACCCGGTCCTCGGCCTCGGCCATCGGGGGCTCGACCACGACCACTGCCGGTTCGCGCTCGACCACCGCCGGCTCGGGCTCGACGGCCACGGGCTCGGGTCGGCCGACGACCGGCTCGGGCTCCACAGCCACGGGCTCGCGGACGGCCGGCTGAGCGGCGGTGCTGTCGTTGGCGTGCTCGGGGACGGCAGGTGCGGGCGCGAGCGGGGAGTCGGGGTCCTCGAACAGGTCGCCGAAGGACGGCGCGCCGGGTCCGGAGTCGGTGCTCACGAGGGTTAACCGTACGTGACGTCGTCCCCGGTCCCGACGATCGGCACGGCGACCGGGAGGTCGGCGAGCCCGCCGCCGGCTGCTGCCACGAGCTCGGCGGCCGTGACCGGCCGGGTGGTGGTGGTCACCAGCCGGGGCATCGGGAGCCCGGAGTCGGGGTCGTCGACCGCCTCGACGACACCCAGCTCCACGAGTCGGCGCGCACTGACGAGCACGCGCGACTCCAGCGAGCCGACGGTGCCGTTGTAGGCGCCGACGGCCGAGTCCAGCGCGGCACCGAGCCGCCCGAGGTGGGTCCCCAGCGTCGCCAGCCGCGAGTGCAGCTCGCGGGCCAGACGGTGGACCTCGCGCACGTTGCGCGTCGCAGACTCCTGGCGCCAGGTGTGCGCGACGGTCCGCAGCAGGGCGAGCAGCGTGGTCGGCGTCGCGATGACGACGTCGCGCGCGAAGGCGTACTCGAGGAGGTCCGGTCGCATGTCGAGGGCCGAGGAGAGGAACGACTCGGCGGGGAGGAACAGCACGACGAACTCGGGCGACTCGTAGCGCCGCCAGTACTCCTTGCTTGAGAGCCGGTCGACGTGCGCCATGAGCTCGCCCGCGTGACGCGCCAGCAGGACCCTGGCGGTGGGGTCGTCGGTCGCCTCGGCCGCGTCGAGGTAGGAGGACAGCGGCACCTTGGCGTCGACCACGATGACGCGGTCGTCCGCGAGGTGGACGACGAGGTCCGGGCGCAGCAGGTCGCCGTCGTCGTCACGGCTGCTCGACTGCTCCTCGAAGTGCACGTGGGGGAGCAGGCCCGACGACTCGACCAGCCGACGCAGCTGCACCTCGCCCCACCGGCCGCGCACCTCGGAACGACGCAGAGCGGTGACGAGCCGCCCGGTCTGGTTGCGCAGCGCGTCGGTCCCGAGCGCGGTGAGCCGGATCTGCTCCTGCAGCTGGGCATGCGCCGCCGCACGGTCGCGCTCGGCGCGCGACAGGTCGAGCGACACCCGCGCCAGGGTGTCGTTGACCGGCCGCACGAGGGCGTCGACCGCGGCCCGCTCGGCCGCGAGCCCCGCCGGCGCCGCCGTGGATCGACGCTGCACCGCGAAGGCGGTCGCTACGCCCGCGAGGAGGCCGACCACGAGACCGAGCAGAAGGGGAAGGAGTTCGCTCATGCCCTCACCCTCGCGGGAGGGTCTGACACCGCCGTCCGCCACGGTTGACCTTGACCCAGCGTCAACCTCTACCGTCGTCATCATGAGCTGGTCCATCGTCGAGGTCGCACGGCACGCGGGAGTCTCCTCGCGCACTCTGCGCCACTACGACGACGTCGGCCTGGTCCCACCGGCGTACGTCGGGAGCAACGGCTATCGCTACTACGAGCAGGAGCAGCTGCTGCGGCTGCAGGAGGTCCTCCTGCTCCGCGAGCTGGGCGTCCCGCTCGGGGAGATCCGCCGGGTGCTCGACGGCACCGCGGACCGGGTCGCCGTCCTCCGCGAGCACCGGGTCGCGCTGCTCGCGGAGCGCGACCGGCTCGACCGGCTCGCCGCGACCGTCGCACGCACGATCGAGATGAGGGAGCGAGGCCATCACATGGGTCCCGAGGAGCTGTTCGAGGGCTTCGACGCCGACAGGCAGCGCGGGTACGAGGCCGAGCTCGTCGAGCGCTACGGCACGGCAGCCCAGGAGGAGATCGACGAGTCGTGGCGCCGCATCGGCCGGATGAGCCTGGACGACGCCGCGCGGGTGCAGGCCGAGCTGACCGAGCGTGACGAGGTCTACGCCGCACTGCTCGACGCCGGCGTCGCGGCGGACGACCCGCGCACGCGGGACGTCACGGCCCGGCACTACGTCTGGGTGTGTCAGTTCTGGACGCCGAGCGCCGAGGCGTTCGCCGGCCTGGGCGACCTCTACGTCGAGAGCCCGGACTTCAAGGCCCGCTACGACGCGGTCCGCCCTGGACTCGCCGAGTACGTCCGCGACGCCATGGCGGCGTACGCGGTCACGACGCTCGCCTGACGCGCGCCGCGCAGCGTGCGGGCCCCGCGTCGCTGCGGGCCTCGGCGTCGCAGCCGGACTAGGTTCGGGGCCGGGCACAGTGCCAGGTCTGGGGGAATCGATGCGACGCCACGGGTTGGCCGCCGTCGTCCTGGCAGTGGTCGCTGCCCTCGTCGTGGCCGCCCCTTCCGCAGCGAGCGCCTCCGCGTCCGCCGCCCCTGTCGCCGCCGCGGGGGTGACGGGCATCGCGCCGGTCGCGCTGCCGGCCCCGGCGTACCTCGTCGGCAACTACCTGCTGCGGCCGACCGACCCCGACCAGAGCATCTACGCCGTCAGTGGCCCGTTGCCTCTCGACGACGCCGGGCCGCACGACGCGACCGGGGTTCGGATGTTCGTCGTGAACGGCGTGCTGCACGACCACCCCGTCGCCCAGGCGCAGTACGGACTGTGGCTGCTGGACTCCTACCGCATCACCGGGGACCCGGCCTACCTCGACCGTGCGGTCGCCCAGGCGCAGCGGATCATCTCCAAGCGCGTCGCGAGCGGTCCCGCGTGGTTCTTCCCCTACGACTTCGACTTCGCCCTGCACCAGGACGCCACGAAGGGGCTGGAGCGGGCGCCGTGGTTCAGCGCCATGGCCCAGGGTCAGGCCCTGTCGCTGTTCGTGCGGCTGCTCCAGGTCACGGGCGACCCGTCCTACCGTGCGGCCGCCGACGCCACGTTCCTCAGCTTCCTGGCGTCACCCAGCGCGACGCGGCCGTGGGTCGCGCACGTCGATCCGGCACGCAACCTCTGGCTCGAGGAGTTCCCGCAGTTCCCGACCTCGGCGTCCGACTTCACCTTGAACGGCCACCTGTTCGCGACGTTCGGGCTCTACGACTACGTCGTCCTCACCGGCGACCCGCGGGCCCGTCAGCTGTGGAACGGCGCGGTTCACACGGTGTCGGTGGTCGTCCCCGCGGGCATCCGCAACCCGGGGTGGATCTCGAACTACTGCGTCGCCCACGGGCACCCCTCGGCCCGCTACCACGCCGTGCACATCGAGCAGCTGCTGCGCCTGCACGTGATCACCGGCTCCCCGGTGTTCGCGAACCTCGCCGATGCGCTCTCCGACGACTACCCGACGCCCGAGCAGGGCGGCACCCTGGTCCTGTCGAAGGGCCTGCGGTCGGCGTACGCCTTCACCGCGCGCGGGGTCATCGGTGCTCCGGTGACGCGGCTGCTGACGACGAGTCTGCAGGTCCGGTTCGACCGACGCCAGCGGATGCCCGGCCGCGGGATCTACTACCGGATCGCGACGGGCACGTTCGCAGGTCGCTGGGTGGCCGAGCATCCGCAGGTGGCCGTGGCACGCAAGCCCGTGGGCGTCGAGCACTACCTGCTCACGCGCCGCCTCATCGTGCCGAAGGGCCGCGTCGCGGGGCTCGTGGTCGGCGACAGCGGCTGGTCGACGGTCGTGCGCGCGACCTTGCCCAGAGCGACCCACTACGTCGTCGACGCGCGCGGCTGGGTCCGTGGGGTCGCCTCGGTGCACGTCACCAGCGGCACGCTGGCGGGCGCGTGGATCCCCGTGAGCGCGGGCATCCTGCGCTGAGCGTGCCCGCCCGCGCGGCGACGCGAGGCGCGGCAGCGACGCCGGAGGACCGATCCAGGGTCGGCCGTCGGTGGCGGCGTGGCACGATCGGCAGGAGCCGTCGCGCTGCGGCCGCGCGCGAGTCCCGTGGAGGTCAATCCGATGACGAGCTTCACCAACGCCGACAACCTGCGCGGCGCCGACTTCCGGGAGGTCTCGCTCGCCGGCTCGCAGTTCTACGACGTCAGCTTCGCGGGCGCGTCGTTCCGCGAGGCCGACTTCGGCGGCGCCCGCATGATCGGCGTGCAGTTCGAAGACGTCGTCATCGACGGGTTGGTCGACGGACTCGTGATCAACGGCGTCGAGGTCGCTCCCCTCATCGAGGCGGAGCTCGACCGGCGTCACCCGGGGCGCGAGCGGCTGCGCTCCGACGATCCCGACGACCTGCGCGCGGGATGGTCGTGGCTCGAGGAGCAGTGGGCGGCCACCACCGCCGAGGCGCTGGCCGCGCCTGTCGACCGGCTGCGGCTTCGGGTCGAGGACGAGTGGTCGTTCCTCGAGACGCTGCGGCATCTCGTCTTCGCCACCGACTGCTGGCTCGGCGTCGGCATCCTCGGGCGTACGACGTACCACCCGCTGGGCCTCGCGGGTCCGTGGCTCGACCCGGCGACGTGCGGGCTCGACGTGACGGCCGACCCGACCACGGAGCAGGTCCTCGAGGTGCGCGCCGAGCGGCAGTCGCTCGTCCGCGACCGGCTCGCCACCGCCACGCGCGCGTCCCTGATGGTGGAGACGACCCCGTGGGACGCCAGCCCCTGGCCGCCGCCGGAGCCGATGACCGAGCTCGCCCGCCTCCACGTGATCCTCGAGGAGGAGTGGTGGCACCTGCAGTTCGCCCGCCGCGACATGGCGTCCTGGGCGGACGGCACCTAGTCCGGCAGGCCGGCCAGCATCGCGAGCGACTCCTCCGCCCACGCGAGCTGCGCGCGCGCCGCGTGCTCGCCGGCCGACACCGTGATGAGCCAGTACACCGCGTTCGGGTCGGGGTCGCTCTCGACCTCGAAGCGGATCGCCTTCATCGTCGCGAGGCTGGTCAGCGCCCGGTCGCGCGCCTCGTGCACCACGTCGGCGCACGCCTCGGGGCCGAGGTGGGCGCCGAAGAAGAGGCGCAGCAGGGTGCCGTTGCGAGGCGGCGCGGACGGGATCGGTTCGCGCAGCAGGTCGGCCAGGCGACGTCGACCCGCGGCCGTGAGCCGGTAGGTGCTCCCCGACGTGCGGCCCGCGGAGTCCGGAGTCACGAGCCCGTCTGCCTCGAGCCGCGCGAGGGTCGGGTAGATCTGGCCGAAGCTCTCGCTCCAGAAGTGGCCCAACGTCTCGGTGATGGCGCGGCGTGCGGCGTATCCCGACATGGGCTCGACCGACAGGGCGCCGAGCACGGCGACCTCGGTCTGCGACTGCCTCGACATGGGCCAAACATATCTGGTAGATATCTCCTGTGACAATGACGAAGCCGACCCGAACCGGTGCCACGGCGCTCGCGCCCGTCGACGTGGTGCTGGCGGCCGCGCTGCTGACTCTGGCCGGGTTCCAGGTCGCCCTCGCCCTCGGGGCGCCGTGGGGCGCGGCCGCGTGGGGCGGCACCCATGACGGCGCACTTCCCGCCGGCCTGCGGGCCGGCAGCGCCGTCGCCGCACTAGTGTGGGTGGGCGTGGCGCTGGTGGTGCTACGTCGACTGCTCGGACCGGTCGGGCGACGGCGCACGCTGCTCGTGGTGGCCGTGTACTCCTGCCTCGGCGTGCTGCTCAACGCCGCGTCTCCGTCGTCGCTCGAGCGCGCGATCTGGGCGCCGTTCTGCCTGGCGGTCGCGGTCCTCGCCTGGTGGGCGTGGCGCGCAGCGCGGTCCGAGGCGGCACCCGAGTCCACCTAGGATTGCGTCCCATGGGGCTCACCATCGGCATCGTCGGTCTCCCCAACGTGGGCAAGTCGACCCTCTTCAACGCCCTGACCAAGAACGACGTGCTCGCGGCGAACTACCCGTTCGCGACGATCGAGCCCAACGTCGGGGTGGTCGGCGTCCCCGACCCCCGCCTCGCGATCCTCGCGGGCATCTTCGGGTCGGAGCGGATCCTGCCCGCCACGGTGTCCTTCGTCGACATCGCCGGCATCGTCAAGGGTGCGAGCGAGGGCGCCGGCCTCGGCAACAAGTTCCTGGCCAACATCCGCGAGAGCGACGCGATCTGCCAGGTGATCCGGGTGTTCACCGATCCCGACGTCGTCCACGTCGAGGGCAAGGTCGACCCCAGGGACGACATCGAGATCATCAACACCGAGCTGATCCTCGCCGACCTGCAGACGGTCGAGAAGGCGCTGCCGCGTCTGGAGAAGGAGGCGCGGCTGAACAAGGACCGCGTCGAGATCCTCGAGGCCACGAAGAAGGCGTACGACATCATGTCGGCCGGCACCACGATCTTCGCCTCGGGCATGGACCGCGAGCCGCTGCGCGAGCTCTTCCTGCTCACCGCGAAGCCCTTCCTCTACGTCTTCAACGTCGACGTCGACGAGCTCGCCAACGAGGCGCTGCTCGACGAGATGCGCGCGCTCGTCGCACCGGCCGAGGCCGTCTTCCTCGACGCCAAGACCGAGGCCGACCTCGCCGAGCTCGACGACGACGAGGCCCTCGAGCTGCTGCAGTCGATCGGGCTCACCGAGTCGGGGCTGACCACGCTGGCCCGCGACGCGTTCGACACCCTCGGCCTGCAGACCTACCTCACGGCCGGCCCCAAGGAGTCGCGCGCATGGACGATCCGCAAGGGCGCCACCGCGCCCGAGGCTGCTGGCGTCATCCACACCGACTTCCAGAAGGGTTTCATCAAGGCCGAGGTGATCTCCTTCGCCGACCTCGTCGAGACCGGGTCCGTCCAGGCGGCGCGCAGCAAGGGCAAGGCGCGCATGGAGGGCAAGGACTACGTGATGCACGACGGCGACGTCGTCGAGTTCCGCTTCAACGTGTAGGGCGCTACACGGGCGAGGGGTCGCAACGGTGGTCGGCCCTCGGTGTGGACGCCGGAGAAGTTGGGTACAGCGCGGGCGATGTTCGAGAGCGGCCTGCATGACGTGTCGGCCATCGTTCGGGTGCTTGGGGTGAGCGGGCGTCGGTGTACCGCGCCCTGTCTAGG
>Ga0302299_10000530_pt1 | contig 20963 bp, 18 predicted proteins | sample III_Fen_N3_4_FD_198795 | JGI IMG/M metagenome (GOLD analysis project Ga0302299, IMG submission 198795) | Peat permafrost microbial communities from Stordalen Mire near Abisko, Sweden - III_Fen_N3_4 | ecosystem: Environmental > Terrestrial > Soil > Wetlands > Permafrost | place: Sweden: Abisko... | reverse complement strand
TGAGGACCGCGGCTGGTACGTCGTCGACAACCTGCCGCCCCAGCTGCTGTCGGCGATGGCCGACCTGGCACGCCGGGTGCGCAACACCGGCGTGAGCGACCTGCGGATCGCCGCGGTGGTCGACGTGCGGGCCCGGGCCTTCACCTCCGAGCTGCAGGCCGGGCTGGCTGCGCTGCGTGAGGCCGGCTGGCACCCGCACCTGATCTTCCTCGACGCCACCGACGAGGCCCTGGTCCGGCGGTTCGAGAGCGTGCGGCGCCCGCACCCGCTGCAGGGCGACGGGCGGCTGCTCGACGGCATCCAGGCCGAGCGCGAGATGCTGCGCGACCTGCGCGCCGACGCCCAGGTCGTCATCGACACCTCGGGGTTGAACGTGCACCAGCTCGGGCGCAAGCTCACCCCGCTGCTCGGCGGCCAGGACGGTCCGAGCGTCCGGCTGGCCCTGATGTCGTTCGGCTTCAAGTACGGCGTCCCGCTCGACGCCGACTTCGTCTTCGACATGCGCTTCCTGCCCAACCCCTTCTGGGTGCCCGAGCTCAAGGCGCTCACCGGGGCCGACGCGCCGGTCGCCGACTGGGTGATGGGCCAGCCGGGTGCCACCGACTTCCTCGACCGGCTCGTGGCCCTGATGGAGCCGGTCACCGCGGGCTACCTGCGCGAGGGGCGGCGCTACGCGACCATCGCCATCGGCTGCACCGGGGGCAAGCACCGCTCGGTGGCGATGACCCAGGCGGTCGCCGCGCGGCTCACCACCGAGCGGGTCGCCAGCTTCGTGGTGCACCGCGACCTGGGGCGCGAGTGACGGGGCCGGTCGTGGCCGCCCTGGGTGGCGGCCACGGCCTGGCCGCGACGCTGAGCGCGCTGCGCTACGTCACCGACGAGGTCACCGCCATCGTGACGGTCGCCGACGACGGTGGGTCCTCGGGCCGGCTGCGCGACGAGTTCGGCGTGCTGCCCCCCGGCGACCTGCGGATGGCGCTCGCGGCCCTGTGCAGCGAGAGCGAGTGGGGCCAGACCTGGCGCGACGTGCTGCAGCACCGGTTCGCGGGCGACGGTCCGCTGGGCGGACACACCCTCGGCAACCTGCTCATCGTCGCCCTCTGGGAGCTGCACGACGACCCGGTCGCCGGGCTCGACCTCGTGGGGCGGCTGCTGCAGGCCCAGGGCCGGGTGCTGCCGATGGCCGCCGTGCCGCTGACCATCGAGGCCGACGTCACCGGGCTCGACCCGAGCGACCCGGATGCCGTGCAGGTCGTCAGCGGCCAGGCCCAGGTCGCCGTTACGGCGGGAGAGGTCACGGCCGTCCGGCTGGTGCCCGGCGACCCGCCCGCCTACCCGGAGTCGGTGGCGGCGATCCGCAGCGCCGACTGGGTGGTGCTCGGCCCAGGCTCCTGGTTCACCTCGGTGATGACCCACCTGCTGGTGCCCGAGCTGTCCGAGGCCCTCGGGGTGACCCGCGCGCGGCGGCTGCTGGTGCTCAACCTCGACCCGGGAACGGGCGAGACGGCGGGCTTCAGTGCCGGCCGGCACCTCGAGACGTTCGTCACGCTGGCCCCGCGGCTGCGCCTGGACGCGGTGCTCGCCGACCCCGCCGTCGTCGACGACGAGGAGGCCCTCGCGCGGCAGTGCGCCAGGCTCGGCGCGAGCCTGTGGGTCGTCCCCGTGGGCCGTCGCGACCGTCCCGGCGAGCACGACCCGCTGCGGTACGCGGCGGCCCTGCGGGACATTCTTGCCACTCCGCGACCGGTCCGTTGACGCGTGGCAGGATGACGGCCATGGCCATGACTGCGAAGGTGAAGGACGAGCTGAGCAGGCATGTGGTCACCAAGCCGTGCTGCCGCAAGTCCGAGGTCGCCGCGACGCTGAGGTTCGCCGGGGGGCTGCACATCATCGGCGGGCGCATCGTCGTCGAGGCCGAGCTCGACACCGCCAACGCCGCCCGTCGGCTGCGCCGCGAGCTCACCGAGGTCTACGGCCACACCCCAGAGGTTCTCGTGCTGGCGGCCGGGGGCCTGCGCAAGGGCAGCCGCTACGTCGTGCGGGTGGTGCAGGACGGTGAGTCGCTCGCCCGGCAGACCGGCCTGATCGACAGCCGAGGGCGCCCGGTGCGCGGCCTGCCGCCCAAGGTCGTGAGCGGCTCGGTCTGCGACGCCGAGGCCGCCTGGCGTGGTGCGTTCCTCGCCCACGGCTCGCTCACCGAACCGGGCCGTTCCTCGGCCCTCGAGGTCACCTGTCCCGGCCCGGAGGCCGCCCTGGCCCTGGTCGGCGCGGCGCGGCGGATGGGTATCTCGGCCAAGGCCCGCGAGGTGCGCGGGGTCGACCGCGTCGTCATCCGCGACGGCGACGCCATCGGGGTGATGCTCACCCGCCTCGGCGCCCACGACGCCGTGCTGGCCTGGGAGGAGCGGCGGATCCGGCGCGAGGTGCGGGCCACCGCCAACCGGCTGGCCAACTTCGACGACGCCAACCTGCGTCGATCGGCGCGCGCGGCCGTGGCCGCCGGGGCCCGCGTCGAGCGGGCACTGGAGATCCTCGGCGACGACATCCCCGACCACCTGCGCGAGGCCGGCGAGCTGCGGCTGCAGCACAAGGAGGCCTCGCTCGAGGAGCTCGGCCAGCTCGCCCAGCCGCCGATGACCAAGGACGCCGTGGCGGGGCGGATCCGCCGGCTGCTGGCGATGGCCGACAAGCGCGCCTCCGACGACGGCATCCCCAACACCGAGGCCGTGCTCACCCCGGACATGCTCGACACCTGACGTCCGGGGGGCTCCGCCCCCCCACCCTCGACCTGTGCGGAAGCGGTTACTCGCCCGTACGCCGGACGGTGCCGGGAGGCGATCCGGACAGGTCTAGGGTAGAAGTGACCCAAGGTGCCGCTGACCTGTGGCACGCCGCATCACATGGAAGGCAACACACACCGTGACCGTTCGCGTAGGGATCAACGGCTTCGGCCGCATCGGCCGCAACTTCTTCCGGGCTGTCCAGGCGTCCGGTGCCGACGTGGAGATCGTCGCCGCCAACGACCTGATGGACAACAAGGGAATCGCGCACCTGCTCAAGTACGACTCGGTGCTCGGCGTGCTGAAGGACGACGTCTCCTTCACCGACGACTCCATCACCGTCGGTGGCAAGACCATCAAGATCTTCGCCGAGAAGGACCCCGCGGCCATCGCCTGGGGCGACGTGGGCGCCGACATCGTCGTCGAGTCCACCGGCTTCTTCACCGACGCCGCCAAGGCCCACGCCCACATCGACGGTGGCGCCAAGAAGGTCATCATCTCCGCACCGGCCACGAACCCGGACGCCACCTTCGTCATGGGCGTGAACGACAAGGACTACGACCCGGCCACGCACCACGTCATCTCCAACGCGTCGTGCACCACGAACTGCCTGGCCCCGATGGCCAAGCCACTGAGCGACGAGCTCGGCATCGTCAAGGGCCTGATGACCACCATCCACGCCTACACCTCCGACCAGAACCTGCTCGACGGCCCGCACCGCGACCTGCGCCGCGCCCGTGCCGCCGCGCTGTCGATCATCCCGACCAGCACCGGTGCTGCGAAGGCCATCGGCCTGGTCATGCCCGAGCTCAAGGGCAAGCTCGACGGCTACGCGCTGCGCGTGCCCGTGCCGACCGGCTCCGCCACCGACCTCACCTTCGAGGCCGGCCGCGAGACCACCGTCGAGGAGGTCAACGCGATCGTCAAGGCCGCTGCCGAGGGTCCGCTCAAGGGCTACCTGAAGTACACCGAGGACCCGATCGTGTCGGCCGACATCGTCACCGACCCGAGCTCGTGCATCTTCGACTCGGGCCTGACCAAGGTCATCGGCAACCAGGTCAAGGTCGTCGGCTGGTACGACAACGAGTGGGGTTACTCCAACCGCCTCATCGACCTCGTCGTGCTCGTCGGCAAGAGCCTCTGAGACGACGGGGACCGAACCGAACCATGGGTGACCTCGCCTCCCTGGGCGACCTGCGCGGCAAGCGCGTGCTCGTCCGCTCCGACCTCAACGTGCCCCTCGACGGCACGACGATCACGGACGACGGCCGCATCCGGGCCTCGGTCCCGACCATCTCGACCCTCGCCGAGGCGGGCGCACGCGTCATCGTGTGCGCCCACCTCGGCCGGCCGAAGGGCGCTCCCGAGGAGCGCTACTCGCTGGCCCCGGTCGTCGGGCGGCTCGCCGAGCTGCTCGGCCGCCCGGTCGCCTTCGCGACCGACACCGTGGGCGAGAGCGCACAGGCCACCGTGGCCGCGATGAGCGACGGCGACGTCGTGCTGCTCGAGAACCTGCGGTTCAACCCGGGCGAGACGGCCAAGACCGATGCAGACCGCGCCGCGTTCGCCGACGCCCTCGCGGGCCTGGCCGACGCCTACGTCTCCGACGGCTTCGGGGTCGTGCACCGCAAGCAGGCGTCGGTCTACGACGTCGCCACGCGGCTGCCGGCCGCGATGGGCGGGCTCGTCGCCGCCGAGGTGGAGGTGCTCAAGCGCCTCACCGTCGACCCCGAGCGCCCGTATGCCGTGGTGCTCGGCGGTGCCAAGGTCGCCGACAAGCTGGCCGTCATCGACAACCTGATGACGACCGCCGACCGGCTCCTCATCGGCGGCGGCATGCTGTTCACCTTCCTCGCGGCCCAGGGCCACGAGATCGGCACCAGCCTGTTCGACGCCGACAGCGTCGAGGCGTGCAAGGGCTACCTCGAGCGCGCGAAGCAGACCGGCGTCGAGATCGTGCTGCCGGTCGACGTCGTCTGCGGGCGCGAGTTCTCGGCCGACACCGAGACCGTCACTGTCGCGGCCGACGCCATTCCCGCCGACATGATGGGGCTCGACATCGGCCCGAAGTCGGCCGAGCTCTACGCCAGCAAGATCGCCGACACCCGCACCGTGTTCTGGAACGGCCCGATGGGTGCGTTCGAGATGGCGCCGTTCGCCGCCGGCACCCGCCGGCTGGCCGAGGCGCTCGTCGAGGTCACGGCCAAGGGTGCGCTGACCGTCGTCGGCGGCGGCGACTCCGCTGCGGCGGTGCGCCAGCTCGGCTTCGCCGACAGCCAGTTCGGCCACATCTCCACCGGTGGCGGTGCCTCGCTGGAGTACCTCGAGGGCAAGGAACTGCCCGGCATCGCCATCCTGTCCTGACTGCCCGCTACCCCCCCCTTTCCCAAGGAGTACCCATGGCCTCCGGCCGCACCCCCCTCATGGCGGGGAACTGGAAGATGAACCTGGACCACCTCCAGGCCACGCACCTCGTGCAGAAGCTCGACTGGACCCTCAAGGACGGCAAGCACGACTACGGCGCGGTCGAGGTGGCGGTGCTGCCGCCGTTCACCGACATCCGCAGCGTGCAGACCCTCATCGACGGTGACCGCCTCGAGCTCAAGCACGGTGCCCAGGACCTGTCGGTGCACGACTCCGGCGCCTACACCGGTGAGATCAGCGGGGCCTTCCTCGCCAAGCTCGGCTGCTCCTACGTCACGGTCGGCCACAGCGAGCGCCGTGAGTACCACGACGAGAGCGACGCCGTCGTCAACGCCAAGGTGCAGGCCGCGTTCCGGCACGGGATCACGCCGATCTTCTGCTGCGGCGAGGGCCTGGAGATCCGCCAGGCCGGCACGCACGTCGAGCACGTGCTGGCCCAGGTCGAGGCCGGGCTGGCGGATGTCCCCGTCGAGCAGGCCCGCTCCGTCGTCGTCGCCTACGAGCCGATCTGGGCCATCGGCACCGGTGAGGTCGCCACCCCCGAGGACGCGCAGGAGGTCTGCGCCGCCATCCGCACCAAGCTCGCCGAGCTCTACAGCGGCGACGTCGCCGACGGCATCCGGGTGCTCTACGGCGGTTCGGTGAAGTCTGGCAACGTCGCGGCCATCATGGCCAAGGAGGATGTCGACGGGGCGCTCGTCGGCGGGGCGTCCATCGACCCCGTGGAGTTCGCGGCGATCTGCCGTTTCCGCGACCACCTGCAGACGTCCTGACCCGGTAACCGGGGCTGGGCACGCTCGGCCACTCGAAAGGTTATCCTTGAGCGGTTGTTCCCGACCTACCCGAAGGATTGCTCGTGCAAGCGGTACAGATCGCCCTTGAGGTCCTCCTGGTCATCACCGGCCTGTTCCTGACCCTGCTGATCCTGCTGCACAAGGGCAAGGGCGGCGGTCTGTCGGACATGTTCGGTGGTGGCATGTCCAGCTCGCTGGGTGGCAGCTCGGTCGCCGAGCGCAACCTGGACCGGATCACCGTCGGGGTGGCGCTGGTGTGGTTCACGGTCGTCGTGGGCCTCGGCGTCCTCGCTCGTTTCGCCTGACAGGGTAGGTAGACATGGCTGGTGGTAACGCGATCCGTGGATCGCGCGTGGGTGCAGGCCCGATGGGCGAGGCCGAGCGCGGCGAGGTCGCCCCCCGGGTGCACATCTCGTTCTGGTGCTCCAACGGGCACGAGACGCGCCCGAGCTTCTCCGAGGAGCCCGGACTGGCGATCCCCGAGCAGTGGGACTGCCCGCGCTGCGGGCTTCCGGCCGGGCGCGACAAGGAGAACCCCCCGGCGGCGCCGAGGGTCGAGCCCTACAAGACGCACCTCGCCTACGTGAAGGAGCGCCGCTCCGACGAGGATGGCGAGGCCATCCTGGACGAGGCGCTGCAGACGCTGCGCGACCGCGGCCTCATCCAGTAGTTTCCATCCACGCAGGACGGCTGCTCAACTGCGGCCGACCTGCGCGAGGTGCTCGACGACGCCGGGCATCCAGCCGCGCTCACGGCCCAGCCAGCGGGTGGCCACCAGCATCCGGGTCACGACCGGCACCCCGCGGCGCGGTGGCTCCACGGCCAGGTCGGTGCCGAACGGGTCGGTGCTGACCACCCACCGGTAGCCGCCGGCGGCCACGAGGTGGTCGCCGACCGCGGTGCCCAGCAGCTCGACCACGGCGGAGGAGTCGCCGTGGTCGGAGCTCTCGAGGGCCCGCTCGTAGGCTGCGGCGACGCTGTCGAGGTCGGCCGGGTCGATGCCGAGCGCGGCGTAGCCGGCCCGGACCGCCTCCAGCGCGGCCTCCTCGTCGGGCGTGAGCCGGCGGATGCCGATCTCCTCCACCGCGTCGATGCCGTCGAGCGGGCCGTCCGCACCACCCGTGCCGCTGACGGCGTCCGGGTCGTCGTCGGGCGAGGCGGTGCCCTCGTCGCGGCCGCGCAGCTTGTCGAGGAAGCCCATCGCGCTCAGCCCTCCAAATCGGCCGCGGCGTCGGTGTCGACGAGCCACAGGGTTCGGTCCACGCCGTGCAGGTGGGCGGCTGGGGTGGTCTCGATGGGCGCGCCGGTGACGCCGCGCCGCACGGCATCCGCCTTGTCGGCGCCGCTGACGAGGAACCACACCTCGCGCGAGCGCTCGAGGCACTCGCGGGTGAGCGACACCCGGGTGGCGGGCGGCTTGGGGGAGTCGTGCACCGCGACCGCCGGTGAGCCGAGCACCGTGGCGACCGGGTGGTTCGGGAAGAGCGAGGCGACGTGGCCGTCAGGCCCCACCCCGAGCACCATGACGTCGAACAGGTCGGCGCCCGCCGCGTGCAGGGCGTCGCTGTAAGCCTGCGCGCTCTCCTCCGCGGAGGCGCTGCGGTCGGGGCCGAGCACCCGGTGCACGTGCGCGGGGTCGAGCCCGAGGCTGTCGAGCCCGGCGGCGTCGTTCTGGGTGTCGTTGCGGTCGGCATGGCCATCGGGCAGCCAGCGCTCGTCGCCCCACCAGACGTGCACCTGCGCCCAGTTGACGGCGTCGCGGGCCGGCACCGCGCACACCGACTCGATGATCTGCGAGCCCATCGAGCCGCCGGTCATCGACACGTGCGCCACGCCGCGCGCCGACTGGGCGTCGACGATCGCGACGACGAGCCGTGCGGCGGCGGTGTCGGCGAGGGCCTGCCGCCCCCGGTGCACCACCACGGTCGTTGCCGTGTCGCTCATGACCGGCGCTCCTTCACCTCGGCGAGCTGCTTGGCCGCGGCCTGCCTGACCGCGACCGCGTCGTCGGCCTTGCCGGGCATCGGCATCGCCTCGACCATCTGGCTGCTCGCGCTGGCCCGGGCGGCCTTGCGCAGCCGGGTGGCGGTGCGCTCGGCCTCGGCGACCGACGGGACCCGGCCGGCGCGGATGGCCTCGGTCGCGGTCTGGCGCGACACGGTGCACTTGCGCAGGCCGGTGACCAGGGCGTCCTCGTAGACCTCGTCGGGGTCGAGGCGGCGCAGCTCGTCGGCGAGGCACTCGGCATCCGTGCGGTGGGGGAGCGCCAGGGTGCGCACCGGCTGGCCGGGCTGGGACAGCGTGGCGGTGTTGCCGTCGAGCGGGCGGACCAGGTCGATGGTGCCGCTGGCCCGCTCGAGCCGCACCGAGATGATGCCGCTGCGGTTGCGGGCCCGGGCGATGACGACCGCGCACTTCAGCCGCACTGCCAACCAGCCGGCGAGCAGGTCGCCCGAGGGCGAGTCGGTGGCCGCGACGACGGTGACACTGGTGACCTGCTCGTAGGGAGGCTGGTCCAGCGCCGCCGCGAGCAGGCCGCGCCACAGGGTGATCCGCGACCAGGCGAGGTCGGTGTCGCCGTCGGCGTGGCCCTCGGACAGGCGGCGCAGCACGGTGCGCGGCGCCTGGCTCGACTGCGCGGCGTCGGTGATGCGACGCTGCGCCATCTCCCCGATCGGGTCGGCCGACGGCCTGGCCGGGCCGTGGGTCGGCCACCACGCGACGATGGGGGAGTCGGCGAGCAGCAGCGGGGTGACCACGGCACGGCCGTGGTCGGCCAGCTTGCCGTAGAGCCGCAGCACGACGACCTCGGAGGCCCCGGCGTCACCGCCGAGCCGGATCTGCGCGTCGAGCCGTGGGGTGCCCCGCTTGTTGCCCGCGACGACCACGATGATCCGGCAGGGGTGCTGCCGGCTCGCCCGGTTGGCAGTCTCGATCGCCGCGTCGGCGTCCGACTCGTCGACGACCACGAGCAGGGTGAGCACGCGGGACAGGGCCATCGAGCCGGTGTCCTCGCGCAGCCGCACGAGCTTCTTGGCAACGTCGGCGGTGGTGGTGCTGGGCAGGTCGACGATCACGGCAGCCTCCACTCGCGTCCGTCACGACGCATCATCTCGTCGGCACTCTTGGGTCCCCACCCGCCGGCGGCGTACTGCTCGGGGGCCTTGCCCTTCTTCTCCCAGAACTTCTCGATGGGGTCGAGGATCTGCCAGGACAGCTCGACCTCCTCGTGCCGCGGGAACAACGGCGGCTCACCGAGCAGCATGTCGAGGATGAGCCGCTCGTAGGCCTCGGGGGACGACTCGGTGAACGCCCGCCCGTAGCCGAAGTCCATCGTGACGTCGCGCACCTCCATCTGGGCCCCGGGCACCTTCGCACCGAACCGCAGGGTGACGCCCTCGTCGGGCTGTACGCGGATCACGATCGCGTTCTGGCCGAGCTCCTCGGTGGCGGTGTGGGTGAAGGGGAGGTGGGGTGCCTTCTTGAACATCACCGCGATCTCGGTGACCCGCTTGCCCAGCCGTTTGCCGGTGCGCAGGTAGAACGGCACCCCGGCCCATCGGCGGGTGTCGACGTCGAGGCGCACCGCCGCATACGTCTCGGTGCGCGAGCCGGAGGCTACGCCGTCCTCGTCGAGGTAGCCCCCCACCTCCTCGCCACCCTGCCAACCGGCGGCGTACTGCCCGCGGGCGGTGCCGGCCGCGAGGTCGGCGGGCAGCCGAACTGCCGAGAGCACCTTCTCCTTCTCGGCGCGCAGCCCCTGCGCGTCGAACGACACCGGCTCCTCCATCGCGGTGAGCGCCATCAGCTGCAGCAGGTGGTTCTGGATGACGTCGCGCGCGGCACCGATGCCGTCGTAGTAGCCCGCCCGGCCGCCGATGCCGATGTCCTCGGCCATCGTGATCTGCACGTGGTCGACGTAGTTGGCGTTCCAGACCGGCTCGAACATCTGGTTGGCGAAGCGCAACGCCAGCAGGTTCTGCACGGTCTCCTTGCCCAGGTAGTGGTCGATGCGGAACACCGAGTCGGGGGGGAAGACGCCCTCCACGATGGCGTTCAGCTCGCGCGCCGACGTCAGGTCGTGGCCGAACGGCTTCTCGATGACGACCCGTCGCCACGACCCCTGCTGGTGGGTCGAGAGCCCGGAGCGCTCGAGCTGCTGGCAGACCGTGGCGAACGCGGACGGCGGGATGGACAGGTAGAACGCGTGGTTGCCACCGGTGCCTCGCTGCTCGTCGAGCTCGGCGACCACCTGGGCGAGCAGGTCGAAGGACGCGTCGTCGTCGAAAGACCCCGGCACGAACCGGACGCCCTCGGAGAGCGTGCGCCAGACCTCCTCCCGAAAGGGCGTGCGGGCCCGTTCGCGCACCGACTCGTAGACGATCTTGCCGAAGTCCTGGTCGGCCCAGTCCCGGCGGGCGAACCCGACCAGTGAGAAGCCCGGGGGCAGCAGGCCGCGGTTGGCCAGGTCGTAGATCGCCGGCATCAGCTTCTTGCGGGCAAGGTCACCGGTGACCCCGAACAGCACCATCGAGCACGGTCCGGCGATGCGGGGCAGACGTTTGTCGCGGGAGTCTCGCAGCGGGTTGGCGCCCGCGGCGACACGCGCCGGGCTCATCCGCGGCCCCGGCCGAGCGCCGCGCGGACCTGGGCCAGCCCGGCGTCGTGCGCGGTGAGGTGCAGGCGCAGCACCGGGCGCCCGTGGTCGGCGAGCACCGTGGCGTCACCCCCGGCCTGCGAGGCGATGAACTGGCCGAGGGTGAAGTCGCGACCGGGCACGGGCAGGTCCTGCGCCGGTGTGGCCGTGACCTGCACGTAGACCCCGGTCGGCGGCCCACCCTTGTGATATTGGCCGGTCGAGTGCAGGAAGCGCGGCCCCCACCCGAAGGTGGCGGGTCGCCCGGTGCGGTCGAACAGGTCGCGGGCGACCTGCTCGAGGTCGGCGTCGGCCTCGCGGTCGAGGTACGCCATCACCGCGACGTAGCCGTGCTGGCCGTCGAGCCGGCCGAGCAGTGCGTCGACTGCGGCGTCGACCGTGGTCGCCTCGCCCAGCCAGTCGCCACCGAGTGCGCTGACCTCGACGGCGCCGTCGGTGAAGGCGGGGTCCTCACCCGCCCCGATGCCGGCGTCGAGCAGCTCGCGAGCGGCGGCCTTGGCGCTCTCGACGTCGGGCTGGTCGAACGGGTTGATCTCGAGCAGCCGGCCGGCGACCGCCGTGGCGGCCTCCCACAGCATCAGCTGGGCGCCGAGCGGGCCGGCGACGGTGACGACCGAGGCAGCGGTGGAGGCGGCGCCGGCATCCGTCGGGTCGGTGTCGGCGTCGGAGGACACCAGGCGCACCACCGTGCCGTCGTCGTAGAGGTGGGCCGGCTCGGTGCCGATCGCGACGACGGGCAGGATGCCGGTGCCGTCCTTGCCCGTGGACTCGGCGATGAGCTGCTCGGCCCAGGCGCCGAAGCCGACGTTCTCGGTGCCGTCGTCGACCAGCACGAGCTTGTCGCGCAGCGGTTCGGTGCCGGCCATCGCCGCACCCAGGCGCAGCGCCGGGTTGGCGTCGTCGTCGGCGGCCAGCAGGTCGGCGACCGCCTCGGCGTCGTCGAGGAGCGCCTCGATGTCGGCGCCGGCCAGCCCGCTCGGGACCAGGCCGAAGGCGGTCAGCGCGGAGTAGCGGCCACCGACGTCGGGGTCGGCGTTGACCACCCGGTAGCCCGCCCCGCGGGCGTCGCCGTCGAGCGGGCTGCCCGGGTCGGTGACGATGACCATCCGGGTGGTGGGGTCGATGCCGGCGTCGGTGAACGCCTGCGCGAAGACGCGCCGCTGGCTGTCGGTCTCGACCGTGGAGCCGGACTTGCTCGACACGACGACGACCGTGCGGTCGAGGTCGGTGACGGCGCCGCGCACGACGTCCGGGTCGGACGAGTCGAGCACCACGATCGGCACGCCGGCCGTGGCGCAGATGACCTCCGGGGCCAGCGACGAACCGCCCATGCCGCACAGCACCACCCGGTCGTAGCCGGTGGCGGCGAGCTCTTCACGCATCGCCGCGACCTCACCCACGAGGTGGCGCGAGGTGCGGGGGAGCCCGGTCCACGACAGCCGCTTGGCCGACTCGGCCTCGGCGGCCTCGCCCCACAGGGTGTGGTCCTTCGCGAACAGCCGGCTCGCGACCTTGTCGGCGACGAGGGTGGGCACGTGCTTGGCAACGGCATCGGCCGCCGCGCCGGTCGCGGCGACGTCGAGAGTGCTCACGCGGTGGCCTTCTCGAGCTCTCGGGTGACCCCGTCGAGCAGCTCTCCCCAGGCCTTCTCGAACTTGTCGACGCCCTCGCGCTCGAGCTTGGTGGTGACCTCGGCGTACGAGATGCCGAGCCGCTCGAGGCTGTCGAGCACCTCGGCGGCCTCCGCGTAGTAGGGCGTCACGGTGTCGCCGGTGACCTCGCCGTGGTCGGCGGTGGCGTCGAGCGTCTTCTCCGGCATCGTGTTGACGGTGCCGGGCGCGACCAGCTCGGTGACGTACATCGTGTCGGGGTAGGCGGGGTCCTTGACGCCCGTGGACGCCCACAGCGGGCGCTGCTCGTGCGCCCCGGCATCCTTGAGCGACTGCCAGCGCGGCGTCGAGAAGACCTCCTCGTAGGCCTGGTAGGCCAGCCGGGCATTGGCCACGCCGGCCTTGCCGCGCAGCGCCTTCGCCTCGTCGGTGCCGAGCTCGTCGAGCCGGGCGTCGACCTCGGCGTCGACCCGCGAGACGAAGAACGAGGCGACCGAGTGGATGCCGGACAGGTCGGCCTCGCTCTCGCGCGCCTTCTCCAGCCCCGCGAGGAACGCGTTCATGACCGCGCGGTAGCGGTCGAGCGCGAAGATCAGCGTCACGTTGACCGAGATGCCGGCGCCCATCACCTCGGTGATGGCGGGCAGCCCCTCGATGGTGGCGGGGATCTTGATCAGGACGTTCGGGCGGTCGACCGCCTTCACGAGCTGCTTGGCCTCGCGAATCGTGCCCGCAGTGTCGTGGGCCAGCCGCGGGTCCACCTCGATCGACACCCGGCCGTCCTGGCCACCGGTGGCCCCGTAGACGGGCAGGAACACGTCGCACGCGTCGCGCACGTCCTGGGTCGTGAGGGCGAACACCGACTCGGAGACGGTCTTCCCGGCATCTGCGAGCTCGCTGACCTGCTCGTCGTAGGCGTGCCCCTTCGACAGGGCGGCCTGGAAGATCGAGGGGTTGGTGGTGACACCGACGACTCCCTTGTCGTCGATGAGCTGCTGGAGGTTGCCGGACGTCAACCGCTCGCGGGAGAGGTCGTCGAGCCAGATCGAGACGCCGTTGGCGGCGAGGTCCTTCAGGGCGGTGCTGGTCATGGTGTCGCTCACTTCCCGGCCGTGGCCGCGCTCTTGCGGCTCGGCGCGTTCTCGGTGTTGACGTCGGTGCCCGTGTCCTTGCGGGCTCGCGGTGCGGTGTCGTTCACGGCCGGGACCCGGCCCGCGCTGCGGACGGCTTTCATCGAGTCCTTGGCGGCCTTGACGACGGCCTCGGGCGTGAAACCGAACTCGCGGAACAGGGTTGCGGCATCCGCCGAGGCACCGAAGTGCTCGATGCTGATGCAGCGACCTGAGTCTCCGACCAGGTCGTGCCACCCCATCGACACCCCCGCCTCGACGCTGACGCGGGCGCGCACGGTGGCCGGCAGGACCTTGTTCTGGTAGGAGCGCGGCTGCTCCTCGAACCATTCCCGGCAGGGCATCGAGACCACCCGGGTGCCGATCCCGGCCTTCTCGAGCCGCAGCCGCGCCTCGAGGGCCAGCGACACCTCGGAGCCGGTGGCGATGAGGATGACGTCGGGGTCGCCCGAGCCGGCGTCGATGAGCACGTACGCGCCCTTGGCGACGCCGGTGGCCCTGGCGTGCTCGGTGCGGTCGATGACCGGGAGGTTCTGGCGGGAGAGGGCCAGGCCGGCGGGCAGGCCGCGGCGCAGGATCTCGGCCCAGGCCTGAGCGGTCTCGTTGGCGTCGCCGGGGCGGACGACGGACAGCCCGGGCATGGCGCGCAAGGCGGCCAGGTGCTCGATCGGCTGGTGGGTGGGGCCGTCCTCGCCGAGGCCGATCGAGTCGTGCGTCCACACGAAGGTGACCGGGATCTGCTGGATGGCGGCGAGGCGCACCGCGGGACGCATGTAGTCGGAGAACACGAGGAAGGTGCCGCCGTAGGGACGGGTCATGCCCTCGAGCGCGATGCCGTTGAGGATCATGCCCATGGCGTTCTCGCGGATGCCGAAGTGCAGGGTGCGCCCGTAGGGGCCGCCCTTCCACTCTTTGGTCTGCTTGCCCTTGGGGATGAACGAGTCGGCGCCGGCCATCGTCGTGTTGTTGGACTCGGCGAGGTCGGCCGAGCCACCCCACAGCTCGGGCAGCTCGGCGGCCAGTGCCCCGAGCACCTTGCCGGATGCCGCGCGCGTCGCGAGCCCCTTGGCGTCGGCCGGGAAGTCGGGCAGCGCCTTCTCGAAGCCCTCGGGCAGACGCGCGTCGACGAGGCGGTCGAGGAGCGCGGCACGGTCGGGGCTGGCCTTGCGCCAGGCGGCATACCGCTTGTTCCATGCCTGGTGGGCGGCCTTGCCCCGCTTCTTGACCTCGCGGGTGTGGGCGAGCACGCCGCGGTCGACCTCGAAGGACTTCTTGGGGTCGAAGCCGAGCAGCTCCTTGGTGGCGGCGATCTCGTCGGGTCCGAGCGCCGAGCCGTGCGCCTTGCCGGTGCCGCGGGCCGTGGGGGCGGGCCAGGCGATGACGGTGTGCAGCCGCACGAGGGTGGGCCGGCCCTGGCGCGGGCCGCGGCTCTTGTCGAGCGCCGCGAGCAGGGTGTCGACGTCCTCGGTGTAGTCGGCGGTGCCGGCGGGGTTGTTCGACTTGCGCCAGTCGATGTCGACGACGTCCCAGCCGTAGGCCTCGTAGCGCTTGGCGACGTCCTCGCTGAACGAGATGTCGGTGTCGTCCTCGATCGAGATCTGGTTCGCGTCGTAGACGACGGTGAGGTTGCCGAGCTCCTGGTGTCCGGCGAGCGAAGACGCCTCGGACGCAACGCCTTCCATCAGGTCTCCGTCGGAGGCGACCACCCAGATGTGGTGGTCGAAGACGCTCTCGCCGGGATTGGCGTCGGGGTCGAGCAGGCCGCGCTGGCGGCGCTGCGCCATCGCCATGCCGACCGCGGAGGCCAGGCCCGAGCCGAGCGGGCCGGTGGTGATCTCGACGCCCTTGGTGTGGTGCACCTCGGGGTGGCCGGGGGTGAGTGAGCCCCACGTGCGCAGCGCCTTGAGGTCCTTCAGCTCGAGCCCGTAGCCGCTGAGGAAGAGCTGGATGTACTGGGTGAGCGAGGAGTGCCCGCAGGAGAGCACGAACCGGTCGCGGCCCAGCCAGGTCGGGTCGGCCGGGTCGTGGGCCATCACGTTCTGGTAGATCAGGTACGCCACCGGGGCCAGGCTCATCGCGGTGCCGGGGTGGCCGTTGCCGGCCTGCTGCACGGCGTCGGCAGCGAGCACCCGCACGGTGTCGACGGCTCGCACGTCGAGGTCGGTCCACTTCGCCTTCTTGGCGACGGGCCAGGAGATGTCCGGGCTCCGTCCCTGGGTTGCCGTGGTCTTGCGCCGAGTCGTGGTTGTCGTGCTCACAGGGGCCTCTCTCGCGGGGGTCGTGCACACGGTGGGACGGGTCCGCCGTCCACCCTAGTGTCTGAACTACCCCGCGCTGGGGCTCGGTCAACACGGTCAAGGCTAGAATCACCGGGCACCACACCGGCGACCCTAAGGACGACGTGGCCACCACCTCGATGACGACCGACCTGTCGGTCCCGCGGCTCGACCGACGCCGCACGGTGGCGAACTATCTCGCCCTCACCAAGCCGCGCATCATCGAGCTGCTGCTCGTCACGACGGTGCCGGTCATGTTCCTCGCGCAGGGCGGCGTGCCCTCGCTGTGGCTCGTCCTGGCGACCCTGGCCGGCGGCACGCTCAGCGCCGGCGCGGCCAACACCTTCAACTCCGTCTACGACCGCGACATCGACCGGCTGATGCACCGCACCAGCACCCGGCCGATGGTCACCGGTGAGATCAGCCCGCGCAGCGCGCTGGTCTTCGGCGCCGTGCTCACCATCGTGTCGACGGCGTGGTTCGCCCTCGTCATCAACGTGCTCTCGGCGGCATTGTCGCTGGCTGCGATCGGGCTCTACGCCATCGGCTACACGATGCTGCTCAAGCGCCGCACCTCCCAGAACATCGTCTGGGGTGGCGTGGCCGGCTGCATGCCCACGCTGATCGGCTGGTCCGCGGTCACCGGCACGGTCCAGTGGCCCGCCGTCATCCTCTTCCTCGTCATCTTCTTCTGGACGCCGCCGCACTACTGGCCGCTGTCGATGGCCTTCCGCGACGACTACTCCGCAGCCGGGGTGCCGATGCTGCCCGTGGAGCAGGGGCCGGTCGCGGTCGGCCGGCAGATCGTCATGTACTCGTGGGTGATGGTCGCGGTGTCACTGGTGCTCGTGCCCGTGGCGTCGATGGGCTGGGTCTACGCCGTCACCGCCGTGCTGGCCGGCGGCCTGTTCCTGCTCGAGGCGCACCGCCTGTTCCGCGCGGCGAAGGGCGGGGCCGTGGGGCCGGCGCTGAAGCCGATGCGGTTGTTCCACTACTCGATCACCTACGTGACGGTGGTCTTCCTCGCGGTCGCGATCGACCCGCTGCTGCACGTCGCCATCGGCTGATCCGGCAGTTCGCGGCCTCGCCCGTAGGGCCCGACCAGCACGGCCAGCGACGTCACGGCGAACAGCAGCGCCATGCCGGCGATCGTCTCGCGGACTCCGACCTGGGCACCGAGCCAGCCGGCCAGCAGCGCGGCCAGGGGCATCGTGCCGAAGGCGACGAGCGATCCCGCCGACGTGGTGCGGCCGAGCAGGCGGCCGGGGACGTACCGCATCCGGAAGGCGCCGCGGATGACGTTGGCACCGACCACTCCCAGGCCGACCAGGGCGCTGCCGATCGGCACCAGCACCACCGACCACCCCGGCTCGGCGCACGCGACGAGGAGGGCCGGCGGCCCGCCGAGCACCTGCAGCACGACCATGGCGCGCGCCTCGCCCCACCGGCGGGTGGCTCGGGTGGCCACCGCCGCTCCGACGAGACCGCCGACACTGCCCAGACCCAGGACCAGCCCGACCGCGCCGGCCTCGAGGTGCAGGTCGCGAACGGCGTAGAGCACCAGCAGGGTGCCGTAGCCGGTCAGCGCGAAGTTGCCGAGGCCACCCTGCACGACGAAGTAGCGCAGGTAGCGGTCGTGCGCGGTGACCCGGACCCCCTCGGCGATCTCGCGCCACAGTGACCGGCGTGGCGGCGGCTCGGGACGCGGGCCGAGCGACCCGCGGTCCATCCGGTGCAGGCACCAGGCCGAGACCAGGAAGGTGACGGCGTCGAGCGCGAGGGCGTACGCGGCCGACACCACGGCGACCAGCGCGCCACCCAGCCCCGGCCCGGCGACCTGCATCGCCGACTCGGTGCCGACCAGCCGGGCGTTGGCCGCCGGCAGGTTCGCGAGCCCCACGACCCGGGGGATGAACGCCGGGCCGGCGGTGCGCACGAACACGGATGCCGTGCCGGTCGCCAACGCGGTGAGGGCCAGCTGCGCGAGGGTGAGCCCGCCGACGGCCCAGGCGATCGGAACCGAGACCACGGCGGCCGCCGCCGCGAGGTCGGAGACCAGCATCACGCGCCGGGCGTCGAGCCGGTCGACCCAGGCGCCCGCCGGCAGGCCGACGACGAGCCACGGCAGCCATGCGGAGGCGGTGAGCACGCCCATCCACAGCGGGCCGGCATCGAAGACGGTGACGGCGAGCAGCGGCAGGACGACCGCGGTGGTCATCGAACCGAGCACCGAGACGCCCTCGGCCGCCCAGAGCAGTCGGAAGTTGCGGTTGCCCGGCAGCGGGGGAGCGGGTGATGCCGGTGCGTGCGTGCCCGCGCTCACGGCTGGCTCGGGAAGCCGCGGGAGAACACGTAGACGGGCTCGCGCGCGGCGCCGTCAGCAGGCACCGGCCGGTCGGCCCACCGGCGCAGCAGCCCGGCGACCTCCTCGGCCAGCTCGGTCAGCTCGTCCGGGGTGAGCCGCAGCCAGGCCGACGTGGCGTAGGCGGCGCCGTCCCAGACCGGGTCGGAGTCGGCGTTCACCATCCAGTCACGCACGCGGGTCTCCTGGCGGCGCAGGGCGAGCGCCTCGGCCTCGGTCGCGGCCTCGACCGCGGCCGGGTCGGTGAGCTCCTGGCGGCTCCACCGGGTGGCCGCCGACACCAGCCGCCACCAGCGCTCGCGCCGGTCGCGGGCCAGCTCGGGCGCTTCCTCGACCAGCCCGGCCGCGGCCAGCACCTTGAGGTGGTGGCTCGCGTTACCGACCGCCTGCCCGGTGCGCGCCGCCAGCATGGATGCCGTCGACGGGCCGTCGACCTTGAGCGCGTCCATGATCCGGGCGCGGAACGGGTGGGCGAGCGCGGCCAGGGGCGCGGCATCGCGCAGAGTGCGGACCTCGGGACGAGTCATGGCCACCACGGTAATCCTACAACGGCCATTGCACAAGAAGTGTTGTGGAAGTTCTAGCCCGCCAACCCGAATGCGGCTCCTCGCGAAGTCAGGAGCACTTCGCGAAGTCAGGGCCGTATACGACCCTGACTCAGCGAGAACCTCCTGAGCCGGCGAAGTGCTCCTGACTCCGCGAGGTCGCTGCACCGGCACGGGTTGCCGCGGAGGAGCCTCCTTGCTCCGGATGCGAGCGCCTGCTCCGGTCGCGCGTCGGTGCAGCACCGCGCCTCCGGAGTGCGCGACCCGAGCGGGGGGTGCGGAGCCGAGCGGGGAGACGGGAGTAGGGACCCGCGCGGGGAGACGGGAGTGGGGACCCCATGGGGAAAGAACTGAGGTGGGGGCCGGGAATGAGGTACCTCAGAGGCGGCGGATGCCGGGAGAGATACGCAGTGCGCCCGATGTGGGGCCCCACCTCAGCCGACGAATGTTGAGGGCGTCGGCAGGAACCTCCTCCGACTCGGACAAGGAGAAGAGCATGAGCCTCTACATCGACACCAACGTCGTCCAGGCCGAGATCGACCGCCGCTACGAGCTGGCCGGCACCCACCTGAGCGACCGGCACGCGTACCACCGTGCCGACCTGCCCGTGCGCCCGCTGGCCATGCACCCGCTGGTGGCCTTCGTGACCCGTCTGGTGGGCGGGACCGCCACCCCCACCACCTCGCGCCGCGAGGGCACCGTCGTGGCGGCCGGCCGCCCGCGCCACCCGTGACCACCCCCGGATTGGCTGCGGGTGCCATGATCGGGCCCGTGCCGCCGAGAACCACGACCGAGCTGGTCGGCCGTCAGGACGAGGTCCACCGGCTCCTCGACGCCCTCGCCTGGGGCGACGGAGGAGCCGGTGGCGTCCTGCTCGGCGGCGACGCCGGCATCGGCAAGACCGCGGTGGTGGGCCACGTCATCCGGTTCGCGGCCGACCGGCGCATCCTCGTGGGGCACTGCGTCGGCGAGGGCGGCACCAGCCTGCCCTACCTGCCGTTCGTCGAGATGCTCGCGTCCCTCGACTCCCGTGAGCGCGAGCTCGTCGACGAGCTGGGCGCCACCCACCCCGGTCTGGTCCCGCTGGTGCCGCGGTTGGCGTCCGGGGCCCGCGTGGATGCCGTGCGCGCCGACCTCGTCGAGGCCGTGCACGGCGCCCTCGCGGACCTCGGACGCCGCGGGCCGCTGCTCGTCGTCGTCGAGGACCTGCACTGGGCCGACGAGTCCACCCGCGACCTGCTGACCCTGCTCTTCACCCGCGGGCTGCCCGCCGGCGTCGGCCTGCTCGCCACCTACCGCAGCGACGACGTGCACCGCCGCCACCCCCTCACCGGCGCGCTCGCCGTGTGGTCGCGCCTGCCCGGCCTGACCCGCATCGAGCTCGGGCCCCTGCCCGAGCCCGACCTGCGCCGCATCGTCCGTCGCGCCGGCGCCCACCTCACCGACGACCTCGTCGAGCGGGTGGCCCAGCGCGCCGAGGGCAACGCCTTCTTCGCCGAGGAGCTCGCCGCCGCGGCCGACGACCGTGGCGGGGCCGATCCCGCCGACCTCGCCCGGCTGCTCCTCACCCGGGTCGACCGGCTCGACGACGGCGCGCAGTCCGTGGTGCGGGTGGCGGCGGTCATCGGCCGCCGGGTGCCGCACGCGCTGCTCGAACGGGTGGCCGGCGTCGACCCCGTCACCCTGGGCAGCGCCCTGCGGGCCGCGGTCGAGCACCACGTGCTCGAGCCCTGGGGCGAGCGCGGCTACGAGTTCCGGCACGCCCTGCTCGCCGAGGCGGTCACCGACGACCTGCTCCCGGCCGAGCGGCTCCAGCTGCACCGGGCCTGCGTCGAGGCGATGCGTGCAGACCCCACCCTGGGCAGCTCCGCCGACCTCGCGCGGCACGCGCTCGCCGCGGGTGACCGCGCGGCCGCGCTCGAGGCATCCGTGCGCGCCGGTGACGCGGCCCAGCGGATGGGCGGACCTGCCGAGGCCCTGGCGCACTACGAGATGGCGCTCGCGCTCGCCGACGCGGCCGGGGACTCGACGTCCGCACACGTGCTCACCCTGCGGGCGGCAGCAGCGGCGAACGGCAGCGGCCGGCCGCTGCGCGCGATGGCACTGCTGCGGGCTCGGCTCGACACCGACCTGCCCACCCCGCACGAGCGCGCCGAGCTGCTCGGGGCGCTCGCCTTCGCCGCCCGGATGACCGAGGAGCGGGTCGACCGCCTCCACCTCACCCAGCAGGCGTTGGGGCTGCTCGCCGACGACGCGCCAGTCGGTCTACGGGTCGGTCTGCTCGCCCGCCGCGCCGAGGCGCTGATGGACAGTGGTGCCTCCGCGCAGGCGCTCGTCGTCGCCGACGACGCGATGGCGCTGGCCGTCGAGCACGACCTCACGGTC
>Ga0302299_10000529_pt1 | contig 20966 bp, 10 predicted proteins | sample III_Fen_N3_4_FD_198795 | JGI IMG/M metagenome (GOLD analysis project Ga0302299, IMG submission 198795) | Peat permafrost microbial communities from Stordalen Mire near Abisko, Sweden - III_Fen_N3_4 | ecosystem: Environmental > Terrestrial > Soil > Wetlands > Permafrost | place: Sweden: Abisko... | reverse complement strand
TCCCGGCAGCTTTCAGAGCACGGAGGCGGGCCTGGCGCTGCGCTGGAACCTGTGGAACGGCGGGCGCGACCAGCTCCTGCGCGAGGGCGCGCAGGCGGCCGTCGAGGCGCGCGAGGCGGAGGTCGCGGCGACCTACGAGGTGCTCGCGGGTGCGGTGCTCGCCGCCTGGGTCGAGCTCGGCATCGCGCGCGAGCTCGGGCAGGCCGACGAGGCCAGCATCGCGGCGCTGCGCGCGGGCGTCGAATCCACGTCGCGGCGCGTGGCGGCGGGCTCGGCCTTGCGCGCCGAGCAGCTCTCGCTCGAGGTGCGCCTTGCACAGGCACAGGAGCGACTCGAGTCGATGCACCTCGCGCGCCGGCTCGCGGCGGCGACGCTGCGGCGCTTGTGCGGACCGGATTCCGATGCGGGCGTCGGCGCGGACGAGGCTGCGGCCTTCGCACCCGCGCCGGAGACGCTCGAGGCCGCGTTCGCTGAAGCGCTGGCCTCGCGCTCGGACCTGCGCGCGCTGAGCTCGGCGGTCACGGTCGCGGAGAAGCGTTTCGAGGCCGAGCAGCGCTCGGGCAGGCCGACGCTCGACCTCGAAGGCCGCGTCTACGGCACCGGGCTCGACATGGATCCGCTCCTCGGCGATCCCAACGCGAGCCTGGGCCTGGGTCTGCACTGGGACCTCGCCGATGGCGGAGCGCGGCGCGCGCGCCGGCACGCCGCGCAAGCCGCGCTGCGCGACTCGCAGGCGCGCCGGCGCGCGGCGGAAGAGAACGCCACGCTCGAGGTCGAGAGCGCCTGGTGGCAGCTCGAACATGCGCGCGCGCGTCTCGCGCTCGCGGAGACCGGCTTGCGCGCAGCCGACGAGACCTTTGCGCTGGTCGAGGCGCAACAGCGCGAGGGCAGCGCCACGGTCTCGCGCTTCCTCGAGGTCGAGGCCGATCGCACACAGGCGCGCGCGACGCGCGCACAGGCTCGTTTGGGGCTGATCGGCGAGCAGGCGGCGCTCGCCTCCGCCCTTGGACGCTGGAGTCGTTGATCCCATGCAGATTCGCCCCTCCCAGAGATGGTTGCTCCTCGGGCTCGCCGCAGGCGCGTTGGCGGGCTGGTTCGGCGCGCGCACATTCAGCGGTGGCGGGCAAGCGCCGGCCACTCCCGTGCTTGCCCCGCAAGCGCCCGCACCGGTGCACGTCGCAACGGTCGAGCGCGTGCGGCTCCCCGATTTCGAGTTGCTGCCCGCGAGCCTGCGCTCGCGGCGCACGAGCGTCGTCTCGGCCGAGTTGCAGGCGCGCGTCCTGCGCGTCGCGCGGCGTGCCGGCGAGCGCGTGGCCGAGGGCGATCTGCTGCTCGAACTGGATGCCAGCGGGCCGACAGCCGCGCGCGAACAGGCGCTGCAGGCGCGCGCCGCGGCCGAAGCCGGCCTCAAGTCGGCCGGCGACTCGGTCGATCTCGCGCGGGCGCTGCTCGAGGAGGCGCGCGCGCACCGCGAGCGCACGGACAAGCTGCTCGCCTCGCAGAGTGCCACGGCCGAGGCGGCCGAGCAGGCGCATGCGCGCCATGCCGCGGCGCAGTCGGGCCTGTCGCAGGCCGAGAGCGGTGTCAGCGCGGCGCGCGCGCAGCTCGCGCAAGCGGCCGCGGCGCTCGAGCAGGCCGAGATCGCGCTCGCTCGCACGCGCATCGCAGCGCCCTTTGCGGGTGTCGTCTCCGAGCGCAACGTGGAACCGGGCGAGATCGTGGCACCGGGCCGCACGCTGCTCGTGCTGGTCGACCCGGCGCAACTGCGCGCGGTCGCGATCGCGCGCGAGGAGCTGGCTGGCGCACGGAAGCCCGGCGACCGGCTCGAGGTCGAGGTTCCGGCGGCTGGAGTGACGCTCACGGGCCTGGTCGAGGAGATCGTACCGCGCGTCGACGAACGTGCGCGCGCGCTCGAGCTGCGCATCGCGCTCGATGCGCCCGCGAACTGCCTGCCCGGCATGTACGCGCGCGTGCGCCTGGCGCGGCCCGAACGCGAGCTCGTGCTCGTTCCCAGAGCGGCGCTCGCGCGCGTCGGCCAGCTCGCGACGCTGCGCGTGCGCGACAGCGGCGGCTGGGTGCGGCGCTACGTCAGCGTCGGCGCGCAGCAGGCCGACGGACGCATCGAGGTGCTGACCGGACTCTCGGGCGGCGAGAGCATCGGCTGGGACGGTCCATGAGCCGCCTCGAACACCCCGAGGAAGGCCTGCTCGGCCGGCTCGTGCGCGCATCGGTGCTCGGGCCGCTCGCGCCGCTGCTCTTGGTCGTGGCCGCTGCCGCGGGTGCGCTGGCGTTGCTCGCGACGCCGCGCGAGGAAGAGCCGCAGATCGTCGTGCCCTCGGCCGACGTGGTGGTGGGCTTCCCGGGCGCCTCGGCCGAGGAGGTCGAGCGTCTCGTGGCCACGCCGCTCGAGCGCAATCTGTGGCAGATCGACGGGGTCGAGCACGTCTACTCGGTCTCGCGCCGCGGCGGAACGGTGGTCACGGTGCGCTTCTTCGTGGGCCAGGACCGCGAGCAGGCGCTGGTGCGCCTGCAGAGCAAGATCGACTCCAAGCGCGACGAGGTGCCGCCCGGCGTCAGTGGCTGGGTGGTGCGGCCGGTCGAGATCGACGACGTGCCGATCCTGGCGCTGACGCTGCATTCGAAGAGCGTCGACGAGTACGTGCTGCGCCGCGCGGGCGAGGAACTGCTGGCGCGTCTCGAGGGCGTGGCGGACGTCTCGAAGAGCGCCATCCTGGGCGGCCTGGCGCGCGAGGTGCGCGTCGAGCTCGACGTCGAGGCGCTCGCGGCGCGCGGGATGACCGCGCTCGACCTCGAGCAGGGGCTGCGCTCGGCCGACAGCGCGGCCGACATCGGCACGCTGGACTTGGAGGGCAAGACGCTCCCCGTGCACGCCGGCCCCAACCTGCGCTCCGCGCGCGAACTCGAAGGACTCGTCGTGGGGACTTTCGAGAATCGGCCGGTGCTGCTGTGCGACGTCGCGCGCGTCGTCGACGGGCCGGCCGAGCCGCACGAGTACGTGCACATCAACATCGGGCCCTCGGGCAGCGCCGAGCCGGCCGTCACGCTGGCCTTCTCCAAGAAGAAGGGCACCAACGCGGTCGGCGTGGCGCGCGCGCTGCGCGAACGAGCGGCGCAGCTCGCGCCGCAGATCCTGCCCGCGGGCGTCGAGCTGCTGGTCACGCGCGATTCGGGACAGACCGCCGACGACAAGGTCGACGAACTGCTCTTCCACCTGGCGCTGGCGGTGCTGACCGTGATTGGACTGATCGCCCTCGCGCTCGGCTGGCGCGAGGGCCTGATCGTGGCCGCGGCGGTGCCAGTGACCTTCGCCTTGACGCTGGTCGTGAACCTCGCCCTCGGCTACACGATCAACCGGGTCACGCTCTTCGCGCTGGTGCTCGTGCTGGGCCTGGTGTGCGACGACCCGATCGTGGACGTCGAGAACATCCACCGCCACCTCGCGAAGCGCACGGGCACGCTGCTGCAGTCGGTGCTGCTCGCCGTGCAGGAAGTGCGTCCGCCGGTGATCGTCGCGACACTCGCGGTGGTGCTCTCCTTCGTGCCGCTCTTCTTCATCACCGGCATGATGGGGCCGTACATGCGCCCGATGGCGCTCAACGTGCCCGTCGCGATGGCGATGAGCCTGCTGGTCGCGTTCACGCTCACGCCTTGGATGAGCTACCGCCTGCTCGAGGCGCACACCGGCGAACACGCGCAGGGCGAAGGCCGCTTCGCGCGCTTCTACCGCGGCCTCGTCGAGCGCTTGCTCGATCGCAAGCCCTGGCGCATGAGCGGCATCGCGCTGCTCGCAGGATTGTGCCTGCTCGCGGGCGTGCTGGTCTTCACGGGTGCAGTTCCGCTCAAGATGCTGCCCTACGACAACAAGAGCGAGTTCGAGCTGCTCGTCGACCTGCCCGAGGGCACGGCGCTCGAGGACACCGATCGCGCCGCGAGCGAGCTCGCCGCGGCGCTCGCGCGCCACCCCGAGGTGCTGCACGTCACGGCCTACGTCGGACTCGCCGGCCCGATCGACTTCAACGGCCTCGTGCGGCGCTACGGCTTGCGCCACTCGAGCGAGCTCGCCGACCTGCGCGTCGGTCTCGCTCCCAAGCACGAGCGCGCCGAGCAGAGTCACGCGATCCTGCTGCGCCTGCGCGCCGAGCTCGAGGAGATCGCGTCGCGCCACAAGGCCGAGATCAAGCTGGTCGAGATCCCGCCCGGCCCGCCGGTGCTCGCGACGCTCGTGGCCGAGCTCACCGGCCCGCTCGAGCTGACGCAGGCGCAACTCGTCGAGGCCGGCCGCGAGATGGCGCGCCGGCTCGAAACCGAAAAGGGCGTCGTGGATGTGGACGTGCTGGCCGAGGAACCGCACGCGCGCCTGGATTTCAAGCTCGATCGATCGAAGGCCTCCCTGAGCGGCGTGAGCACCGACGCGGCCGTGCGCACGCTCGAGATCGGCCTCGCCGGAGCCGCCGTCGCGACGCTGCACGAGCCCGCCGAGCGCTTCCCGCTGCTGCTGCGCCTGACGCGCTCGCGCGCCGAGCGCGCGCGCGAAGCCGATCTCGGCCGCATGCGCGTGCGCGCTGCCTCGGGCGAGACGATCGCGCTCTCCGAGCTCGGCAGCAGCGCGCGCGCGACCGAGGACCAGCCGATCTACCACAAGGACCTCGAGCGCACGCTCTTCGTGATCGGCGAGATCGCCGGCCGGCCGCCGGCCGAGGTTGTGCTCGGACAGCAGTCGGAATTGAAGCAGCACCCGCTGCCGCACGGCGTGCGCGCCGCCTGGAGCGGCGAAGGCGAGTGGAAGATCACGCTCGACGTCTTCCGCGACCTCGGCCTCGCATTCGGCGCAGCACTGGTTGCGATCTACGTGCTGCTCGTGCTGCAGACCGGTTCCTTCGGCCTGCCCGTGCTGGTGATGCTTTCGATCCCGCTCGGGATGGTGGGGGTCTTGCCGGGCTTCTGGCTCTTGAACGTCTTCGCGAACAAACAGATCGGCGGCTTCGAGGATCCCGTGTGGTTCACCGCGACGGGCATGATCGGCATCATCGCGCTCGCGGGCATCGTCGTGCGCAACGCGATCATCCTGATCGACTTCATCCGCTCGCGGGAGAAGGAGGGCGCCACTCCGCGCGAGGCTGCGATCGACAGTGGCTTGAAGCGCGCGCGCCCGATCGCGCTCACAGCCGGTGCGGCGATGCTCGGAGCCTGGCCGATCACGCTCGACCCGATCTTCTCGGGGCTCGCCTGGAGCCTGATCTTCGGCATGCTGACCTCGACGGTCTTCACTTTGATCGTCGTGCCGGTCGTGTACGCGCGACTCGCGGAGCGCAAGGTTTCGCGCGCGTGATTGGATCGGTGCGAGTACCGAAGTTCATCTAGGGGGATCAACCGAATCGCACGCGGATGCGTGCTGAGCCCACGGTCCAGACCTCATTCGAGTGCTACAGTTCGAGCCAGGCCGCGGGAAAAGGCTGTCGATTGCCGATCGCGCATTTCGATTTCCGCTGCGCCGCCCCCCAACCCAATGAGCGAAGTCGTCGAATCCGAAAGCACGTTCGGCCTGGCTCCGCTCCAGGCGGGGATGCTGTACCAGGCGCTGCTCGAGGAAGGTCGCGGCGAGGGTGCCGGCTACAACATCCAGCAGGGCGTGATCGCCTTTCACGAGGACGTGCCCGCGGATGCCCTGCGCCAGGCTTGGAAGCTCGTCGCCGCGCGCCATCCGATCCTGCGCGCGTCGTTTGAATGGGAAGGCCATCCGCATCCGGTGATGCAGATCCACGCCGACGTCGGACAAGTGCTGATCGAAGAGGACTCCTGGGCCGGCATCGGGGAGGGCGAACGCCTGACGCGGCTCGCCGCGCTGCTCGAGTCGGACCGCAAGCGCGGCTTCGACTTGCGGCAGGCGCCGCTCGACCGCTTCCACTTGTGCCGGATCGGGCCGGCACGCGTCGATCTCGTCTGGTCCTACCACCACATCCTGAAGGACGGCCGTTCGTTCGCATTGATCGCCAACGAGCTCTTCGGCGCGCTGCGCTCGCTGCGCGACGGCGCGCCCGTGAAGCTGCCGCCGCCGCCGCGCCCGTTCACCGAGTTCGCCACTTGGGTGGCCGAGCGCGACACGTCGGAGAGCCGCGCGTTCTTCCGCCGTCTGCTCCAGGGAATGTCGGCGCCGACGCCCTTGCCGGGCGCGGAGGTCGTGCCACTGCGAGAAACCGGCACGGGCATCCGCACGCTGCACTTGACGGAGGCGTCGAGCGCCGGCCTGCACCGACTGGCCGAGCAGAGCAGCACCACGCTCGGCACCGTGATCCAGGCCGCCTGGGCCGTGTTTCTCGCGCGCTGGACCGGCGAGGAAGACGTGCTCTTCGGCAGCACGCGCTCCTGCAGGAAGAGCGCGCTCGACGGCAAGACCGACGAGATGATCGGCATGTTCGTCAACACCTTGCCGGTGCGCGCGCGCTGTTCCGGCGGGCGCAGCCTGCGCAGCCTGCTGGCCGATCTGCGTGCCCAGGCCCTCGAACTGCGCGAGCACGAGCACACCCCGCTGGTGGAGATGCAACAAGAGAGCGAGATGCCGCGCGGGGTCGCGCTCTTCGAGACGGTCCTGATGTTCGAGAAGCGCGAGCTCAACCGCAGCCTGCAGGCACTCGACGCCTGGTGGAAGCGCTGCCCGATCGAGCTCTACGAGCAGCCCGGGCCGCCGCTGCTCTTGACGGCCTTCGGCGGCGAGCGCGTGCAGCTGCGCTTGCTCTACGACCGGCGCCGCTATCGCGAGGCCACGGTCGAGCGCATCCTGGCGCACCTCGTGGCCCTGCTGGCGCGGATCGGGGAGCACCTCGACCAGCCGCTCGCGACGCTCGAGTGCACGCCCGCCCAAGAGCGCGAGCGCGTGCTCGTGCGCTGGAACGACACGGCGCGCCCATTCCGCGACGAGCTCTGCATCCAGCAGCTGTTCGAAAAGCAGGCCGATCTGCGTCCGGATGCGCAGGCACTGCTCTACGAAGGCGCCTGGCTCACGTTCCGCGAGGTCGAAGAACGCTCGAACCAGGTCGCCAACGCGCTCATCGCGCGCGGCCTCGGGCCCGGAAAGCACGTCGCGTTCCTGCTCGAACGCTCGCTCGAGCTCGTGACCACGATGATCGGCATCGCCAAGTCGGGTGCCGCCTACGTGCCGATCGACGCGAGCTATCCGCCGGACCGCGCGCGCTTCCTCGTGCAGGACACGCAGGCAGCGCTGGTGATCACCGAGCGCAGCTTTGCGGAGCACCTCTCCGGCCTGCCGCTCCTGTTTCTCGGCACGGACGAGATCGAGCGCGCCTCGCGCGAGCGGCCTGTGCAGCGCGCGACCGCGCTGGACGTCTGCTACGTGATCTACACCTCGGGCAGCACGGGCTCGCCCAAGGGTGTCGTGCTGACGCACCGCGCCGTGGTCAATACGCTCGACTGGGTCAACCGCAGCTTCGGCGTCGGGCCGGAGGATCGGTTGCTCTTCGTCACCTCGCCGGGCTTCGACCTGTCCGTCTACGACGTCTTCGGCGCGCTCGGCGCGGGGGCCGCGGTGGAGATCGCCGCGACGCGGATCCTGCGCGATCCCGCGCGCCTGGCCGCGAAGCTCGCGCAGTCGGGCATCACGATCTGGGACTCGGCGCCCGCCGCGCTCTCGCAGCTCGTGCCTTTCTTGCCCGCGCGTGCCCCCGCATCCACGCTGCGCCTCGCGCTGCTCTCGGGCGACTGGATCCCCGTGCGCCTGCCCGACGAGCTGCGCGCGGTATTCCCGCGCGTGCAGCCCCAGAGCCTCGGGGGCGCGACGGAAGCGGCGATCTGGTCGAACCACCACGCTATCGGCGCGGTCGATCTTGCTGCACGCTCGATTCCCTATGGCCGGCCGATCCAGAACGCGCGCTACTACATCCTCGATCGGAGGCTGCAGCCCGTGCCAGTCGGTGTCGCAGGCGAGCTCTACATCGGCGGCGCCTGTCTCGCGCAGGGCTACCTCGGACGCGCGGAGCTGACGGCCGAGCGCTTCCTCGCGGATCCGTTCCTGCCCGGCGAACGCATCTACCGCACCGGCGACCTCGCGCGCTTCTGGGAAGAGGGCACGATCGAGTTCCTCGGTCGCGCGGACTTCCAGGTCAAGGTGCGCGGCTTCCGCGTCGAACTGGGCGAGATCGAGGCCGCGCTGTGCAGGCTGCCGGGCGTGCGCGAAGCCGTGTGCGTGACGCGCATCGACGCCTCCGGCGAGAAGGCCATCATCGCCTATGCCGTTCCCAGGGAGGGTGTCACGCTCGACGCGCGCGCGCTGCGCAAGGCGCTCGTCGGCACGCTGCCCGTCTTCATGGTGCCTTCGGCCATCCTGGTCCTCGAGCGCCTGCCGCTGAGCGCAGTGGGCAAGCTGGATCGCGAGGCCCTGCCCGATCCCGGACTCGCCGCCGATCTGCGCGGGGTCGTCGCCGCGCGCACGCCGCTCGAAGCGCGGCTCGTCGCGCTGTGGGAGAGCGTGCTGCAACGCAAGCCCATCGGCATCCACGACAACTTCTTCGAGATCGGCGGCCACTCGCTGCTGGCCGTGATGGTCATCACGCGCGTCAAGAGCGAGCTCGGGCTGCAGCTGCCGCTGGCGTCGATCCTCGAGACTCCGACCATCGCCGAACTCGCGGAGCGCATGGGGGGCAAGTTCGCGGAGCTGCAGCTGCGCGCGACGGACACCGAGAGCGCGCTCGTCGAACTGCAGTCGCAGGGCGCCCGGCCGCCGCTGTTCCTCGTGGCCGGCATCGGCGGGCAGGTCTTCATCTTCCGCGAACTCGCGAACGGCCTCGGCCCCGACCAGCCGGTGTTCGCCTTCACCACCGATCGTGCTGAGGGCAACAGCCTGCCGCAGCGCTCGGTCGAGGAGATCGCGGCCGCGTACGAGCTCGAGATCGAGCGCCTCGGGCTGCAAAGCGGCCCCGTGATCCTCGGTGGCTACAGCTTCGGCGCGCTGGTGGCCTTCGCGCTCGCGCAGCGCCTGCGCGCGCGCGGCCAGAAAGTCGGTTGCGTGATCGCCTTCGACGCCTTCGCGCCCGGCTATCCCGAGCACATGTCGCTCTTCCCGCGTGCCTTTGCGCACTTGAAGGAACTGCGCCGGCGCGACATGGCCGGGCGCATGCTCTACCTGCGCGAGCGCCTGGACAACATCCGCCGCCGCGTTCTGCTGCGGGCCGGCCTCGGCGCGCGGCTCGCGCCGCCGCTCGCGGGCGCCGAACCCGAGCGCGATGAGCGGCTCAAGCAGGTCTGGTCGCGAGCCATGCACGCGCAGATGACCTACAGGCCCAAGCTCCAGGACGATGGGCCGCTGCTGCTCTTCGTCGCCGAAACGCCGATTCGCTGGCCTGCGACACGCATGGACGATCCGGCCATGGGCTGGGGCAAGTGGATTCGAGGCCGGATGGACCTCGTGCGCGTGAAGGGCGCGCACATGGACGTATTTGGCGGCGAGAACGTCGAGTGCATGGCGCGCGAGATCCGCGCGGCGATCGACGAGGTCGTGAACGGCGGCGCACAGCGTCGCGCTTGACTTGGAGCGGCGCGGGGCAGATTCTGGTGCGCGCCGTGAGTGCTTCCGCCCGAGTGCAAAGGACCTGATGGGAGCCAAGCGAGAGCGGCGCGGGAAGCTCGTGGCCCCGGGCTCGGTCGAGCCCCGCGTGCCGCCCGAGCCGAGCGCCCCCGAGGAACTCGACACGTCCGAGGGCAACCCCGCCTTCTCGGTCGTCGGCATCGGGGCCTCCGCCGGCGGGCTCGAGGCGTTCACGCAGCTCCTGCGCGCGCTGCCGGTCGACACCGGCATGGCCTTCGTGCTCGTGCAGCACCTCTCGCCCAACTACGCGAGCGCGCTGGCCGAGATCCTCTCGCGCGCGACCTCGATGCCCGTCGCGGAAGTCGTGGCCGAGTCGGCGCTCGAGCCCAATCACGTCTACGTGATCCCTCCGGACCGCGCCATGCTCATGGTTCGCGGACACCTGCGGCTGCTGGCGCGAAACACGCACGGGAAGCAGCACCCGATCGACCAGTTCTTCCGCTCGCTGGCGCAGAACCAGCGTCACATGGCGATCGGCGTGGTGCTCTCGGGCACGGCCACCGACGGCACGCTCGGCCTCGAGGACATCAAGGCCGAGGGCGGGATCACGTTCGCGCAGGACGAGAGCGCGCAGCAGCAGGGCATGCCGCACAGCGCGGTGGCCTCGGGTTGCGTCGACTTCGTGCTTCCGCCGGCCGCCATCGCGGCGGAGATCGCGCGCATCGGCAAGCACCCGCTCGTCCGGGCGCCCGCGGGCAAGCAGCGCGCGGAAGAGGCGCCGCCCGGCGGCCTGCACGGGAAAGCCAGCCTGGCGCCGATCCTGAGCCTGTTGCGCAGCGCGACCGGAGTCGATTTCGCGCAGTACAAGGTCAGCACGCTGCAGCGGCGCATCAGCCGGCGCATGGTGCTGCAGCACCAGTACGCCATCGAGGACTACACGGGGTACCTGAAGCGCACCCCGGGCGAGGCCGAGGCGCTCTACCAGGACATCCTGATCAACGTCACGAGCTTCTTCCGCGACTCCGAGGTCTACGAGGAGCTCAAGCACAAGATCGTGCCGGAGCTGCTGGCGAACCGCTCGCGCCACGATCCGCTGCGCGCCTGGGTGCTCGGCTGCTCGACGGGCGAGGAGGCCTACTCGCTGGCGATGGTCTTCACGGAGGCGCTCGAGTCCGCGAACGGCCAGACCAGCGCTCAGGTCTTCGCCACGGACGTCAACGCCTTGGCGATCGAGCGCGCGCGCGCGGGGCTGTACTCCAAGGAACGCCTGCTGGACGTCTCGCGCGAGCGCCTGCGGCGCTTCTTCGTCGAGCAGAACGGGGACTTCCGCGTCTCCAAGCCGGTGCGCGACATGTGCGTGTTCTCGCGCCACAACGTGATGAGCGATCCGCCCTTCTCGCGCATGGACCTCGTCACCTGCCGCAACCTGCTGATCTACCTCGAGCCCGAAGTGCAGGCGAAGATCATCCCGGTCCTGCACTATGCGCTGAAGCCCAAGGGCTTCCTGGTCCTGGGAGCCTCGGAATCCATCGGACGCTTCGCCGAGCTCTTCGGCGCGGAGGAGGGCAAGCACAAGATCTTCGCCAAGAAGCCCGGATCCGGCCGCGTGCCGCACCTGCCGCTCCCGAGCACGCGTTCGAGCGGCGCCCCCGAACGCTCGAGCGCGGTGCCGCAGCATCCACGCGCGCCTGCCGGCCTGGATCTCGCGCAGACGCTCGGAAGCACCGATGTGCACAAGGAGGCCGATCGCTTGTTGGCCTCGTTCGCGCCCCCGGCCGTGCTGGTCGATGCCAATCTGGAGATTCTGCAGTTCCGCGGCGACACGGAGCCCTACCTCGTGCCGGCGCAGGGCAAGGCCAGCCACTCCCTGCTCAAGATGGCGCGCGCGGACCTGATGCTGCCCTTGCAGACGCTGCTGCACCGTGCGAGCAAGGACGGCACGGCGCTGCGCGAGCGCGGCGTGCGCATCCAGTCGGAGGGCAAGCCGCGCGAGATCGAGCTCGAGGTCCTGCCGGTCAAGGGCAACGTTGCGCACGAGGGCTGCTTCCTCGTGCTCTTCAAGGAGGCCGTCTCGGCGCTGCCGCGCGAGGGCAAGGCCAAGGCCGCGCGGGCCGGCTCCGCGCCGGAGTCGTCCTCCACGGCCGACGTCGTGCGCCTGGAGCAGGAGCTCGCCAGCACGCGCGAGCACCTGCAGGCCCTGATGGAGCAGTTCGAGGCGGCCAACGAGGAGCTGCAGTCCTCGAACGAGGAGTCGCAATCGACCAACGAGGAGCTGCAGAGCATCAACGAGGAGCTCGAGACCTCGAAGGAGGAGATCCAGTCGAGCAACGAGGAACTGACCACGGTCAACGACGAGCTGCGCAACCGCAACAACGAGCTCGGCCTGCTGAACGGCGACCTGACCAACCTGATCAGCAGCGTCAACCTGGCGGTCGTGATCGTTGGGCGCGACCTGCGCATCCGGCGCTTCAGCCCGATGGCCGAGAAGCTGCTCAGCATCATCCCCACCGACGTCGGCCGGCCGATCACCGACATCCGCACCAAGCTCGTCCTGCCCGACCTCGACCCGCTGCTGATCCGGACGATCGACACGATCACGCCCCTGGAACGCGAGGTCCAGGGCGCGGACGGACGCTGGTATTCGCTGCGCATCCGTCCCTACCTGACCGCGGACAACAAGATCGACGGCGCCGTGCTGACGCTGGTCGACATCGACGCGATCCGGCGCGCGCGCGAGTACGCGGAGACCATCGTGGCCACGGTGCGCGAGCCCTTGCTGGTGCTCGACGCCGACCTGCGCATCCAGGGCGCCGGTCGCGCCTTCTACGACACGTTCCAGTGCACGCGCGAGGGCACCCAGGGGCGGCTGTTCTACGAACTGGACGGCGGGCGCTGGGACGTCCCCGAGCTGCGCCGGCTGCTGGGCGAGCTGCTCTCGAAGAATGTTGCCTTCGACGCGTTCCCGCTCGAGCGCGAGTTTCCGCGCAGCGGCCGCAAGAGCCTGCTGCTCAATGCGCGCCGGTTCTCGGTGCCGGGCGAGCCGCGCCCGTCGATCCTGCTGGCGATCGACGACGTCACGCTGCACAGCCAGTCCGCGGCCGCGTTGAAGGTCTCCGAGACGCGCTATCGCCGGCTGTTCGAGTCGGCCAAGGACGGCATCCTGATCCTCGACGCCAAGACGGCCCGGATCACGGACGCCAATCCATTCTTCGACGAGCTGCTGGGCTACACGCACGCCGAGTTGCTGGGCAAGGAGCTCTGGCAGATCGGGGTCTTCAAGGATGCAGAGGCGAGTGTCGCCGCGGTCGCGGAACTGCAGCGCAAGGGCTACATCCGCTACGAGGACCTGCCGCTCAAGACCAAGGCCGGGAAGACGATCGACGTCGAGTTCGTCAGCAACGTCTACACCGAGGGGACGCACTCGGTCATCCAGTGCAACATCCGCGACATCTCGCAGCGCAAGCGCCTCGAGTCGGACCTGGCGCACCGCAACAGCGAACTCGCGGCGGCCGATGCGGCCAAGAACAGCTTCATCGCGGTGCTCTCGCACGAGCTGCGCTCGCCGCTCAACATCATCATCCTCTGGACGCAGCTGATCCAGCGGCCCGGCGTGAACGAGGAGACGCTGCGCAAGGGCCTCGACATCATCCAGCGCAGCACCAAGGTGCAGGCGCAGCTGATCGAGGACCTGCTCGACGTCCATCGCATCACCACCGGAAAGCTGCGCCTCGAACGAGTCGACACCGACCTGGCCGAGGTCGTGCGCTCGACCATCGAATCCATGTCACCCGAGGCGCGCGAGAAGGGGCTGCGCCTCGTGCGCCAGCTCGGCAGCACTCCCGCGCTGATCCACGGCGATCCCGCGCGCCTGCAGCAGGTGCTGCGCAACCTGCTCGGGAACGCGATCAAGTTCACGCCCAAGGGCGGGCAGATCCGCGTCGGCCTGCGCCGCAAGGGTGCAGCGGTCGAAGTGCGCGTGTGCGACACCGGGGAGGGGATCGGCGCCGAAAGTCTGGAGCACGTCTTCGACCGCTTCCGGCGCGCCGATCCGCTGACCAGCCAGGCGCACGGCGGCCTGGGACTCGGGCTCGCGATCGCCCGCCAACTCGTGGAGCTGCACGGCGGCGCGATCCGCGCCGAGAGCCCGGGCAAGGGCGCGGGCGCGACGTTCACGGTCGCATTGCCGCGGCTCGTCGGGAAGCATGCGACGCGACGAGCGGCAGCCGCGCCGCGCGGAGCGCCGCAGCTGAAGCCGCGCGCGCTCGCCGGGCTGCTCGTGCTCGTCGTCGACGACGAGGCCAACACGCGCGAAGCCGTGCGCCGGCTGCTGGAGTCGGCGGGCGCGAAGACCAACCTGGCCGGGTCCACGAACGCGGCGCTGGCGTCGATTCGCAAGCAGCGCCCTGACGTGATCGTGAGCGACATCGGCATGCGCGGCCGCGACGGCTACGAGCTGCTGCGTGCCGTGCGCGCCCTGCCCGCCTCGCGCGGCGGGCGCGTGCCCGCGATCGCGCTGACCGCCTACGCCACCGCGGAGAACCGCGAGCACGCGCTGCGCTCCGGATTCCAGATGCACCTCGCCAAACCGGTCGAGCCGGGCAGGCTGCTCGCGGCGGTGCTCGCGCAAGCTCCCCGCAAGCGCACGCGCACGCGCTGAAGCGCCGCGCTATGCGGCGGCCGGGCGCTTGGGCGGCAGGGGCACGGTCAGCACGACTTCGGTGCCCGCGGAACTCGTCGAGTTGAGCTTGAGCGCGCCGCCCGCCGCGGCCGCGCGTTCGCGCATGCTCAAGAGACCGAAGCGCCCCACGCGCGCCCCGTCGACGTCGAAGCCGACGCCGTCGTCCTTCACGGCCAGGCGCACGGCCGGGCCGCGGCGCATCAGGCTGACCTCGACGTGCTTGGCGTGCGCGTGGCGCTCCACGTTGCGCAGCGCCTCCTGCAGGACACGGTAGAGCGCCAGCTCCGCGTCGGCGGGCAGGCGCACGTCCAGCTTGGCGCAGCGCACCTCGATCGAGAGGCTCATGCGCTCCGCGAACTCCGCCGCCATCTCGCGCAGCGCCGATTCGAGACCCAGGACCTCGAGGCCGTGCGGCCGCAGGTCGGTCGAGATGCGCTGCACCTCGCTGGTCGTGGTGCGCAGCAGCGCGGCGAACTCGGCCGCCTGCTCGCGGAAGGCGTGCTCGTGCGCCGGGAGCCGCGCGGCGAGCGACTCGCAGCGCGCGAGCGTGGCGCACAGCAACTGGGTCAGATTGTCGCCGAGATCGGCGGCGATCTGCTGGCGCTCGAGCTCCTGCATGCGCATCAGACTGTGCGAGAAGTAGCGCAGCAGCTCCTCGCGCTTCCTGAACTCGCTCATGTCGGAGACGACCATGCCGATGCTCGGCTGCGCGGCCGTGTCGCCGGGCAGGCGCTGGATCGAGACGCGCACCGGCAGCGAGGCCGCGTAGGGGCGCTGGAGTTCCAGCTCGGCCGTGGCCAGGCTGCGTTCCGGACGCTTGAGCAGCCGGCGCAGGGCGGCGCGGTGGGCGCTCGAGAGCAGGTCGAAGAGCGAACAGCCCATGAGCTGCGTCAGCGGGCGCTCGACCATCACGCCGAAGCGTGCGTTGGCGTACAGGATCAGGCCCGCGCGCGTCAGCACCAGAGCGCCCTCGTTCATCGACTCGATCAGGACGCGGTAGTCGAACTCGGCCCCGTCGAGCGTGTAGACCTGCGGGCCGAACTTGCTGTCGATCACGACCGCGTCGACCTCGCCCCTGCGGATCGCGTGCAGCGTCGCCTGCGCGTCGGCCAGGCGCTCGCGCAGCCCGGCGACCTCGGCGGACGGCGCCGGCCGCGCGGGCTGCTTGTGGCGCTTGAGGGGCCGCGCTCTCATGTGCCTCTCTCGTCGAGGGTGTCGAAGCCCAGGCCGGCGAACAGGCGGCTGGATTTCGCGGGTGTGCCGATCAAGCGCCGCACGGGCAGCGGGATGACCTTCACGAGCGTGGGCGTGGCGAGGATCTGCGCGTCGCGGGCGCGCACGGGATCCTGGTAGATGTCGATCACCTCGAGCCGGCCGCGGCCCTTCAACTCGTTCGCGCACAACTCGCGCGCGCGCAGGATTGCCTGCCGCGAGCGGCTGCTGGTTCCGGCGATGTAGAGCCGCAGCAGGTATTCGAGCACGGGCTTCGAGGCCGCGCCGCGCTTGCCGCCCTTCTTCGAGTGCTTGGATGCGGGGCGTTTCATTGGCCATTCACCCCTTGTGCGAGGCACAGCGCAGGTCCAGTCCGACCAGCACGCGCTCGGTGTCGGACAGGTCTCCGATGATCTTGCGCATGGGCTTGGGCAGCCGGCGCACGAGGGTGGGGATGGCCAGGATCTGGTCGCCGCTGGAGAGCTCGGGCTGCTCGAGCAGGTCGATCACCTCGATGCTGTAGCGCTCCGGCAGGTGGTCCTCGCAGATCTTCTTCAGGTTGGAGAAGGCCGAGCGCGAGCGCGGCGTCTGTCCGGCCACGTACAGGCGCAGCTCCCAGAAGTTGGGCGTCGATTCTCTGCTGACGGCCGTGCGCCGGACGGCGCGCTTGGTGCTCACCGTGCCCTCCCGTTCGTCGAAGGGATGCGCGGAGTCGCGACCGCGTTCGACTCCGCGTGGCGCGCGAGTCCCATCTCCGAGCGCTCGAGCACGCGCGCGCGCACGCGGTCCCCGGCCTGCAAATCGATGCGCTGGAACTCCTCTTCCTCGGTCTCCTGATCCGCGCGCAGCGCCGCGACCTGCCGTTCGAGCGCGGAGCGCTTGCGCATCAGCGCGTTCTTGCGGCTGGCGACCTCCTGCTGGATGCCGAGCGCTTCGGCGCGTTCGCGCGAAACCTCCGCCACACGCGCCGCGCCGGTCATCACGCCGGTCGGGCCGAGGTAGGTGTCGACGAGGTCGATGCCCCGGTCGGTGATCAGGAACTCGCGCGCCTGGTTGGAATGCGCCATGCCGCGCGACTTGAGCACGTGCAGGATGCGGTTGCGCTCGCCGTTGGACTCGATGTCCTGCAGCAGCACCCAGGAGTCCATCAGCGAGGAGATCACGATCTCGGTCTCGGGCAGGTCGCGGCCGCCGCTCACCAGGCTCGGGAAGAGCGCCGAGATCTGCTCGGTCTTGAGGAAGTCGATCAGGCGCGTGACCATCGACTTCGCTTCGGACTGGCTGCCCGCGACGAGCAGGCTGGTGATCGGATCCACGACCACGACCGAGGGCCGGAAGGTCTGGATCTCCTTGAACATCGTCGCCAGGTGCATCTCCAGGCCGTAGAGCGTGGGCCGCGAGGCATGAAAGCGCAGCAGGCCCTTCTTGAGCGAGCCGCCGAGGTGCAGGCCGATCGAGTGCATGTCGCGCTCGATCTGGTTGGGCGATTCCTCGAAGGCGAAGTAGAGCGCGCGCTCGCCGCGCAGGGCGGCGGCCTGCGCGAAGAACGCGCCGATGCTGGTCTTGCCCGATCCCGGCGGCCCGGTGAGCAGGATCGTGCTGCCGCGATAGAAGCCCCGCCCCCCGAGCATCGCGTCCAGGCGCGGGATGCCGGTCGATACGCGCTCGCTGGAGACCTTGTGGTCGTTCTTGAGCGACGTGATCGGCAGCACGCTGATGCCGTCCTGGCCGATCAGGAACGGGTACTCGTTCGTGCCGTGCAGCGCGCCGCGGTACTTGACCACGCGCAGGTGGCGCGTCGCGAGGCGCTCGCTGACGCGGTGGTCGAGCACGATCACGCAGTCGGAGACGTACTCCTCGAGACCGTGGCGCGTGAGCTGCTCGCGGCCGCGCTCGGCCGTGATGATCGCCGTGACGCCCTTCTGCTTCAGCCAGTGGAACAGGCGCCGCAGCTCGGAGCGCAGCACGGCTTCGTTCGGCAGGCCGGCGAAGAGCGCCTCGAGCGTGTCGAGCACCACGCGCTTGGCGCCGATCGAGTCGATCGCGTGGTTCAGGCGCACGAACAGGCCCTCGAGGTCGTAGGCACCCGACTCCTCGATTTCGGTGCGCTCGACCTGCACGTGGTCGAGCACGATCTTCTTCTGCCGCACCAGCGTGGGCAGGTCGAAGCCCAGCGAGGCGACGTTGGCCGCGAGTTCCGGAGCCGTCTCCTCGAAGAACATGAATACGCCCGGCTCGTGGAACTGCATCGTGCCGCGCACGAGGAACTCCATCGCCAGCAGCGTCTTGCCGCAGCCCGCGGCGCCGCACACGAGCGTCGGCCGTCCGCGCGGCAGCCCGCCGCCGGTGATCTCGTCGAGGCCCTGGATGCCGGTCGGACACTTGGACAGGCCGGCCATCGGGCGCTTCGAAGCTGTGCGCTTCTGTGTCATGCAGGGATGCCGGTCGGCCGAGGTCGGGAATGTGGAGAGGCGGATTCGAGCGAGCAGCGCCGAGTGGGTCAGGCGTTCCGCCCCTGGTGCCTGCTCTACGAATCTATACACCCTGTCATGCCGCGGAGTGCTGCAATCTCGGACCGAACAGCGAATACGCGGATGAACGGCGCGGCACTACCGAGTTCTCTCTAGCGGGCGGCGTGCGCGTGAATCCCCGGCGGATAGGATTGCGCGCGAACGCCGCGCACGCATGAATCACTCCCGCTCGAGATCCGAGCCGCTCGTCGTCGGCCTGCTGGCTGCGTGCCTGTACGCCGCGACCGGCGCGCGCGACGTGCTCTGGGGCGATCCCACGAAGCTGGTGCTGGCGACGCACGACTTCGTCTTCTCCCTGAACCAGCAGGCGCACGTCGGCAGCACGCTCTGGGCCCGGCTCTTCGCCTGGCTGCCGCTCGAGCCCTACGCCTGGCGCACGCAGATCGCCTCGGCGGCCGCGAGCGGCGTCGCGTTCGGCTTCGGACACGCGCTGCTGCTCGGCACCGGGGTCTCGCCGCGTTCGGCGCGCATCGGCAGCGCGGCCGCGATCGTGTGCCACACGATCTGGTTCGTCTCGGCCATGACCGAGAGCTATGCGCCGGCGCTGGCCGTGCTGGCGCTCGCGCTCTGGCTCGTGCGCGCGCGGCGCCTGCCGTTCTGCGCCGGATTCTGCCTGGGTGCGGGCGCGCTGGTGCACGTCCTGTGCCTCTTCAGCCTGCCGGCACTGCTGCACGGAGTCTGGCGCAGCCGCCTGGGTCGGGCGGGGGCGCTGCGAGCGGCCGCCGGCGCCGCGCTGGGGTTCGGACTTCCAGTGCTCGCCGTGGCCGGCATCGCGGCGCCACGGATAGGAGGTGCGTCGCTCTCCTGGGTCGAGTTGACGCAGCGCTACGCCGACTTCCAGCTCCCGGCCCGCAACGCGCCGCTGCTGCTTGGCTACCTCGTCTACAACTTCGTCGGCCCTGCGCTGGTGCTGCTCGTGCTCGGCTTCCTGCGCATGAGTCCGCAGCAACGCACGACCGGCCTGCTGCTCGTCGGCGCGCACTACCTGGTCGCCCTGTTCTGGATGACGCAGCGCTCGTTCCTGATCCCGGTGCCGGTCTACTTCGCTTGCGCGCTGCCGATCGCACTCGGGGCCGAGTCGCTCTGCGCGGGCCGGGCGCGCGCGGCCTCGCTGCTGCTGCTCGCCACGCTCGCAACGCCGATCCTGGTCTACCTGGCGACGCCCGCGATCGTGGCGCGCCTCTCCCTGCAGTCGGGCATCCGCGACGTTCCCTACCGGCAGGAGCTGGCCTACTTCTGCCGGCCCTGGAAGTGCGGCGAGCGCAGCGCACGCACGTACCTCGAGGCGCTGCGGCCGGTACTCCCCGAGCGCGCGCTGGTCGTGGGGGACTTCACCACGCTCTCGCCGCTGTGGTACGCGCAGGCGGTGGAGGGCTGGCGCGCGGATCTCGCGCTCTACTCGATCGACCAGCAGTCCTCGGAGCGCATCGAAGCGCGCTTGCAGGCGGCCTGCGCGAGCGGGGTGCGCGTGTTCGTGCTGGATGACGAGACTTTTCTGCGGCTGCCGCGCAGCAGCCAACCCCGCGAGCGCGTCCCGGTCGCGGCCGTGGAGCAACTCAGCGAGCTGCTGGAGATCCGGTAGCGCGCCCTCGCTATGCTCTCGCCTGCATGAGCCTCGCTGCGCGCCCGACCGTCTTCGCCCTGCTCCTCGGCCTCGCCGCTCCCGCATGCCGGACGAGCGCGCCGAATCCTTCCGCGCAGAGCGCGCTCGTCGGCGCGTGGCGCGCAAGTGTGCAGTTCACGGCCGGCGTGCTGGCACCGGTCAAGGACCTCGAGTTCCTCTCCGTCTTCAATGCGGGCGGCACGCTCGTCGAGTCGTCGAACTACGATGCGGCACCGCCTGTGCCTCCGGCCTACGGCGAATGGCGGCAGACGGAGCGCGGCCGCTTCGAGGCCAAGTACACCTTCTTCAGCACGAATCCGCCCGGCGAGCTCGAGTCGCTCGCACAAGGCGGTGGCTGGTTGCCCGCAGGCTTCGGTGTGCTGACCGAGAAGATCGCGCTCGCTGAGGATGGCCGCTCGTACGAGTCGTCGCTGACGCTCGAACTCTTCGACGCCGCCGGCAAGCCTGTCGCAGGTGGCGGAAGCGCGCAGGTTCACGCGCAGCGGGCGGGGTTCTGACGATGAAGCTCGCCTCGCATCGGACCGTATTCGCCCTGCTCTGCGCCGCCGCGGCACTCGGCTGCCGTTCGAGCGCGAGCGCGCCGGCCTCCGGACCTGCCGGCACTCTGCTCGTGATCGGCGGCGGGCTCGAGGACGACTCGCGCGCCGTCTACGAGCGGCTGCTGGCGCTCGCGAGCGCGCACGGTCCGGCGCACATCCTGATCGCGACGGCCGCGACCGGCGAACAAGAGGTCGAGGTCGCGGACAAGACCGAGGCGATCCACTCCTGGGCTCCGCAGGTCCAGGTCGACGTGATCCGGCGCGAGACGCCGACCGAGGCGACCGTCGCCGCGATCGACGCCGCGACCGCGATCCTGTTCACCGGTGGCGACCAGCAGCGCATCACCGATCGCTACCGGCCCGACGGCAAGCAGAGCCCCGAGTGGCTCGCCATGCGCCGCCTGCTCGCGCGCGGCGGCGTGATCGCCGGCTGCAGCGCGGGCGACGCGATGCAGGGCGAGCTCATGCTGCTCGGCGGCGGAAGCATGAGCGCGCTCGGCATCGGCGTGGCGAGCGCGGACACGCCGCTCGGCCCGCGCATCGGGCCCGGCATGGGTTTCGAGCCTTGGATCGTGACCGACTCGCACTTCTTCGAGCGCGACCGCGTCGGCCGGCTCGTCGCGGCGCTCGAAGCGAGCGGTCGACGCCTGGGCATCGGCGTCGGCGAAGATGCCTGCGTCGAGATCGACCTCGGGAGCGGCGTGCTGACGGGCGTCACGGGCTCGGAGTCGCTGCTCGTCGACGTCGCGCACCTCCAGCGCGATGGCCTCGCGCGGCGCGGCGTGCTCGCGCGCCTCGTCGGACAGGGCGAGAGCATCTCGCTCGT
>Ga0302299_10000528_pt1 | contig 20978 bp, 20 predicted proteins | sample III_Fen_N3_4_FD_198795 | JGI IMG/M metagenome (GOLD analysis project Ga0302299, IMG submission 198795) | Peat permafrost microbial communities from Stordalen Mire near Abisko, Sweden - III_Fen_N3_4 | ecosystem: Environmental > Terrestrial > Soil > Wetlands > Permafrost | place: Sweden: Abisko... | reverse complement strand
AGGTATCTCCCTAGAGTTACGGCGGTCATAGCGAAGGGGAAACGCCCGGCTCCATTCCGAACCCGGAAGCTAAGCCCTTCAGCGCCGATGGTACTGCACTGGTGACGGTGTGGGAGAGTAGGACGCAGCCGGACATACTTTCCAGAAAGGGCCCGCCTATTTAGGCGGGCCCTTTCTCATGTGCGTCGTCGGGGCGCGGCATCAACACGTTGCCGGCTGCTTCGGCAGTGCAGCGGCGACGGTCACTTCGCCGGTGACGTGATCGGCATCCGTAGACTGAACGGCGCGACCCACAGCCCGGGGCGCCCAGGGAGAGATGTCAGGCGCGCACAGAACGGCCGAGCGCTCAGCGAACTGCCCACAGAACTGCATCGAGTAGGAGTTGGAACCGTGCCCGACGACAGCAGCGACCGACGCCCAGGCGGACCCGCCGGGGGGGCGGGCGGTAAAGGCGGCTCCCGGTCTCAGGGCGGCTCGGGATACAAGGGCGGTTCGGGAGGCAAGGGCCGCCCCGGCAGCTCGGGCGGTGGGGCCAACCGGCGCAGTGGAGCACCCGGCTCGCGCGACGGTGGGCCCTCGGGTGCGCGTGGCGGCACGGCAGCCCACCACAAGGACGACCGCGAGGGCCGCAGTGGCTCGATGCTGGCCCCCAAGGGCCCGCGGCTGCCCGAGCCGCGGATTCCGGAGGGGGTCACCGGCAAGGAGCTCGACCGGTCCATCCACGTGCAGCTGCGCACGCTGTCCAAGGAGAACGCCGAGGGTGTCGCCCAGCACCTGGTGATGGTGGCGGCGTTCCTGGAGGCCGATGACCTCGGGCCGGCCCTCGCACACGCCGAGACCGCGGTGCGCCGTGCCGGCCGGGTGCCGGCGGCACGCGAGGCGCTGGGCATGGTCGCCTACCGCCAGGGCGACTTCGCCCGGGCCCTCACCGAGTTCCGTACGGTGCGGCGGCTGAGCGGGTCCTCGCACCTCCTGCCGCTGATGGTCGACTGCGAACGCGGGTTGGGCCGGCAGGGGCGGGCCCTTGACCTCGCGGCAACTCCGGAGGCCGCGGGGCTCGAGGAGTCCGAGCGCATGGAGCTGGCGATCGTCGTCTCCGGCATCCGCCGCGACCTCGGGCAGGACGATGCCGCGTTGCTCGCCCTACAGATCCCGGCACTCAAGCGCAGCCCTACCGCCGGCGTCTTCCGGTTGCACTATGCCTACGCCGACGTCCTGCTGGGGCTGGGCCGCGAGGACGAGGCCCGCGAGTGGTTCCTCAAGGCACTCAAGGGCGACACCGAGGGAGAGACCGACGTGGTCGAGCGGCTCGAGGAGCTCGACGGCATCGCGCTCGAGCTCGGCGACGACGAGCCGGAACAGGCTGTGGCCGCCGCTGTGCGGCAGGACATCGACGACGCCTCCGGCGAGCCTGCCCAGGAGCCGGGGGAGTGACCGCGACCGGAGCGCTCGTCGCCCGGTACGCGGCGGTGGTCTGTGACCTCGATGGCGTCGTCTACCGGGGTCCGAGCGCGGTGCCACACGCCGTCGAGGTGCTGGGAAGCCTCTCGATGCCGGTGCTCTACGCCACGAACAACGCCTCGCGATCGCCGCACGACGTGGCTGCGCACCTGCGCGAGCTCGGCCTGGCGTGCACGCCGGATGCCGTTGCCACCAGCTCGCAGGCGGGAGCGTGGTTGCTCGCGGACCGGCTTCGCCCGGGCAGCCGCGTGCTGGCGGTGGGCGGTGCCGGTGTCGCGACCGCGTTGGCGGAGGCGGGGCTGCACCCCGTGCTGGCCGCGGACGCTGCGGCGGGCGAGGTGCAGGCGGTGCTGCAGGGCTACGGTCCGGCGGTGACGGCGAGCGACCTGGCCGAGGCGGCCTATGCCGTGGAGGGTGGCGCCACCTGGGTGGCCACCAACACCGACGGCACCCTGCCGACCGACCGCGGAGTCGCGCCCGGGAACGGCTCCCTGGTGGCTGCTGTCGAGCGTGCCGTCGGCAGCCCCCCGGACCTGGTCGCGGGAAAGCCGAGCCCACCGCTGTACCTGCTGTGCGCGCAACGCCTCGACCTGGACCCCAAGCGGGTGCTCGCCGTGGGTGACCGCCTCGACACCGACATCGAGGGTGCCGTTGCTGCCGGGATGGACTCGCTGCTCGTGCTGACCGGAGTCGACGACCTGCGCGCCTGCCTCGAGGCACCGTCGCACCGCCGTCCCACGTGGGTGGCGCCCGACCTGCGGGCCCTGTTCGCCGACCCGGACGACACGAACGGCGAGCTTGCGCTGCTGGCCGACGCCGTACAGGCGGTGCACGCCGCACGGGATGTCGGAACGGCGTCCGACGAGGTCGACGCGCTGGTCGCAAAAGCCGAGAGCGTGGTCGGGAACGCCGGGCACCGGTAGCGTGGGCCCGCAAGGGCGGCTGACCGGGCTGCCACGTGTCAGGAGGACCCATGGCCAAGCGCTCCATCCAGGGCTACGTCGAGCTCGCGTCCGGGCTCGGTGAGCTCACCCGCAGCGCCGCCAGGGAGGCGGCCGCAGAGATTCTCTCGCTGGCCGGCTCCGACGCCTCGCGCAAGAAGGCTGCCAAGCAGGTGAGCGGGCTGGCCGACGAGCTGCTCCAGGCCGCGCAGTCCAACCGCAAGGCCCTGGTGCGCCTGGTCCGCCGCGAGGTCGACTCGGCCGTGGCCAAGCTGGACGTCAACCGGATCTCCACCGACGTGCAGACCCTCGCGGCGACCGTCGCGGGGCTGGCGTCGCAGGTCGACGACCTCGCTCGCTCCGCGGCGGGGATGAACGTGCGCACCCCCGGCCCGGTGGCTGACGCCGTCGTCGACCTCGGGCCCGAGCCGGCTCGTGTCGCCTCCCCCTCGGGCGCGCCGGCCAAGAAGGCTTCGGCGAAGAAGGCTCCGGCCAAGAAGGCTCCGGCGAAGAAGGCGTCGACCGCGACCAAGAGCGCGCCGGCCACGAAGGCGCCGGCCACGAAGGCGTCGACCGCGACCAAGAGGGCGCCGGCGAAGAAGGCCCCGGCGAAGAAGGCCCCGGCAAAGAAGGCCCCCGCCAAGAAGGCTCCGGCGAAGAAGGCGTCGACCGCGACCAAGAGCGCGCCGGCCACGAAGGCGCCCGCCACAAAGGCCCCGGCCACAAAGGCGTCGACGGCGACCACGTCGACCGCAGCCACGACGACGACGGCCAAGAAGGCTCCTGCGACGAGGTCCACCGCCGCGAAGAAGACCACGACGACCGCGACTCGCAAGGCCCCGGCCCGCAAGGCGCCCGCAACCAAGGCCACGTCGACGGCGTCCACTCCCACGGCGTCCACTCCCACGGCATCCACTCCTCCGGCAGCCACGCCCGCGGCGTCCTCGGCCGGTTCCAGCACTCCTCCGGCCGGCGCGTGACCGGACAGCACCCCGGCAGCACCCCGGACGACAGGCCGGCCCCGACGTCCCCGGCCGGCGCCCCTGCCGCGGGGGCGCCGCCGGAGACGGGCGACATCGTCATCGACGCCGCCCTGCGGGACCTCGCCGCCGCGCCCGAGTACGACCTCGACGCCCAGCTCGAGGCCGGCGAGGCGGTGCACCGGACGCTGCAGTCGCGGCTCACCGACCTCGGCGGCTGAGATCGGCCGCCTCGACGCCGAGCTGGTGCGGCGCGGCCTGGCCCGCTCTCGGGGGGAGGCCCGCGACCTGATCGACGAGGGTCTCGTCGTCGTCGGCGGGGAACCGGTCCGCAAGGCGTCGCACCCGGTCACCGACTCGGATGCCGTGGCCGTCACGGACGACGGCCCGCGGTGGGTCGGGCGGGCCGCCCACAAGCTGGTCGCCGCCCTCGACGAGTGGGGTCCGCAGGGCCTGTCGGTCGCCGGACGGCGTGCCGTCGACGTGGGCGCCTCGACCGGTGGCTTCACCCAGGTGCTGCTCGCCCACGGCGCCGCCCGCGTGGTCGCCGTCGACGTCGGGCACGGCCAGCTCGTGGCCGAGGTGGCCGACGACCCCCGGGTCGACGAGCGCAGCGGCACCACGGTGCGCGGCCTGACCGCCGACGACCTCGGCGGCCCCGCCGACCTCGTCGTCGCCGACCTGTCGTTCATCTCGCTCACCCTGGTGATGGTCGACCTGGCGGGCCTGCTCGGGCGGGACGCCGACCTCGTCGTGCTCGTCAAGCCGCAGTTCGAGGTGGGCCGGGGCCGGCTCAACCGGCAGGGCGTCGTGCCCGACCCCAAGGACCGCACGCGGGCCCTCGAGCGGGTCCTGGCCGCGGTCGGGGAGCACGGGCTGCACGTGCACGGCATCGCGACCAGCCCGATCCGCGGGACGAGCGGCAACACCGAGTACCTCGTGTGGGCGAGGTCGGTGCCGTCGGACACAATGAGCGAGGACCGGGTCCGCGACGCCGTTCGTGAGACCACCACCCACCCAGCCGGCGGAGGACGACGATGACGAGCACGCCGTCGCGCCGCATCCTGCTGGTCACCAACGTCGGCCGGCCCGAGGCGAAGCAGCTCGCCGCCGACGTCGCCACCCGGTTGATCGCCTCGGGCGTGGGCGTCTGCGCGCCGCCCGACGAGCTCGGCGACACCCCGTTGGCTGCCGTCCCCGGCGTCGAGGAATCGGCTGCCGGCGACGCCTCCGACGGCCCCGACTCCGCCGCGGCCGGGTGCGAGCTGGTCTGCGTGCTCGGTGGCGACGGCACCATCCTGCGCGGCGCCGAGCTCTCCCGCGGGTCGGGGGTGCCCCTGCTCGGGGTCAACCTCGGTCACGTCGGCTTCCTGGCCGAGGTCGAGCGCGAAGACCTCGACGCCACGGTCGAGCGCATCGTCTCGCGCGACTACTCGGTCGAGGAACGGATGACCCTCGAGGTGCACGCCTACGAGGACGGCCACGCCGTGTTCTCATCCTGGGCGCTCAACGAGGTGACGGTCGAGAAGGCCTCCCGCGAGCGCATGCTCGAGCTGACCGTGGCCATCGACGGGCGTCCCCTGTCGACGTGGGGGTGCGACGGCATCGTCATGGCCACGCCCACCGGGTCCACCGCCTACGCGTTCTCGGCCGGCGGGCCCGTCGTCTGGCCCGACGTCGAGGCGCTGCTCCTGGTGCCGATCAGCGCGCACGCGCTCTTCGCCCGCCCGGTGGTCGTCGGCCCGCACTCCCGCCTCGTCGTCGAGGTGCTGGCCCACACCCAGGGCAGCGGGGTCGTGTGGTGCGACGGCCGCCGGGCCGTCGACCTCCCCCCGGGCGCGCGCATCGAGGTCCACCGGTCCGAGCAGCCGGTGCGGCTCGCGCGCCTCTCGCACGGTGGCTTCACCGACCGGCTCGTCGAGAAGTTCCGCCTGCCGGTGCAGGGCTGGCGCGGGCCGGCCGGGGCGATGATGTCCGACGCCGACCGGGACGGCCGCGCGTGATCGAGGAGATCCGCATCCGCGACCTGGGGGTGATCGACGAGGCGGTGCTCTCGCTGCACCCCGGGCTCACCGTGCTCACCGGTGAGACCGGCGCCGGCAAGACCATGGTCGTCACCGGGCTGGGGCTGCTGCTCGGTGGCCGGGGCGACTCCGCCCTGGTGCGCGCCGGCGCCGACCGGGTCGTCGTCGAGGGACTGGTCGACCTGCCGCCCGGCCACCCCGCCCTGGTGCGCGCCGCCGAGGCCGGTGCCGACGTCGGCGACGGCCTGGTGCTGGTGCGCTCGGTGTCCGCCGACGGCCGCTCGCGAGCCCACGTCGGTGGCCGCGCCGCCCCGGTGGGGGTGCTCGCCGACCTCGCCGAGCACCTGGTGGCCGTGCACGGCCAGGCCGACCAGTGGCGGCTGCGCCGCGCCGACCAGCACCGCGAGGTGCTCGACGGGTTCGGTGGGCGCGACGTCACCGACGCGCTGCGTGCCTACCGCGAGGTGCACGCCGACCTCACTGCCGCCCAGGGCGAGCTCGAGCAGCTGCGCACGGCAGCCGCCGAGCGCGCCCGCGAGGCCGACGGGCTGCGGGTCGGCCTGGAGCGGATCGAGGCCGTCGACCCCCAGCCCGGCGAGGACACCGCGCTCGGCATCGAGAGCTCACGGCTCGGCCACGCCGAGGAGCTGCGCGCCGGTGCAGGGGCCGCCCACACCGCGCTCGCCGGTGACGACGACGCCGGGATGCCGTCGCCGGGCGTTCTCGAGGCGCTCGCCACCGCATCGTCCCGACTCGCGGCGGTGAGCGACAGCGACCCGGCACTCGCCGAGATCGGCACGCGGGTCGACGAGCTGCGCTACCTGGCGGCCGACGTCGCCGCCGACCTGGGCTCCTACCTCGCCGACGCCGACATCGACCCGGCCCGCCTCGAGCAGGTCGAGCAGCGCCGGGCCGCGCTCGGTGACCTGACCCGGCTCCACGGCCCCAGCGTCGACGACGTGCTGCTCTGGGGCCGCGACGCCGCTGCCCGGGTCGCCGAGCTCGACGGTACCGGCGACCGGATCGGTGAGCTGGAGGAACGGGTGGTCACGATGACCGCCGCGCGCGAGGCCGCTGCCGCCCGGCTTACCACCGCGCGCACCGCTGCCGCCGCCGCGCTCGGGGCCCGCATCACCGACGAGCTGAGCCACCTGGCCATGGGTTCCGCGACGGTGTCGGTGGCCGTCGAGGATGCCGGCCGGTTCACCGCCGACGGCCGCGACGACATCGAGATCCGGCTCGCCTCCGGCTCGGGCACGCCACCGCGGGCGGTGACCAAGGCGGCCTCCGGCGGTGAGCTGTCCCGCGTGATGCTCGCGATCGAGGTGGCCACCGCCACCGAGGTCACCTCGGTGCCCACCTTCGTGTTCGACGAGGTCGACGCGGGGGTCGGCGGCCGCGCCGCGCTCGATGTCGGGGCCCGGCTGGCCGCCCTGGCCCGGCACGCCCAGGTGGTCGTGGTCACCCACCTCGCCCAGGTGGCGGCACACGCCGACCGGCACCTCGTCGTCGAGCGCTCCGACGACGGGCAGGTGACCCGCAGCGGCGTCCACGAGGTCGCCGGCGAGCAGCGGGTCGCCGAGCTGGCCCGGATGCTCGGCGGGTCCGGCACCGACGCCGCGCTCGAGCACGCCCGAGACCTGATGGCGCGCGCCCGGGCCTAGCTCGACGTGGCACGATGGTGCAGATGTCCATCCGCCTTCCCGCCCGCAGCAACCGCAGCCCCAGAGACGGGCTCGGCGGTCCTGCGCGCGTCGACCGGCGCACCAAGGACCTCACCAAGCGGCTGCGTCCGGGTGACGTCGCGGTCATCGACCACGAGGACCTCGACCGGGTCAGCGCCGAGGCCCTGGTGGCCTGCAAGCCGGCTGCGGTGGTCAACGCGTCGTCGTCCATCTCGGGGCGCTACCCGAACCTCGGCCCGGAGATCCTCGTGGCCGCCGGCATCCCCCTGCTCGACCGGGCCGGCCCCGACGTCATGGCGATCAAGGACGGCACCGAGCTGAGCCTCGTGGGGGGCACCGTGCGCGCCGCCGACGACACCGTCGCGACGGCCACGGTGCTCGACAACGACGCCGTGCAGGAGGCGATGACCCTCGCCCGCGCCGGGCTGTCCGATCAGCTCGAGGCCTTCGCGCAGAACACCATGGACTATCTGCGCAAGGAGCGCGAGCTGCTCTTCGACGGGGTCGGCGTGCCCGACATCCGCACCGACCTCGACGGCCGCCATGCCCTGATCGTGGTGCGCGGCTACCACTACAAGGACGACCTGGAGACGCTGCGGCACTACATCCGCGAGTACAAGCCGATCCTCATCGGGGTCGACGGCGGTGCCGACGCGCTCATCGAGGCGCGACACCAGCCCGACCTCATCGTGGGCGACATGGACTCGGTGTCCGACGACGCGCTGCGCTGCGGCGCCGAGATCGTCGTGCACGCCTACCGCGACGGGCGCGCCCCGGGGCTGGAGCGGGTGCGGGCCCTCGGGGTCGAGCCGGTGGTCTTCCCGGCCACGGGCACCAGCGAGGACGTCGCGATGCTGCTGGCCGACGACAAGGGCGCCTCGCTCATCGTGGCCGTGGGCACCCACGTCACGCTCGTCGAGTTCCTCGACAAGGGCCGCTCCGGCATGGCGAGCACCTTCCTGACCCGGCTGCGGGTCGGCGGCAAGCTGGTCGACGCCAAGGGGGTCAGCCGGCTCTACCGGGCCCGGATCTCCGGTTACAGCCTCGTCCTCATGCTCACCGTGGGGCTGCTCGCCCTCGGCGCCGCGCTGTGGTCGACGACGGGCGGCCGAGCCCTGCTGCAGGTGCTCGGGGCGCGCATCGACGATGTGTGGTCGTCCATCCAAGGAGTGTTCGGTTGATCGACTTCCGCTACCACCTGGTCTCCATCGTCTCGATCTTCCTGGCCCTCGCCGTGGGGATCGTGCTGGGGGCCGGCCCGCTGAAGGGCGAGCTCGGCGCGACGCTCAACAAGGAGGTCGCGGGGCTGCGCAAGGACAAGGCAGACCTGAACAAGCAGCTGGGCGAGGCCCGGGCCGGGGTGGAGGCGCGCGACTCCTACATCGCCGACACCAACCCGATCATGCTCGCCGGGGTGCTCGCGAACCGCCGCGTCGCCCTCGTGGTGCTCCCCGGCTCGGATGCCGCCGTGGCCGAGGCCACCGCCGCGACCCTGCGCTCGTCCGGGGCGGCCGTGGTGTCGACCACCTCGGTGTCCGAGGACTGGGTGACCGACGACCAGGCCACCGGGGCCAAGCGTGACGCGGCGGTGCGCGCCGCGGCCGGCGAGGCGGGGGTCGACGTCTCCGACAGCGGGTCGTTGGCGCCGCGCGACCTGCTGCTCTCGACCCTGCTGACCGTGCCGAGCACGCAGCCCCCCCGAGCGCTGGCACCCCCCACCGCCCAGAAGGGGCTCGACGCCCTGGCGGCGGCCGACCTGATCAAGATCGACACCGAGGGCTTCGAGCTCGCCGACCTGGTCGTCGTGGTGTCCGGAGTGACCACCAGGGGAGACCCCGCGGCCCGGCAGCAGGCGGCCGAGCGGTGGGTCGACCTCGTCATCGCCCTCGACTCGCGGTCGACCGGAGCCCTGGTCTCGGCCGAGGCGACGACGGCCGGCAACGGCGTGTCGGTCATCGAGACCGTGCGCAACGACGCGACGGCCACCAAGGGCGTCTCCACCGTCGACAACGCCGGCGACGCGATGGGCCAGGCGAGCGTCGTGCACGCCCTGCGCGAGCAGGCGGCCGGCGACGTCGGGCAGTACGGCCTGGCCCCCGGAGCGGACGCCCCCTACGCACCCATCCCGGGCTCGTGAGCCGGGTCTCGACCCTCGTGGCGGGAGTGCTCGCCTGGGCCGGCTCGTCAGCCGCGTACCGGGTGCTTCCCGGCGTGGCCGGCTCGCCCCGGTGGCAGCGCACCAACCACGCCGGGAACCCGGTGACCCTGCTCGAGGGACCGGCGTACGTGGCCGGGGCTGCCCTCGGCGCCGCGGCCGGCGGCCCGGCAGGGGTCGTGGCCGTGCTGGGCTCTGGAGCCTTCGGGGCCCTGGACGACCTCGCTGGGGACGGCGCGAGCAAGGGGCTGAAGGGCCACCTCGGGGCCGCTGCCCGGGGTCGGGTGACGACCGGTCTGGTCAAGGTGGCCGGCATCGGGGCCACCGGTCTGGTCGCTGCCGCGCTCGCCGACCGGGGCCGCGACGACGTCCACGCCCTCGACACGCTCGTCGGGGGCGCGGTGGTCGCGGGAGCGGCCAACCTGGCCAACCTGCTCGACCTGCGCCCGGGCCGGGCGCTCAAGGGCACCGTGCTGGCCGCGCTGCCGCTGCTCCTCGTCGGCGGGGGCGCCGCCGCTCCTCGAGCCGCCGCGGCCACCGGGGCAGCGCTCGGGGTGCTCGCCCCCGACCTGGCAGGCACCGCGATGCTCGGCGACACCGGGGCCAACGCCGCCGGGGCGCTGGTCGGCAGCGCGCTGCTCGGGGCCACCGGCCGGCGAGGCCGCCTGGTAACGCTCGTGGTGCTCACCGCGCTGACGCTGGCCTCGGAGAAGGTCTCCTTCACCTCGGTCATCGAGTCGACCCCCGGGCTGCGCGAGCTCGACGCCTGGGGCCGGCCCGCACGATGACGGGTCGACGCTTCGCCTCCGGCATCGCGGGGGCCGCCGGGCTGATCGCGGTCACGACGCTGCTCGCACGGATCGCCGGCTTCGCGCGCATCCTCGTCTTCGCCGACAGCGTGCGCACCGGTGGCGTCGGTGGCATCTACTCGACCGTCAACGCCCTGCCGAACGTGCTCTTCGAGATCGCGGCCGGCGGTATCCTCGCCGCCGTCGCGGTGCCGCTCATCGCCTACCAGCTCGGTGCCGGGCAGCGCGAGCGGGCCGACCACACGGCATCCGTGCTGCTGTCCTGGACCCTGCTCGTGCTGGTGCCGCTGGCGGCTCTGCTCTGGCTGTTCGCCGGCTCGATCTCGTCCGCCATCGTCGTGACCAGCGACCCACGAGCGGGCGACGTGGCCGCCACGCTGCTGCGGATCTTCGCCGTGCAGGTGCCGCTCTACGGGCTGGGCATCATCCTCACCGGCCTGCTCCAGGCCCATCGCCGGTTCCTCGCCGCGGCCCTGGCGCCGCTCGCCTCGTCGCTCGTGGTGCTCGCGTCCTACCTCTGGTACGGCGCGATCGTCGACGGCCAGACCGCCGCGTCGCTCGTCAGCGACGAGGCGGTGCGGGTGCTGGGGTGGGGCACCACGCTCGGCGTGGTCGTGCTCTCGGTGCCGCTCATCGTGCCGGCGCTGCGCACCGGCTGGCGCTGGCGCCCCGCACTGCGGCTGCCGCGCGACGACGCCCGCCGGATCGGCGCGCTGGCCGGTGCGGGCGTCATCGCCCTGCTCGCCCAGCAGGCCGCCGTCGTCGCGACGATGTGGCTGTCGAAGCAGTCGGGGGACAGCGGCACCTTCGCCGTGTACGGCTACGCCCAGGCCGTCTACCTCCTGCCGTACGCCGTGCTCGCCGTGCCGGTGGCCACGAGTGCCTTCCCGGCGCTCGCGGCTCGCAGCGGAGCGGGCGAGGACGTCACCGGTACCCTGGCCCGCTCGATGCGCGCCGTCCTGGTGCTCACCGGGCTGTCCGTCGGGGTGCTGGTCGCCGCAGCGCCCGCCATCGGGGCGTTCTTCTCGCTGCTCGACTCGGACAACGGCAGCGGCGTCACGAGCTCCGCCGCGTTGGCCGCCCTGCCGGCCACCCTCGCGGCCTACGCCCCGGGCCTGGTCGGCTTCGGCCTGACCGCCCTGCTGACCCGCGCCCTCTACGTGCGGGGCCGGCCGACCGACGCCGGTCTCGCGGCGGCGCTGGGCTGGAGCGTGGCCGCGGTGCTCCCGCTGGCCGTGCTCGGCGGCGGGCAGAGCGCGGGCGCCACCCTGCGCTGGCTCGGCATCGGGTCGAGCCTGGGCATGACCGTGTCGGGGGTGGCCCTCGTGCTGCTGGTGCGGCGGGTCTGGGGTGCCGGCGTGACCAAGGGCGCCGGTCGCACCACCGGGGCCCTCATCGTCGCCGTCGCCGTGGCGTGGGCCGTCGGCGACCTGGTCACCCACGGTCGCGCCCTCGGCACCGTCCCCGAGGCGCTGTTCGTCGGGGTCGCCGCGGGTGCCGCCGCCCTCGTCGCGGGGGTGCTGACCCTGGCAGTGGGGGACCGCGCCATGATGGCCGAGGTCCTCCAGCGCGGGCGGGCTCGTCGGCGCGGAGGGAGCTGAAGGATGAGGGTGCTCGTCGTGCTCGGCACGAGTGCCGGCGGTGTCGGTTCCCACGTCCGGAGCCTGGTGGGGTCGCTGACCGGCGCCGGCGCGCAGGTCGTGGTCGCCTGCCCGCGGGAGGTGGCCGACCACTTCGCCCTGCACGAGGTGGCCACCTCGGTGGTGCCGCTCGAGCTGTCCGACCGCCCCCACCCGTCGCGTGACGCCCGGGCGGTGCGAGCCCTCGGGAAGCTCGTGGGCGGCGCCGACGTCGTGCACGCGCACGGGCTGCGTGCGGCCGCCGTCGCGGTGCTCGCCGTGGGCCGCGCACCAGTGCCCGTCGTGGCGACCCTGCACAACGCCCCACCCTCCGGTGCCCTCAACGGTGCCGTGTACGCCGCGCTGGAGCGGGTGGTCGCCCTGCGCAGCGCGCTGGTCCTGGGGGTGTCGGCCGACCTCGTCGAGCGGATGCGGCGGCTCGGTGCGCGCCGCACCGGGCTCGCCGTCGTCGCCGCGCCCCCTCCCCGGGAGGCGACGCGCGACCGGTTCGCCGTGCGCGTCGACCTGGGGCTGGGTGCGCGCACCGCGCTCGCCGTGGTCGTCGCCCGGCTCGCACCGCAGAAGGGGATCGACCTGCTGCTCGACGCGCAGGCCGAGCTCGGTCGCGGCGAGCCGCTCGACCTGGTCACGGTCGTGGCCGGCGACGGGCCGCTGCGGGCGCCGCTGCAGGCCCGGATCGACGCCGAGCAGCTGCCGGTGCGGCTGCTCGGCCACCGCGACGACGTGCCCGACCTGCTCGCCGCCGCCGACGTCGTCGTGTCGAGCGCGGTCTGGGAGGGTCAGCCGGTCGGCATCCAGGAGGCGCTGCACGCGGGGGCCGCGGTGGTGGCCACCGACGTCGGCGGCACCGGCGCGGTCGTCGGCTATGCCGCCCTGCTGGTGCCGGCGGCCGACCCGGTGTCGTTGGCCCGCGCCATCCGCGACGTCGTGGTGCACGGGGCGGTCCGTGACGAGCTGAGGTCGCGCGCCGTCGAGCGGGCCGACGAGCTGCCGACCGAGGCCGACGCGCTCGAGGCGGCCCTGGCCGCCTACCGCTCGGTGCTGCCGGGCGGGACCGAGGCCTGAGCACCGGTCCGAGGAACGAACACCGGTCCGAGGGATGGGAACCGGGTAGCCGCCTGACGTGTCGGGTCGGGGCGGAGGCCCCCATGACGTATCGTTGAAGCCCGTGGTGCTCCAGACGACGAAACAGATCTTTGTGACCGGAGGCGTGGCCTCCTCACTCGGCAAGGGGCTCACGGCCTCCTCCCTCGGGCACCTGCTCCGGGCGCGCGGGCTGCGGGTGACGATGCAGAAGCTCGACCCCTACCTCAACGTCGACCCCGGCACGATGAACCCGTTCCAGCACGGTGAGGTCTTCGTCACCGACGACGGCGCCGAGACCGACCTCGACATCGGCCACTACGAGCGCTTCCTCGACGTCAACCTCAAGGGCAGCGCCAACGTCACCACCGGGCAGGTGTACAACCGGGTGATCACCCGCGAGCGGCGCGGCGAGTACCTCGGTGACACCGTGCAGGTCATCCCGCACATCACCAACGAGCTCAAGGAGCGGATGCGGGCGCAGGCCGCCGGCTCCCCGGGAGTGAGCGACGCCGACGCGCCGGACATCATCATCACCGAGATCGGCGGCACCGTCGGCGACATCGAGTCGCTGCCGTTCCTCGAGGCTGCGCGCCAGGTGCGCCACGACCTCGGCCGCGACGCCGTGTTCTTCCTGCACGTCTCGCTGGTGCCCTACCTCGCCCCCAGCGGTGAGCTGAAGACCAAGCCGACTCAGCACTCGGTCGCGGCACTGCGCCAGGTCGGCATCCAGCCCGACGCCCTGGTGCTGCGCGCCGACCGCGAGATCCCCGACTCCATCAAGCGCAAGATCTCGCTGATGTGTGACGTCGACACCGAGGCCGTGGCGGCCGCGGTCGACGCGCCGAGCATCTACGACATCCCCAAGGTGCTGCACCGCGAGGGCCTGGACGCCTACGTCATCCGGCGGCTGGGCCTGACCTTCCGCGACGTCGACTGGACCGACTGGGACCTCCTGCTCGAGCGCGTGCACCAGCCCGAGCACGAGGTCGAGGTGGCCCTCGTGGGCAAGTACGTCGACCTGCCCGACGCCTACCTCTCGGTCACCGAGGCGCTGCGTGCCGGCGGGTTCCACCACGACGCGAAGGTGCGCATCCGCTGGGTGCCGTCCGACTCGTGCGAGACCGAGGCCGGTGCCCAGAAGGTGCTCGGCGGGGTGGATGCCGTGCTGGTCCCGGGGGGCTTCGGCGTGCGCGGCATCGAGGGCAAGGTCGGTGCGCTGCACTGGGCCCGCACCCACCTCGTGCCGACCCTGGGCATCTGCCTGGGCCTGCAGTGCATGGTCATCGAGTACGCCCGCGACGTGGCCGGCATCGAGGGGGCGAGCTCGACCGAGTTCGACCCCGGCACGCCGGCCCCGGTGATCGCGACGATGGAGGAGCAGAAGGCGTACGTCGAGGGTGCTGGTGACCTCGGCGGCACGATGCGCCTGGGCAGCCAGACCGCCAAGCTCGTCGAGGGCTCGCTCGTCGCCACCGCCTACGGAGCGACGACGGCCGACGAGCGCCACCGCCACCGCTACGAGGTCAACGAGAGCTACCGCGAGCAGCTCGAGGAGGCCGGCCTGGTCATCAGCGGCACGCACCCGGAGCTCGGCCTCGTCGAGTTCGTCGAGCTGCCGACCGAGGTGCACCCCTACTACGTCGCCACCCAGGCGCACCCGGAGTTCAAGTCGCGCCCCACCCGGGCGCACCCCCTGTTCGCCGGGCTCATCGGGGCGGCCATCGAGGCCCAGCGCGCGTCTCGGCTGGTCGAAGTCGAGCGGCCGCGCCACCACGAGCCCGCCGAGGCCCATGCCTGAGCCGCTGCGCGACCGGCTCGAGCCGCGGCCGGTGCGCTCCGCCGTGCGGTCGTTCGAGGGACACGTCTGGGACGTCGTCACCGAGGAGGTCGACCTCGGCGACGGGGGCGTCGTCATCCGTGACTTCGTCGACCACACCGGCGCCGTCGCCATCCTGGCGCTCGACGAGCAGGAGCGGGTGGTGCTGGTGCAGCAGTACCGGCACCCTGTGGGGGCGCTGGAGTGGGAGCTGCCGGCGGGCCTGCTCGACGTCGACGGCGAGCCGGCCCACCTCACCGCGGCCCGCGAGCTGCGCGAGGAGGCCGACCTCGAGGCGGGGGAGTGGCACCTGCTGCTCGACCACTACTCCAGCCCCGGCGGGTCGAGCGAGGCGCTGCGGATCTTCGTGGCCCGCGACCTGCACGACGTGCCCGAGGCGGAGCGCCACGAGCGCGACGGCGAGGAACTCGGGATGCCGACGCGTCGCGTGCCGCTCGATGACGTCGTCGAGGCGGCCTTCGCCGGTGACCTGCACAACGGCACGCTGCTCATCGCGGTGCTCGCCGCCCAGCGGCTGCGCGAACGCGGCTGGCAGGGACTGCGATCCGCCGACGAGCCGTGGCCGACGCGTCCACGGGGTCACCGCGCCTTCGGCGGAGGGCCCGCGTGAGCGGTCTCGGGTTTGGTTCTGGCACAACGTCTCTCACGGCATCCACTGGCACGTGCCCGTGCGGTGGGATGCCGCCCGGCTCGTCGCTGGCCGACTGCTGTGGGCCCGTCGTCGCCGGCGACCGTGCTGCCGACACCGCGGAGGCGCTGATGCGCTCGCGCTACTCGGCCTACGTCCTCGGCAGCGGCGACCACCTCTTCCGCACCTGGCACCCCCGCACCCGCACCGACGACGCCGACCCCGACGACCGGGTGCGCTGGGAGGGGCTCGAGGTGCTCGACGTGGTGGCCGGCGGCGCGGACGACACCGAGGGCGTCGTGGAGTTCCGGGCCCGCTGGGTCAGCCGTGACGACGGCCCGGTGCGCCGCGGTGAGCTGCACGAGCGCAGCCTCTTCACGCGACGGGCCGGCCGCTGGGTCTACGTCGAGGCCGAGCCGGGCTGACCTCGCGACCGTTTCACCACTCGACGCCACGACGTCACGGGGCGACACTGGGAAGCACCAACTCGAAGGGACCACCATGGCCACGAACAGGATTCCCGCGAGCGACGTCCCGCCCGGGACGGTGACCGGCGTCGAGGGGTACGCCGTCGGCGAGAACGGCGCGTACTTCGCGGTCGGGCGCAAGTGCCGGCACCTGCGCGCCGACCTCGCCGAGGGCAGCATCGACGCGGAGGGCTGCCTCGTCTGCCCTTGGCACCAGTCGGCGTACGACGTGACGACTGGCGCGATGGTGCGTGGCCCGCAGGGCTCGTTCGCCAAGGTGCCCGGGCTGGACGCCTTCTTCCGCGCGCTGACCAAGGCCTGGCCGCTGAAGCGGGGCACGGTGACCGTCGACGGGGACGACCTCGTCGTCGAGTGACCCGGCGCTGGTTATCGTGGGGGCCATGATCGAGGCCCGCAGGACGAGTGCGTGGTCCAGGGGCTACGAGCTCGAGCGGGGCGGCGAGCCACTGGCGACGTTGGAACGGTCGGCGTGGCGCAACGGCGGCCGGTTCGTGCTCGGCGGGCGCACCTACGAGGTGAAGTCCAACACGTGGGCCAGCAGCTACACGCTCGTGGCCGACGACGGCACCACGGTCGCGTCGGCGGAGCGGGTCAACCGCAAGGACTGGACCGTGGAGGCCGACCGGGTCATCTACCAGTTCCGCCGGGCGTCGGTCTGGCGCGAGGAGCAGGAGCTGACCATCGGGGGCCAGCCGGTGGGCTCGGTCAGGCGCACCAGCATGTGGGGCGGCGGGGCGGTAGCCGACCTGCCCGGGATGCCGCTGGTGGTGGCGGTGTTCGCGGTGGCCGTCGTGCTCACCACCTGGGACCTTGCCGCCTCCACCGGCTGATGGCCGAGGACTGGAGGGAGGACGTCGAGGACGTCGATACCGACGCCTCGCCGGCCGGCGGGTGGCGGCGCCGGATGCGCACTCCCGGCGCCGCCCTGGCCGCCGTGGCGCTGGTGCTGCCCGTCTCCGCCGTCGTGCTCTACGAGACCGCATCGGCGCGGAGGCCGGCGGCTCCGGCCACGGGCGACTGCCTGTTCGAAGGCCAGGAGGAGCTGGCCGCCTTCGGTGACGTGCGCACGGGGACGCGGATGACGGGCACGCGTTGGCTCGACACCGGCCGGCCGACCACCGGCCGGAACGTGCGGGTGCAGGTCAACACCGACACCTGCCGAGGCATCGCGATCGCCATCGCGCGCGGGCTCGCTGACCACCGCGGCGGCAGCACGATCACCTCCGACGTGGCGGGCCGGCCCGAGCGGGCGTTCTGGGCGTTCGACGACTCGGGGACCGCCTATGGGGTCGACCCCGACGTGGCGACACCACCCGGGATGGACGGCATCGTCATCCTGCTCCCCGAGGGACAGCGGTTCTGCGGCATCACCACGTCACCGCATGGAGGGGAGCTGGCTGGAAAGCATCCCACCCTGATCGACCCGCTGACCGTACCTGCGGGTGACGGGTGGCAGGCCGTGTTCGCCACCATGCCGGGAGTTTCCGACCGGGAGGGGATGACGGTGCAGATCTGCGCGGGCTCCCGCGTGGTCGAGCCCGCGCGGTACGCCTTGCGCTCCAACGTCAAGATGCCGGCCGTTGCCTCGGGGGGCACGACCCCGGAGCCGGTGTCGTGCCCCGACGGGAAGGTCAACTCCGGGACGGTGGACTACGCGGCCGTGCCTGCCGGGGCCGACAACCTGGGTGCGCACGTGTCCGACTGGGCCCGGGCCACCGGCTTCAGCAGCCGTTACCCGTCGGCCACCCTCGAGCTGGACCAGCAGCTGCACCACGCCGAAGCGACCTTCGTCGAGGACGGCCGGCTTCGGGCCCGCCTCACGTACCGCGAGGTCGAGGGGCAGTGGGCCCTCGTCACCCTCGAGTACTGCTGAGGCACACCGCAGTCGGCAGGCGCGCCGTCCGGCATCCCTACTGGTACGACACGAAGAACGGCGTCGGGTGCACCTGCGTCATCGTCTGCTCGGGCGTGAGCATCGGCTTGTCCTCGTCCTTGAAGTTCTTCCAGCCGAGCCACACCCCGTCGGGCAGGTCGTGCTTGAGGGCCGACCAGGTGCTCTGCTTGTCGCCCTGGCGACCCTGGCCGTCGGCGTGCACCAGCCACTGCACCTCGTCGAGCGAGGTGTCGAGCTGACCGCGGTCACGCACCATCGAGGGCCGGAACTGGTGCAGCGTCAGCACCTTGGGCGGCAGGTCGTGGTCGCGCACGAGGCCGGCGAGCCACGCACCGACCGCGTTGACCTCGTCGATGTCGACGTGCCCGATCTGGCGTAGCGGCTTCTCGCCGGGCTGGAGGCGCCACTCCGGGTCGAGCGCCAGCCCCACCCACGGCCGCTGGAGCAGCTCCTCGTAGGACCTGGCCTGGCTGAGGAAGTCGTCACGACCGGGCTGCAGGTCGAGCACGACGTAGCTGCCGGCCCCCTCGGCGGCCTCCACCCACGGCAGCAGCGTGCTCACGGCGGTGCGGTGCGAGTAGGAGCCGTCCTTGCCCGCCGCACCGGTGGCCACTGACGCGATCAGCTCGAACGCCGGCACCACCGTGGTGTCGGTGAGCTTCTGGAAGTCGTCGGCCAGCGCCCGGACCCGTAGCACCGCCGCCGCGGCCGACTGCTCGCCGAGCATCCCGAGCGACGCCGTCTGGGGGTGCCCGTACAGCGCGACCATCCGCCGGTCCGGGAAGGGCAGCAGCCCACCGCCGGGCAGCTCGGGCGCATGTCGCGCGGTGCGTACCCGATGCGAAAACCGCTCGGCCGGGCCGAACCCGGCGCCCACGGCCAGCACGGGCGTGTCGCCGGCGACGCGCAGGGCGGCGCGGGCATCCGCGGCGGTGCGCGGGTCGGTGCCGGTCACCGTCACCCGATTCGCGCCGACCGCGGCCAGGGTCGCTTCGATGCTGGCCGGGACGCTGGCGCCCTTGAGCACCAGCACGGTGCCCCGGTCGCGCGGTGGGGTCAGCGGCAGCCCCGGCAGGTCGGCGAGGTCGTCGGCGCTCGTGGCGTCAACGACCTCGAGGTCGCCGAACCTCGTCGGCACCGGTTCTGGCGTCGCGCTCGGGGATGCCGCGGCCGGGTCGGCACCGCCGCTCCACCGCACGACGGTGCGCGTACCGAGCCGGTCGAGCTCGGCTGCCACGCCGGTGCCGAAGACCAGCAGGGGTATGCCGAACCGCTTTGCGGCGGCGGCGGCTGCCTTCTGCTCGTCCTCGCCCGACCCGGTGACGACCACGACGCTCGAGGCGGCGAGCAGGGCACGGGATGCCGCCAGGGTCGCGGCTGCCGCGCCGCCCCCGGCACGCGGATCGACGGCATCGGCCCCCGTGTCCGGGCCGGGTGTCACCTGGTGGCGGCGCAGGCGCCCCCCGCCCGTGCCGCCGTCGGAACCGGAACCCTGGGCGCCATCCGACCCCGACCCGGTGCACGACGCGACGGCGCCGGCCCCGGCGATCCCGACGACGGCGGCCGCGGCGGAGCGCAGTGCCGTGCGGCGGGGCAAGGCGGTGCTCATGGTGGTTCCAGCCTGACACGACATGGCGTGCACCACCGACCGGGAGGACCAAGGGCCCGTGGTACGAACGGGGGCATGTACCTCGAGAACCTCGTCGTGGACGCGCGGGACCCCCGGTCGCTGGGCCGCTTCTGGCAGTCACTGCTCGGCGGGGACACCCTCACCGACGAGCCGGACGCGTACGAGTGGCGCCTGACGGTGCCCGAGGGCCCCGCGCTCGACCTGTGCTTCCAGCCGGTGCCGGAGCCGGTGCTGCCGAGACCCCGGCTGCACCTCGATGTTCGCGGGGGCGCGCAGCAGGGGGAGGTGGTGCAGCGGGCGCTCGCCCTCGGGGCGCGCCACCTCGACATCGGCCAGCAGGACGTGCCGTGGGTGGTCCTCGCCGATCCGGAGGGGAACCCGTTCTGCGTGATGGAGGACCGCGCCGAGTACGCACCCTCGGGGCCGATCGCGGCCCTGCCGCTCGACAGCGCCGACCCGGTGCGCGACGCCGCGTTCTGGGCCGAGCTGTCCGGCTGGGAGCCGGTCGCGTCGGCGGCGCCGGCCGCCCTGCGGCATCCGTCGGGTCGCGGCGTGCTCCTCGAACTGTGTCCCGAGCAGGCACCCAAGGACTCCGACGCCAAGAACCGCCTGCACCTCGACCTGCGCCTCGAGGGCGGTGACGACCCGGATGCCGTCGTGGCCCGGGTCGTCGAGCTGGGGGGCCGCGAGCTGCATCCGGACTGGGGCGAGCGGCCGTGGCGGCTGGTCACCGACCCCTCGGGCAACGAGCTCTGCCTGCTGCCCGCGAGGTGATGGCGGCGCTCCGCGGAGTGCTCCTGACGTCGCGGGCTCAGGAGGTTCTCGCGAAGTCAGGGTCGGATACGGCCCTGACTCGGCGGAGTGCTCCCGACTTCGCACGGGTGTGGGCGCGAGGTGACCCGTAACCCGTTCGGAGCAGCGGCCGGTCCTCCGTAGACTGGGCCGGCCCGGTGACCGGCGGCCGATCGCGGCCGGCGTGCACCCGGCATCCGACCGCACGACCCCGACCCGAAGGACCTCCCTGTGCTCCGCACCCACGAGGCCGGCACGCTGCGTGCCGCCCACACCGGCCAGACCGTCACCCTCACCGGGTGGGTGGCGAAGCGGCGTGATCACGGGGGCGTGGCCTTCATCGACCTGCGCGACGGGAGCGGCATCGTCCAGGTCGTCGCGCGCGACGAGGTGCTGACCGGGGCGGCGCACGACCTGCGCAGCGAGTACGTGATCAAGGTCGTGGGTGAGGTGACCGCCCGCGAGGAGCGCAACGTCAACCCCGAGCTGCCCACCGGCGAGGTCGAGGTCGTGGCGAGCCGCATCGACGTGCTCAACGCCTCGGCGCCGCTGCCGTTCCAGGTCGACGAGCGCGTGACCGTCGGCGAGGAGGCCCGGCTCAAGCACCGCTACCTCGACCTGCGCCGCCCGGGCACGCACTCGGCAGGGCACGCCATCCGGCTGCGGTCCAAGGTCAGCGCGGCGGCCCGGCGGGTGCTCGAGGAGCGCGACTTCATCGAGATCGAGACCCCCACGCTCACCCGCTCCACCCCCGAGGGCGCCCGCGACTTCCTGGTCCCCGCGCGCCTGGCGCCGGGCTCCTGGTACGCCCTGCCGCAGAGCCCCCAGCTGTTCAAGCAGCTGCTCATGGTGGCCGGCATGGAGCGCTACTACCAGATCGCCCGCTGCTACCGCGACGAGGACTTCCGCGCCGACCGGCAGCCCGAGT
>Ga0302299_10000526_pt1 | contig 21011 bp, 20 predicted proteins | sample III_Fen_N3_4_FD_198795 | JGI IMG/M metagenome (GOLD analysis project Ga0302299, IMG submission 198795) | Peat permafrost microbial communities from Stordalen Mire near Abisko, Sweden - III_Fen_N3_4 | ecosystem: Environmental > Terrestrial > Soil > Wetlands > Permafrost | place: Sweden: Abisko... | reverse complement strand
CATCGCCGAGATCCTCGCCGCGTCGCACCTGGATCCGGGTTCGCTGGAGCTCGAGATCACCGAGAGCGTCGTGATGGACCAGTCCGAGGTGGGCATCCGTGCCCTGCGCCGGTTGCGCGAGCTCGGCGTCCAGCTCGTCCTCGACGACTTCGGGACCGGCTACTCGTCACTCGCGTACCTGAAGCACCTGCCGCTCGACACGATCAAGATCGACCGCTCGTTCGTGGCCGGGCTGGTCAACGCCGCCGACCGCTCCATCGTGGAGGCGGTCATCGCGCTCGCCCACGGCCTGGGCATCGGCGTGGTCGCCGAGGGCATCGAGACCGACGACCAGCGCCTCGTCCTGCAGGACCTCGGCTGCGACCTGGGCCAGGGCTACCTGTTCTCGCGGCCGGTACCCGCCATCGAGGCGGCACGGCTACTGCCCGATCGCACCGCGACGTCGGCCGTGCGACGAGCCGCGCTCAGGCGAACCGCGAACCCGCGACGCACGACGCGCCCGCGCATCGAGCGACTGGCCGCACCCGCCCCACGGGCGCGCAAGGGCAGCCCGGGCGGCTAGCGTGCCCGGTCGGTCAGCGGCCGCCGGACAGGCGCAGGAAGAACAGGAACAGGTTCAGGAAATCCAAGTAGAGGTTCAGCGCGCCGATGACGGCCGCCTTCTCCATGGACCCGAGCCGCGCGGCGAGGTCGCCCGACTGGATGCGCTGGACGTTGAAGGCGGTCAAGACCGTGAAGATCCCAATCCCGATGATCGAGACGATCCAGTCGATCGTGCTGCTGTGCAGGAACAGGTTGACGACCATGGCCGCGAGCAGGCCGATGACGCCCATGAACAGGAAGCCGCCCATGCTCGCCAGTGATCGCTTGGTCACGGCGCCGTAGATCGCGGCTCCGCCGAACATGGCCGACGCGCTCAGGAAGGCCTGGGCGACCGACGCCTGCGAGTAGCCGTAGACGATGAGCCCCACGCTGAGTCCGACGGATGCGGCGTAGATGAAGAACAGGCCGAGGGCGGTCGTGGCGTTGATCTTGTTGATGGCCCCGGCGATGCCCATCACGATGGCGAACTGGCCGATAAGGATGAGCAGCAGCCAGTCGTGGGCGAACTGGAGGGCCCTGGGGTTGCCGGCCACGGCCCAGGCCACGACGGCGGTCAGCAGGAGGCCGAGGAACATCCAGGCGAAGGCCTGGGACAGGAACGCGCTCGACAATCGCGCGTCCGGCTTGACGCCGACCGCCGACGGGGTCGCGTACGGGGTGCGGGTCGGGTCGTTGATCATGGCTTCGATGACTCCTTGTCGATCGATCCGCCGGCGCCCTTGCGGGTGCGCGCCGGCGTGGGAACGCGGGTCTCGGCTCCTTCGGCCGCCCGGGCGAGGACCCACAACAGGTCCGCGGTCCGGTTCAGATACGGTAGCAGATGGGGTCCAGGCACCAGTCCGGCGGCCTCGAGCGAGACCGCCCGCCGTTCCGCGCGGCGCACGATCGTGCGCGCCACCTCGAGCGCGGCACTGACCGTCGTCTCGCCCGGGACCACGAATTCGTGGGGCATGACGATCGTCGCTTCGAGGTCCTGGAGGGCCACGTCCATCGCGGACACCATGGCGGCCGAGACGCGAGTCGAGCCGTCCACCTGGCGATCCCAGGCATCGGGGTTCGTGGCGAGCTCGGCAGCGGCCACGAACAACTCACGCTGGAGGCGCAGGATCGTCGCGCCGATGCGACCGAGCTGGCTCGCCGGGTCGGCGCCCTGGCAGGCGGCCCGGGCCAGGCCGAGGGCGGCCACGGCTTCGTCGATCGTGCCGTAGGCCTCGGTCCGCAGGTCGTCCTTGCGGATGCGCTCGCCGCCGAACAGGAGGCCGGTGGTCCCGCTGTCGCCCTTGCCGGTCGCGACGGCCGAGTCGAAGCCGGGTGAGGCCGGACCGCCGGGGCGATCCGTGCCGTCGGTCACCGGCGGATCACCACATCAGGCCCGCGTCGCGCGGATCCCAGCGCTCGGCGAGCAACGTCACCTTGACCTCGTGATCGACGACCGATTCGGCCTGCTCCTTGACCTGCGCGATCATCGACCCGGCATACGGGCAGAAGGGCGTGGTCAGGATCATCTTCACCTCGGTCGTATCCGGGCCGAGGATGATCTGCTTGATCAGGGCCAGCTCCACGACGTTCATGCCGATCTCGGGATCGACGACGCTGCGGAGGGCGTCGAGGATGGCCAGCTCGGTCGCGCGCCGCTCCGCGTCGAAGGCGGGGGCGTCGGCTGACGCGGTGGCCGCGGGGGTCGGATCGATTTCGGTGGTGCTGTCGGTCATGGGGCTCTCCGCTGTGTCACGGGAGGGTACCACCGGTCCGGGCGATAGCCCTCAGCGGGCCGGCCCCGATTCAGGCGGTCGGGACCGTCGCCGCTGCGTCGGCCTGCACGACGATGCCGGCCCGGCGGTACTGGGCGGGCAGCCCGGCCGCCTCGGCGGCGGTGTAGCCGGGACCGGCCAGCGAGCCGTCGGCCTCGAAGAAGTCCGCGTAGCGCTCGCGATGATCGGCCGCGTACGAGTAGGCCGCGGCGATCCCGACGGTGCGCAGTTCCGGGTGGTCCTTGAGCAGCCGGGTCAGGTCGTACCCGTTCGCCCGGAGCTCGAGCAGCTGGCGAACGGTCAGCCGCGAGCCGTAGCAGAACGGCTCACCGTTGAGCACGAGCGGGTCCTGCTGGACCCACTTGATGGTCACGGTCAGGCGCCCTTGTAGAGGAACTGCAGGATCGGGTTCTTCTTGCGCGCGTCGCCGGCGAGCCGTCGATGCCACTTGAAGACCGCGATGGCCTCATCGAGGGCTTCGCCGGCGGGGACCTGCTCGTCGGGGGTCAGGACACCGGGCAACACGGCCCGGATGCCGTCGCAGAGCGCGATCAGATCGTCCAGCGGGACCCGGCGGCGGCGATAGACCGGCGCGACCATATCGGCGTAGTGGCGGGTGAAGTGCGGGTCGCCGGAGGCGAGTGACAGGGAGACGCGCTCGATCAGCAGGTCGGCGTCTCGCTGGAGCTGCCGGAGTCCGGCCTCGTCGTAGCGCTCGGCCAGGCCGGGAGTCGCGGCGAGAGCGGCCTCGAGCGCTCGGCCGGCGAGCCGTCCCGAGGCGGCGCGCAGACGGTCGGCGGCGTCGGGCAGGCCGGCGGTCAGGTCGCGCGGAGGCAGGCCCAGGGACGGATGGCTCATGTCCGGGAGTCTACCGTGCGGCCAGCGGGGATGCCACGTAGTGCCACGCTCGGTCGAGCGGGCTACGATGCGGCGGATGGACGAACCTGCGGCCCCCGATACGCCCCCGGGACCGGGCACGGCCGCGTCCCCCGGATCAACGGAGTCCGCCGGGGCCACCGATCCCGGCGAGCGCCGCCTCAGCCGGCCACCGTCCGATCGCTACCGCGCGACCGAGGCCGCTCCCGACGAAGACGCGACGGTCGATGACGATGCGGCCTCACCGGCGCGGGGGATCGCCTTCGCGGTCGTGACGGCGATCGTCGTCGGTGGCCTCATCACGGTCCTCGGCGGCGTGCTGCTGGTCACGGCCGGGCTGATCGTCGTGGCCGCGGCCGGCGGCTGGGCCATCGCCCTGGCGATCCGGGTCGGTGCGCGCGCGACGCTGCCGCGGCCCACCCGACGCCGGCTGGCGGTCGGCCTGGCGATCGTGGCCGTCGTCATCGGGCAGATCGGCCTGTGGCTGTTCGGCCGCACCGAGGGCGGGGTCCTGCCGCTCCTCGACTACCTGGCCGAGACCTTCGGGATCCTCGTCCCGCTGGAGCTCGCTGCCGCGGCCGTCGCGGCCGCGTGGACCGCGCGATGACGGGCGGACCGGCCACGCCCGCCGGACCAGCCCCGGCCGCTGACCCGGACCCGATCGCCGGGCTGACCTTCCGGCGTCCGGTCGAGGCGGATCACGCCCGGATCGTCGAGCAGGTCGACGACTGGTGGGGCGGCCGCCGGCTCCACGACCTCCTGCCCCGGCTCTGGTTCCAGCACTTCTCCGGGACCTCGTGGACGGTGCTCGATGACGGCGGCCAGCCCGTCGGGTTCCTGGTCGGCTTCGTCAGCCCGGACCACCCGGACGAGGCCTACATCCACATGGTCGGCGTGCACCCGAACCACCGGCGAGCCGGCCTCGGACGAGCGCTGTATGCACGCTTCATCGGGGACGTCGAGGCCTGCGGCGTCCGCCGGATCCGCTCGATCACCTGGCCCGGGAACCGCGTGTCGGTTGCGTTCCATCGATCGATGGGCTTCCGACCGGACGAGGGTCCCGGCACCCAGCGGCTGTACGGCACGCCGGCCTACCCGGACTACGACGGCCACGGCGACGACCGGGTCGCGTTCGTGCGCGACCTCGCCGAGGAGTCAGTCGCCGGCTGACGCCGACCGGATCTCGGCCTCGATGGCACCCGGTGTCAGCTGCTCGTGCAGCAAGCGCGCGAACCTGAGCGCCCGTTCGCCTTCGGAGGCGGTCGCCAGCCAGCGCTCGAGGAGCGCCTCGCCTTCGGCGTAGACGAACACGTACGTCCGCCACAGCGGATGCTCGATGAACTCGAGGCGCTTGGCCGCGACCGCCGGCGCGAAGCGGCCGACGTCCACCAGGTAGGCCAGGACCTCATCGTGCGAGCGTCCGTCGGCGTGGCGCATGAGGGCCGCATTGCCGCGAACCCCGATCAAGGCCCGACGCGGGGTCATGAGGGCCACCGACCGTTCGGCGGCATCGCGGGCCACGACCGGGTCGTGCCCGATCGCCAGGTCCGCCGCCGCGTAGATCTCGAGCAGCAACGCCACGAGCTCGTCCCGCGGCGCCGCGAACCCGACGCCGACGTCCGCGAGGCCCTCGCTGATGAGGCACTCGGGCGCGTTGATCAGGAGGACGGACGCCTCCATCCGGCCGCGCGTGTCGACGAGGTCCGCCTCCTTCCAGCCATGCTCCAGGTGATGGCCGGGGTAGGTCTCGTGCGCGACGACATGGATGAGGTCAGTCGCCCGGACCGGCAGGTCCGTGTTGATGTCCACCCGCGAGCGCCGGCCACCGTCGAACCAGTTGTAGCCGCTCCACGGCTGATCCCGGACCAACGAGACCCGCAGGTCCTCGCCGGCCGGCAGCCCGAACCGATCCGCGGCCCGCGACCGGAACCGCGCGACCAGACCGTCCACGACCGCCGGGAGCCGATGGACCGGGATGACGAACTGCTCGTCCCAGGCTGCCAGCCGGTCGGCCAGCGGTCCGTCTCCGGGGAGCAGGTCGTCGATCCGGGCGGCGGCGTCCGCGAAGAGGCGGTCGTCCCACCGCGGCGGTTCGAAGGCGAAGCAGCGGGTCACGTGTTCGAGGTATGGAAGGGGTTCGCCGGCCAGGCTCGCCGCGTGCGTCTCGAGCGCCACGAGCTGGACGTCCAGCCAATCGCGTCGGTCGGGTTCGGCGACCTCCGTCGCCAGTCGCGCGCCCAGGTCGAGGGCGTCGTCGCGCAATCGAGCCGCGGACCGCAGCTGCTCCATATCGACCTGCGCCTTGAGGTCGGCCGGCCCGAAGTACCCGTCCACGAGACCCGGGATGTACTGATCGAGGCGCAGCGACAGGAGCAGGTAGTCGCGCGCGACCGCATCAGGCACAGGGACGGTGCGCGTCCCGCCCATCGCGAGCGTCATCGCTGCATCCGGTCGGGCCGCGGCGCACGGGGCGCCTCGTGATCGAGGTGCTCGTCGGCGCGTTTGCGAGCCTCGAGCAGCCGCTCGGCGAGGCCAGGGTCCATCGGCAGGCCGGCCTTGTCCGGCGCCCGATCCGTGACGCGGTCCGGGACCGACCCGCCCTCGCCCAGACCGGGACCGCCGGACTCGCCGACGAAGGGCATCCCCTGCCGTTCGACCGCATCGAGGCTCATCCGCAGGGCGGCCGTCTTCTGCTCGGCGACCTCGCGGACGTAGGCCGCTTCCTCCTCCTCGGTCATCGGCCTGCCGCGGACGATCCCCTTCGGCTTCCCGACCATCAGCCAGGCGAGGTGGTAGCGATCCATGCTGCCCCACGCCGTCGCGAGCAGGTCGTCCGAGCGTTGGAGCCACATCTGGAGCGACGGCAGTGACGGTGACGCCTGGAGTCTCGCCCCTTCATCGATGAGCTGGCGGGTGGCGGCGATCAATTCGTCGCGCGTCACCCGGCGTCCCCGTCGTGGAAGACCGATTCCCGATCGGCGCGAGCGCGAAGCGTCCAAGGACCCGGTGCGCCGGCGCCGATCGGCGAACCATCGAAGCGGGTCACCGGCAGCACGCCCGCGACGCTCGAACACAGGAATGCCTCGTCGGCCGAGGCGAGATCCGCCCGGGTGAGGTGGCCCTCGAAGGGTCTTAGACCACTCCGCCCGGCCCAGCCGAGCAGCCAGGAGCGCGTCGTGCCGGCGAGGATCGCGCAATCGAGCGAGGGCGTCGCCAGCTCCAGCGCACCACCGGCCCGGCCGTGCCGGACGAGGAAGAGGTTCGCGCTCGTCGCCTCGGACAAGCGGTCGTCCACGGTGAGGAACAGCGCGTCGTCGGCGCCGGCCCGGCGCGCCTCGAGGCGTGCGTAGACGTACTCCGCGCGGGACGTGGTCTTGAGCGCGGCGAGCGGGCTCTGGGGATCGCGTCGCACGGCGGACGTGGCCAGGTGCAATCCATCGGCGAGGTGCCCGGCCGGGACGGCCGCCACCGCCCAGGCCTGGAGGACGATCGTCGCGGGCGGCGACTCGTCCGGCGGCAGGATCCCGCGACCGCGGAACGCCCCGCGGCTGACCGTGATGCGGATCGAGGCGTCACCGTCCGCTCCGTCGAGCGCTTCGGCCGCCAGCAGGTCGGCGATGGCGGCGGTCACGGTCGCCTCGATGTCCCCAGGGAGGGCGATCTCGAGGCCGGCCGCCGAGCGGGCCAGGCGCGCCAGGTGCTCGGCGAGCTCCGTCGGACGGCCGGCGGACGCGCGCAGCGTCTCGAAGATGCCGTCCCCCAGCTGGAACCCGCGGTCGAACGCGGAGATGTGGGGAGCGTCGGCGGGCAGCAAGTGGCCGTCCACCCAGGCGAAGCGCGGCCCGGTCACGAGACCTCGACGCCCCCGATGGCGCTCAGGGGCCCACGGGCCTTGGCGACGGTCTCGTCCCATTCGGCCGCGGGGTCGCTTCGGTAGGTGATCCCACCGCCGACGTGCAGCGTGAGCCGCCGTCCGTCCGCGACGAACGTGCGGATGAGGATGCTGGTCTGCATCGCGCCGTCCGGGCCGATCCAGCCGAGCGCGCCGGTATACGGCCCGCGCCGGACCGGCTCGAGCTCCTCGAGGACCTCCATCGCCCGGATCTTCGGGGCCCCGGTGATCGAACCGCCCGGGAACGAGGCGGCCAGCAGGTCGAACGCGTCGTGGCCGTCGGCGAGGACCCCGGTCACCGTCGACACGAGATGCTGCACGGCCGCCGTCCGCTCGAGGCGGCACAGGCGCGGGACGCGGACGCTCCCCGGGCGACAGACGCGGCCGAGGTCGTTGCGCAGGACGTCCACGATCATCACGTTCTCGGCGCGGTCCTTGGTGCTGCCGAGCAGCTCGCGGGCGAGCGCCCGATCCTCGTCGCGCGTGCGGCCGCGCGGTCGCGTCCCCTTGATCGGATCCGTCGAGACGACCCCGTCCTGATCGACCGACAGGAAGGGCTCGGGCGACGCCGACAGGAGCCCGCGGGGACGGCCGCTCAGCGGTCCCGTGCCGAGGTCCAGGTACGCCGAGAAGAGCGATGGATCTCCGGTCCGGAGCCGCCGGTACAGCGCCCAGGGGTCGCCATCGAACGGGGTCTCCAGCCGACGGGTGAGGTTGGCCTGGTAGATGTCGCCGCGGGCGATCCGCTCGCGGACGGCCTGGACACCGGCCTCATAGGCCGGACGGTCGAGGCCGGATCGGAAGCGCAAGGCCGTGCCCGCAGCCGTGCCCGTGGCCGTGCCCGTGCCTGGGGCCGCCGTCGGATCCTCGCGGTCGCGGGGTGCCGGGGTCGGTCCCATCAGCCGCGCATGCACCTCGTCGAGGCGGCGGGCCAGGCGGCGTCCGTCGCCATCGAGTGCCCGGCCACCGAGCCAGGCGAAGCCGGTCCGCCGGTCCCAGGCGACCACCCAGTCGTGGAGGGCGAGGCGGAGCGGCGGCAGGTCCTGGTCCGGCGCCGAGATCGCCGGGAGCCGTTCGAACGTCCCGCCCAGGTCGTACCCGAGGAAGCCGACGAGCCCGCCCAGGAACCGCGGGGCGTCCGCGGGAACGACCGGCGTGGTGTCGAGCCGGCCGACGAGGCCGCGCGCGACCGCGAACGGATCCGGTCCGGCGGCCGGGGACTCGAGCACCGCGATCGGATCCGCGGTGAGATAGCTCCAGCGGGCGTTCCGGCCCGGTCGGGCGCTCTCGAACAGGGCCAGCCCTGGCAGGTCGCGAAATGCCTCGGCGAGATCGATCGGGCGCGCGTTCGCGATCCGGTCGGGCAATCGCCGCAGCCGAAGCGTCGCGGGCGCATCGGACGTCGCGCGTGTGGCGCTCGCGTCGCTTGGATCGGGCCGTGGAGTCACCACGGGATGATACGGCTGCCCTTGGACAGAGCGCCGCCCCCGATGGGCCGCTAGCATCCTGAGATGCGTATCCGCGACCTCGGTATCGTCATCGGGCGTGGCCGGCCCGGGCCACTCAACGCCATCACGGACGTGGCCGGCGTGCGCGTCGGCCACACGACCCTCGTGTCGGGCGACGGTCCGCTGGTCGTCGGCCAGGGACCCGTGCGGACCGGCGTCACGGTGGTCCTGCCGCGCGACCGGCGCGACGTCCGCGAGCCCGTCTTCGCCGGAGCCCACCGGCTCAACGGGAACGGCGAGCTGACCGGCTTGGAATGGGTCCGCGAGTCCGGGATGCTGACGACGCCGATCGCCATCACCAATACCCACAGCGTCGGCGTCGTGCGCGACGCCCTGGTCGCCGCCGCCCTGGACGAGACGGAGCCCACGAGTTCGTGGTGGTCGCTGCCGGTCGTCGGCGAGACGTACGACGGGCTGCTCAACGACATGAACGGCTTCCACGTCCGGCCGGAGCACCTGCAGGCTGCACTCGAAGCGGCCGCGAGCGGTTCGGTCGCCGAGGGCGCCGTCGGTGGCGGCACCGGGATGGTCTGCCACGAGTTCAAGGGCGGGATCGGCACCTCGTCGCGGGTCGTGCCCGAGGATCGCGGCGGGTACACCGTGGCCGCCCTCGTCCAGGCCAACTACGGCAAGCGCGAGTGGCTCCGGGTCGACGGGGTGCCGGTCGGCGCGGAGATCGGCACGGACGAGGTGCCCAGCCCATACGACCAGGCCGAGGCCATCGACCGTCGCGGCACGCCGCCGCCCGGATCGGGCTCGATCATCGTCGTCCTCGCGACGGACGCCCCGCTGCTCCCCCACCAGTGCGAGCGGCTCGCCCAGCGGGCCGGCCTCGGGATCGCGCGGGCCGGCGGGACCGGCGGCCACACGAGCGGCGACCTGTTCATCGCGTTCGCGACGGGCAACCGGCTTCCGCTCGAGGTCGACGGGCGCCCGAGGACCCTCACGTACGACGTCCGGGCCGTCGGGGACGGCGCCATCGATGCGCTGTTCGACGGCGCCATCGAGGCGACCGAGGAGGCGATCATGAATGCCCTGGTCGCGGCGAAGACGACGGTCGGGCGCGACGGCGTGACCGCCTACGCCCTTCCCCACGACCGGCTGCTGGAGGTCATGGCCCGCCACGGCCGGGGTCCGCGACCCAGCTAGCTGCCGATCACGGTGGCCGATCCTGGCAGGCCGATCCGGCGATTCGAGGTTAGAGCCCGCGACCGGCCTGTCGCGATCGGACGCCAAGGCTCACGGGCCGCGTGTCGGCGTTGCTCACCCCGATATCGACGCCATCGTTACGGCAGGGGCAAGAGCGGACCTAAGCCGCCTGATACGGCGGGATGCAGGCGTGCGCACGCTCACGAACCTGGCTCGAGCGGCGCCTTAGCCCCGTTAGGGCCCTCGTAGCTTCCCTGGCAGCGATCGCGTCGATATCCGGACGGTCAGGCGGATCCCAGGTCGCCCGTGACGCGCTGGCGTGCACCATGCGCCGTGACCAGCCATCCAGGGATCGAACGACGGGCCAACCGCCCGCCCCGCCCGCCGCGCCCAACCGCCCGCCGCCCGCCGCCCGCCCGGAAATCGAACGACGGGCCTCGAAAGGCCCGTCGTCTCGGTCTGGCGCGTGGGGCCGGCCAGCGTGGCCGAGGGCCAGCGTGGCCCGACCCAGCGTGGCCGCCTGGTGTCAGCCAGCGGCGACCGGCGCAGGCTTCTCGATCGGGACACCGATGAGGCTGCCGTACTCGGTCCACGAGCCGTCGTAGTTGCGGACCCGCTTGTAGCCGAGCAGTTCGTGCAGGACGAACCAGCTGTGGCTGGAGCGCTCGCCGATCCGGCAGTAGGCGATGATGTCCTTGTCGGCAGTGATGCCCTTCGCCTCGTACAGCGTCGCGAGGTCCTCGGCGCTCTTGAAGGTGCCGTCCTCCTTGACGGTCTGGGCCCACGGGATCGATGCGGCGCCGGGGATGTGGCCGGCCCGCTGGGCGGTCTCGCTCATGCCGGGGGGCGCGATGATCTCGCCGTTGAACTCGGCAGGCGAACGGACGTCGACGAGGGCGAGGCCCGGGTCGCCGAGCCGCGGCAGGATGTCGTCGCGGAACGCGCGCAGGCCGAAGTCCGGCTCCGGCAGCTCGTAGCCGGTCGCCTCGTATGCGACCTCGTCGACCGACAGCGGCAGGCCGTTGTCCAGCCAGAACTTGCGTCCGCCGTTGATGATCCGGACGTCCTTGTGGCCGTACAGCTTGAGCTGCCAGTAGGCCCACGCCGCGAACCAGTTGTTGTTGTCGCCGTACAGGGCGATCGTCGTGTCCGGCCCGATGCCCGAGGCCGACAGCAACGCGCTGAATTCCTCGCGGCCGGCGATGTCGCGGCGGATGCCGTCGGACAACTGGCTCGTCCAGTTCCAGGCGACCGCGCCCGGGATGTGGCTCTGCTCGAAGCTGGTGGTGTCGACGTCGACTTCGACGAAGCGGACGTTCGCGTCCGAGAGGTGGGCCTGGGCCCAGTCGGCATCGACGAGGGCCTGATCGTTGGCGTATCCGAGACTCATGTTCGGTTCGTTCCTTTCGCTGGGGTGGGCTGGGCCGGGCGTCATCGCCCGGCGGTCGGTTGGGTCACGGCTGGGATCGCGGCTGGGGAGGAAGGTCAGTCGCCGGAGGACGGTCGGTCCCGGCGGCTGAACTCGGCCAGCCGCTCGGTACACGACGCGGCCTCGCGTGTCGCCTGCCGGACGATCCAGGGATCGACCCGGGTCGAGTCCTCGATCGTCAACGTCGGACCGGTCGGCCCGTCCTCGACGACGATCCCCGAACTGTTCCGGTAGTCGGTCATCCAGTTGGCCTGGAGCTGGAGTGCGACATCGGCGACCACCGGCACGCTGAAGAGCCAGTCCAGGTACGTGGCGTTGAGCCGGTCGACGATGTCGGCGAGTCGGTTGGGTCGTCCGCGCTCGAGGCGGGCGAGCAGGTCGATGACCCGCACGGCCGTGAACGGGTCGCCGGTCTCGGCGATCGTGGGCGGCGTGAAGGTCGGATCCGGCAGGCCGGCGGGCGCGGGCCGCAACGGGCCAAGACCGACGGCCGCTCCGGGCGTCGTTTCGATGGTCGCGATGGGGGCGTCTGTCACGGGGTCGGTCATCTCCGACTGATTCACTAGGGATTGTGAAGCCTACCACCGGCCCCGGGCGGATGCCAGCGGCGGGGCGACTTCGTGGTGAGCTGTGTCAACGAACCTTCACCTGGCCGATATCGCTTCTGCGGGCCGGGTGCGACATGCTGGCGGTGGCCGGTCATGATGTCCGGCGACGGACCGCTTGCGGACCGTCTGCACGTCGCCACGACTCGAGATGTTGATGACCTCCTCGGACCCCGAACGGATCCCGGCCTTCCCGACCACCGACGCCGAGCCGCCGGCTGCGACTTCTGTCGCGACCGGTCCCTCCCAGGTTCCGACGTCTCCGGCGGGGGGTCGCGGACGCCGCTCGTGGGGCCGGCGAGCGCTCATCGGCCTCGTGCTCGTGGCGACGTTCACGATCGGGATCGGGGTGGGCCAGGTCGCGCCGTCCGTCATGGGCGGCGGGACTCCCACCTCGAGCTCGAACCCCGAACTGAACCTCTTCAAGGAAGCCTGGGACGACCTCCACACGCAGTACGTGGACCGCTCGAACCTCGACGACAAGGCCCTCATCTACGGCGCCCTCAAGGGCCTCACGACGGCCGTCGGCGACACCGGTCATACCTCCTTCATGACGCCCGAGGAACGCCAGGCTCGCGCCGACTCGATGTCCGGCTCGTTCGTGGGCATCGGCGTCCAGGTCAGCCCGAACGACAGTGGCCCCAAGGTCGTCAACGTCTTCCCGGGCAGCCCGGCGGAGTCGGCCGGCATCGTTGCGGGCGACGTCATCGTCGATGTCGACGGTGCACCCACCAAGGGCAAGGACCTGGACACGGTCTCCGGCACGATCCGCGGCGAGGCCGGCACGACCGTGAAGATCACCGTCAAGGCGAACGGCACCGGACCCGACCGGACCTACACCATCACCCGTGCGGCGGTCGTCATCAACCCTGTGACCTGGACGATGGTGCCCGGGACGCACACCGCCCAGCTCTTCCTCGACCAGTTCTCGAGCGGATCCTCCAACGAGGTCATCGCGGCACTCAAGGAGATCAAGGCGGCCAACGCGGACGCCCTCATCCTCGACCTGCGCGGCAACCCGGGCGGCTACGTCAATGAGGCCGTCGCGATCGCCAGCCAGTTCCTCAAGGGCGGGGTCGTCTACATCGATCGCGACGCCAACGGCAAGGAGACCCCGCAGAACGTCACCGACGGGGGCATCGCGCAGGACATCCCGCTCGTCGTCCTGGTCGACGCGGGCACGGCAAGCTCATCCGAGATCGTCACGGGCGCCCTGCAGGATGCGGGCCGGGCCCAGATCGTCGGCGTGAAGACCTACGGGACCGGCACGGTGCTCGGCGAGTTCGACCTGTCGGACGGCTCCGCCCTGCGGATCGGGACCGTCGAGTGGCTGACCCCGAAGGGCCGCCAGATCTGGCACAACGGCATCACCCCGGACGTGGTCGTCGAGCGGCCGAGCGATGTGAACGCGCTCTACCCGGACGCCGTCAAGTCCCTGACAGCCGCCGAGGTCCAGCAGATCAAGGACCCGCAGCTCGCCAAGGCCATCGAACTGGCCGGCTTGCGGCTCGGCCAGGCGCCCCAGGCGTCGAGCTCGCCGCAGGGCTCCAGCCAGACCCCGTAGCCCGTCGGGACCGGCCGGCCGAGGGTGCCGACGACCCGCACCCAGGATCGCGGTCCGGCCCGCCGACGCGCGCTAGCGGTCCGGCCCGCCGACGCACGCATGCCGATCCCCTAGCGCTTCGCTCCTCTGTCGGACGGCTCGCCAGTCGACCGTGAGCGTTGCAGATCCGGCATTCCGACCTCGAGCGTGCCGCCGTCATCCGCCGCGACGGGCTTTGCCGGCTTGGCAGCCTCGACCGCCTCGGCGGGCGGCCGGATCGTGCGCATGATCATGCCGTCGAGGCCGACGAGCACGCCGCCGATCGCGGTCCCGATCGATCCCTTCTTGTTCGCCATCAGACCGCGAGTCTAGCGCGGTCGCGCTCTGACGCGGTCAAGCGCGCCTACCAGACACGGACTCGCCACGAGTCCCTCGCGGACCGATGACCAGGATGTGGATCCGGGCGGTTTCATCGCAGGACCACGCTCGCTCGTTGCCAGATCGTGTCTACCAGGCGCACGGGGATGAGCCGGGCCAGCGGTGCGGTGGCGACCCCGGCGGTGCGGCCGGGTCGCGATCGCCCTAGAGCAGCTCCCCGTGGGCCGAGCCGGTCGGTTCGCCTTCGCGCGGTCGGGGCTCCTCGCCGGGCGCGAACTCGGGCGCGGCGCTCGCGGCCAAGGCGGCCGAGGCGGCCGAGGGAGCCGGGGCCGGCACCGGATCCGGCGGTGGCGTCTCGGTCAGGTCGCCGGCCTGGAGCACGGGCAGCGCCTCGCCGGCCGTCCCCTCGATGGCCCCGACGCCGAACGGAACCCATTTGGACGGATCCTGCAGACGGTGCGCCTCGACGTTGCCGCGGGTGTGGGTCTCCTGGAACCCGCGCGGCTCGATCCACATCCGCTCGCCCTCGAGCAGCCCGAGGATGCCGGACTGGCCGGGTTCGGGGCGCTCGTGCTGGCAGTAGGAACAGGCCGTCTTGTCGTGCTGGCGGTACGTCTGCGGTTCCTCGTAGGTGGTGATGTAGCCCTCGTAGTTGCGCAGTACGACCTTGTGGTCGCTGTAGCTGATGAGGTAGTTCGGCATGACCGGGATCTTGCCGCCGCCGCCGGGCGCATCGATCACGTAGGTCGGCACGGCATAGCCCGACGTGTGGCCGCGCAGGCCCTCCATGATCTCGAGGCCCTTGCCGACCGGCGTCCGGAAGTGGCCGGAGCCCTCGACCAGGTCACACTGGTAGAGGTAGTAGGGGCGGATCCGGTTCGCGACCAGCTTGTGGACCAGACCGCGCTGGATGTGGACGCAGTCGTTGACGCCCGCCAGCAGCACGCTCTGGTTGCCGACCGGCAGCCCTGCCTTGGTCAGCTTGTCGACCGCGCGCGAGACCTCGGGCGTGATCTCGTTCGGGTGGTTGAAATGCAGGTTGATCCAGAGCGGGTGGTACTTCTGCAGCATCTCGCACAGCTCGTCGTCGATGCGCTGCGGCAGGAAGACCGGCACGCGCGAGCCGATCCGGATGATCTCGATGTGGGGGATCTCCCTGAGGCCGCGCAGGATCTTCTCGAAGAGCTTCGGTGCCAGTGTCAGGCCGTCGCCGCCGGAGATGAGGACGTCCCGGACCTGCGGCGTCCGGCGCAGGTATTCGAGCTGGGCCTCGTGGTCGCGGCTGTTGAAGTTCTGCGTCGGGTCGCCCACGATCCGCGACCGGGTGCAGTACCGGCAGTACGACGCGCACTGCGTCGTGACCAGCATCAGGACGCGGTCCGGATAGCGATGGACGAGGCCGGGCACCGGGGAGTGGCGGTCCTCGGCGAGCGAGTCCTCCATCATCCCGGTGAAGGCGCCGTGCTCCTCCGCGGTCGGGATGACCTGCAGGCGGATCGGATCGTTCGGGTCCTTGGGGTCGATCAGGCTCATGAAGTAGGGCGTGATATCGACCCGGAACCGGTCGGGGACGGACAGGCCCTCACGCTCGGAGTCGGTCAGTTCCAGGATCTGCTCGATCTCGGCCAGGTCGTTGACCCGGTGGCTCAGCTGCCAGCGCCAGTCGTTCCACTGCTCATCCGGCACGTCCGCCCAGATCCGGGCACGACGGCTGACGGCCGGTCGCCCGTCCGGACCCAGTGCCTTGGCCGGGTCGAACGCGTTCACGAACGGCGCTTCGGCGGCGGCGCGGGCCGCGTCCTGGTGGGCGACGGCGGTCTTGATCTCCTGGGCATCCACGGGGCCGACCTCCGGGCTGCGACGCATAAAGTCTATGCAGTCTGCAAGTCCGCGCATGATAGCGCGACGTGTGGCGAGTGGTCCATCGAAGCCGGGCCGAATGGCACGGGACCGGCCGCGGCCCACGCTCGTACCGTGCGATCAGGGACCCGCCCGGGTCCCGCGTCCGTTCGCGTCGGGAGATCGCACCAGTGCTGCCACGATTGATCCAGGGCGGGATGGGGGCCGGCGTCTCGAGCTGGACCCTGGCCCGCGAAGTCTCGCGTCTGGGGCAGCTCGGCGTCGTCTCCGGCACCGCGCTCGACTCCATCCTCGTCCGCAAGCTGTGGGACGGCGATCCGGACGGGCATGCCCGTCGGGCGATGGCCGCGTTCCCGTCGCAGGCCATCGTCGAGGCCGTCCTGGAGCGCTACTTCCGCGAGGGCGGCGAGGCCGGCGGTTCGCACCGGGGCGCCCGCTACAAGCTCGCTCCCCTGCTCCGCGCGCCGCTCAAGCCGGACCGGAACGCCCTGATCGTGCTGGCGAACTTCGTCGAGGTGTTCCTCGCGAAGGAGGGCCACGACGGCGTCGTCGGCATCAACTACCTCGAGAAGATCCAGCTGCCGACGCTCCCCAGCCTGTATGGGGCGATGCTCGCCGGTGTCGATGTCGTGCTCATGGGGGCCGGCATCCCGATCGAGATCCCGGCCGTGCTCGATCGCCTGGCCGAGCACCAGCCGGTATCGATCCGGCTCGACGTCCTCGAGGCGGGCGACAGGACCTTCGAGCTGCACTTCGACCCGGCCTCGATCGGCCTCGGACGAGCCGCCGCCATGCCGCCCATCCACCGGCCGGCGTTCCTGCCGATCGTCTCGGCAGCGACACTGGCGAAGGCGCTCCTGCGCAAGTCGCCGGGCGGGATCCAGGGCTTCGTGGTGGAGGGACCGATCGCGGGTGGTCACAATGCCCCGCCCCGGGGCCAGCTCCAGCTCAACGACCGCGGCGAGCCGATCTACGGCGATCGCGACGTGGTCGACCTCCAGCAGATGCAGGCCTTCGGTGTGCCGTTCTGGCTGGCCGGGGCGTACGGCAGCCGGGCCCGATTCCAGGCGGCCCTCGATGCCGGTGCGCACGGCGTCCAGGTCGGGACGGCCTTCGCGTTCTGTGCGGAGTCGGGCCTGGACCCCGCGCTGCGCGAGCGCTTCCTGGCCGACCTCGTCGAGGGCGACGGCGACGTCTTCACCGATCCGGTCGCGTCGCCGACCGGGTTCCCGTTCAAGGTCGTCGAGCTGGACGGAACGCTCTCCGACGAGGCGCCGTACGTCGAGCGCCCGCGGCTGTGCGACCTGGGTTACCTGCGTCGCGCCTACGTTCGACCGGACGGGCGGCTCGACTATCGCTGTCCGAGCGAGCCGGTCGAGGACTACGTGCGCAAGGGTGGCAAGGCCGAGGACACCGTCGGGCGCAAGTGCCTGTGCAACGCCCTGGTGACGAACATCGGGATGGGCCAGCGCCGGCCGGAGGGCTATGTCGAACTGCCGATGCTGACCGCGGGCGACGACATCGCGTCCATCCGGGCGTTCATCTCGCCTGGCCACCTGACGTATCACGCGAGCGATGTGGTCGCGTCGTTGCTGCCGGTCGGGGTGTCCTAGGGGTCCTTCGGGGCGCCGTGCGATCGGCGCCGGGCTACTCGCCGATGACGGCCCAGAGGAAGCCCATCATGATGAAGAACCCGCTGAAGAGGGCGATCAGCCCGATGCCGCCGTACGGGGAGTTGGCGCCCTCGTGCGGCACCAGCTGCAGGCCGATCCCGAAGACCAGCGCCCAGCCGATGAACAGGAACGCGAACAGGAACTTCGCGTTCGGGTTGGTGATCTTCTTGACCCAGGTCGAACCGCCCTCGGCGACCATCGCGGATCGCAGCATGATGCCGATCATCAGGATGACGACGGCGGCCGAGATCCCGAACGGGATGGGCTGCTGGAAGGCGATGAGGAAGAGCTGCATCTCGCCGCGATGCTAGCAGATGGCGTGCGGGCCGGTCCGGGCGTTCGCGACTACGATTGAGCGCACCGATGCCGCCGTCCGCCTCACCGTCCGCCCGGCCACTCCGCACGCCATCCACGACGTCCGGCCACCCGAACCGTTGACGTGAACCCCTTCGAGCGACTCGGCCGTTTCATCGTGCGTCGCGCGTGGTGGGTCGTCGGGGCGTGGGCGCTGCTCCTCCTGGCGGCCCTGCCCCTCGCGCCCCAGGTGCCCGGCTCGCTGCGGGCCGGCGGGTTCATCCTCGACGACCTCGAATCGGCCCGCGCAAAGACGCTCCTGGGCACCGAACTGTCGCTGCCACCGAGTGCGCTCGTCGTCGTGTTCAGCAGCCCGACCCTGGAAGCGGGCACACCCGCCTTCGAGCTGGCCGCGGCGGCGGCCGTGCGCGACGTCGCGAGCGCACCGCACGTCGCCCGTGTCGTGACCCACCTCCTCTCGCCGCGCCAGGTCTCGGCCGACCGCCACACCGCCTACGACATCGTGTTCCTCGACCTGCCGCCGGACGACTCACCGCAGGCCCTGCCGATCCTGCGCGAGCGACTGCACGATGCGCCCGGCCTCGACGTGGAGCTGGCCGGCGGCCCGGCGTTCTACGGTGACGTCCAGTCCGTGTCGGAATCGGACCTGCGTCGCAGCGAACTCATCTCGTTGCCGCTGGCGGGTCTGGCGCTGCTCGTCGTGTTCGGGTCCGTGGTGGCCGCGGGCGTGCCCCTGGTCGTGGGCGGATCCGCGGTCATCGTGGCCCTCGCCGCGATCTTCCTCGTCGCCCAGGTCATCCCGATGAGCATCTTCGTCCTCAACCTCGCCACGCTGCTGGGCCTGGGACTCGGCGTGGACTACTCGCTGCTCATGACGAGCCGATTCCGCGAGGAACTGGCGCGCCGGACCGGCAGCGAGAGCCAGGTCGAGGACGCGATCCGGGTCACGGTCGCGACGGCCGGACGAGCCGTGTTCTTCAGCGCGGTCACCGTCCTGCTGGGCCTGCTCGGCCTGATCCTGTTCGAGTTCATGATCCTGCGCAGCGTCGGGATCGCCGGCGCGATCGTGGTCGGCCTGGCCGGGGCGGCGGCGCTGACCCTGCTGCCGGCGGTGCTGATGATCCTCGGGACCCGCATCGACCGGCTCGCCATCCGCAAGGTCACGGTCGCCCCGGAACCCGACGGGCCGTGGTCGCGCCTCGCCCGCCGGGTCATGCGCCACCCGGTCGCCGTGCTCGTCCCGACGCTCGGCCTCCTGCTCGTCCTGGGATCGCCGTTCCTGCACGTCCGGTTCAACGCGCCGGACGCGACGATCCTGCCGGCCTCGGTGCCCTCGCGCGCGGCGTTCGACCGCCTGCAGCGGGAGTTCGGGGAGGGCGAGTTCGCGCCGCTGGTACTGGCCATCCGGACGACCGGCCCGGCCACCTCGCCGGCGAACCTGGCCGCTTTGTACGACTACTCACGCCGGCTCGCGGCCGATCCGCGGGTGACCCGGGTCGACAGCCTTGTCGACGTCGACCCGCGACTGACCATCGGCCAGTACACGCTGCTGTACGGCGACCCGAACGGTCCGCGCGACCGGTACGTGGCGACGACCCTCGCGGCGACGACGAAGGGTGACCTGACCGCGTTCACCCTCTATACCCCGTTCGGCCCGAACCGCGATGAGGGCAAGGCGCTCGTCGCCGAGCTGCGCGATCCCTCAAGCGGCCTGGCGCCGCCACCCGGCGTGACGGTCCTGGTCGGCGGCGGCGCGGCCGATGTCACCGATGTCGTGAACCGGGTCGCCGCGGACTTCCCGCGGACGGCGCTGTTCATCATCGTGACGACCTATCTCGTGCTCTTCGTCCTCCTGCGCTCGGTCGTCCTGCCGGCCAAGGCGCTGATCATGAACACGCTCTCGATCGTGGCCAGCTTCGGGGCGCTGGTGTGGATCTTCCAGCAGGGCAACCTGTCGTCCGTGCTCGGGTTCCAGCCGCTCGGCTACGTCGAGACGACCCAGCCGGTCATCCTGTTCTGCGTTCTGTTCGGCCTTTCGATGGACTACGAGGTCTTCCTACTCTCGCGGATGAAGGAGGTCTGGGACCGGACCGGCGACAACATCGAGGCGGTCGCCCGTGGCCTCGAACGCAGCGGCCGGATCGTGACGTCGGCGGCGCTCGTCGTCGTGGTCGTCGCCGGGTCGTTCGCCTTCGCCGACATCGTCCTGATCAAGGCACTCGGGATCGGGATGGCCATCGCCATCGCCCTCGACGCGACCGTCGTGCGCGCGCTGCTCGTGCCGGCGACGATGCGGCTCCTCGGGAAGTGGAACTGGTGGATGCCGGTCTGGCTCGGGCGGATCGTGGCCGGCCACCTGCCGGCCGCCGAGGCCGACGTGGAAGCGGCGCTGCGACCGTGACTCGCTGCAAGACCGTGGGCCTCACCCGGGCCGTCGTCCTCATCGCCGTCCTCACGGCGACCGTGGCCGGCTGCGCCGGCGGCGACCCGATCCTGGCGAACCCGCCCGCGCCCCATCCGTCCGCCCCGGCCTCGAGCCTCGCGCCCGTCGCCGTGGCGGATCCGCTCCCCGTCGTCCTGCCACGGGACGACGGCCCGCACGACCGTCTGACCGAGTGGTGGTACTACACCGGCCACCTGCGCTCCGCGGACGGCCATCGCTACGGCTTCGAATACGTGATCTTCCGGGCGGAGCGCGGAGCGTTCCCGACGTCCTGGGTGTCGCACCTGGCGATCACCGACGAGAGCGGCGACCGGTTCCTGGACGGCCAGCGCCTCGAGGTCGGCCCGCAGGTGGATCGCTCACCGCGAGGACCGGACGGGCAGCCGACCGGGTTCGAGCTGGCCATCTCGGGCGCGAACCCGTCCGACATGACGACGCTCGGCCGGCCGGCCTGGACGATGACGGGGTCGGGCGGGACCGATCGGCTCGCGGCGGCCCTTGCCCCGGCCGAGGCCGCGGCCGCCGGCGCCCCGGGCGGCCTAGGTCTGACCCTCGACCTGACGGCCACCAAGCCGCCGGCCCTCCACGACCACGACGGCTGGATCGACTTCGGGGCAGCGGGCAGCTCCTACTACTACTCGCGGACGGCGATGACGGCGACCGGGACGCTGACCGTCGACGGCGCGCCGGTCGCGGTCGACGGGGCCGCCTGGTTCGACCACCAGTGGGGCGACTTCATCTCGATCGGGGGCGGCGGCTGGGACTGGTTCGCCGTGAACCTCGCCGACGGCACCGACATCGCCCTGTCACTCGTGCGCGACGCCGATGGGAGCTACCCGCTCGTCTACGGCACGGAGGTCGCGCCGGACGGGTCGGTCCGGCACCTGGACCGAGACGGCTTCACGGTCACCGTGACCGACCACTGGCGCAGCCCGACGACCGGCGCGCTGTACCCCGCGGGTTGGACGGTCACGATCCCGGGTGAC
>Ga0302299_10000525_pt1 | contig 21064 bp, 17 predicted proteins | sample III_Fen_N3_4_FD_198795 | JGI IMG/M metagenome (GOLD analysis project Ga0302299, IMG submission 198795) | Peat permafrost microbial communities from Stordalen Mire near Abisko, Sweden - III_Fen_N3_4 | ecosystem: Environmental > Terrestrial > Soil > Wetlands > Permafrost | place: Sweden: Abisko... | reverse complement strand
GGAGTCAGTGGTCGTGCGCGAGAGCCTCGGGATCCTCGGCGTAGCGGACGGCCGGGTCGCGCGACTCGCGCACCGTGGCCCAGGCGCCGGCCAGGACGGCGACGGCGGCCATGACCAGCGCCATCACGGTCGTGCTGGTCTCGGTCGACAGGGCGAGAGTCGCGAGCACCACGCCGGTGACGATGCCGACGTTCACGGCGACGTCGTACCAGGAGAAGACCCGGCCGCGATGGGTGTCGTCGACGTCCTCCTGCACGATCGTGTCGGAGCAGACCTTGACCGCCTGCCCGGCGAAGCCGAGGAACAGTCCGCGTACGACGAACCCGGTGAGGCTCGGCAGGGCGACGCCGATCGAGCCGAGGCAGACGCCGACCACGAGCGTGCCGACCTGCCACGGCACCGGTCCGAACCGCCGCGACATCCACGGCGTCGCGACCGCGCCCACCAGTGCACCGGCCCCGGCCGCGAGGCTCGTGATGCCGATCGCGGCGATCGCGCCGTCGGGATCGCCGGGGTGCAGCGTCTCGCGCGCCTGCAGCACCGTGAGCAGCGTGGCCGCACCGAAGATCGCGCGGTGCACGGTCACGAGCCCGATGGCTCGGGCCGCGGGCCGTCGCTCCGCGAGGTGGCGTACGCCGGCCACCATGCCCGACGCGATCGAGCGCACCGACTCGCGCGCGGTGCCGGCGTCCGGGCCGAGCTCGTCGGGCGCCAGGCGTGCGGCGACGGCACCGGCGACGACGTAGACCGGCACGGTCACGGCCAGGACCACCACCGCGCCCGTGTCGCCGCCTCCGGCCGCGTGGCGCAGCAGCAGACCGCCGAGCCCGCCGACGATCCACGCGACGGTGCCGGCCGTGGGTGCGAGGGCGTTACCGGTCACGAGGTGGCGGCCGGCGACGACGTGCGGGAGACCGGCCGACAGCGCGGCGAGGATGAAGCGGTTGACCCCGAGCAGGCCGAGGACCCACACGGCGAGCAGCAGGTCGTCGTGGCCCCGGGCGACGATCACCGCAAGGAGGCCGACCCACGCGGCGCGCAGCACGTTGGCGTAGAGCAGCACCGAGCGCCGGCGCCAGCGGTCGATGAGGACGCCGGCGAACGGGCCGATCAGGGAGTAGGGCAGCAGCAGGATCGAGAACGCGACCGCGGCCTTCGCCGGGGTCGGCTGGCTCGTCGGCGAGAACAGCACGAAGGCGGCGAGGCCCGACTCGAGCAGGCCGTCGCCCGTCTGCCCGACGAGGCGGCTGCCGAGCAGGAGGCGGAACCCGCGCACGCGCAGGATCTCGCGCAGTCCCACGCCGCCGCTGCCGCTCACGCCGCGACGGTATCCCCCGGACAGCACGAGGGCCGGACCCCCGGTGGGGGATCCGGCCCTCGTGACCGTTCCGTCGTTCAGGACGAGGCGGAGATCAGCGCTCGATCTCGCCGGCGATGAAGGCCTCGACGGCCTGCTTCGCCTGGTCGTCGGAGTACTGCACCGGCGGGCTCTTCATGAAGTAGGACGACGCGGAGAGGATCGGGCCGCCGATGCCGCGGTCCTTGGCGATCTTCGCCGCGCGCAGCGCGTCGATGATGATGCCCGCGCTGTTCGGGGAGTCCCACACCTCGAGCTTGTACTCGAGCGACAGCGGGACGTCGCCGAAGTTGCGACCCTCGAGGCGCACGAACGCCCACTTGCGGTCGTCGAGCCAGGCGACGTAGTCGCTCGGTCCGATGTGGACGTTGCGGGCGTCGATGCCGTTGACCAGCTGCGAGGTGACCGACTGCGTCTTGGAGATCTTCTTGGACTCCAGGCGCTCGCGCTCGAGCATGTTCATGAAGTCCATGTTGCCGCCGACGTTGAGCTGGTAGGTCCGGTCGACGGTGACGCCGCGGTCCTCGAACAGCTTCGCGAGCACGCGGTGCGTGATGGTCGCGCCGACCTGCGACTTGATGTCGTCGCCGACGATCGGGACACCCGCGTCGGTGAACTTCTGCGCCCACTCGGGGGTGCCGGCGATGAAGACGGGCAGCGCGTTGACGAACGCGACCTTGGCGTCGATGGCGCACTGGGCGTAGTACTTCGCCGCCTGCTCCGAGCCGACGGGCAGGTAGCAGATGAGGACGTCGACCTGGCGCTCGAGCAGCGTGGCGACGATGTCCACGGGCGCGTCGTCGGACTCGGTGATCATCTCGCGGTAGTACTTGCCGAGGCCGTCGTAGGTGTGGCCGCGCTGCACCATGACGCCGGTCGGCGGCACGTCGCAGATCTTGATGGTGTTGTTCTCGCTGGCGAGGATCGCGTGCGCGAGGTCCTGGCCGACCTTCTTGGCGTCGACGTCGAACGCGGCGACGAACTCGACGTCGCTGATGTGGTAGTCGCCGAACTGGACGTGCATCAGACCCGGGACCTTGGCGGTCGGGTCGGCGTCCTTGTAGTACTCGACGCCCTGAACCAGTGACGACGCGCAGTTGCCGACGCCAACGATGGCTACTCGTACCGAACCCATCGGGATTCCTCTCTCAAACACCGTGGGCGGACGGGTGGATCCCGGCCCCGGACTTCGTGGTGGTCGCCGCGTGCCCCGACGGGGCAGCGGAGGTCTTCGTGGTGGTGCTCCCGGCCTCGCCGGGCAGCTCGCGCTCGCTCGCGATGAGCTCGTCGAGCCAGCGCACCTCGCGCTCGACGCTCTCGAGCCCGTGCTGCTGCAGCTCGAGGGTGTAGCCGTCGAGGCGCTCGCGGGTGCGGGCCAGCGACGAGCGGAGCGCGTCGAGGCGCTCCTCGAGCCGCGAGCGGCGTCCCTCGAGGATCCGCAGCCGGACCGAGGCCTCGGTGCGGCCGAAGAACGCGAGGCGGACGCCGAAGCGGTCGTCCTCCCAGGTGTCGGGCCCGGCCTCGGCGATGAGGGCCTGGAAGTGCTCCTTGCCCTCCGCGGTGAGGCGGTAGACGATCCGGGCGCGCTTGCCCGAGAGCGGTGCGGAGGCGGCGGTCTCGCCGTCCTCGACGAGCAGGCCGCGGGCCTCGAGGTCCTTGAGGCAGGGGTAGAGCGAGCCGTAGGAGATCGCGTGGAACGTGCCCAGCACGCCGGAGAGCCGCTTGCGCAGCTCGTAGCCGTGCATCGGGTTCTCCTGCAGGAGGCCGAGGACGGCGAGCTCGAGGACGCCGGAGCGCTTGCCGGGACGCGGTGACATGCTCGGGACCTCCTCTGCTGCGCGGGTCGTGCTGGTGGGTCGTGCTGCTGGGCCCGTGCAGATCAGGGCCTCGCCTCGATGTATCGATGCGATATAGCGGGAACACTACGTCGTCGGTGAACGGACGGCAAATTCCGACACCCGGGACCTGCCACGACGACGCCGTACCCTCGTCGGGTGGCCGCACCCCGACATTCCAGCCACCGCGCCTCCCGGATCCGCGGGGCTCGGCCGGCCGAGCCGTCGCGGACCGCTCTCGCCGAGGCCGAGGACGTCGCGGACCCGGCCCGCCCCCGCGCGGTGGTCGACCACGGCCTGACCCGCCGCGCCGTGCTCGAGAGCATCCGCTCCGGGAACGCGCTGGCGCTCGAGGACCACTGCGACGCCGACCCCTACCTCATCCGCGCGGCGAAGCACCACGGCGAGGCGACCGAGCGGCCCTGCCCGATCTGCCAGAAGAACGAGCTCGTCCACGTCACCTACGTCTTCGGCGACGAGCTCGGACCGTTCTCCGGCCGGGTGAAGTCCTCCCCCGAGCTCCCGGTGATGGCCTACGAGCACGGCCACTTCCGGGTCTACGTCGTCGAGGTGTGCTCGGAGTGCGGCTGGAACCACCTCGCGATGTCCTACGTCCTGGGCGACGGCGTCCCGCGCCGCCCGCTGCGCAAGCCGCCGGACCTGCTCGACTGAGGCGGTCGTCACACGGCCCCGCGGGTTGGCGCGCGAGCACGGGGGGCATGAGACACGCACCACAGGTCGGCGATGTCCGGGCCCGGGAGGAAACCTGGGACCGTCGTCGTACGTCGCACCTGCGGACGGGTGCGTCGACCGCACCTGCCGACACCCGGTCGCGACGCGACCACAGCCGGAGGATGACCACGTGAGGATCGACTACCCGCGCCGCGGGCGCACGGGAGTGCGGCACTGGCTGCCGTCGTGGCGCCAGCTGCTGTCGCTGGCCGTCCTCGGGGTCGTGGCCGTCGTCGGCACGTTCGCCGTCCTCGTGGCCCGCACCGACGTCCCCGCACCGAACGACCTCGCCACCGCGCAGACCACGATCGTCTACTGGAACGACGGCAGGACCGAGCTGGGTCGCCTCGGCGACTCGAACCGCGTCAGCGTCCCGCTCGACCAGGTGCCGCTCACCATGCAGCACGCGGTGCTGTCGGCCGAGGACCGCGAGTTCTACGACGAGGGCGGCTTCTCGCCCAAGGGCGTCGCGCGCGCGGTCTGGAACAACCTCTCGGGCGGCAGCCTGCAGGGCGGCTCGACCATCACCCAGCAGTACGCCAAGAACGCGTTCCTCACCCAGGAGCGCACGGTCACCCGCAAGCTCAAGGAGTTCGTCCTCGCGGTCAAGCTCGACACGAGCGTGTCCAAGGACCAGATCCTCGGGGACTACCTCAACACCATCTACTTCGGCCGCGGCGCCTACGGCATCCAGACCGCCGCGAAGCAGTACTTCAACAAGGACGTCTCGAAGCTCACGCTCGGGGAGTCGGCCGCGCTGGCCGCGATCATCCGCTCGCCCGGCGGCTACGCACCCGAGACGAACATGGACAAGCTCTCCGGCCGGTGGAACTACGTCCTCGACGGCATGGTCGAGAAGGGCTGGATCACCCAGGGCCAGCGCGACACCGCGACGTTCCCCACGTTCGTGAAGAAGAAGCCGGCCAACAAGTACGCCGGTCCGAACGGGTTCCTCCTCGCCGCGGTGCAGCAGGCCCTCGCGGCGAAGGGCTTCACCGAGGACGACGTGAACCGCGGCGGCCTGCGCGTGGTGTCGACGTTCGACCGCAAGGCGCAGAGCGCCGCGATCGACGCCGTGCGGGCCGAGCGCCCCACCACCGGGAGCAAGGGCCTGCGCATCGGCCTCGCGGCGGTGAAGCCGGGGACCGGCGAGGTCGTCGCGATGTACGGCGGCGCCGACTTCCTCACCAACCAGGTCAACAACGCGACGCAGGCGCTCGGCCAGGCGGGCTCGACGTTCAAGCCCTTCGCCCTCGCGGCGGCCGTCGAGCAGCAGGTCAGCCTCGACTCGATGTGGAACGGCAACAACGGCGTCACCATCGACGGCTTCAAGGTCAACAACTACGGCAACGAGTCGCTCGGGCAGATCAGCCTGCTCAAGGGCACCGAGCAGTCGGTGAACTCCGTCTATGTCGCCCTCTCGTCGCAGATCGGCTACGACAAGGTCGTCGACGCCGCGGTCCGTGCCGGGATCCCGGCGGACACCCCCGCGCTCTCGCCCGTGCGCACCGTCGCCCTGGGCGTCTCCTCGCCCCACGTCATCGACATCGCGAGCGCCTACTCCACGTTCGCCGACCGCGGCCAGCAGGTGGAGCCGACCGTGCTCAAGGAGGTGCGCGGCCCCAACGGCGGCGTGCTCCTCGCGCTCGACCCGGCGCCGAAGCAGGCCTTCAGCTCCGACGTCGCCGACACCGTGAACTTCGCCCTGCGCAAGGTCGTCACGAACGGCACAGGCTTCGCCGCTCGTGGCCTCGGCCGTCCCGCCGCGGGCAAGACCGGCACGACCAACGGCAACCTCTCGGCGTGGTTCGCGGGCTACACCCCGCAGCTGTCCGCCGCGGTGATGCTCGTGAAGGACGGCGCCGACGGGAACCCGGTCTCGATGTCCGGTGTCGGCGGGATGCGCAGCGTCACCGGCGGCTCGTTCCCGGCGCGCATCTGGACGGCGTTCATGAGGGCCGCGCTCGTCGGTCAGCCGGTGGAGAAGTTCGTCGAGCCGGCGAACATGCCCACGGCGTCGCCGACCGCGAGCCCGTCCGTGACCGTCAGCCCCACCACCAGCCCGAGCCCGTCGACCTCGCCGACGACGTCGCCGAGCCCGAGCACCAGCCCGAGCAGCACCACGTCGCCGTCGGCCACGCCGACCTCGCCGTCGCCGACGGCGACGGGGGCCAGCCCGAGCGGCGCCGCCGTCTCGTCCTCGCCGTAGCGCCATGTCGGAGGAGCACAGCGCGGCATCCGCGCCGGCGTACGGCACCATGGCGTCCGTGCCCGAGCCCGTCGCCGCCGTCCTGCCGGCCGAGACCGACCCCGTCGTCGCGTCGACGACCGAGCGCTTCGGTGGTCCGTCCGGCGGTCACCGTGGCCGGTTCGTGGGCTTCTGGACGCCGCTGCGCGTCCTCGTGCTGCTCGCGACGACCGCCTACACGGTCGGCTACCTCAGCAAGCTGCCGTGCCACGAGGAGGCGTTCGCCGGCGACGCCCGCTACACGCGGCTGTGCTACTCCGACATCCCGTTCCTCTACCAGCTGCGCGGCTTCGCCGACGGCTGGCTCCCCTACATCCAGACCGGGCCCGGCCGTGGCCCCGCGCTGGAGTACCCCGTGCTCACCGGGTTCTTCATGCAGGTCGGCTCCTGGCTCACCGGCAAGGACGGCAGCGCGCAGGACCGTGCGCTGGTGTTCTACGACTGGAACGTCATCCTGCTGTTCGTCTGCTTCCTGGCCACGGTCGTCTTCACCGCGCTGACCGTGCGTCGCCGTCCGTGGGACGCCGCGCTCGTCGCGCTCGCGCCCGGCGCGATCCTCTGCGCGATCATCAACTGGGACCTCCTCGCGGTGGCGCTCACGGCCGGTTGCATGCTCGCCTGGTCGCGCAAGAGCCTCACCTGGGCCGGCGTCCTGCTCGGTCTCGCGGTCGCCGCGAAGTTCTACCCCGTGCTCCTGCTCGGGCCGCTGTTCCTGCTCTGCCTGCGGGCCGGGCGGATGAAGCCCTTCTGGGTCACCACGGGCTGGGCGACCGCGGCGTGGGCCGTGGTGAACCTGCCGGTCTACCTGGTCAACCACGACGGCTGGCTGGAGTTCTACTCGTTCTCCTCCACGCGCGGTGGCGACTGGGGCTCGCCCTGGTACGTCCTGCAGGTGGCGGGGCACGCGGTGCCCGCCGACCAGCTCAACAACGTCGCGATGCTGCTCCTCGGCGTGCTCTGCCTCGGCGTCGCGTTCCTTATCCTCGGGGCCGAGCAGCGCCCCAGGTTCGCGCAGGTCGCGTTCCTCGTGATCGCGGCGTTCTGCCTGACCAACAAGGTCTACTCCCCGCAGTACGTGCTGTGGCTCATCCCGCTCGCCGCGATGGCCCGACCGCGCTGGCGCGACTTCCTCATCTGGCAGACCGGCGAGGTCGTCTACTTCGCGGCGATCTGGTACTTCCTGCAGCAGTACGGCACCGACAACAAGGGCCTGCCCGAAGGCTGGTACGTCGCTGCGATCGTCGTGCACATCCTGGCGACGGCCTACTTCGCCGGGATGGTGGTGCGCGACATCGTGCACCCCGCGTCGGACCCGGTCCGGACCGACGGCGACCCCCAGCACCGCGACGACCCGGGCGGCGGCGTGCTCGACGGCGCGCCCGACGTGCGGGTCCTGCGCCTGCCCTGGAACCGCGACGTCGACGTCGAGCCGGTGATGGCCGGCCACGCCGTGCCGCCCGAGGGCGTGCCGCACATCGACCCGCACACCCGCGGCGGCGGCCGCGGGGCCCACTCGGCCTGAGAGCGCCGGGCCTGAGCGGTCAGGCGGACGGGCGGACGGCGATGTTGCCCGTGCCGATCGAGTAGACCGGGCGGGGCAGACCGGGTCCTATCGCGATCACGGGATCGGTCTCCGCCGTCCAGCTCCCCGACTCCGCGGCACCCTCGCGGGTCCAGCTCAGCGCCGGGCCCGCGACCGGGAAGACCCGGAGATCGGCGGTCTGGCCGGGATCGTCGACCCAGGTGCCGGAGGCCAGGAGCCACCGGACCGTGCTCGGTGCCGAGGTGACGCCGGACGACACTCCGGACACGCTCGCGTGCAGGGCTCCTGCGGGGTCCCACCACAGCAGGGCGTCGCCGGCCGGCAGGACCCTGTCGTCCGCCCGGTTCGCCGCCATGTCGAACAGCTCGACGTGGTTCTGCTGCTCCGTGGCGGATCCCCTGCACAGGAGCGCGACCTTGCTGCCGTCCGGCGACGGGACACCGGACAGGTCCCCGTCGCAGTTGCGGAGCAGCCGGATGGGGGTGGTGGTCCCACCCCTCGACAGGAGGATCTCCTCGGTCGGCTGCTTCCCGGTGGCGGTCGTGGCGTACGTCGTGCCGGTGGCGAACACGAGGCTGCCGCCGCTGTCGGGCGTCCTCGAGTGCAGGGCCAGCGACTCGTCCAGACGGACCATCTCGTAGGCCGGGGGACTCGTCCCGGGCTTCTGGTGCCAGAGGACCAGGCCGGCACCGGGGATCGCCGTCGCGACGCCCACGAGCGGTGCCGAGACGCCGGACACCTCGAGGTCGTGCGCGCGTCCGTCCATCGAGCCGTCGGTCCCGAAGGTGACCGCGCGCAGCTGCAGGAGGTCCTGGCCCGTCTGCCACACCAGGGTCCGGTGGTCCGGTCCGTACCACCCGAGCACGGAGGTGGCCGCGTTGCCCGCGTCGTCGACGAGCAGGCTGCGGCCATCGATCGAGGCCCACACCTGCTCGGCCGGCGCGCTGCCGGCGACCTCGGATCTGCGAACGGTGGCCGTCCAGCCGAGCGTCGTGGCGGGAGCCGAGTCGGTCGGCTGCGGGGAGGCGGTCGGGGCCGGCGCGGTGACCGGGGCGACGACGAGGGCGCCGCCGGTCTGGCCGAGGTCGACCTCGGGGTTCGACTCGACGATCCAGCGACCGAGGTTGCCGGGCAGGTCGTTTTTCTTGACCAGCCGCACGCTCGGCGATCCGACGGGATAGATCCGGGTGAGCACGCCCTCGTCGGACGATCGGACCCAGGCCTTTCCGGTCCAGTCCCAGTCGTGGACGACCGAGTAGTCGGCCTGGGCCACCGGCGTCGTCGAGGCGTGCAGGCCGCCGATCGGGTCCCACCACAGCCCGAGAATCCGACCGGGATCGGCGGCCTCGGGCATCACGCCGAGGTGGGTGACGTTGCCGTCGGCAGGGGTCAGCAGGTCGACGCTGCCGTCGACGCAGCCGAGGGCGACGGTGTCGCCCGCCTGGTTCGCCGCGACGGCGAGGCGCGGGGTGCACGCGGAAGTCGCGGCCGGGTCTGCCGGGCGGTCGGCCGTCAGCGTGCTGACGCCGACCCGCCCGCTGTCGATCCCGACGAGGACGGCGTCGGTGTCGTCGATGGCGACCGGTGCCAGTGGCCCGGGCACTCCAGGGTGGGCGGCAGCGGGCAGGCCGTTCGGCATCGGGCGCTCGAGGCCGCTCGCCAGGTCGTCGGCGATCGTCACGAGGGCGACGGCGCTCGTCTGGTCCTCGATGGTCGCGGGCACCCAGAACTGGATCGACCCGGAGGCCGTGCCGGTGAAGGCGAGCCCGCGCCCGAGGTTCGGCAGGCCGGGGACGCGCAGCGGGTGCGGCGAGTCGGTGGTCCGGCCGTCGGCCCCGAGGGTCACGGCGTAGAGGGTGACCTCGCGATACGGAGCGGTCGACTGGCCCCAGACCAGGGTGCGATGGTCCTTGCCGTACCACCCCACCAGGGTGAAGCTGCTGTTGAAGTCGGGCGCGGTCGTGACGACGGTGTCGGTGCCGCCGGAGCGCACGACGATCCCGAGCGGGGTGTTGCCGTCCTTGCTGCTCGTGAAGGCCATGAGCGGGCCGCTGCCGGGCACCGGCGTCTGGGTGACGGCCGGCGGCGGCGTGGCGTCGTTGCGCAGGGCGCCGACCAGGGCGCCGAGGCCGAGGACGACGCCGAGCAGGACGACCACCGCGGCGACGGACTCGAGCGTGCGACGTCGCTGGATGCCCTTGGCGCGCAGCCGGATCGCTTCGGTGTCGATCGAGGTGGGGGCGTCTTCCGCGTGGCGTCGCAGGGTGCTGCGGAGCGCGTCGTCGAGGTCGTGGCTCATGACACTCCTCCGGTCACGTCGCTGGGGGTGAGCTGCTCGCGCAGGGTGGCGAGCCCGCGGGAGGCGTTCGATCGGACGGTGGACGCCGCGACGCCGAGGATCTCGGCGATCTGCGCGTCGGACTGGTCGTCGTAGAACCGCAGCGCGAGGATCGCCCGCTGCTTCCTCGGCAGCCGCGCGAGCAGCCGCCAGAGCACGTCGTCGTCGGCGACCGCGTCGACCCCGTCGTACGCCGGTGCGCTCTCCGGCACGGCGTCGGTCGGCCGCTCACCGCTGGAGCGTCGCCGTCGCCACGAGAGGAACTGCCGCGTGATGCTCGTCTTCACGTAGGCCTCGGGCGAGGTCGTCGCGGCGACCCTGTCCCACCGGCGGTAGAGGTGCGCGAGGGTCTCCTGCACGAGGTCCTCGGCGAGGTAGCGGTCGCCGGTCAGGATGTAGGCGTGACGCAGCAACGCCGTCCCCCGTGCGGCGACGAACGCGTCGAAGGAGGGAAGGCTCCGATCGCTCACGTCGCCCACCTCCCCCTGGTCCGGACGGCGACCGCCGCCCTCTGACTCCTAGACGCGTCGAGCCGCGCGATCCGCTGCGTCGCGGCGACGATCAGTCGAGGCCGAGGACGACGTCGGGGTGGATCGTCGTCATGCGCACGTCGACGACGAGCTCGTCACCCACCGCGGGCAGCGGCACGCCCTCGGGCACCCGCACGAGGCTCACCTGCATGTGCGGCGGCTCGGCGAACCAGCGCTGCCTGCCGTCGACGTGGAAGGGGGAGAGCGCGCGGCTCACGGCGTCGAGGACTCCCGTGCCCGCGGTGATCACGCGCTGGCGCGCGGAGACGTTGGCCGACGGCGACTCGAGCGCGATGCCGTGCGCCGTCCCTCCGCCGACGACGAGGACGGCGCCGGCCTTCGACGCACGGCGCTGGCGGTAGCCGCTCGCTTGGCCCTTGCCGACGTCGTGCACGGCGAGGACCGTCCCGCGCGCCTGGACCGCAGCGCGGTCGCCGAGCCACAACCGCGTGCCGATCCGGGCGTAGAGCGCGATCTCGGGCAGCGCTCGGCGTACGGTCGCGAGCTCGCCGTCGTCGAGGTGGCTCACCCAGAGCGCGGCCGAGGTGGTCATCGCCGCGACCGTTAGGTCGGACGCGATCGAGGTCACGCGGTCGGAGAGGTCGGCGACGGCGCTGACCCAGCCGAGCCCCCAGGCGTGCACCTCGATGACGCGACCGGTGGCGCCCTGCGGCGGCACGGGCGCGACGGCGGAGTCGTGCCAGCGGGCGCCGGGGTCGAGCCGATGGTCGGTGTGCGGCTCGGCGATCGGCAGGTGCAGCGCGAGGCCTTCGAGCGCGATCCGCCCCTCGGCGACCGCGGTGACGGTCGCGTCGTCGGCGAGGAGCGCCGTCAGCTCGTCGGCGAGGAGGCCGAAGCGGCCCATCGAGGTGAGCGCCTCGAGGACCACGCGCACCGGACCAGGACCGGCGGCCAGGACGTCCCACGCGGGGCGCGACGAGACGGTGCGCACGAGGCGCGCGGCGTGCGGGCCGTGGGCGAGCTCCACCCACGCCTTCGCGGCGACCGTGTCGGCCGGCTCGAACGGGGCGAGGACGAGGATGTCGCCGTCATAGTGCTCGACGGCGTCCGCGGCCTCGAACACCGTGCCGACCGCGAGCCGGGTCAGCCCGAGTCGGGTGGCCTCGCGCAGCAGGCGCTCGTTGCCGAAGCCGTACCCGTTGCCCTTCGCCACCGGCACGAGGTCACCCTCTGCGTGGTGGTGGGTGCCGGCGCTGATCGCGGTGCGCACGGCGTCGCGGGTCGCGGTGGTGTGCGAGCGCCACCGGTCGCCGTCGACGTGCAGCGTGAACGTCATGCGCCCAACCTAGGGGACGCGAGTACCTGTCCCATGTGTCGCTACGACGGTGCCGCCAACGACAGTTGGACCAGGTACTCGCGGCGACGTCGGGTGCGAGGGCGTCAGCGGCGGGAGAGGTAGGCGTCGACGGCGCGGGACAGGATCGGGCGCAGGCGCAGGTCCCACTCGCCGACGTACTCCTGGGCGTAGCCACCGGTGCCGAGCTTGAACTGGATGAGGCCGAAGAGGTGGTCGGCCGGGTCGAGCGTGTCGCTGATGCCCCGCAGGTCGTAGACCTCGCAGCCCGCGGCGCGCGAGTCGCGGATCATCGCCCACTGGATCGCGTTGGACGGGCGTACGTCGCGGCCCTCGTTCGACGACGCGCCGTAGGAGTACCACGAGTGCGTGCCGACCCGGACGAGCGTCGTCGCCGCGAGGACGCGGCCCTCGTGCTCGGCGAGGAAGAGCGTGAGGCGCTGCGGGTCCTCGGCCTCCATCGCGCGCCACATGCGCTGGAAGTAGGCGAGGCCGCGCGGGGTGAACCTGTCGCGCACCGCGGTCTCGACGTAGACCTCGTGGAAGGCGGGCAGGTCGTCGTAGGTGCCGTGCACGACCTCGACGCCGGCCTTCTCGGCCTTCTTGATGTTGCGGCGCCAGAGCTGGTTGAAGCCGCTGAGCAGGTCGGCCTCGGTACGGCCGGCCAGCGGCACCTGGAAGACGTAGCGCGGCTGCACGTCGCCGAAGCCGGCGCCCGTGTCGGCCTTCTGGCTCCAGCCGAGCTCGCGCAGCCGGTCGGCGGCCGCGATCGCGGCCGGGAACGTCTCGTCGGCCTCCACGTCGCGCAGGCGCAGCGCCGCGCCCTCGCCCGCGGCGATCGCAGCCTTGAGCGTGTCCGCGTGCCACCGGCGTACGGCGGCCATCGGCCCCATCTTCACCGCGAAGGCACCCATCGCGCGCAGGTGCGCGACCATCGGCGCGAGCCAGTCCTCGAGGTCGCGGCCGGTCCGCTCACCCGTCCAGTCGATGTCGGGACCCTCGGGGAGGTAGGCGAGGTAGCGCTTGACCTTCGGGACCTGGCGCAGCAGCACGAGCCCGGCGCCGATGAGCGTCTCGTCCGCGTCGAACCAGCCGAGCGAGGCGTGCGACCACTCGGCCTTGGCGCCCGCCCAGGACGGCACCTGCAGGAACGAGATCGCCGCCGAGCCGGAGCGCTCCCGCACGTAGGCGAGGTGCTCGTCGACCGTGATGCGGCGGACGGTGAGCGGAGCGAGGGTCACGATCACCGAGCCTACGGCGCCGACAGCCCCCGAAGCCCCGGGACAACGTGACGTGAGCCACGGCATGGGTAGTCACTGAAGGTGGCCTTCGTTGCTAAGAGCGCAACAAACTCGGCCTTCATCCGTCCGGGGCGAGGATCTTCGCGTCAGATCTGGACGTCGACGACGAGCGGGGCGTGGTCGCTCGGCGGCGGCGTGCCCTTCGTGCCGGGCTTGCGCGCCTCGCGGTCGACGTAGGAGTCGGTGACGGCGCCGGCGAAGGACGGCGAGCCGTAGACCAGATCGATGCGCATCCCGCTGTTCTTCGGGAACGCGAGCTGGCGGTAGTCCCAGAACGTGAAGGGCACGTCGTACTTCAGCGCCCGTGGCATGACCTCGACGAGTCCGGCGGACTCGAGAGCGGTCAGGGCGGCGCGCTCGGCCGCGGTCACGTGGGTCGAGTCCGCGAACTTCGCGATGTCCCAGACGTCGGCGTCGGTCGGCGCGACGTTGAAGTCGCCGAGGATCGCGAGCGGCCCGGGCCGGGTGAGCTCGGCCACGGCGGTGTCGCGCAGCGCGGCGAGCCACTCGAGCTTGTAGGCGTAGTGCGGGTCCTCGACCGTGCGGCCGTTGGGGACGTAGAGCGACCAGATGCGTACGCCGCCGCACGTCGCGGCTATCGCGCGCGGCTCCACGACGCCGTCCCACTCCGGCTGCCCGGGCAGGTCGTGCGTGACGTCGTCGAGCCCGACGCGCGACAGGATCGCGACGCCGTTCCAGCGGCCGTCACCCCGCGCAGCGACGGCGTATCCCGCGGCTTCGATCTCGGCGACCGGCACCTGCTCGGTCGGCACCTTGAGCTCCTGCAGGCACAGGACGTCGGGCTGCGCCGAGGCGAGCCAGGCGAGGAGCCGCTCGGTGCGGGTGACGACGTTGTTGACGTTCCAGGTGGCGATGCGCACCCGTCGATCCTGTCACTCGATGCTGCCCGCCATGCGGCGTACGGCTTCGGTCAGGGTGGCTCGGCTCGCCGCGATGTTGAGGCGGACGTGGCCCTCGCCACCGGGACCGAACTCCGGGCCAGGGTTGAGGGCGACGCGGCCGCGCTCGCGGAAGACGACCGAGGGGTCGTCGCCGAGGCCGAGCGCACGGCAGTCCAGCCACGCGAGGTAGGTCGCCTGCTGCCCCCGGTAGACGACGCCCGGCAGGTGCTCGGCGAGCAGCGACGAGAGGTACGCGGCGTTCTCGGCGACGGCGCCGTTCACCGCGTCGATCCAGGCGTCCCCGCCGTCCCAGGCCGCCCGGTGCGCGATCACGCCGATGTGGCTCGCGCCCCAGCGCAGCGTCTCGGGCATCCGCGCGAGCGGCTCGCGGCTGCTCTCGCCGGCGACGACGATCGCCGCTTTGATGGCCGCCATGTTGTAGGCCTTCGAGGCCGAGGTGACCACCAGCCCGCGAGGGCTCACGGTCAGCCACGGGACGAACCTCGAGCTGTCGGGCACCAGGAGCGCGTGGATCTCGTCGACCACCACCTCGACGTCATGGCGCGCCGCCAGCCCGGCCAGCTCGGCGAGCTCCTCCCGCGTGTGCACCACGCCCGTGGGGTTGTGCGGGCTGCACAGCAGGACGGCGCGCACCGAGGGGTCCTGGAGCCCGGCGGCGATCGCCCCGAGGTCGAGCCTCCCCTCCTCGGTGAGCGGGCAGGTGACCAGGCGGCGACCGATCGACGCCGGCATGTCGACCAGCGGGTGGTAGACCGGGGTGGGCAGCAGGATCCCGTCGCCGGGCCCGGTGGCGGCCAGCAGAGCCTCGCGCACTCCCGTGAGGACGTCCGCCGCCAGGCTGGTGCCGTCGACGTCCACCGCCCACCCCCACCGCCGCGCGGCGACGGCGGCGAAGGACTCGGCGTACGAGTCGTCCATCGGGGGGTAGCCGAGGTCCCCGGCCCGGACCGCCCGCTCCAGTGCCGCGACGACGGACGGCACGGGTGCGACGTCCATCTCCGCGACCCACAGCGGCAGCACGTCCGGCTCGTACATCGTCCACTTGATCGACGTCCGGGTCCTCAGCTCGTCGAGCGACAGCTCCTCGAACGGCTCCGCCAGCGGTGAGTCAGCCACGGGCGCATCCTGGCACCGGGAGCGTTGACGGTGTCGTACATACCCGGTATACATACGCAGTATGGCGATCCGGCACGGCCTCCTGGCCCTCCTCGACGAGGGTCCGGCGTACGGCTACCAGCTCAAGGCCGCCTTCGAGGAGCGCACCGGCGGCACCTGGCCGCTCAACATCGGGCAGGTCTACACGACCCTGTCGCGCGCCGAGCGTGACGGGCTCGTCGCGCAGCTCGACGTCGGCGCCGACGGCCGGGTGGTCTACGAGATCACCGACGCCGGCCGCCACGAGGTCGCGCAGTGGTTCGCCTCGCCGGTACGCCGGGACGCTCCCGCCCGTGACGAGCTGACGATCAAGCTCGCCGTGGCCGTCACCGCCCCCGGCGTCGACGTGAGGGCGATCGTGCAGACCCAGCGCTCGGAGACGATGCGCACGCTGCAGGCGCTGACCCGGCTCAAGATCGACGCCGCCGAGAAGCCCGACCCCACCACCGATACCGCCTGGCACCTCGTGCTCGAGCGGCTCATCTTCGACGCCGAGGCGGAAGCCCGGTGGCTCGACCACGTCGAGGCGCGCCTGCTGCGCGCCGCGGCGAGCACGACGTCCGACCGCACTCCTGCGCCGGACGGAACGGATCGCGCGAACCAGGGGAGCGCACGATGACCGCACCGGTGCTCGAGCTCGTCGACGTCACCCGCATCCACGGGTCCGGCGCCACCGCGGTGCACGCCCTGCGCGGTGTCTCGCTCACCGTCGCGGCCGGCGAGCTCGTCGCCGTCATGGGGCCGAGCGGGTCGGGCAAGTCCACGCTGCTCAACGTCGCGGGCGGCCTCGACACCGTGACCACCGGCGCCGTCCGGGTCGAGGGCACCGACCTCGCGTCGCTGTCGCGCGCGGCGCTGGCCGCCGTACGCCGTCGCTCCGCGGGCTACGTCTTCCAGGACCTCAACCTGATCCCCACGCTCACGGCCGTCGAGAACGTCGCCCTCCCCCTCGAGCTCGACGGCCGTCGGCGAGTCCGCTCGAACGCGCTCGCCGCGCTCGAGGAGGTCGGGGTCGCCGACCTCGCCGACCGCTACCCCGACGAGATGTCCGGCGGCCAGCAGCAGCGCGTCGCGATCGCGCGCGCCCTGGTCGGCGAGCGTCGGCTCGTCCTGGCCGACGAGCCGACGGGTGCTCTCGACAGCGAGACCGGCGAGGCCGTCCTCACCCTGCTGCGGCGTCGGGTCGACCAGGGCTGCGCCGGCGTGCTCGTCACGCACGAGTCGCGGCACGCCGCGTGGGCCGACCGCGTGGTCTACCTGCGCGACGGCTGCATCGTCGACTCCACGGCCTACGACGTCAGCCCCGGCAGCCTCGAGACCGCGCGATGACCGCGGTCCTCGAGCGCGTCGAGCCGGCCACACCGCCCCTCCCGCCTCGTCATCCCTCGCGCCTGGCCCGCTGGTGGTCGAGCTGGCGCGTGGCGCTGCGCCTCGCCCGCCGCGACGCCTGGCACGGCAAGGGTCGCGCGCTGCTGGTGCTGCTGCTCATCGCGCTGCCGGTGGCCGTCGTCGTCGGGTCGATCTCGTACTCGCTCGCGCAGTCGCGCGTGAACTCCTCGGCGCACCAGGCGCTGCTCTCGCTCGGCACCGAGGCCGACGCGCGGATCATGACGGCGGGGGCGCCGGCGAGCCAGAGCATCGACACGATGAACGCGAGCACCGGCTCGGGCCCGCGCCCGACGAAGGCCGAGCTGCTGGCCGCGCTCCCGGCCGGCTCCACCATCGTCGACGCCGGCGGCCAGGCACCGGTCGTCATCGAGGCGGACGGCTGGGGCGTGATGTCGAACGTCGCGCTGACCGATGTCCGCGACCCGCTCAATGCCGGTCGCTGGCGGGTGGTCGACGGACGGCTGCCGACCACCCGCACCGAGCTCGCCCTGGGCGGGGACACCATCCACCGGCTGCAGGCGCACCTCGGCGACACGCTCACGCTCACCACCACGTCGGGTGGCACGCACGTCGTCCGACTCACGCTCGTCGGTGTCGTGGAGCCCGCTGCGCCGAGATCGTCCTACGGCGACGGTGTCGCGCTGCCCGGTGTCGTGCCGGTCGACCCGACCATCACGTCGTACGGCTCGGTCCCCGACGCCACCGACCCCGCGACGCTGGCGGCGACGCCGTACGAGTTCCTCGTGCGCACCTCGCGACCGCTCACCTGGGCCGACGTCCGCACGCTCAACGCGATGGGTGCCGTCGTCGCGAGCCGGTCCGTGCTCGAGTCGCCGCCGAGCTTCTGCCCGGTCGACGTGATCTGCCTCGACTCCGGTCCCGTGCCGCAGTCGCAGGAGGACCCGTCCTACGTCGATCCGCAGACGCTCGAGCAGGCGGCGCGGGCGGCCGCGCTCACCGCCGTCATCCTCGTGCTCGTCGTGCTGCAGGTCGCGCTGCTCGCCGGTCCGGCCTTCGCGGTGCAGCTGCGCCGCAGGCAGCGCGAGCTCGGGCTCGTCGGAGCCAGCGGAGGTACGTCGGCCGACCTGCGCCGCGCCGTGCTGGCGTCCGGCGTCGTGCTCGGCGTCGCCGGTGGACTGCTCGGCATCGCGCTCGGCTGGCTGGCCGTCCTCGCGCTCGGAGGACTGCTGCCGTGGGCGCCGCTCGCCGACAGCGGTGCGCATCTCGGCGTACCGCCCTTGCCCTGGTACGTCCTCGGGGTCGCGCTGATCGGTGTGATCGCGGCGGTCGTCGCGTCGCTCGTGCCCGCGGTGCTGGCCGGTCGTGGCGACGTCGTCGACGCGCTGCGCGGGCGTCGCCCGCTCCCCGCGCTGCGCAACCGGACGCCGGTGGTCGGACTCCTGCTCGGTGCCGCCGGCATCGGGCTGCTGGTCTACGGACGCTCGAAGCTCGACAGCGTGATCCTCGGCGTCGGGATCATCGTCGGCGAGCTCGGTCTCGTCCTGATCATGCCGTGGCTCGTCGTGCAGGCCGGGCGGATCGGCCGCTGGCTGCCGCTCGCCTCGCGGATGGCGGTGCGCGACTCGGGTCGTCACCGGCTGCGCACCGCGGCCGCCGCCTGCGCCATCGCCGCCGCGGCCGCCGCTGCGGTCGCGACGTCGACCTGGGCCGCGTCGGAGTCCTTCGTCACCCAGTCGACCGACGTTCCGTACCCACCCGGCACCATCGCCGTGCAGGCCTTCGCCGACGGCACCTCGGCACCTGCGACGGGACTCACGACGCGGACCGCCGCCGTGATCGAGTCCGTCGCGCCCGGCTCGCCGACCGCCGTGCTCCTCGGCGTCATGCCCAAGGACGCCCCGATCTCCACCGGCGGGATGGGCATCGGCGCCGTCGCCTGCCTCGTCCCTGCCGCGGCGGCCGTCGATGGCAGCAGCCCCGGGTCCGGCGTCGCCGCGGTGGCGTCGCCCGGCGCGCTCGCCGCCGACGGAGTCCAGTGGCAGGGCTGCGGCGGGCGCAGCTCGGTCAACGGCGGGCTGGGCGGCGAGGTCATGCTGCTGCGCGACCCCGCGACCCTCGGCCTGCTGCTCGGCCCGATCGCCGACGTGGCGGCCGCGCGCACGATGCTCGAGAGCGGCGGCGCCGTCGTCCTGCAGCCCGGGTCGCTCGACTCCGCCGGCAAGGTCGTCCTGCAGTCCTCGACCCAGCACGACGACGGCACGCTGACGCTGAACCCGGTCTTCCGGGTGCCGGCTGCCGAGGTGCTCACCGGGGCGCTGCCGACCTCGGTGATCCTCGGGCCGAAGGCGCTCGAGCCCGGCGGTGCGGCGTCCTCGCTGCGCGCCGACGAGGCGACCGAGGTGATCGTCGTAGCCCCGTCCACCGCCGACCGGCCGGACCGGCCGACCGTCGCGGAGCAGATCCAGATCGGGCTCGCGAAGGCCCGGGTGAACGCCGGGGTCCAGGTCGGCGGCGCGGATCAGCCCGACAACACGGCCGTCCAGCTCGCCGTGATCGGCGCTGCGACCCTCCTGCTGGCGCTGCTCGCGGGGCTCATGGTCACCGCGCTCGCCCTCGCGGACGGTCGGTCGGACATCACCACGCTCGCCGCCGTCGGGGCCGAGCCGCGGGTGCGTCGGCGTCTCGCCGCGTCCTCAGCCGGGTTCGTGGCGACGCTGGGCTGCGCCACCGGCGTCGTCTCGGGGCTGGTCCTCGCCTGGCTGCTCAACCCGCTGTTCAACCGCTTCGGCTCCCAGACCACCGTCATCCACTGGTGGCTCGTGGCCTTCGTCCTGCTCGGCGTGCCGGCGATCACCGCAGGGACAGCCTGGCTGACGACGAGAAGCAAGATCGCGCTGACCCGCCGCCGCGACTAGCCGAAAATTCGCTGCGCAAACCGTCGCTTCCGGGCCCGATTCGGCCTCGGTAGCGACGGTTTGCGCAGCGTTTTCGGGCGGTTTGGGGCTGGTCGGGTGCTCCCGGTAGGCTGTCCCCACGATTCCGGCCATCCTGGCGTCCCACCTGGGGCTTCCCGGCCGGATCGTGACGCTTCAACCCTCCTGCCACGGAGAGACCGTGGCCGTTCTAGTCCAGAGGAGGTGGGTACGCATGCGTCATTACGAGGTCATGGTGATCCTCGACCCGGATCTTGAGGAGCGCACCGTCGCTCCCAGCCTCGACACGTTCCTCAACGTCGTCAAGGCCCAGGGTGGCACCGTCGACAAGGTCGACATCTGGGGCCGTCGTCGGCTCTCGTTCGAGATCAACAAGAAGGCCGAGGGCATCTACGCCGTCGTCGACATGACCTGCACCCCGGCAGCCGTTCAGGAGCTGGACCGTCAGCTCAACCTGAACGAGGCCGTGCTGCGCACGAAGGTCATGCGCCCCGAGGCTCACTGAGCCAGTCCGTGAGCCGCGCGCGACCCGTCGCGCGTCGTCCACAGTCCGCGCCCCGTCGCTCCTTCACCGGAGTCGGTGCGCACCCGTAAGGTCCGGCTGACACCCGTCGAACCCATCACTTCTCTCGAGGCGGTACTCCATGGCCCAGGGCGACATCAACCTCACGATCGTCGGCAACATCACCAACGATCCCGAGCTGCGGTTCACCCCGAGCGGTGCTGCGGTCGCGTCCTTCACGGTCGCGTCCAACTCCCGCTACCTGGACAAGACCACCAACGAGTGGAAGGACGGCGAGCCCGTCTTCATGCGGTGCTCGGTGTGGCGTCAGTACGCCGAGAACGTCGCCGAGTCCCTCACGCGAGGCACTCGGGTGATCGTCACCGGCCGCCTCAAGCAGCGCAGCTACGACAACCGCGACGGCCAGAAGGTCACGGTCATGGAGATGGAGGTCGACGACGTCGGCCCCGCTCTGCGTACCGCGACGGCCAAGGTCACCAAGGTGGCCCGCGCCGGTGGCGGTGGCTTCGGCGGTGACGGTGGCGGCTTCGGCGGCGGCAACTCCGGCGGCGGCGGCGGCAACGACGACCCGTGGGCGAACCAGTCCGGGGGCGGTGGCGCGCAGCAGTCGCGTCCGCAGTCCTCCGGCGGGGGCGACTCCTGGGGCGGCGGTGGCGGCGGCCAGTCGTTCGACGAGCCCCCGTTCTAGGCAATCCGGCCCGACCTGTGCACGACCCGGCCTCGACCCGCTCGGGACCGGCATCCGGAACTACCCCATCCCGGCATGACGCCGGGCTCCCGACCTAAGGAGCACCACGATGGCCAAGCCTGCTCTTCGTAAGCCGAAGAAGAAGGTCTGCGTCTTCTGCAAGGAGAAGATCGCCAGCGTCGACTACAAGGACACGTCGCTGCTGCGCAAGTACATCTCCGACCGCGGCAAGATCCGTGCCCGTCGCGTGAGCGGCAACTGCACCCAGCACCAGCGCGACGTCGCGACCGCGG
>Ga0302299_10000524_pt1 | contig 21110 bp, 15 predicted proteins | sample III_Fen_N3_4_FD_198795 | JGI IMG/M metagenome (GOLD analysis project Ga0302299, IMG submission 198795) | Peat permafrost microbial communities from Stordalen Mire near Abisko, Sweden - III_Fen_N3_4 | ecosystem: Environmental > Terrestrial > Soil > Wetlands > Permafrost | place: Sweden: Abisko... | reverse complement strand
CGTACGGCAATTTCAACTTCATCGTCGACTTCGCGCACGGCGACACCGAGACAACCCGCGGCGGCTTTTCCGAGATCTCCGGTCTCAACATCGAGGTGACGAGCGCCGAGTACCGCGCCGGCAACTCCAAGGCCAACCACCCGATCAAGATCAACGGGCTCTACAAGGTGGGCGACGTCACCTTCAAGCGCGGCCTTCTCGCAGCGGATGACCTGTACCGCTGGACCGACGAGGTGCGAACGGGCACTCCGGGCGTGCTGCGCACGGTCAACGTCCAACTGATGGATGAGGGGCACCAGAACGTCGTGATGAAGTGGACGCTGATCAACGCACGCCCGATCCGCTACACGGCTCCAACATTCAACGCCAAGTCCGGCACGGATGTGGCCGTCGAGGAACTCGTGCTCTCGATCGAAGACCTGGCCATCGGCTGACCCGATGACGCCGCCGACCCTCACCTTCCATGGACGCCTGCCCGGCGTCGAGTGTGACCCGACCCCGCCGGTTCCGGAGCGGCCCATCCGCCTCGACGTCGCCGGTTTCGTCGGGTTCGCCCAACGCGGCCCGATCGACGTCCCGGTCACGCTCACCGACCCGGGCGGCTTCGATCCGGTGTTCGGTGGGGACCTGGTGCTGGCCGACGACAGCGGGCGCCCGGCCTATGCGCACCTGCGCAGCGCGGTGTCGGCGTTCTTCGACAACGGAGGGATCAAGTGCCACGTCGTGCGGGTAGCCGGACCGAACGCACTCTCCTCCCTCTGGGAGCTGTCAGGGGTCGCCCACTGGTCACTCGATGGCGGCGTGCAACCGGTGGGCGTGGTCGCGGCCTCGCCAGGCAGGTGGTCGGCAAACCTGCGATTGACGGCGCAGCCGTCGCGACGTCCACTCGCCGGTGCTTCCTCCTACCGGCGTGCCGGTGACGATCCCCTCACCCAGCCCGGGGTGCTGGACCTGCCGCCAGCGGCGGCGGCGTCGCTGCAGCCGGGCGACCTGTTGCACCTTGCACGAGCTGCGGGGGTCCAGCTGTACGCACGCGTACTGAGGACCTTCGGTGGGACCGTCGTCGTCGACCGGGAGTACGCCTGGCGCAACAGTCCCACTGGACCGCGACCGGCTCCCGAGGCCCTGGGGACTCTGCCGGACGTTGCCGGCCTCGTCGCGGTCTGGCTGCTCCGCCTTGATGTCGTCGTGCAGCGTCAGGACGGCGATCGCGTCGACCTGGTCGAGAGGCTCACCGACCTCGCCTACTCAGGGCTGAGCTCCCCCGGACTGACGGGATCGAGTGTCGTCCGCGTGCAGGACGATGCCGGAGCACTCGCCTCAGGGCTGGTTGTGCCCGGGCTCCCCCGTCCCGCCACCCCGGTGGTGAGCGGCACGGATGATCTCGACACCTTCGACCCGTGGGCGTGTTTCGTCGAAGCGGGCGGGGTTCTGCGTGGCATCCACACCCTTGCGGCGGTCGAGGAGGTAGCGCTCTTGTCCTGCCCCGACCTCGTCCAGCGGCCCTGGTCGTGGGTTTCGCCGGCACCGCCGGATGTCGATCCTCCCTCCCCGCCAGCCGCGCCTCCCACCGATTGGTCGGACTTCAGCTGCTGCGATCCGGAGGTTCCGGCGCCACCGGTCGTCACGACGGCTCCGGCACCGATCGCGCCGGCACGCCTGGGCCTCACCCCTGCAGCGACGTACCAGCTCGCGCCCTTGGTCGCCGTGCAGACGGCGATGATCCAGCTCTGTGCAGCCCGCGCTGACATGGTGGCCGTCCTCGGTCTGCCCGGCCACTTCGAGACCTCCGCCGTCACCGAGTGGCACGATCTGATCACCAATGCACCAAGCCTCGTCGCGGCGAGGACCACCGCCTTTGCTCCACTCAGCTACTCCGCGGTGTGGCATCCGTGGCTCTCGGTGACGGAGCCGACCTCACCCCGGTTGGCACCGCTGCGGCAGATCCCTCCAGACGGGGCGATCTGCGGCCTGATCGCGGCACGGGAGCTGCAGCGCGGCGTCTGGGTCGCCCCGGCCCTGAGGGACCTGCGTGGACCCGTCGACCTCGCTCCCCGGGTGGACGCGGTAGCCCTGTTCGACAACCACGTGAACGTCGTGGTCAAGCGACCCGGAGCGTTCGCTCCGCTCGCCGCGCACACCCTCGCTGAAGGCAACCTGCTGCAGCTGAACGTGCGCCGGCTCCTGATCTGGCTTCGGCTCACGGTGCTCAGGATCGGGGAACGCTACGTGTTCGAGGTCAACACGGAGCGCTTCCGTGACACCGTCCGGGCCCGGTTCGAGCGGCTTCTCGGCCAACTCGTCGAGCAGGGTGCGTTGCACGCCGGACGGGTGAGCGTCTCGGAGGACCCACTGGACGCGGCAGAGGGCCGGCTGCTGATCAGCATCGAGGTCGCCCCCACCTCGCCGGTGGAGTTCATCACCGTGACCCTGATCCGGACGGGCCAGGGACTCCTTGACATCAGGGAGGCGTGACGTGCCAGAGTTCATCGCCTTCCGTTTCGAGGTCATCCTGGAACTGGACAGCCCGGTGGCAGGGCTTGCGAGCCCCCTGTGCGACGCAGCCTTCGCCGAGTGCTCGGGTCTGGAACTGACGATGCAGGCGAAGGCCATCGACGTCGGCGGCGTCAACAGCGGCCAGGTTCACCTGATCGGACCGTTGCAGAACGGGCAGATCACGCTCAAGCGAGGCATGACCTCGAACCTGCAGTTGTGGGACTGGTTCGCCCGGGGCACCCGACCCGGGTCGGTGCTCACGGCTCACGGGCAGATCCGGGTGCTGAACGCGGACGGAACCCCGAACATCGCCTTCACCCTCACTCGTTGCCTGCCGAACCGACTGCGGGCCCCCGGGCTCAGCGCGCGCGGCGATGGTGGGGTGGCGGTCGAGGAGCTCACCATCACCTGCGACCGGATCCAGGCTGGCGCCCTTGGCGCCTCGCTGACCGCGTCGGTTGGCTTCGGAATCGGCATCACCGGCCAGGCGTCGATCTCCGCGGAAGCGGGGGTCACCGTGTCGATCCAGGGAGGACTGCTGTAATGGGCACCGCATCCATCACCGAATGGGATCTGGACGCCGGAACGGCCGTGAGCGGCGGCGTCGCGCTCACCGTGGACTTCGATCCCAAGTCCCTTTCGCTCAGCTACGCGGCCACCGGCAGCACCACCGGCTCTGTACCCGCGGCGAGCCAGCTCGAGAGCAAGGCTGCTCCCCAGCAGACCGGACAGGCCACCACGTTGACCTTCGAGCTCGTCTTCGACACAACTCCGACCGGCGAGAGCGTCCAGGCGAAGACCGATCAGCTCGTGCGGTTGACCCTGCCGAACGCTGGGGCGCGACGTGTGTTGCGGTTCAGCTGGGGCACGTTCCTGATCTACGCGACCGTGGCGTCGATGACCCAGTTGCTCGACTTCTTCTCCGACCAGGGCGTCCCGCTCCGGGCAACGGTCAACCTGACCCTGAGCAAGGTCGACCCGCCCAACCCGGACAACTCGAGCCGGCCCGGCGCGGCGACCAACTCCGCATTTGGTGCCGGCGTCGGAGCATCGGCATCGTTCGGCGCCGGCATCGGTGCCGGGTTCTCCGCTGGTGTCGGCGTCGGCGCAGCGGCTGGCCTCACCGCCGGGATCGGGCTGTCGGCCGGCGCCGGAGTGGGCACCTCGCCGCTCACGCTCAGCCAGGCCGGCGACACGATCGCGGCCATCACTGCCCGGGCCGGGGCCGGAGCGTCGTGGAAGCAGGTGGCCGCCGCCAACGGGGTGGACAACCCGCGGATGCTCCCGCCCGGCACGGTGCTCGACGTTCGGGCAGGGGTGAGGAGCTGAGATGCCGATCGAGATTCAGGACGTTGAACTGATGGGCCCCGCGTCGCCGTCCGCGCCGGCCTCCCCGCCGCCCAGCCCCACGCCACCATCGGCGGGGCCGGACGCCGGCCTTGACGAGTGGTGGCGGCGTTCCTGCGAACGCGCCGATCGACTCAGGGCCGACTGACATGGGCACCCTGACCGCGTACGTCGCGAGCCCGGTCTTCTCCCTCGACGGCACCGAGAACGCCGAGTTGGCGCGCAACGCTCTCCGTTTCGTCGTCAACGACGACATCCTCGGGCTCTCCTGGTGCGAGGCCACGTTCGTCAACTGGGGTTCCCGCGACGGGCGCCCGAACTACCTGTACCTCGCCAGGGACGTGCTGGACTTCGGGAAGCGCCTCACCGTGCAACTGGGGCCGGACGTCGACCGGCACCAGGTCTTCGACGGCCACATCTCGGCCATCACCGCCGAATACCCCGCCGACGCCACCGCCCAGGTGTTGATCTCCGCGGAGGACGGGCTCGCGAGCCTCCGGCTCACCCGGCGGACCCGTACCTTCACCGACACGACCGTCTCCGAACTTGCCCGGCAACTGGCGTCCGAGCACGGCCTGACCGCACAGGTCGACTTCACCGGGGTACGGCGACCCGTGGTCGCGCAGCTGAACCAGTCGGACCTGGCGCTCCTGCGCGGCGTCGCCAGGTCAGAGGGCGCCGAGGTGTGGCTTTCGGGCACCGAGCTCCATCTCGGCAGGCGCCCTGACCGGGCGCCGGTCGCCGATCCACTGAGGCTCGACTACCGCACCAACCTGCTGTCGTTCCGCGTCCGGGCCGATCTCGCGCACCAGGTCAGCGAACTCGTCGTCACGGGGTGGTCGAGATCGGACAAGGCTGCCATCGTCGAAAGCGTCGCCGCCTCAGCCCTTGGCTCAGAGCTGGGTTCGCTCACGTCTGGCTCGAGCATCCTCGCGAACGCCTTCTCCGATCGGTCGGAGCGCGTGGTCCGTTCCGACCCGATCACCGCGAGCCAGGCGCGAGCACTGGCAGAGGCCGGCTACCTGGAGCGGGCAAGGGGATTCGTCCGGGCAAGCGCCCGCACCGGCGGCACCCCAGCGGCCAACGTCGGCCGGAGGGTGACCGTCACCGGCGTCGGCGAGATGTTCGGCGGCGACTACACGATCGTCGGGCTCCAGCACAGCTACGACGTCGCCACCGGCTTCGAGACCCACCTCGAGCTGGAACGGCCGGGGATCGGGAGCGCCGGATGAGCGATCTCGGCACACACGGCCAGCGCGTCGACGACCTGCTGGCCGAACCGGCCCGTCACTACTACGGGCTCTATCCCGCGGTGGTCTCCGACAACCAGGACCCCGACGGTCAGGGTCGGGTCAAGGTGCGCCTGCCCTGGGCTCCCGATTCGGGTTCGGCGGAGTACGACGCGTGGGCCCGCCTGGCCACCCTGAATGCCGGCAACGGACGAGGGAGCTGGCTGGTGCCGGAGGTCGGCGACGAGGTACTCGTCGGCTTCGGCGGCGGCAGCCCCGACCAGCCGTTCGTCGTCGGCTCCCTCTGGAACGGCTCCGACGATCCGCCCGAGCAGATGGACGCCGGCAACAACATCCGTTCCCTGACCTCACGCTCGGGAATCAGGATCACCATGGACGACACCTCGGCCGCCGTGAAGCTGACGCTCAGCACCCCCGGCGGGCGGACGGTCACCCTCGACGACGCCGCCAGCACCATCACCCTCGACGATGGCAACGGCAACTCGCTGCAGCTGTCCCCGGGGCAGGTCACCCTTACCGCCGCCAGTGCCCTCGACATCAGGGCCGGCACTGTCTCGATCGACTGCGGGATGGCCGACGTGTCGTCGCCGATCTGGACCTACTCCGGCGTCATCGACTGCAGCACGATGATCGCCAGCGCCGTGGTGGGCGCCAGCTACACCCCCGGCGCCGGGAACGTGTGGTGACCGCCGTCACCGCCGAACGGCGGACCGTACCGGTGCCACGGCACGCAGCCGAGGACCTGCTCTGGCTCGCCCCTGCCGCCGTGTGGGACGCGAGCCCTATGAGCAGCGCGGCCCTGACCGCCCCGCGAATCATCGAGTTCAGCACGGACAGGTTCATCGACGAGTTGCGCGCGACCGTTGCCGGCTCCGACGGGCGCAGCCCGGCGGACCTCGATTCGATGGCCCCGGCAGAGGTGGCAGCCGGCACGGCGTTCGGAACCGGACCCTACCGGCTGTTCCAGCCGCTCAGCCAGCGCTACTACCTCGTTGTCGCCTCCCTCGTGTGCCGCCGGCCGGGAGTCCCGGACCACCAGCTGAGCGCCGCCGAGCACGACCGGGCCTCCTTCGTGATGCGGCGGCTGGAGGCCGACGGCTCGGAGTCGGCGTTCGTTGCCGGGCAGTGGCGTCCGGCCTGGCCGGCTTCCGTGGCTGCAGGTGAGAAGAGGTACCCGCTGCACACGGTGCCCGTCGCAGGGTTCGCCGAGCCAGGGACTCCGGCTGCCATCCTCGGACTGGCAGCCGGCGAGCCCTCCCGCCGACAGGTGTTCTACGGCTATGTCCCGGTCACGGTGCGGGACACCCTGGTCCCACCCCTTGCCGACCCAGGCCAGGCCCTGCTCGACCTGCAGGCGTCGATGCCGTTGCCGAACCCGCCCGAGCATCCCGGTGTCGACGAGCTGATCGGGCGGGTGGTGCGTCCGTGGATCGCCCTGCGGGATGCGCCTGCGGGCTCGAACACCGGTTACGCGTCCTTGATGTGCCTGCTCGACCTGCTCGACTGGCTCGGAAAGCACGTCCCCGAGGTGCGGGATGCCCTCGTCGCCGGATCGGCGTTGCCACCCGGGCCGAACCACGACCTGCTGGCTGCCCTCGACGCGCCGCAGGTCGCCATCAGCACGCCGCCGGGAACCCTCCGGCTCTCCGACGCGCTGCGTGAGCTCGTCGACTTCCTGCCGCTGGTCACGGGCGTGGACATCCCGGGGCCTGTCACCGGCTACAACCTTGTGACTCCCACGCCGCCGGCCGCTTTCCTTTCCGGCCCGGCCACGCCCGGTTCGCTGGCGTCCGTTGCTGGCATCGCCCTGCGGGCGTCGGGACGGAAGCCGCAGGTGCCGCCGGAGCTGGCGGGCCTTGTCAAGGCCGACCCGGTCAGTCCACCCCGGCCCAGCGGCGGTTCCCCGGCCAACCCGCGCTACGTCATCCGCACCGTGCTGGAGCACGAGCCGTGCTGTCCTGCCGTCAGTGGTCCCACCCGGGCGTTCGAGCTGGCCAGGCCCATGGACGCCGACGCACCTGCCCGGAAGATCCTGCTGCAACTGCCGGACATCGACAACCTGCGGAGCTTCAAGCGTGGCGTGGCGATCGAGATGCCGCCCTCATTGCGCCGCATGCTCGACCGGGTCACACCCGACATGTTGAAAGGCAGCGGGCTCGGGCAGGATCCGGGGCTCGCGCTTGGCATGATCTGCTCGTTCTCGCTGCAGATCATCTTCCTCGTGGCGTTCATCGTGATGTTCATCTTCCTGATCCTGTTGAACATCGTCTTCTGGTGGCTCCCGTTCCTCAAGATCTGCTTCCCGATCCCGGTCCGTCCCGCAACGCCGAAGGGGCCGACACCATGACCGTCGGGCCGGACGAGGCCGTCCTGTACGGCCGTGGGCTTTCGTTCCCGCCGAGGGTGGGACCGGATGGTTCGCTCGTGTGGTCCACCGGCGAGGCCAACGTCCGGGAGTGCATCTGCACGATCCTCCGCACGATTCCGGGAGAGCGTGTGGGACGCCCCACCTTCGGCGCCGGGCTGGACCGGTACCTCTTCGAGCCCAACACCGTGGCCACCCTGCGACTGATCATCGAGGACGTCAGGTCGGCACTGGGCAGCTGGGAGCCGCGGATCGCGCTCGACGATGTGACGGCCGCCCTCAACCCCGAAGACGTGAGAGCAGTCGATATCACCGTTTCCTACACCCTGGTGGCCACCGGTGCCCGCGAGCGCCTGGCCATGACCCTGTCGACGGAGCAACCATGACGATCCAGGTGCCGGTTCTTGACGACCGCAGCTTCGAGCAACTGCTGGCCGAGGCCCGCGCGCGAGTGCCCGTACACACGCCGGAATGGACGAACCTCAACGCCAGCGACCCGGGCGTCACCCTGCTGGAGCTGTTCGGCTCGCTCGTCGACAACCTCCTCTACCGCAGCAACCGGATCCCGGAGGCGAACCGGCTGAAGTTCCTCAGCCTCCTCGGCATCCCCCTCGCGCCGCCCTCCCCAGGGCTCGGACTGATCCAGGTGACCAACGCCAAGGGCCCCCTTGAGCCGCTGCTTCTCGAGGTGGGCACGCAGGCCAGCGCGGGGCCGGTCCACTTCGCCACCACTACCGGACTGGCGGTCCTCCCGGTCACCACCCAGGCCTGGATCAAGCGTCCCCAGGTGCCCGACGAGGCCACCCGGGCCCGCTACCAGCTCCTGTACGCGAGCTTCCTGGCGGCCGACTCCGACCAGCTCAGCTACTACGAGCCGGTCCAGCTCGCCGAGCCGGCCACCGGCAAGCCGGACCCCGTCATCGACATCGGTGACACCGTCTCGGGAACCATCGACAGGAGCGTCTGGCTGGCGGTGCTCGCACCGGCCAACACCGATCTGGACGCCGTGCGCCGCGCCATCGCAGGCAAGACCTTCAGCATCGGCGTCTACCCCGGACCCAGCATTCCCGGTCGAACGATTCCAGCCCAACGCACGGGCGGCCCGGCCGTCGACCCCGGCCTGATCGTCGAGATCGCTGCGCCGGAACAGGACGCCACCGGGCAGGCGGGGCTCGGCTTCGGGATCGGTCCCGCGCGCTACACCCGGCTGCAGCCGAGTTACGCAGAGCCGGTGCTCGTCGCCCCCGGAGTCATCAACGTCGAGCTTCCCCGCTACGCCGATCTCCTTGTCTGGTCGTTCGACCCCGAGGAGGAGGGAACCGGCGACTACCCTCCGCGCCTCGATGCGGAAGTGGGCAAACGGCTGGTCACGTGGCTCCGGCTCCGCTACCCGCCACTGGCGGACGCGACGGCGTTCACCCCGCCCACCCCACTCGGGCAGGAGCCTGACGACTGCTGCTGCGACGAGGGTTTCGACACGGCTGCCGAACCGCCGCCGACCCCCGGGCTGATCACCTGGATCGGGGGCAACGCCGCACGGGTGGCGCAGGCCGTGCGGGTGGATCGCGAGAATCTCGGCGTCGGCACCGGTGCTCCGTTCCAGCAGCTGAAGCTGGCCAACACCCCGGTGTGCGCAGACGAGGAGCATCCGCTGCTGGTGGAGGTCCGCGACGTCGCCGGGGCGTGGCATCCCTGGACCGAGATCGACGACATCTATGCCGCCGGCGCCACAGAGACCCGCTACCAGCTGAACCGCGCCGACGGCTCCGTCCTCTTCGGCAACGGGCTGGCCGGCCTCCGGGTGCCTCGGCTGGCCGCCGTCCGGGCTTCCTACCACTACGGCGGAACACTGGCCGGCCAGGTGCCGACAGGGGCGATCAACACCTCATCAGCGCTTCCTGGCGGCTTCTCCGTCGCCAACCCCGTCCCGACCTGGGGCGCAGCCGACGGGGAGAGCCCGGCCGACGGCGAAGCAGCGATCTCCCGCTGGCTCCGTCACCGGGATCGCCTGGTCACGGCAGAGGACTTCACCGACATCGCCCGCAGGACTCCGGGTGTCGACCTGGGTCGGGTTGAGGTGCTGCCGCTGTTCCACCCCGACCATGGGGCCAAGGCCCCGGGCGTCGTCACGGTGATGGTGATCCCGCGCTCGGACCCGCTGCACCCGACGGCTCCGGTGCCGGACCGGCAATTCCTGAACGCCGTCTGCGGCTGGCTCGAACCACGCCGACTCATCACCACCGAACTCCACGTCTGCGCGCCGGTCTATCAGCGGCTCTGGGTGTCTGTGGGCATCGCCTGTCTGCCCGGCCGCGTGCCGACCCTTGTGCAACAGGCGGTCACCGACGCCGTGAGGGAGTTCCTGTCCCCACTCACCGGAGGGCTGCCCGAGCCGGGACACGCGACCGGCCCGGGCTGGCCCCTCGGGGTGGCCGTGCGGGTGCAGGACATCGAGGCGGTCGCCACGCGGGTTCCCGGAGTGCGCTACGTGGACTCGGTGATCCTCGCAGCCGAGATCGGCCATGCCGTCGTCTCCCCCCTGGCCAGCGTCCCGATCGAAGGGTTGCAGCTCCCGGAGGCGACAGTGTTCACGACCAACGGCCCCGCCACCGACCCGAGGTCGGGAGCCCAGCAGATCACCAACACCGTGCCGGTGCCGGTCGTCCCGGCAGTCTGCTGAGCTGATGATGGACGTCCAGGGCACCCGCTACCACCTGCTCAACGGGGCAGCGGACTGGGCCGAGTGCCAGGATGTCGCGCTCGGGGTGCGGCTGGGTGACGTGGCGAACGGACTCGGCAACGACGGCCGGATCACAGGCTGCGCGTGGGAGTTCGATGTCGCCCTCGGTTGGCTCCGCCTGCGTCGTGACACTCCCCTGTTCCGCAAGGCCGGCACGACCCCACCCCTCGACCCGGCGTCGCGCAGGGGCGCAGGCAGGGACAGCAAGCGCACCTGGTTCTGGATCGACGACGACCGCACCGGCATCCGGCATCGGCCGGCGGAGGCGCGCGCGGACGAGCAGTGGTGGACGGTCGCCGACCTGCATCGCTGCTGTGGTGCCTGCGCAGAGCCGGGCGCCGGTTTCGCGACCCGTGACGCGTGCCCGGGGACCGATCTCACCCTCAGCGGACTGGCAGTGACCACCCACGACTACCTGGTGGTGGGCTACCGCGGTGCCGCGGAGGCCGGGCTGCTGCTGTTCGACCTGACCACCGGCGGCGATCCCAGCCGGCTCCCCTGGCCGTCGCCGTCGTTCGCGCCGTGGGACCTGGCCGACCTCCCGGACGGTGGTGTGCTCGTCCTGGATGCCGAGCACAGCGAGTACTGGCGTCTGGACCGGTACTTCCGGACCAGCGCGGAGCGACCGGAACACGTCAGCACGTTCACTGCCGCCGACGGCTCCGGTGGCCTGCACTTCCCGGGCACTCCCGTGCCCGCCGCGACACCCCTGACCGACGGCACCGGAGATGCCCTCGCTGCGACGGCGATCGAGCCCGGGCCCGGCGACTCCGTCCTCGTGCTCTCCACGGCACCGGGGGCCGACTGCTCCGCCGTGAGTTGCCACGACGGCGCCACGCTGCGCTGGCTGACCGAGTTGCGCGACATCGTCGAGGTGATCGACCCCGACGATCCTGCTGGCATTTCACAGCGTTACTCGGTGCTGGCGCACGACTTCGTGAACCTGCTTCCGCCAGCCAGCGAACCACTGCCGGCACCCGTGCTGCTGGTGGCCGACACCCGGGGTGACCAGGTACTCGGCTTCGGCATGGATCCGGCCACGGGGGCCCTCACCGCACGGGATGAGTTCATCGGGCTGCGACGGTGGGAAGGCCGCGCGCTCGCGCGAACGGCGGACGGGGCCTGGTACGACTTCGCCGGGCGCTGGCTCCCCCTGGCGGTGTTCGACGACTCCCGCTATGCGGCCTCTGCCGGGCTCACCACCCCGCTGCCGACCGGCGACCTGCCCGGTGAGCCGTTCGACTCCTCCCGTCCGGGCTGCACCTGGCACCGGCTCACCCTCGACGCGTTCGTCCCGGCCGGCACCGCCGTCACGATCGCCGCGCGGGCAGCCGACGAGGTCGAACTGCTCCCGCTGCAACCCTGGCTTCCGCAGCCGACGCCCTATCTGCGGGGCGACGGCTCCGAACTGCCGTGGAGCAACCTCTGGTCGTCCTGGCGGGACGCTGACGGCGGGCTGCCGACGGGCTTGGGAACCCATGAGCTCCTGTTCCAGAACGTCAGCGGACGGTACCTGCAACTGGCGATCACAGCCACCGGAAACGGTCGGTCCAGCCCCGCGGTGACCTCGGTCAGGGCGTGGTACCCCCGGTTCTCCTACGTCGAGCGCTACCTGCCGGCCGTGTACGCGGAGAACGACTCCCCCACCAGGTTCCTCGAGCGCTTCCTCGCCAACCAGGAGGGGATGCTCACGGCGATCGAGGAGAAGATCGAGCACTCCCACCTGCTGCTGGACCCGCGTACCGCCCGGGACATCGACCTCGGCTGGCTCGCCTCCTGGTTCGTCCTCACCCTCGACCCGCGCTGGACGCTCCCCAGGCGACGGTTCCTGATCCGAAACGTCGATGCCTTCTACCGCCGTCGCGGCACCGCCCCGGGCCTCCTTGCCATCCTGCGAGTGTTCTTCGACCCCGACATCTCCGAGAACACCGTCTTCGCCGTCCGCGGCGTGCCGGCCACCACATCCCGGATCCGCCTTGTCGAGCGCTTCCTCACCCGCGGGGCCTTCGGTACGGAGGACGAGGCTGCCGCCGCAATCCGGATCCGCCGGGCAGCCCACAGCTTCGAGGTCCAGGTGCCCGGCGACCTCAGTCCTGATGACGTGGCGATGGTGGAACGGATCGTCGAGCAGGCCAAGCCCGCCCATTGCCGCTTCAGCGTGACGTCCGCCGAGGAGATCTTCGCTGTCGGATCCGCGCGACTCGGCCTCGACACCGTGCTCACCACCGGTCTGCGGTTCACACCGTTCATCGCCGGCAGCTCGAAACTCGCCCGGAGCTATCTCGCCCCGGAACATCCCTACGAACCTCAGGAGCTGCGATGACTCAGCCTTGTGTCTCCCTGGCGACCGGCACCCTGCGTCCCGACCAGCGGGTCAACTACACGAGGGGGATGGTGCTCGACGTGGCCGACTTCCTCACCGAGCAGCAGCACCGGCTGCAGCTTCCCGCCCTCCACGAGCGGGCGCTCCACGGCTACGGCACTGTCTGGGGTCTGGCCGTCACCGCTGACCGCCCGGCCGATGCGGCCGGCGAGGTCCAGCTGAGCGTCAGCACCGGGGCGGGGGTGGACAAGTCCGGCAAGGAGTTCGTCGTCACCTGCACACAGTGCGCCCGCGTCGGAGCCTGGCTGGCCGCGCAGGAGCAGGCCCGCCCCGGAACCATCGCCACCCAGCGGCAGGCCGACGGCAGCGTGACCATCTTCGTGGTGGCGCGCTACGCCAGTTGCGAGGACGAGCTCGTTCCCCTGCCGAGTTCGCCCTGCGCCGGCTCGGGGGAATCCTCGGCGCCCTCGCGGATCAGGGACGCCTGGGACATCGACCTGACCTTCATGCGTCCGGCGATGGCGCGGTGGGACACCGACCGGCGCCTCGCGAGGCTGCTCGCCGCCGTCGACATCGTCGTAGGCCTCGACCCGGCAGCCTCGTCCGAGGCCGCCGTCATCGCGGCCGTCGAAGCTCTTCCCGACAAGGTCGCGGACGGACCGGACGCGCTGGATCCGGTGCTGCCGGCCGGTGGCTACCAACTGCCCGCCGAAACGGCTGCCGGCGCCCTCGACCGCATCCTCACCGCCTGGGTCACCAAGGTCCGGCCCCAACTGGCCGACGACCTGTCGCTCCCCGCGGATACGGTCCCCCCCGATCACAGCATCCTGCTGGCCACGCTGCACGCTACGCCCGCGGCCCAGTTCGACCCGGCACACCCGGAGGTGACCGACTTCACGCCCCCCGACGATTCCGGACGGCCCTATCTGGTCCACACCGGCCTGCTTCAGGAGCTGCGCGACCTGCGCCAGTCGTCCGGCGTCGTGGTCAAGCCCCAGGAGTTCGTCACACTGGACGCCTGGCTGGACGACAAGGACCTGCTGCACCTGATCGCCTGGTTCCACACCGACGGCAAGGTCGCGCTGCCGGAGGTCATCACCGTGACTCCGGAGGGTGGCCAGCCGGCCGGGTTCACGACCAAGGCCGTGGGAGCGGCCCGGCACGTCTGGACCCTCACGCCGCCGGACGGGTTCAAGACCACCGGCGGGCAACTGCTGGCCGCGGCCTTCCCCGGCGACACGGTGAACGTCACGGTGGGCGGGAGCACGTCGACCCTCGCCGACCTGCAGGCCAACGGCCTGCAGTTGGTGAACGCGGATCCGCCCGGCACGGTCACCGGGTACGCCGTTGTTGCGAGGAGGGCGCCGGCTGCCCAGGTTCCGGTGGCCCCCGAGCCCCAGGCCAGCGTCCACTTCACCACCGTGGACGCGCTCCCCCAGGACCCGGTGGGTGGGCTCATCGAAGTCTGGTTCCACCCGCAGCCCGATGACGATGCCGAAAAGGTGACGATCCTCGAACCTGCCGTGCGGTTCGCCGACCAGCCCTCGGGCCAGGATGTCCCGATCAGTGACGTGAGGCAGTCGCCGGTCGACCCGAACGTCTGGATCTTCACCCTCAAGGGGCCAGAGCACGAGTTCCCGCTCCATCTCCGGTTCGAGGTGGACGCGAAGAAGACCATCCTCGACGCGGGGGGCACCAAGCTCAGGCTCGCCGAGTGGATCAAGCAACAGCAGTTGCTCTTCGTCGGGTGGCGACCGGAGAGCGTCAGCATCGTCGACTACGTCCGCGTCCACGGGTTCGGTGTCCAGTGACCAGCTTCGCGCTCGGGACGGCGTTCGGCCATGCCCGTACCCCCTCCTACCTCGATGGACGCATCCTTCGGGCAGAGGACTTGACCGGTGACCAGGCAAGCGCGAGGGCGCAGGCCAGGCTGCTCGGGCGCGCCGTGGGGGCCGGAGTCATCGATGGCCTCACGGTGCGTGCCGCCGGCACGAGCCTGACGGTCCTGCCCGGCGGGGGCGTCGCGCCGAGCGGTGACGGCATCAGCCTTGAGGCCGAGATCACCCTGCCGCTCGCCCTGCCGCTCTCGCCGGCAACCACCACTGCACCGCAGGACGTCTTCCGGTGCTGCGACTCCAGCGAGGTGGGTGGCACGACCACCACCGTGCGGGCCGGCCGCTACGTGCTGTCCGTTCGGGGCACCTCCAGGTCCGAGGACCAGAAGTGCGCTGCGGGCTGGACCGTCGGCGGCCTCGAGTTCCGGGCAACCACCCTGGAGGTACCAGAGGACGTCCTCGGGATCGCGGTGACGGTGGCGAACGGGCGCAGCCTGGTTGCGCACTGGTGCCTCGGGGCGGTGGCCATGGCCGAACTGCCCCAGGACGTGTTCGGCGCTGGGCTGACGGCTTCGCCGCTGGCGTTGCTCGGCGCCGATGAGCTTGCGCTGGCCGTCTTCGCCTGGGACGGCAGGAAGGTGAGCGACGTGGACGCCTGGTCGGCGCGGCGCAGGATCACCCTGCCGGAGCCGAACCCCTCCCGTCCCGGGGTGCTCGGCGGCGATGCGCGGATCGCCGGAGGACAGGCCCGGTTCTACCAGTTCACCGAGCAGGTGGAGGAGCTGGCCGCCACCGGGGCCGCAGCGCAGGCCGAGGCCTACCGTGACTTCGGGTTGCTGCCTCCCGCCGGGTTCCTGCCGGTCACAGCTGCCTCGCTCCGCAAGGACGCGACCAACGGGGCGCTGGCAAACGGCGTCTCGGACGCGTCGGGGTCGGGGTTCCATCTGGGCACGTTCTTCGGTGACCAGGCGGTGTACGGCGGTCTCCTGGACTGGGACCTGGTCGAGTTCCTGCTGCGTGACTCCTGGCATCGCATGCCGGTTCCGGTGGAGCCGACCGGCACCCAGGAACAACCTGGCGAACCGGTTCGGCGCACGTTCACCGAGCGGATCTCCAGGGCACGGCTGATCAGCCCGGCCGTGCTGGCTACCCTCGCCGGCCCCGGCGGCCTCGGCGAGGAGGCGCTGGCTGGCAGCACCCGCCTGAACGCCGGCCTCGAGGCGCTGATGGCGGCGCGGGCTGCCGGCCAGGCGGCGGCCGGCCAGGAACCCGCCGGCCAGGAACCAGCCGGCGCCGTGGTCGGGCAGAAGGAGAACACGTCGCACCGGTTCACGTGGTACCTCGTGCCGGAGAACCTCGTCCGCGCACTCGCAACGGCGGGCCTGCGCCGGGCGAACCTCGAGCGGGCGGCGAGTCCGGGGGCACCTTCGGGCCTGTACGCGTTCTTCGTCGCCAACTGGCGCTGGTTCGCCACGACCAAGCCTCCGCTGGTTCTCGCCGAGTCGATCATCTAGGGGCTGCCAATGGCTGAGTCGGTGCTGGTGGAGCATGCACGGGTCCACGACGGATCGGCGAATCCGCGGCAGCAGGCCGAGCGCGCCCTGGCTACCTGGGCGGACACCGGCGGTGGATTGCTTCCCGGTGTCCTGATGATCCGGACGCTGGTGCTCCTGGACGGGAAGGCACCCACTCCTGACAGCATCGCGGCCAGTGCCGTCCGCCCGGAACCCTTCTGCACCTATCCGGAAGCGAGCGCGTTGTGGTTCGCGGACGAGGCAGAGGCGCTCGCCTGCTACAGCATCGACGTCCTGGCCGGTGCCGCAGGTCAGCTCTGGTACTGGCGACCGCGATTGTCGGCGGTGCCGCCGGGCGCGACCCCGCTCGGAGCCGCCTGGCTGGCCGACCCGCGCTGGATCCCGGCAACCTCCGCCCGGCTCGACGAACATGATCCACCACTGCTCCCGAGGGTGCTCGCCGCCATGACCGCCTCCGAGCGCCGCCACGTCGAGGCGGCGATCTCCGGGTCGGGGAGGACGAGGCCGCGGCCACCACTCGCGGGACGACTGCTGGCGCGGGACGACAGGGTCGGCGCCAGGGCCACTTCGGCGGCGCCGGACGCGGTGGCGACGGCCGAGCCCGCGCCGTCGGCGATCCGTGCAGCGCGCACCGGGGACTCGCCACTCGAATCGCGCCCACGACGGGCCGGGGTCCTGGCAGGGCCGGCATCGCCACTCCAGGAGGAGCGGCGCGCGGCAGCGTTGGAGAGCCCGAGGCCACTCCCGCCGGGGCAGACCCAGCCCGGGCCCATCGACAGGCCGGCCGAATCGGCGGATGCAAGTCATGGGGTTCCCGGACCAGCCGCTGCCGACCCCGCTCACCCACGCCACGACACGAGCGATGGCACCCCGCTGCGCGTGGCGTCCGCGACTGCACGCAGCGAGTTCGCAGCCGTCGCGGAGCGGCCCGAGCCGGACAGGTCCTCGCCCGTGCCGGCCGACGACGTGGGGGACCGAGCCGGCGCACACCTGGCGTCCGGGACACCGAGCACCGTCGCAGGGCTGCTATTCGGGATCAACGCCCTGCTGCGGTCCCCCGGCGGTCCCCGCACCGACCAGCTCAGCTGGCGCGATGTGCGACTGTTCCTCCACCGGATGGCCCGGCGCGGGGACAACCGGCGCCGGACCCGTCCGGACCCGCTGTGGGAGATGCTCTCCGGGCTCGCGCGCGAGCACGGGGGTGGTCGGCCCTCGCTGCCCCGCTGGTGGTCGCCTGCCCTGCAGTGGCTGGACGAGCAGCGGCTCCCCGCCCGAGCGTTCCTGCTGCCGGGAGGGCTCGCTCTGAGCAGGACCCACCTCGACGTGGTCTTCGGGCTCGACCAAGTCGATCTGAGGTTCCGGAGGCTCGGCCTCGACCTCGACCCGGGGTGGATGCCCGGCCTCGGCAGGGTGGTCAGCTTCCATTTCGTCGCTGGAGAACAATGACTGCCACCGAACTCACCACGCCGACGTTGGCCGCAACCCACGCGGAGCTCCTGCGTGCCCTGGTGCTGTGCCGGATCCTGCTCGCCACGGGCGCCGACGTCCTCGACGCGGAGGACTGGCTGGCGAGCTACGCAGCAGAACTCGCCCAGGGCCTGCCCGAAGCCGTCCCCGCCGAACTGGAACTGGTCTGGACCCGCCGGCTCGACGAGTTCGAGGCCATGCTCCCCCACCCCACCCCGATGGCGCGGCTCAGCCGTCGTGAGGCCCTGATCGTGAGCGCGGCCGGCCTGATCGAGGACGACCTGCGGTTCGGGTCACTGTTCGCGCGGCTCCAGTCGCCCCTGCCGTTCCGCCGGCCCTGCATGGGCCTGCTCTCCTGGCTGCTGGGCGGGCCTGACGACGACCGCGAGCTGGCACGATGCTGCCAACGCCTCGCCCAGCGTGGCGTCCTGGCGGTGTCGAACACCGCCGACCCGCGACCCGAATGGGTGGTGTCGTTGCCCGGGGCGGTCTGGGAACTGCTGCAGACCGGCAGGCTCAGCCAGGAGAGCCTGCCGGCGTCCCTCCTGCTCGAGCCGCGCGCGACCGCTCCCCTGATCGCTGACCTGTGGCTCGACCCCGAGGCCCGCGACCAACTGGACACCCTGCGGGAATTGTTCCCGTCCAGCCACACTTCGGCCCTGGTGATGCGGGGGCCGACCCGTTCCGGGCGGACCACCGTCCTGCGCGCCGTTGCCCGCTCCTTCGACAGGGACGTCATCTCCTGCGAGTTCGACGCGACGTCGGTGGACGAGTGGAAGCTGCTGGCCGCACTCTGCGCGCTCGGTGACTTCCTGCCGGTGATCGGGTGCCGCCCCGGTTTCGACAAGGCGCTGATCGTCCCGGAGTTGCCGGGATACCACAAGCCGGCCGGCATCGTCGCCACTGGCGGCGGGGGGCTGGGCGGACCGATGCTTGCGCAACCGTTCACCGTCACACTGGGCCATTGCGACCGCGAGACCCGCAGGGCCCTGTGGACGGCGACCGGGCTGGATCCCGAGCCGTCCGAACTGGATCGCATCACCGGTTCGTTCCTGCTGACCGCCGGCAACATCATCGCGGCAGCCCGCCTCGTCCCTGCACTGGCGACGAATCGACGTCCTGACGCCGAGCACGTCCGGACCGCCCTCGGCCAGCTGCGCCAGCAGCGGGTGGAGCCGCTGGCCAGCCGACTGTCCCCGATCCGCGGCGATGCGCCGGTCGTCACCCCTGCGGCAGAGGCGGAGCTCGCCACCTTGACCATGCGGTGCTGGCACCGCGAGAGCCTGGCGGCGGCCGGGACCACCCCGGACACGGGCGTCCGGGCATTGTTCAGCGGGCCGAGCGGCACCGGGAAGACCTTCGCTGCCCGCCATCTGGCCGGTCAGCTGGCTCTGGATGTGTACCGGGTGAACCTGGCCGGTGTCGTGAACAAGTACATCGGCGAGACGGAGAAGAACCTCGACACGATGCTGTCCGCTGCGGAGGAACTCGGCTTCGTGCTGCTGCTGGATGAGGGCGACTCGCTGATGGCGCGACGCACAGACGTGTCGGACGCCAACGACCGGTACGCCAACCTGGAGACGAACTTCCTCCTTCAGCGGCTGGAGGCCTTCACCGGCATCGTGATCATCACCAGCAACGCCGCCGGCCGGATCGACCCGGCGTTCCGCCGCCGCATCGACGTGACGGTCGACTTCCTGCCCCCCGGCCCGGAGGCGCGCCAGCGGATCTGGCTGGCGCACCTGCCTGCCGACCACCGGGTGAGCCCGGACCTCCTTGCCGACGTCTCGCGTCGTTGCGTACTCTCCGGCGGCCTGATCCGGAATGCGTCCGTGCATGCCTGCCTGCTCGCGATGGACGCCGACAGTACGGTCGGTGACCGCCACCTGCTGGCCGCGGTCGCCCGCGAGTACGTCAAGCAGGGCACCGCCTGTCCGATCGGACTGCCATGAGCAAGCAGCACCAGCGCGTGCAGAGGCCCGAGCCGGTCAACGGTGGCCACGCGTTGCCGGAGCCGGCCGCGACCTGGATAGGGCACAAGCTGAACGCCGGAGTCGACGACATCCGGGTCCATACCGATGCAGCAGCCAACGAGGTGGCGGCCGAGCACACCGCCAACGCTGTGACCATCGGCAAGCACATCCATTTCGCGCCCGGCGCCTTCGCCCCCGACCGGCCCGAAGGCCTGGTGCGGCTGCTGCACGAGAGCACCCATGCTGTACAGCAACGCGGTTCCGTCATGCCGGACGAGGCCACCTCCGCGCGCCAGGAGGCAGAAGTGGACCACCTGCTCGCGACCGGAGCCACAGGGTCGCTCACGACATCCGGAGAGGGCGCGCTTCGCGAACCGACCTACCCGCGGCGAACGACCGGTGGCGTGCTGGTGCGGGAGGCCGAGCGCGTCCTCACCCTGGCAAGGGACACCTCGGCGGCGGACGAGCAGACCAGGAAGTGGTCGAACGTCGGGAGCAACTTCGTCGAGAAGACCGCTGGCTCGATCGCCCGCCGGATCTGGACCTACATCTTCCTGCGGCACTTCACCGAGCCCGAGGTCCGCGCGACGGAGAGCGCGCACCCCCGCTACTTCTACTCCCGTACTTACGGGTGGGTGGACGGCCAGCACTTCTTCGGCTTCATCGACTACGCGCAACAGGCAACGGCAGGCAGGAACCGGGTTGAAGCGTTCGACTCCGCGACCGATCGGGGGTTCGGGATCGAGCGGAATCAGCAGCGGGTACGCGACTACGTGATGCTGCAACGTCGAGGGGCGGATGATCCGACCTTGCGATTGATGCAGGTCCGTCCCCCGAACACTCCTGCCTTCCGCGCACCGGTGGCTGTGGCCGGTGCGATCGCACGGGAGGGGGCACTGGCCTACGCAGCGCTGACCCTTGGCGGGACCGAGGGCGAACTCTTCTCCCAACTGAACGGTGCCCAGCAGGACAAGTTCCTCAATGACTCGGCGATGTCGGCCTGGACGTTCGAGGACCCGACCTCGAACCAGCTGGGCATCCGGTTCTACTTCCAGCATGGCGAGCGGATCAACGCCCTGGCAGAAGGGGCAAGGGAGACCGCCTTCTCTGCTGCCCTGCGCACCTTCTTCTCCTCCATCGGCGTTGTTGAGGACCAGGCGGAGCTGGACACCCTCGCCGAGCACTTGCCGGGCAGGGAACGCTACGAGGCTTCGCACACCACTGAGGATCGGGAGCGCGCGGCGCACCCCGAGCTGTATCGCCTGCCGCCCTAGCGGCTCCCGGGCTGTCAGGGGTTGGCGGCCAGCCAGCTGGCGCGGAGGATCCACGGGCCGCCACCGAACCTGGCCGCCTGGAATGGTGAGGTCGGACCGAAGATGATCCGGAGCATGGCAGCCTGGTTGTCCGGGTTGGTCGGGCGGACGAACTCCAGCAGGTGGGCACCGTTGACGGTCGGCATGGCGAGCGCCGGGGCATCCAGGATGGCGTCGGCGACGTAGCGACGGGCGAGCGCGGTGTCGGCTGAATCCACTCCGTCCATGCCCTCCCCCCGAAGACGGTCGGACTTCTGTTCGACGAAGTTCCGCTGACCTGGCACAACGCGGCCGCCTTCCGGCAGCTCGAAGTCAGTGATCGTCGTCCCCGTGCCGGCGGGACCGGGAAGACGCACCTGACGAACCGCGCCTTCCGGCAGGAACAGGGCCTCGCTGATTGCACCCGTGGCCTGGTTTGCGACGCCCTGGTTGGGCCCGGTCAGGCCCGCCAGCCTGGTGAGCTCGC
>Ga0302299_10000523_pt1 | contig 21111 bp, 14 predicted proteins | sample III_Fen_N3_4_FD_198795 | JGI IMG/M metagenome (GOLD analysis project Ga0302299, IMG submission 198795) | Peat permafrost microbial communities from Stordalen Mire near Abisko, Sweden - III_Fen_N3_4 | ecosystem: Environmental > Terrestrial > Soil > Wetlands > Permafrost | place: Sweden: Abisko... | reverse complement strand
TCGCCCGGAGGGCCCGCGGACCCCCGGGTTTGCAATCGCGCTACAAAACGTGGCGGTCATCTCCGCAACGTGCCACACTGCCCGGAACGGACGGAGACGCCCGCGTGAACGGACGGAGACGTCCGCGGCGGGCTCGGCGAGCAGGGGAACCCATGGCGAGGGAACACGGCGCACACGTATCGATCCGGCGGCGCGGCACCGCACTCGCGGCCGCGGCGGCCGCAGTGGCGCTGGTCGCCACCAGCGCAGGCGCCGCCGCGCCGCCCCCGGGCACGCTGGTGAGCGTGTCGAAGTCGGCCTCCGCGCCTCCCGCGGTCGACGGCATCGGTGGCCTCGCCACCTGCGCCACGCTGCCGGTACCGGTCCGCGGCATCTCCGTGTCGAGCACCAACACCGTGTACTTCAGCGACAACAACCGCGTCCTCAAGGTCGACGGGACCACCGGCATCCTCTCGGTGGTGGCCGGCACGGGCGTGGCCGCCTTCTCCGGCGACGGCGGCTCGTCCAAGGTGGCCGCGCTGAGCCACCCCGCAGGCATCTGGATCGACCCCAAGACGGGCGTCTACGTCGCCGACACCGGCAACAACCGCGTGCGGCGGATCTACAACGGCGCCATCTTCACCGTCGCCGGCAACGGCAGCGCCGCGGCGAGCAAGCCCTCGTCGAAGGCCACCACGGCCAACCTGCCCGCTCCGTTCCGGGTGTCGACCAACGGCACCGGCGGCCTGCGCATCGGCAACAGCGCCGGCGGCGCCTACGTGAACCTCACCACCAGGAGCTTCACGCCCACCACGAACCACCCACGGGCCTTCACGGTCGACCCCGTCCTCAACACCTACGGCGCCAACCCGCCCGTGGCCCAGGTCCGCCGTTGGGCGAACCACTCCAGCTCGTCCGCCAACTTCGCCGGCCGCGGCTCCCTCCACATCGGCTACTCCGGCGACGGCGGCATCGCCCAGCTCGCCAACCTCAGCGCGTCGGTGTCCGACGTCGCCTCCGACTCGGCCGGCAACATCTACATCGACGACGCCGGGAACGGGGTCGTGCGCCGGGTCGACAAGGCCACGCACGTGATCACCACCGTCACCGGCTCGGGCGGCCCCTGGGCGGGCCAGCTCGGGAACGGCGTCATGGCCGTCACCCCGGCCGGCGACATCTACGCCTCCGCCGTCGGGGGCACCCAGATCGTCCGGCGTGACCACCTCACCGGTGCGGTCACGCTGATCGCCGGCTCCGGCAACCTGCACAGCGGCTGCCCCGTCCCGGTGTCCACCGTGGCGGTGCCTGGCACCGTGGCCTCGATCACCCACGACGGCTTCGCCAACACCATCGCCGTCGTCGACCTCCCGGGCGCCGTCAACCCGGAGATCTGGATGATCAACACCAACGGCGTGCTCAACAAGATCGAGGCCAACCACGGCGCCAAGGGCAGCACCGGTGACGGGGGCCCCGCCTCGGCGGCCACGTTCACCGACGTCACGGGCGTCGACGCCGACACGCCGGGGAACATCTACCTGAACGACACCGGCGCCCACCGCGTCCGCCGCATCGACCACACCACCCACGTGATCACCACCGTCGCGGGCAACGGCACCGCAGGGTCCACGGGCGACAACGGCCCGGCCACGTCGGCGGAGATCCAGGGCTCGCTCACGGCCACCTCGCAGGGTGACCTCTTCATCGCCGGCGACGGGCGGATCCGTCGGGTCGACCACACGTCCCACGTCATCACGACCGTCGCCGGCGGGGGCCTCACCGTCCCCACTGCGGCCGGGATCCCGGCCGACACCGCGTCGATCAGCCCCGGCCTCTCGGCCATCGACCCGCTCAACCGGGTGTTCTTCATGAGCGGCAACAAGCTGTACCGCTACGACCAGCCGGTGCTCCCGGCCATCGTCGGCACCGTCAGCTACATAGCCGGCAACGGGGCGCTGCCCACCACGCCCGGCGAGGGCGACGGCGGGCTGGCCTCGGCGGCCCCGCTCTCGGTGCACGCCATGGCCATCGGGGCCGACAACAACATCTACATCACCAGCGCCAGCACCATCCGGCGCATCGGGTCGCTCACCTCGAAGATCACCACCATCTACGCCTTCGACCCCCACCGCATGCTCCCGGGCACCTGGACGGGCACCAGCCAGCTCGACGCCCTCACGCTCACCGGGAGCGACGTCGAGTTCGCCTCGTCGATCCACAACGGCGCCACGCTGCTCGACTCCGAGGTGCGGCTGATCGTCGACGGTGCCGACTCACCCGAGAACCTCACGCCACGCTGAGCCCGCCCGGGGGACCGTCCCACGCCGGTAGCCTCGCAAGCTGGCCGAGCGTGCCCCCGGCGGACTCGTCGTGAGTCGAGGCCACTAGCATCCCGCACGCAACTCGACGACGAGGGGGCGGGATGCGGGGAACCCAGCTGTGGGGAGGCCGGCGCACCGCCGTCGTGGCTGCGCTCGCCGTGCTGGCGGTCCTGGTCAGCGGCTGCACCCCCGCGGGTCCGGGCGCGCTCGTGCAGCTGAGCAACCTGGGCGCGGTGTCGTCGGGGCCTGCCGCCTGTCACGAGCTGCCGCCGGCGCGGACGCTCGCGGTGTCGAGCAGTGGCACCGTGTACTTCGTCGGGGACTACTCCGTTGGTGGCCGCATCTACAAGGTGGCGAAGGGCGTGCTGTCGGTCGTCGCGGGCACCGGCACGTGGGGCTTCTCCGGCGATGGCGGCCCCGCCACGGCAGCATCCTTCCGGAGGCCCGAGGGGCTCTGGATCGACAGCACCGGCCTCTACATCGCCGACACCGGGAACAACCGGGTCCGCAAGGTCACCGGCTCCACCGGGATCATCACCACCATCGCGGGCAACGGCCACACCGGCCGCAGCTCCAACAGCATCGCCACCCACGCCCTCCTCGAGGCGCCCGCCAGCCTCTGGGCCAACGGCACCGGCGGCCTCGACATCGGCAACCGCTTCGGCGGCGCCTACCTCAACCTCACCACCCACGCGCTCACCGCCACGTCGACGCACAGTCCCCTCTTCGCGGTCGACCCGGCCCACAACACCTACAGCTTCCCCGGGTCGGTCGCCCACCCTGCCGACGCCTACCCGTACGCGCCCGTCCTCCGCTACCCGAACCACAGCTCCACCGGCACGCCCTTCGCGGGACGCACCAGCGGCGGCAGCGACGCCGACGGCACGCCCGCGCTCGATGCCCTCTTCCCCAACCAGATCATCGGGCTCGCCGCGGACCCGTCGGGGAACCTCTACCTCTCCTCGATCCTGCCCACGGACCCCTACCCCCACAACGACATCGAGTCCATCGACGCCGCGACGCACACGCTGCACAACGTCACGGGCTTCGCCGGCTACGACGCCCAGGACGCGCCCCTCACCGTCGCGCCGAACGGCGACCTGTACGCCGCGGTGAACAACAACTCCACCATCGTGCGGCGTGCCCACACGACCGGCACGGTGAGCCTCGTCGCAGGAGGCCTCCACACGCCCGCCTGCCCGGACCTGCCGGTGGCCGCGTGGACCCCCGGTGGTGTGGCGACGGCCAGCACGACCGACACCGCCGGCAACGTGTACCTGGCCACGTACTGGCACGCCTTGGACCGGGGAACGGGCCTGTATGAGCTGACCCCCCACGGAAGCGTGGTGACGCTCGAGGTCAACAAGTGCTGCTCCCCCGACAACGGCGACGGTGGGCCCCTCGCGCAAGCCTCCTTCGGCCACATCACCGGCGTGGGCCTCGACGGCGCCGGCAACCTCTACCTTGCCGACCAGGACAGCGCGTCCGTTCGGGAGGTCGACCACGCGACGGGCATCGTCACGACGGTGGCAACGTCGCTCGGCACGATCCAGGGTCTGGCCGTGAACGGCGCGGGCGACCTCTTCGTCGCCGAGCGGACCGGAACGGCCAACGGCTCGATCCGCAAGGTCGACCACACCACGCACGCCGTCACCACGATCGCCGGCGCGGCCACCGGCGGCACCACGCCGACGAGCAGCGGGACGGCCGCCGACCAGGCGGTCGTCGACCCCGCGAGCCTCACCCTCGGAGCCGGCGGGAGCCTCTACTACGGCACCGCCACCCAGGCGTTCCGCTACGACCCGCCCGTCAGCCCGGCGACCATCGGCACCGTCACGCGCCTCGCCGGCACCGGCGCGGTGGCCACCACGACGGGGCAGGGCGACGGCGGCGCGGCCACGTCGGCCCCGCTGGCGAGCGAGGTGCAGCGCGTCGTCCTCTCCGACGGCGCGGGCAACGTGTACCTCGTCGGTGGCCTGACGGTGCAGCGCATCGACGCCGGCACGGGCATCCTCCACACCGTGTACGTCGCCGCGGCCTCCCGCCTGCTTGGCTCGACCACACCCGACGACGCGTTGTCGGGACCGACCCTGGCGGGGACCGACCTCGATCTCGCCATCGGTGGGATCTTCGACGTGGGCGGTCTCCACGTCGTGACCGGGTGCGAGGTGTACCGGCTCCTCGGCCCGGCCACGGCTCCGGAGAACCTCACGCCACGCTGAGCCCGTCCCGGGGGACCGTCCCACGCCGGTAGCCTCGCAAGCTGGCCGAGCGTGCCACCGGAGGACTCGTCGTGAGCAGTGCCCAGTTCATCTTCACCATGCACAAGGTGGGACGGTTCCACCCGCCCGACCGCGACGTGCTCAAGGACATCAGCCTGTCGTTCTACCCGGGTGCCAAGATCGGCGTGCTCGGTGCCAACGGCTCGGGCAAGTCCTCGCTGCTGCGCATCATGGCCGGCCTCGACGACGGCTACACCGGCGAGGCCCGCCTCTCCCCCGGCTTCAAGGCCGGGCTCCTCGAGCAGGAGCCGCACCTCGACGAGACCAAGGACGTCAAGGGCAACGTGCTCGACGGCGTCGCCGAGGTGGCCGGCCTGCTGACCGCCTACGACGAGGTCCTGGCCCGCTACGCCGACCCCGACGCCGACTACGAGAAGATCGGCGAGGAGCAGGCCCGCCTCGAGGCCGAGATCGCCGCCAAGGGGGCGAACGACCTCGACCGGCAGATCGAGATCGCCATGGACGCGCTGCGCCTCCCCCCGGGCGACGCCGCGGTGGCCAACCTGTCCGGCGGCGAGAAGCGCCGCGTCGCGCTGTGCCGGCTGCTGCTGTCGCACCCCGACCTGCTGCTGCTCGACGAGCCCACCAACCACCTCGACGCCGAGTCGGTCGGCTGGCTCGAGCGCTTCCTGCGCGACTACACGGGCACCGTCGTCGCCGTCACCCACGATCGCTACTTCCTCGACAACGTCGCCGGCTGGATCCTCGAGCTCGACCGCGGCCGCGGCATCCCCTTCGAGGGCAACTACTCCAGTTGGCTCGACCAGAAGCAGCAGCGCCTGGCCTCCGAGGAGCGCGCCGACTCGGCCCGCCGCCGCACCCTCCAGCGCGAGCTCGAGTGGGTCCGCATGGCTCCCAAGGCCCGCCAGGCCAAGGGCAAGGCCCGCCTCGGCGCCTACGAGAAGCTGCTCGCCGAAGCCAACGCCGCCGACGGCCGCGACGCCAAGCTGCAGATCTTCATCCCGTCGGGCGAGCGGCTCGGCGACGTCGTGATCGAGGCCGAGCACCTCACCAAGGGCTTCGGCGACCGGCTGCTCATCGAGGACCTGTCGTTCTCGCTGCCCCCCGCCGGCATCGTGGGCGTCATCGGCGCCAACGGCGCGGGCAAGACCACCCTGTTCAAGATGCTCACCGGCGACGACGAGCCCGACTCGGGCACGCTGCGCGTCGGGCCCACCGTCCAGCTGGCCTACGTCGACCAGAACCGCACCCTCGACCCCGACAAGACGGTCTACGAGGAGATCACCGGCGGCCGCGACGACCTGGTGGTGGGTGGCCGCGAGATCAACGGGCGCGCCTACGTGGCGTCGTTCAACTTCAAGGGGTCCGACCAGCAGAAGACGGTCGGCGTGCTCTCGGGCGGTGAGCGCAACCGCGTCCATCTGGCCAAGGTGCTCAAGGAGAACGGCAACGTGCTGCTCCTCGACGAGCCCTCGAACGACCTCGACGTCGACACGCTGCGCGCCCTCGAGGACGGCCTCGAGAGCTTCGCCGGCTGCGCGGTGGTCATCAGCCACGACCGGTGGTTCCTCGACCGCATCGCCACCCACATCCTGGCCTTCGAGGGCGACTCGCAGGTGCGCTGGTTCGAGGGCAACTTCAGCGAGTACGAGGACTGGCGCCACAAGGAGCTCGGTGCCGAGGCCGACCAGCCCCACCGCCTCAAGTACAAGCCCCTCGCCCGCGCCTGACCTCCGCCCTCGCCCCCCACCCACAAACGCCCGCGAATGTTCTGTGAAAGTGGTCGTAGTGCGACCACTTCTGGGGCTAGCTACAGCAAGCGCGCAAGTGCTTGCTGTAGTTACCCCCGAAAATGGTCGTTGAGCGACCACTTTCACAGAACATTTGATTTGGGGGGGGTCAGGGGGCGAGGAGGGCGAGGACCCGGGCGGCCTGGTCGGCGGGTGAGCCGTCGGCCGGGGTGAGCACCAGGTCGGGGTGCAGCGGGGCCTCGTAGGGGTCGTCGATGCCGGTGAAGCCCGTCAGCTCGCCGGCGCGGGCCTTGGCGTAGAGCCCCTTGGGGTCGCGCTGCTCGCACTCGGCCAGCGGCGTGTCGACGAACACCTCGACGAACCGCAGCCCGGCCGCGGCATGGGCCGCGCGCGCCGCGTCACGGCCGGCCCGGTAGGGGCTGATGAGCGGCACCAGGGCGACGAGCCCGGCCTCGGCGAAGAGGCGCGCGACCTCCCCCACCCGGCGCACGTTCTCGTGACGGTCGGCCTCCGAGAAGCCCAGGTCGGCGTTGAGCCCCAGGCGGACGTTGTCGCCGTCGAGGCGGAAGGCCGGCCGCCCGGAGCGCACCAGCAGGGCCTCGAGCTCGACGGCCACGCTCGACTTGCCCGAGCCCGAGAGGCCCGTGAGCCAGACCGTGACTCCGGCCGAGGCCCGGTCGGCGGCACCGACCTGCCCCTCGTGCCAGGTGAGGTCTGATCCCCCGGACGGCACGCCCGCCACCTACCGGGTGCGGTCGACCGGCGGCGGGGCCGACGCGAACGGCGGTCCGGCCACGGCCGGGTCGAGGACCAGGCCGGCCGCGACGGTGTCGTTGGTGGCCTCGTCGATGAGCACGAAGCTGCCCGTGGCCCGGTTGCTGCTGTACGGGTCGACGAAGATCGGCTGGCTGGTGCGGAGCCGGACCCGGCCGATCTCGTTGAGACCGAGCGAGTCGGCCTCGTTGTCGACCTCGAGGGTGTTGACGTCGAGGCGGTACTCGATGGCGTCGACGAGGCCCTTCACCGTGCGGGTGGTGTGCTTCACGAGGTACTTGGACCGGGGGGTCAGCGTGGAGCGCTCGCTGAACCAGCAGATCGTCGCCTCGATCTCGCGGCTGGCCCCGGGCGCGTCGGCCGCCGCGGCGATCATGTCGCCGCGCGAGACGTCGATGTCGTCGTGGAGCCGCACCGCCACGGCGCGCCCCGCGGCCGCCTCGAGGGGCCCGTCGGCCGTGTCGATCGACGCCACCGTGGTGCGCAGGCCGGACGGCAGTACCACGACATCGTCGCCGGGGTGCAGCACGCCGCCCGCCACGGTGCCCGCGTAGCCCCGGAAGTCGTGCCACTCGTCGGACCGGGGCCGCAGCACGTACTGCACCGGGAAGCGCGCCCCGGTGGAGGCGTGGACCGGGTCGACCTCGACCCCCTCGAGGTACTCGAGGAGCACCGGACCCGTGTACCAGGGCGAGTGCTCGGACCGGTCGACCACGTTGTCGCCGTTGAGGGCCGACAGGGGCACCGCGGTGACGTCGGGGACGCCCAGGCCGGTGACGAACAGCTGGAACTCCTCGACGATGTCGTCGAACACCTGCTGGTCCCAGTCGACGAGGTCCATCTTGTTCACGCAGAGCACGATGTGCGGGATGCCGAGCAGCACGGCCAGGAACGCGTGGCGGCGCGACTGCTCGACCACGCCGTTGCGGGCGTCGACCAGCACCAGGGCCAGGTCGGCCGTGGACGCGCCCGTGACCATGTTCCGGGTGTACTGCAGGTGCCCGGGGGTGTCAGCGATGATGAACTTGCGGACCGGGGTGGCGAAGTAGCGGTAGGCGACGTCGATGGTGATGCCCTGCTCGCGCTCGGCGCGCAGGCCGTCGGTGAGCAGCGCGAGGTTGGTCTGCTCCTCGCCGCGCTGCACGCTCGACCGCTCGACGGCCTCGAGCTGGTCCTCGAAGATGGACTTGGAGTCGTACAGCAGGCGACCGATGAGGGTCGACTTGCCGTCGTCGACGCTCCCGGCGGTGGCGAAGCGCAGCAGTTCCACGTCAGCGACCGGAGCCCATGCGCGTACAGGTGTGTGGGTGACGCAGGTCCACCTAGAAGTAGCCCTCGCGCTTGCGGTCTTCCATGGCCGCCTCGGAGAAGCGGTCGTCGGCCCTCGTGGCGCCACGCTCGGTGAGGCGCGTGGCCGCGACCTCCTCGATGACCTCGGCCGGGGTGGCCGCGGTGGAGCGCACGGCACCGGTGTAGGTGGCGTCGCCCACGGTGCGGTAGCGGACGACCTCTCGGAACGGCTCCTCGCCGTCGGCGAGCGTGGTCCACGGCGTCACCGCCAGGAGCATGCCGTCGCGCTCGAAGACCTCGCGCTCGTGGGCGTAGTAGATGGGCGGCAGCTGCACCGACTCACGCTCGATGTACTGCCAGATGTCGAGCTCGGTCCAGTTGCTGAGCGGGAAGACCCGGATGTGCTCGCCCTGGTGGTGGCGACCGTTGTAGAGGTTCCACAGCTCGGGCCGCTGGTTCTTGGGGTCCCATTGGCCGAAGTCGTCGCGGAACGAGAAGACCCGCTCCTTGGCGCGGGCCTTCTCCTCGTCGCGGCGGGCGCCGCCGAAGAGGGCGTCGAAGCGGTGCTCCTCGATGGCGTCGAGCAGCGTGGTGATCTGGAGGCGGTTGCGGCTGGCCCGCAGCCCCGTCTCCTCGACGACCCGGCCCTGGTCGATGGAGTCCTGCACCGAGGCCACCACCAGGCGCACGCCGTGCTTGTCGACGAGCTGGTCCCGGAAGTCGATGACCTCGGGGAAGTTCTGCCCGGTGTCGACGTGCACCACGGGGAACGGCACGGGGCAGGGCCAGAACGCCTTGCGCGCCAGGTGGAACATCACCACCGAGTCCTTGCCGCCGGAGAACAGCAGGCCAGGCCGCTCGAACTCGGCCGCCACCTCGCGCAGGACGTGCACCGACTCGGCCTCGAGCACCTCGAGATGGGACAGGTGGGGGATGTCGACGGGCGCGGTGCTGGGCATCGAGACTTCCTCGGTCGAGGGATCGACGTCGTCCCCCACAGCTGGTGCCCTCAAATCCTGACCCAGCCGGTAGGCAATTGCAAGATGAGGGCCCGGGCCGTCGGGCACACCGGGAGGGGCCAGACTCTCCCCCGTGCCCGCTTCCTCCGCCCCGCCGGACCCGCCCGTCGCCACCCCCGACGACCACCGCCTCGCCGCCGACCTGGCCCACGCCACGGGCCGCATGCTCGTCGACCTGCGGGAGCGGCTGGCGGCCGACGGCGCCTCCCCCGATCGCATCCGCACCGAGGGCGACCGGCGCGCCAACACCCTGCTCCTGGAGGCCCTCGCCGAGCGCGCACCCGACGACGCGGTGCTGTCCGAGGAGGAGGCCGGGTCCCGCGACACGGCCAGCCGTGAGCGGCGCGGCGCCGGGCGGCTGTGGGTCGTCGACCCGCTCGACGGCACCAGGGAGTACGGCGACGCCACCCGCGGCGACTGGGCCGTGCACGTGGCCCTCGTCATCCGCCACCAGCCCGCCGCCGCCGCGGTCACCCTCCCCGCCCAGCGGCTCCTGCTCACCACCGACCCGCCGCCGGCCCCCCTGCCCCCCGCTCCGGCCGTGCCACGCATCGTGGTGAGCCGCAGCCGGCGCCCGCCGTTCGCCGACGCCCTGGCCGACCGCCTCGGCGGGATCGTGAGCCAGATGGGCTCGGCCGGGGCGAAGGCCATGAGCATCGTGCTCGGGGCGAACGACATCTACGTGCACGACTCGGGGATGTACGAGTGGGACTCCGCCGCACCCGTGGGCGTGGCCCGGGCGGCCGGCCTGCACACCTCGCGCCTCGACGGCACGCCCCTCGCCTACAACAACGCCGAGCCCCGCATGCCCGACCTGCTCATCTGCCGGCCAGAGTTGGCTGCGGTGGTGCTGGCGACGCTGCAGGACCTGGGTCGCTGACCCGGCGTTCGTACAGCAACGCCGGCACGGCCACGAGCACGGCCAGCAGGTAGAGGCCCTGGGCCAGTTGCACCGAGTGGCCAGAGGCGTTCGGGATCGCGATGGGGATCGTCACGACCACGAAGGCCAGGAAGATCCAGAGTGAGCGGTCGTCGACGCGCCGCCGCTCGCACACGGCGACGGCGAGGACGGCGATCGACACCCACAGGTAGTGCCACCACAGCAGCGGCAGGAACGGCAGGAGCGCCAACCACGCCCACGCCCACTGCGTGTCGGCACTGCAGTGGCGGACGACCACGAGCCACGTCACCGTGACGTAGGCGAGTCCCAGCAGCAGGAGCACGACGCCCGTCAGATGGCTCGAGGTGAGGGGCCGCCAGATCGCGTGGAGGACGGCGTTCGGCGCCCCGTTGTAGATGTTGCCGCCGGCGAGCGACGACTGGCGTCGGGTCGCCCGGAGGAACGCGTGGAACGACGACGCCGGGACGAGTGCCAGCGTTGCTGCCGTGAGCGCCGCGCCGAGCGCCGTCGCCCAGCCGATGATCCGCCAGCGTCGCTGCACCAGGAGCACGACGATCAGCGCGAGAGGTGTGGCCTTGAAGGAGATCGTCGCGACCCAGACCACCACCACCAACGCCGTCCACGGGCGGCTCCGCTCGGTCCGGGACAGCCCGAGGCAGGCCGACAGGAACATCAGCGGCGAGTTCTGCCCGAGGCTCAACGGGACCATCACGAACGGCGTGAGGCAGAGCGCGCTGACCGCGAGCACCGTGCCCGCATGGCGGTTCCGGTGCGCCAGCTTCTGCCACAGCACGACCATGCCGCCGACCAGGGCGGCCACCGCGAGGAGACGGATGGCGATGATGCCCCAGACCCGCCCGAGGCGGGCCACCAGCCACGAGAACGGGAGCGCCTGAGGGGGGCTGACGAACGCCACGTCGTCCTTGGCGCAGTCGGTTCCCGGGGGGGAGATCCTGCAGGAGTGGGCGGCGAACAGCGGCTGCAGGTCCCAGAGGTCGTGGGCGTCGACCTTGTAGATCTGACCGGGGTGCTGGTGCGCGAGCGCGCCTGCGGTGAGGAACGGCACCGCGTCCTGTGCCAGCCGGTCCCGCATGGCGAAGGGCAGGAGGAGCCAGAGCACCATCACCGCCGTGAAGCCCAGCCGCGCCCGGCGTGCGGGCGTGTACCGCCTCGCCATCAGGCCTCGGCCCTCACCACGACGACGGCGGTGTCGTCGTCGGTGTCGCCTCCGGCATGGGCGGTGGCGGCGTCGACGACCGCGGCGGCGAGCCGCGCCGCCGACGCGCCGGGCCCGACGAGGGAGAGGCAGTCGAGCACCCCCTGCTCGCCGAACTGGTCGGTGCCACGGCGGGCCTCGGTGACCCCGTCGGTGACGAGGATCAGCGCATCTCCCGCAGCCAGGTCGATGGCGACATCGGTGAGCGCAGGGTCGTCGACCACGCCGAGCAACGTACCCTGCGCCTCGACCATGGAGGCTGACCCGCCGGCCGTGTAGAGGAAGGGGTGCGGGTGCCCCGCGTTGGCGGCGACCACCCGGGCGCCCCCGTCGTGGGCCTCGACGTGCAGCAACACCGCGGTGCAGAAGCGGGAGTCGGCCACCTGGGCACCGAGCGCGGCGTTGGTGGCCGCCAGCACACGAGCGGGGCTGGGCTCGCTGAGGGCCACCGCGCGCAGGGCGTGGCGCACCAGGCCCGTCACCGCGGCCGCGGAAGGGCCCTTGCCCGAGACGTCGCCCACCACCACGGCCCAGGCCTCATTGGGGAGCGGGAAGACGTCGTAGAAGTCGCCGCCGATGTCGATGTCGCCCTCGGCGACCCGGTAGCGCGCGGCCACGTCGAGCCCGGCGATGTCGGGGAGCGCGGGCGGGAGCAGCGTCTCCTGCAGCGCCCGGACGACCCGCTCGCGCTCGGCGTAGAGCCGGGCGTTGTCGAGCGCGACGGCCGCCCGCGCGGCGAGGCCTTCGACCAGGGCCAGGTCGTCGGCGTCGAAGCGCAGCGACCCCTCGGACCGGACCAGCGTGAGGCCGCCGAGGGCCTGACCCCGGGCGAGCAGCGGCACGGCGACGGCGGACCGGGGCGCGAGCCGGCGCAGGAGGGCCAGGTGCTCGGCATCGGCCGCCACGCCACAGAGGTCGTCGTCGCTGATGTCGGGCACGAAGTCGGCCGTCCCGGTGCGGATGGCACGGCGCACGCTCCACAGGCCGTCGCCGCCCAGGTCGCGACGGAGGTGGCGCACCCGCCTGGCGTCGTCGGCGCGCTCCGGCTCGGCGTGCGCGACCGCGGCTTCGGTGAGCACCCCGCCGGCCTCGAGCAGGTCGACGAACGCCCAGTCGGCCAGGCGGGGCACGGCGAGGTCGACCAGCACGCCGGCGGTGCTGGCGGCGTCGAGCGACCCGGCGAGGACCGCCGACGCCTCGGCCAGGAACGAGAAGCGCTCGCGGGCGGCCTCGGCGGTGAGCCGGGCCTCCTCGGCGCGCGCCATGAGGCCCGACCGGATCTCCTCGGCGAGGCGTCGCTCGGTGATGTCGGCGGCGACGCCCACGACCCGGTCGAGGGTGCCGTCGTCGGCCACCACCGCACGGGCGTGCGCCTCGAGCCAGCGCGTCTGCTCCCCCGGCGGACCGACCCGGAAGGCGTGGTGCCACTCGGGGCCCTGCTGCGCGTCCATGCGCAGCGCGGCGATGACCGCGTCGAGGTCGTCGGGGTGCACCCGCTCCAGCACGCTCTGGGGGTCGTTGTCGAACGTCCCGGGCTCGAAGCCGAGCAACCGCTCGAGGCTGGGCGAGGCCCACACCCGGTCCTCGTCGAAGTGGTACTCCCAGATCCCGAGGCGGGCCGTGTCGAGGGCGAGGTCGAGCCGCGCCTGGCTCTCGACGAGGACCTGCTCGACCCGGTGCCGCTCGATGGCGGCTCCCACGACGTTCGCGGCGGACTGCAGGAAGCGGAGGTCGTCGGCACCGAATCGCCGGTCGGAGGTGGTGGCGACCCCGAGCACCCCCCACGGCACCGCGCCGCGGTGCATCACGACGGCGACGCTGGCCCGGAGCCCCAGGTCGGCCAAGGGCGCCGGCAGCCCGAACCGGGGGTCGAGGCCCACGTCGATGCTGAACACCGGCGTGCCCGCCACCAGCGCGAAGCCCACCTGCGTGCCCCGGTCGTCGGTGATCGACTGGCCGAGCAGGTCGTCGGGCAGGCCCACCGCGGCGCGGAGCACGAGCTCGTGACCCTCGGGGCGGTGCTCGAGCAGCACGGCCACGTCGGCCCGCACCGCGATGGCCGCCACGTTGGCCAGGTCGTCGAGGAGCGAGGCCACGGGCACGCCGACCGCGGCCCGCGAGGCGAGGTCGGAGAGCGCCACCGCCCGCCGCTCGCTGTCGGCCGGGATGACCGGCCGGGTGCCGTGCCCCGGGGGGCGCTCGGGTGGGGGGTCTGACACGGCCGCGGAGGCTACCGGATGGGGTCGCGACCGTTGCTTGGAGCAGCGGACCGGGCCGCTCCGCCCGAACGGTGGCACCGGTGCCAGACTGCCAACCTCATGGCCGCGACACCCCCACCCGCAGACCTCGACGTCGGCTCCTTCAGCGACGACCCGCCCTGGCTGCTCACCGACCCCACCCGGATCCCCTGGCGCATGGGGCTCGGCGACGTCCGTCGGGCCGTGGCGGCCGAGGTCCCGCGCCTCACCCGGCGGCGGCTGGTGCCGCCCGGCCGGCGCCTCGTGCGGGTGGTCCGCCACCTCGGTGGGGCCCTGGGCGGCTGGGTCGTCACCGAGCGGCGCGAGGGCGGCCGCGAGTCGATCGCCGGGCTGTCGCGGCGGCTGCGTCTGGCGGCCGAGGCGCTCGGCCCCACCTACATCAAGCTCGGGCAGATCATCTCGTCCGGCGAGGGCCTCTTCCCCGAGGAGCTCGTCGCCGAGTTCCGGCTGTGCCGCGACCAGGTCCCCGCGGTGCCCTACGACGAGGTGCGTCGGGTCGTGCAGCGCGAGCTCGGCCACCGCCTCGAAGCGGTGTTCTCGGAGTTCGACCCCACGCCCCTCGCCGCGGCCTCGATCGCCCAGGTCCACGCGGCCACGCTCACCACCGGCGAGAAGGTGGTGGTCAAGGTGCAGCGCCCGAACGTCGGCACCCTGGTGCGCAACGACCTGCGCGTGATGTCGTGGATCGCCCCGGTGCTCGTCGGCCGCATCCCCATCGCCGCGCTCGCCAACCCGCCCGCTCTGGTGGAGCTCTTCGCCGAGACCATCACCGAGGAGCTCGACTTCCGCCTCGAGGCCGAGAACATGCTCGACGTCGCCCGCTCGTTCCAGGAGCTGGGGCAGCGCGGCTACGTCATCCCCCGCCCACACCCGCAGTTCGTCACGCCGCGGGTCCTGGTGATGGAGCGGCTCGACGGCTTCGCGTTCCACGACGTCGACGCCATCAAGGCCGCCGGCGTCGACACGCACGCGGTCATCCGCACCGGCATGATCGGCTTCCTCGAGGGCTGCATGATGAAGGGCATCTTCCACGGCGACCTCCACGCCGGGAACCTGTTCGTCATGCCCGACGGGCGCACGGCGCTGCTCGACTTCGGGATCACCGGGCGCCTCGACCAGAAGCGCCGCCTGGCCTTCCTCCGCCTGGTGATGGGCGCCACCACCAACGACCTCCTGGGCCAGCTCGCCGCGTTCCGCGACCTCGGCGCGCTGCCGCCCGACACCGACCTCGCCGCGGTGGTCGACGACCTCGGCCTCGACCAGGCGGCGGTCGACATCACCGACCTCACGCCCGAGGAGCTCACCGGCGAGATCCAGCGCGTCATCAAGGCCCTGCTCGGCATCGGCGCCCGCCTGCCCAAGGACCTCATGCTCTTCGTGAAGAACATGGTGTTCCTCGACGGCGCCATCGCCACGCTCGCCCCCGACCTCGACCTGTTCGCCGAGCTGGCCGACATCACCACCTACTTCGCGGTGCACCACGGCGAGCAGATCGCCGCCGACGTGGGCGTCGCCGTCGACGCGTGGGAGATGGACCTCACCGGCATCAAGGCCAGCTACGGCGTCGACCCCACGGTCACCGACTCGCTCACCTACGACGAGCTGCAGTCGCGCCGCGAGCTCATCCGCACCCGGATGGAGCGCCACGACACCAGCGCCATCCGCCGCACCGCCCTGGGCCGCGACCGGGCCACGCGTCGCCGCCGCCGCAAGTCCGGCTGAACCACCGAGGCCTGGTCGCCAACCGACCGTGACCGTCGGATCCGGACCAGACCTCGCCCGTCGTCCCGTACCATCGACGGCCGTGCGCCTGGTGATCGCGACCTGCTCGGTCGACTACGTGGGACGGCTCACCGCCCACCTGCCGCTCGCCAAGCGGCTGCTCATGGTCAAGGCCGACGGCTGCGTCGCCATCCATGCCGACGGCGGGGCCTACAAGCCGCTCAACTGGATGACGGCCCCCAACCGCCTCGAGGAGGAGCCCGGGCGGTGGACGGTGACCAACCCCAAGGGGGAGCAGCTGCTCATCACCCTCGAGGAGGTGCTGTCGGACTCGTCGTGGGAGCTCGGCATCGACCCGGGGCTGCAGAAGGACGGCGTCGAGGCCCACCTGCAGGAGCTGCTGGCGGCGAACTGCGAGGCCATGGGCGCGGGCCTGCGCCTGGTGCGCCGCGAGTTCCCCACCGACATCGGTCCCGTCGACCTGCTCTGCAAGGCGGCCGACGGCACCACGGTGGCCATCGAGGTGAAGCGGCGCGGCGAGCTCGACGGGGTCGAGCAGCTCACCCGCTATCTCGAGTTCCTCAACCGCGACCCCATGCTCCGACCCGTGCGCGGCATGTTCGTGGCCCAGCAGATCAAGCCCCAGGCGAAGGTGCTGGCCGCCGACCGCGCCATCGAGTGGCTCGAGGTCGACTACGACGAGCTGCGCGGGATCGAGTCCACCGAGCTGCGCCTCTTCTGACCGGCCGCGCCGTGGCCGCCGATTCCCCCGTCGTCCGACCCGGCTCACCGATCGGGTGGCCGAGAAGGGCGAGCACCGCGAGAATGGCGCCGTGACCACTCTCGACGCACCCGCCGGCACCCTCGACTCGGCCCCGCAGCTCGACCACCCGGTCTTCGACGCCGACAACCACTACTACGAGGCGCTCGACGCCTTCACGCGCCACCTCGACCCGGCGTGGGGGCCGCGGACCGTCCAGTGGGCCGAGATCGACGACCGGAAGTACCACGTCGTCGGCGGCCGGGTCAGCCGGGCCGTGGTGAACCCCACCTTCGACCCCGTCGCCAAGCCGGGTGTGCTGCGCGACTACTTCCGCGGCAACCCCAACGGCGACAACCCCATCGAGCTGCTCAAGGCCCGCGACCGCATCAGCCCGGCCTACCGCGACCGCGATGCGCGCGTCGCCCAGCTCGACGACCACGGCCTCGCCAAGATCTGGCTCTTCCCCACCCTCGCCATGGTCTACGAGTCCCTCCTCGCGCACGACCCCGAGGCCGTGTCGGTGCTGTTCACCGCCTTCAACCGCTGGGTCGAGGAGGACTGGGGGTTCGCCTACCAGGACCGCATCTTCGCCGCCCCGTACCTCACCCTCGTCGACGTCGACTGGGCCGTGCAGGAGCTCGAGTGGGCGCTCGACCGCGGCGCCCGCACGGTGGTGTTCCGCCCGGCGGCGCCCACCACCCGCTTCGGCCAGAAGCCGCCCACCGACCGCGAGTTCGACCCGTTCTGGGCCCGGGTCAACGAGGCCGGCATCACCGTGGTCGTGCATGCCGGCGACAGCGGCTACACGTCGAACGGCTACGCCACCGACGGCTTCACCAGCAACTTCAAGGGCGGCATCCCCCAGCCCATCCGCATGTTCCAGATGGAGCGGCCGATCGAGGACTTCCTGGCCTCGCTCGTGGCCGACAACCTCTTCCACCGCTTCCCCAACCTGCGCGTGGCGTCGGTCGAGAACGGCTCCGGCTTCCTGCGCGGCCTCTTCCACCGCCTCGACGCGCTGGGCCACAAGATGGCCGGCTGGTTCCCCGAGGACCCGGTGGAGACGTTCAGGCGCCACATCTGGATCAACCCGTTCTGGGAGGACGACGTGCACGAGGTCCTCGAGCTCATGGGGCCCGAGCGCGTCATCTTCGGCTCCGACTGGCCCCACATCGAGGGCATGCCGCGCCCGCTCGACTACCTCGACGAGATGGCGGGCCTCGCGCCCGACGTCGTGCGCAAGGTCGTCCTCGACAACACCGCCGAGCTGAACGAGCTCCGCCCCGCCTGACCACCATCCCTCCGGTCTCGGGGACGGTCTCGGCGCACATCGCGCCGAACGCGTCCCCAGAAGTTCGAGGGGGACGGCGATCAGTTGCTGAAGGTGACCCTGCCCGCGTCGATCACGACGCGGTCGTCGCCGCCGTGGGTGCGGAACACCGCCTCACCGGTGCCGGTGCCCCAGATGCGGATGGTCAGCGCCTCGCCCGGGAAGACCGGCGACGAGAAGCGGCCCTCCATGGAGTGGAACCGCGCCGGGTCGCCACCGCACAGGGTGTGCAGCAGCCCCCGGCCCGTGAAGCCGTAGGTGCAGAGGCCGTGCAGGATGGGCCGGTCGAACCCGCCCATCGCCGCGAACGAGGGGTCGGAGTGCAGCGGGTTGCGGTCGCCCGACAGCCGGTAGATCAGCGCCTGGTCGGGACGGGTCTGGTACACGACCTCGTGGTCGGCCGCGCGCTCGGGTGCGACGTTGCGCGGGCCCGAGGGGCCGCGGTCGCCGCCCCAGCCGCCCTCGCCGCGGATGAACACCGAGCTCACGTTCGTGAACAGGGGCTCGCCGGTGGCCGTGTCGGTCGACACCGAGCGCATCTCGATGACCGCGCCCTTGCCCTTGTCGAAGATGCCCGTGATCTCGCCGACCGTGGACACCTCGCCCGACACGGGGATGGGGCGGTGCAGCTCGATGGCCTGCTCGCCGTGCACCAGCATCGCCGGGTTGAACGAGCCGATCCGGCCGTAGGCACCGCCACCGCCAACGCCCAGCACGACGGCCATGGTGGGCAGCACCTGCTGGGGCACGTCGTTGGTGTTCTCGGTGGTGAAGGCCAGCTCGTCGGTGCCCGCACCCACGCCGAGGGCGTAGAGGAGCGCATCCTTGGAGGCCCAGGAGTGGAGCGCCGGCTCGCTGGTGCTGCCGACGGCGTCGGGGTTGATGGGCATCGGGCCTCAGTCCTTGTCGTAGCCGAGCATGTTGGCGTTCGGGCGCGCCTTGGAGACCAGGTCGATGACCATGGGGCCGATGGCCTCCGGGTCGTCGATGGGCTGGGCCGTGGGACCGCGGTGCCAGCCCTCGGACACGGACACGGCCGCGCCCGACACGTCGAACACGCGGCCCGTGACCGACGCGCTCTCGTGCGACGCCAGCCAGGTGACGATGGGCGCGATCCACCGCGGCGACATCTTCTCCTTGGCGGCCTCGTCGGCCTGGCCCATGCCGAGGTTCTCGGTCATGCGGGTGAGGGCCGCCGGCGCGATGGCGTTGACGGTGACGCCGTAGCGCTCGAGCTCCATGGCGGCGATGACCGTGAACGCCGCGATGCCGGCCTTGGCGGCGCCGTAGTTCGTCTGGCCGATGTTCCCGTAGATGCCCGACGGGGAGCTGGTGTTGACGATGCGCCCGTGGACCTCGACGCCCGCCTTCGACTGGTCGCGCCAGTAGCGGGCCGCGTGGTGCGAGGGTCCGAAGGTCCCCTTGAGGTGCACCTTCACGACCGCGTCCCACTCGGCCTCGGTCATGTTCACCAGCATGCGGTCGCGCAGGATGCCGGCGTTGTTGATGACCACGTGGAGGTCGCCGAAGGTGTCGATGGCCTGCTGGACGAGGCGTCCGGCGCCCTCGAAGTCGGAGATGTCGTCACCGTTCGCGACGGCCTCGCCGCCCGCCGCGACGATCTCGTCGACCACGTCGTGGGCCGGGCCGATCGAGCGGCCCTCGCCGTCGATCTCGCCGCCGACGTCGTTGACCACCACCTTGGCGCCGTGCTCCGCCAACATGAGCGAGTACTCGCGACCGATGCCGCGACCTGCGCCCGTGACGATGCACACGCGGCCTTCACAGAGCTTTGCCATGGAACCCCCTGTCGATGAACGGGCCGCCGAGCGACCTCGGCTCATCCTTGCAGAGGCCCGGGGTGACGCGTCGGGTGGCTGGAGGCGTGGAAAGGTGGTGGGCCGTGGTCGAACCCGCCCGACGCCGATCCCGCATCGCCGGGCGCATCCGCCGCATCACGTGGCGCGGTTGGTTCAGCATCGCGGCCGTGACCCTGGTGGTCCTGCTCCTCGGCGCCTGGGCCCTCGACGTGGCCACCCTCCACGACCGTGTCCCCCGCAACGTCACCGTTGCCGGGGTCGACATCGGCCGTCGCAGCCAGGCAGGCACCGACGCAGCCATCGCCCGCGCCGCCGAGGCCTACTCGCGCACCCGCATCGAGTTCGTGATCGGCGGGAAGGTCACGTCCCTGCGGGCGGCCGACGTGGGCCTGCACCTCGACCCCGCAGCCACCCTCGCCGCCGCCAAGGCGGTCGGTCGCCACGACAACCCGGTGGCCCGGCCGGTGCTGTGGGCCGCGGCGTTCTTCCGGCCGCGGCGCGTCCCGGTCCGCACCAGCGTCGACACGACCCGGCTGGCCTACGCCCTGGCGGCCCTGCCGGGACAGGTGCCGGTGCACGAGCCCACGGTGGTGGGCTCGCCCTACGGCGTCGGCATCAGCGAGGGGCGGACCGGGCGGGGCTTCGCCGCAGCCGAGGTCGCCAGCGAGCTCGAACAGGCGGCCACGGGGGGCAAGCTGCCCATCCGCGTGGCGCTGACCGCCCGCTTCATCGAGCCCACCCACACCGATGCCGAGGCGCGCCTGCTGGCCCTCGAGGCGGCACGGCTCACCGCCAGGCCGATCAACCTGGTCACGCTCGAGACCACCGTCCCGGCCGGTCCCGCGCTGCTGCGCGCGTGGATCACGTCGGTGCCCGGACCGAAGGGCCTGGAGCTGGCCATGCACGGGCCCGAGTCGCAGGCCGCCGCGGAGCAGCTCCTCGGACGCATCCAGCACCCGCCGGTCGACGCCGCGTGGACCGTGGTCAACGACAAGGTGCGGCTCATCCCCCAGCGCAACGGGACGCGCTGCTGCGCGGTGGGCACCGGCGCGGCCGTGTTGAAGGCCCTGCAGGCGGGGAAGCCGTCGGTGGTGGTCCCCCTCATCCAGATCCCGCCGGCCTTCACCACGGCCAAGGCCAAGGCGCTGGGCATCACCACCGCCATCGGCACGGTCACGAACTTCGACGGCATCAAGGAGGACCACGAGTTCACGGTGCCCTACAGCGGGGCCGTCGCGGCGAACGTGGCTGCCGGCGCCGCCACGCTGCGCGGGCACGTGCTGCGCCCCCACCAGTCGCTGTCACTGAACCAGGTCTTCGGGCCGCCGTCGCCCGACAACGGCTTCTCGGCAGCCGCGATCGACACCCCTGACGGGCCCTCGCTCGTGTCGGGAGGCGGTCAGGACGTGGTGGCCACGGCCCTGTTCAACGCGGCCTTCTTCGGCGGTCTCGACATCGTCAGCTCGACCCCGCACGGCATCCAGGTGCCGGGCCTGCCCCCGGGTCGTGAGGCCGACCTCGGCTGGTCCCGACCCGACCTCGTCATCCGCAACAACACCCCGTACGGCGTGCTGATCTGGACCAAGGTCACCGGCGGCACCGTCACCGTGCAGCTCTTCTCGACGCCCTACGCCATCGCCACCCAGTCCGGTCAGGTGATCCGGCAGACGGGCCCGCAGAACCGCTGCACCCACATCGTCACCCAGCGGACGCGGGCGTTCCCGAGC
>Ga0302299_10000522_pt1 | contig 21112 bp, 17 predicted proteins | sample III_Fen_N3_4_FD_198795 | JGI IMG/M metagenome (GOLD analysis project Ga0302299, IMG submission 198795) | Peat permafrost microbial communities from Stordalen Mire near Abisko, Sweden - III_Fen_N3_4 | ecosystem: Environmental > Terrestrial > Soil > Wetlands > Permafrost | place: Sweden: Abisko... | reverse complement strand
GTCGGCCGCGGCACTGGTGCCCCTGACGCCCGAGTCGCTCGAGACGGTCCGCTCGGTCTACGACTCCGTCGTGCGCGACGCGGTGCACGCACGCTGGTGACCCCGCGCACGACCGAGGGCCGCCGACCTGGTGGTCGACGGCCCTCGGCGGAGCTGGGTGAGGTCAGTCCTCGACAGGTGCCGGCGCGGGCTCGGTGAGCTTGGCCGTCTCGTCCTGGACGTCGAGCGCGAGCGGGCGCAGCCGCGCCTCGTGCTCGCGGAAGTGGTGACCGCAGAAGAGCAGGTCGCCGCCGGCGGAGAGCACGACCCGGACGTACGCCTGCGCGCCGCAGCGGTCACAGCGGTCGAGCGCCGTGAGCTGCGCGGTCGGGCTGAGCGTGGGGGTCATCAGCAACTACCTCCTGGTCGGTGTCCAGTCTCGCACGGTCCAACGACGAGCACCGCCCAGGCCATCCCCGGTTCGCCTCTGGCGTAAGCCGATCGTGACCCGGATCACCCCTTCGCGCCAACCCTGTCGCTCGGCGTGTCGTGTTAACACTGTGTGTAACGCCCGGGTCGCGCAACCGCATTCCCCGGCGCGGCGTGGCCCTGCGGGTGCCGTCGGATCCGGCGACTACCCTGACGCGGGACGGCGTCCGTGCCGTCGGACCGTCGTCGTCCCCTCGGAGCGTGCCGCACCATGACCGCCCAGCCCGTCACCGCCCGTAGCGCCAAGACCACGGGCGGTTACTCGGCCAAGCACCTGTCGGTGCTCGAGGGCCTCGATGCCGTGCGCAAGCGGCCGGGCATGTACATCGGCTCGACCGACGGCCGCGGGCTGATGCACTGCCTGTGGGAGATCATCGACAACTCCGTCGACGAGGCGCTCGCGGGTCACTGCCAGCGCATCGACGTCGTGCTCCACGCCGACGGCTCGGTCGAGGTCAAGGACGACGGTCGTGGCATCCCGGTCGACGTGGAGCCGAAGACGAGGCTGACCGGTGTCGAGGTCGTCATGACCAAGCTGCACGCCGGAGGGAAGTTCGGTGGCGGCTCCTACACCGCGTCGGGCGGCCTGCACGGGGTCGGTGCGTCGGTGGTCAACGCGCTGTCCGAGCGGCTCGACATCGAGGTCGACCGCGACGGCAAGGTCCACACGATGTCGTTCCAGCGCGGCATCCCCGGGCTCTTCGACGGCGACGGCCCGGACGCCGCGTTCGCCAAGAAGTCGGGCCTCGTCGTCGCGGGTCGCGCGAAGAAGGGCGTCACCGGGACCCGCACGCGCTACTGGGCCGATCGGCAGATCTTCGTCAAGGACGCCGAGTTCGACGTCGAGGCCCTGCGCGCCCGCGCCCGTCAGACGGCGTTCCTCGTGCCCGGTCTCGCGATCGAGATCCGCGACGAGCGCGGCGAGGAGGTCTCGGTCGAGACCTACCTCTACAAGGGCGGCATCGCCGAGTACGTCGAGTTCCTGAGCAAGGACGAGGCCGTCACGGGCGTGCTCCGGCTCAAGGGCTCGGGCCACTTCAAGGAGACGGTCCCGGTCCTCGACGGCAAGGGCCACATGGTGTCCCAGGAGGTCGAGCGCGAGCTCGGCGTCGACGTCGCGCTGCGCTGGGGCACGGGCTACGAGACGGACGTCCGGTCCTACGTGAACATCATCGCGACGCCCAAGGGCGGCACGCACGTGCAGGGCTTCGACCGCGCGCTGGTGAAGACCGTCAACGAGCAGCTCCGCGCGCAGAAGACGCTCAAGGTCAGCGAGGACAACGTCCTCAAGGACGACATCGTCGAGGGCCTCACCGCGATCGTCACGGTGCGCCTGTCGGAGCCGCAGTTCGAGGGCCAGACCAAGGAGGTCCTCGGCACGCCGGCTGCCACCCGCATCGTGTCCAACGTCGTGGCCAAGGAGCTCGCGGCGTGGATCACGACGCCGCCGCGCGGCGACAAGCTCGTCGTGAAGGCGGTGCTCGACAAGATCGCGAGCGCGGCGCGCACCCGCATCGCCGCGCGCACGCACCGCGACGTGCAGCGGCGCAAGAACGCGCTCGAGTCCTCGGCGCTGCCGGCCAAGCTGGCCGACTGCCGCAGCGACGACGTCGCGCGCAGCGAGCTGTTCATCGTGGAGGGCGACAGCGCGCTGGGCACGGCGAAGGTCGCGCGCAACGCGGAGCACCAGGCGCTGCTGCCGATCCGCGGCAAGATCCTCAACACGCAGAAGGCGTCCGTCGCCGACATGCTGAAGAACACCGAGTGCGCCGCGATCATCCAGGTGATCGGCGCGGGCTCCGGTCGCACGTTCGACCTCGAGCAGGCCCGCTACGGCAAGGTCATCCTGATGTCCGACGCCGACGTCGACGGCGCCCACATCCGCTGCCTGCTGCTCACCCTCGTGCACCGCTACATGCGCCCGCTGCTCGAGGACGGCCGGGTCTACGCCGCCGTGCCTCCACTGCACCGCTTCGAGATCACGAACCCGGGCACGAAGAAGAACGACGTCGTCTACACCTACAGCGAGGACGAGTACCGCAAGCTCCTCGCCGACCTCACGTCGAAGGGCCGGTCGTTCAAGACCCCGCAGCGCTACAAGGGCCTCGGCGAGATGGACGCCTCGCAGCTGCGCGAGACCACGATGGACCCCGCGACGCGCACCCTGCGCCGGATCACGATGGGCGAGATCGACGACGCGCTCGCCGTGTTCGACCTGCTCATGGGCAGCGACGTAGCCCCCCGCAAGGAGTTCATCGTCGACGGAGCCGCCGGCCTCGACCGCACACGGATCGACGCCTGACCCAGCGGAGTTGCGGTCACACGTCGCCCCCGCAAGGGCACTTCTTGACCTCTAAGGATGATCAGCGACCTTCAAGGGTCAGGTCGTGCCCGTAAGTCGTGATCTTGGGGCGCGTGATCGTGCAGCGTCAGGCGAGCATGTCGCGGACGAGCGGGACGACCTTCGTGCCGTAGAGCTCGATGCTGCGCATCAGCAGCGGGTGCGGGAGCCGGCCCATCGAGTACTTGAGGTCGAAGCGCGCCAGCCCGAGCTGGCGGCACGTGGTCGCGATCTTGCGCGCGACGGTCTCCGGCGAGCCGACGTAGAGCGAGCCCTGCGGGCTGCACTGCTGCTCGAACTGGACCCGGTTCGTCGGGCCCCAGCCGCGCTCGGCGCCGATGCGGTTGTGCATCAGCTCGTAGTGCGGCCAGGCCTGCTCCCTGGCCTCCTCGTCGGTGTCGGCGAGGTGCCCGGGGGAGTGCACCGCGATCGGGAGCTCCGCACGGCCGAGCTCGCCGAGGGCTCGGCGGTAGAGGTCCGCGAAGGGGACGAAGCGCCCGGCGGGTCCGCCGATGATCGCGATCACCAGCGGGAGCCCGTGGCGCGCCGCCCGGACGACGGACTCGGGACTCCCGCCCACGCCGATCCAGGTCCGCAGCCCGAGCTCGGTGGTGGGGTAGACGCGCTGGGCGGTGAGCGGGGCGCGGGTGCGGCCCGACCAGGTCACGGGCTGCTCCGGGAGGAGCGCCACGAACAGGTCGAGCTTGTCGGTGAACAGCTCCTCGTACTGCGCGAGGTCGAAGCCGAAGAGCGGGAACGACTCGACGAACGACCCGCGGCCCAGGGTCACCTCGGCGCGGCCGTTCGAGACCGCGTCGAGCGTGGCGAACCGCTGGAACACCCGGATCGGGTCGTCGCTCGAGAGCACGGTGACGGCCGACCCCAGGTGGATGCGCTCGGTGCGGGCCGCGATCGCCGCCAGCACGACGTCCGGGGTGGATACGGCGAAGTCCTGACGATGGTGCTCGCCGATGCCGATGACGTCGACACCGACCTGGTCGGCCAGCACGCCCTGCTCCACGACGTCGCGGATCACCTGCGGCTGCGGCAGGTCGACGCCGTCGGGACCGACGGTGACGTCGCCGAAGGTATCGAGCCCGAACTCGAGGGCGTCGGCCATCAGGGTCTCCTGCCGCGGTCGGTGGCGATGCCGCCGGGGGCCAGCGTGCCAGCCCGACGGCGTCGCACCGTCACCGGTCGCGGGCGTGGCGTCGACGTAACGGCTCCAGGGACGCTGGGGGCGCGTACCGTCGTGCCTCCGAGGAGGGCCGCCCGCCCTCCCGCGCCGAGGGGGACCTGTGAGCGAGCACCGCGATCCGTTGGACAACTCCGGGGCGTACGTCGGCAACGGCTACGGCATGGGGCACCAGCAGGTGCCCTGGGGCGTGCAGGCCCCCGCCGCCGGCCAGGACCGTCCCGCCGAGCAGCGGGCGATGCGTGACCTCGAGCTCGCGACCACGTCGGGCGACGACCGCGGCGTGGGGCCGTTGGGCGCCGGGACGACCGCACTCCTGCTCATGGTCGCGTCCGCCCTCCTGCTCTGGCTCGTGGGTGGCCTGCTCGGCTTCGTCCTCGCGGTCGTCGCCGGCGTGCTCGCCCTCGTCTACGGCCTGCGGTCGCGGCGCTCGGCGCACTACACGCACGGCCGCGCCTGGTGGCTCGGCACGGCTGCGGTCGTCCTCACGGTGGCGAGCTTCGTGGCCTGCCTCGCCCTCAACGTCCTCGTCCCGGACAAGGCCCGCGGCGGCGCTAGCTGCGTGTTCACGGGCAGCTGCCCCACCAGCGGTCGGTAGCCGGAGCGCGCCGCGGGAATGTGACGCGCGACGCTTGCGGCCGGTCGGCGAGCCCCGGGGGTGGCGCGTGTGGTCGGATGCCCCCGTGACGATGCGGATCGCTGTGGTCGGCGCGGGACCCTCGGGTCTCTACGCCGCCGACGCCCTGTCCACCGCCGGCGCGGACGTCGACGTCCTCGACCGGCTCCCCGTGCCGTTCGGGCTCGTGCGCTACGGCGTCGCCCCGGACCACCACTCCATCCGCAGCGTGCGCGACACGCTGCAGAAAGTGCTGGAGAAGCCGGGAGTCCGCCTGCTGGCGGGCGTCGAGGTGGGGACCCACGTGACCGTCGACGAACTGGTCGCGGCCTACGACGCCGTGGTGCTCACCTACGGCGCCTCGCGCGACCGTCGCCTCGACGTCCCCGGCGAGGACCTCGCCGGGAGCGTGGCGGCGACCGACTTCGTGGCCTGGTACTGCGGGCACCCCGACGCCGACCGCGAGGGGATGGAGAGCGCGCTGGCCGTCGCCCGCTCCGTCGTGGTCGTGGGCGTCGGCAACGTCGCCGTCGACGTGACCCGCGTGCTGACCGCGCCCCTCGGGCGGCTGCAGGCGACCGACATGCCGCAGCACGTCCTCGAGGCCCTCAGCCGGTCGTCGATCAACGACGTGCACGTGCTCGGACGCCGCGGGCCCGCTCAGGCGACGTGGACGACCAAGGAGCTCAAGGAGCTCGCCGAGCTCGACGGCGTCGACGTGGTGCTCGATGACGTCCACGACCTCGAGCTCGAGCCCGTGAGCGCAGCGCTGGTCGAGAGCGACCGCGTCGTGGCGCGCAACGTCGAGGTCATCAAGAGCTGGGCCGAGCACGAGCTGGACGGCACGCACCGGCACATCCACCTGCACTTCCACGCGCGTCCCATCGAGCTGCGCGGCGCGGACCGGGTGAGCACAGTCGTCGTCGAGCGCACCACGGTCGACGAGAACGGGGCGCACGGCACCGGCGAGACCTACGAGGTGGGCGCGCAGCTCGTCATCCGGTCCGTCGGCTACCGCGGGGTGGGCCTCGAGGGCGTGCCGTTCGACGACCGACGCAACGTCATCCCCAACGTCGAGGGCCGCGTGGTCGACGCCGACGGCAGCGCCGTCCCCGGGCTCTACGTCGCCGGCTGGATCAAGCGCGGTCCCACAGGGATCATCGGCACGAACAAGAAGGACGCCGCCGCCACGGTGGCCTCGCTGCTCGAGGACCTCGGCGACGCCGAGGGCAAGGGCGGCGACGGCGTCGTGCCGCTGCTCGCCGAGCGCGGCGTCGACGTCGTCACCGTCGACGGCTGGAGGTCCATCGACGCCGCGGAGCGCGCGCTCGGCGCCGCGCAGGGCCGCGAGCGCACGACGATCCACGACCGTGAGGCGCTGTTCGCCGCGTCGCGGGGCTAGACGTCGCGGGGGCTGATGCTCCCGGTGTGGACGTCGTAGACGGCTCCGGCCACGACGAGGTCGCGCGGCAGCAGGGGGTAGCTGCGGATGCGGCGGACGTCGTACGCCAGTGCCGCCTCCTGGTCGGGGACCGTCCGGAACTCCACGGAGTTCGTGTCGACGCCGTACGCCTCGAGGATCTGCGCGTGGATCTCCTCCTCGGTGGCGCTGGCCATCTTGCAGTGCGTGTGCGGCATGACGAGGACGCGCGTGACGTCGAGGAGATAGGCAGCGAGCACGAGCGTGCGCAGGACGTCGTCGGTCACGCGGGCACCGGCGTTGCGCAGGATCTTCACGTCTCCCTGATCCATGCCGAGCAGCTGCAGCGGCTCGATGCGGCTGTCCATGCACGTGACCAGGGCGAGGCCCTTGGCAGCACGGCCGGACAGGCCGGTGCCCGGGAAGCGCGCGGCATACGCCGCGTTCCCCTCGAGGACGTCGGTGAAGATCTCGGTCGGGAAGTCGGAGGTCACGCGGCGACGCTAGCGAACGCGCGTCCCGGCGCAACCCCGGGGCGCAGGCTCGGACCGGACATGGCGTCCGCCTGCGGGAGGCTCGGTTCGGTGGGAGATTCGGGCCACGAGCAGCACGGGGACCTGGAGGTGGACCGGATGGGTGGACGTGGCGCACGGGACGTGGCCGTGGACCTCGACTCGGCCCGTCGCGACCGGCGCACTCTGGACGCTGCTGCCGTGGACGTGGGCGACCTGACCGCTGCCTACGCCGTGCAGCGCGCCCTCACGTCGCTGCGGCTCGCCCGCGGCGGCGTCATCGTCGGCTGGAAGCTCGGCTACACGACGGCTGCGATGCGCGAGCAGATGGGGATCGACTCTCCGAACTACGGGCCGCTGCTGGACTCGATGCAGATCCACCACGGCGTCCTGCCCGTCGAGCTGCTGCAGCCGCGGGTCGAGCCGGAGATCGCGCTGGTCCTCGCGGCGGATCCGGGACGAGGCGCGTCGGCCCAGCGGGTGCTCGCCTCGTGCCGGCGGGCGGTCCTGGCGCTCGAGGTCGTCGACTCGGTGTGGAGCGGCTACCGCTTCGACCTCGAGCACAACACGGCCGACGGCTCGTCGGCCGCAGGCTACGTGCTGGGCGAGGAGATCCCGCTGACTGCGACGGCGGTCGTCGTCGAGCTCCTGGTCGACACGGTCGCCGAGCACGAGGGAAGAACCCGCGCCGTCCTTGACGGGAGCGGCACGCTCGTCGCTGCCGCAGATGGCGTGGCCTGGCTGGCCGACCGGCTGCACGAGGACGGTCTCCAGCTGCGGGCAGGCGACGTCGTGCTGACGGGTGGTCTGACGCGAGCCACGTCCGTCGAGCCCGGGTCTGTCGCGCGAGCACACGCGAACGGCCCCGGGTTCAGCGCGAACGTGTCGGTGCAGGGCGCACCGCGGGCCTGAGCGACCCGTCGGCGTCAGGACCAGCGCGGGGCGCCGACCACGGGACCGGCCACCCAGACGTGCGCCTCGACGGCCTGCTTGCCGCAGGACTCGGGCTTCGGCTCGGGCAGCGTCTCGCGCACGACCGACACGTGCCACGCGCGCCCGTCGTGGTGGCGCACCTCGACCTCCGCGACGCCGTCGTCGCCGCCCCACCGCAGGCCCGCGGGAAGGACGCGGTCGTCGACGCGCCGCAGCGCGTCGAGGTCGTCGAGCGCCGTGATCCCTTCTGCCGCACGCACAGCCGTCTCCGCGGACTGAGCCGGCTGAGGGAGCGACGTACGGCCGCGGTGGTGGTCGAGCGGCGCGAGGTCGCCGTCGGCGGCCGCGTCGAGGACGGCACGTGCGGAGTCAGGGTCGAGCCGGCCGAAGGCGTGGCCCGAGGGGAGCAGCAGTGCCGTCGGCGCGAACCGGTGGCCGCCGAGGTGGCTCACCTCCAGGACACGGGAGGAGTACGCCGGGTCCGCGGCCAGGCTCTCCGCGAGGGGCCGCCCCTCGAGCGCGCAGCAGATGTCGCGCTTGCTGTTGGTGCACACCAGGAGGAGCGGCTCGTCGGACTTCAGGCCCCACGGGGGAAGCCCGCCGTGGGAGGCCGCGGCGAGCACGTCGCCGAGGTCGGGGCGCAGCAGCTCGTGGTCGTCGAGGAGCCCGCTGCGCATGCGCACGCCGCCGGGAGCCACGTGGGCGAACCAGAAGCGTCGCCCGCCGGTGTGGACGTGCTCGTCGGCGTGACGCCCGACCCGGCGAGCCAGCACGACGGTCGTGCCGGAGTCCTTGGGCAGCGCTCCGAGCGCGGCCCGCACCGCGTCGGGCAGGTGCGAGTCGGTGAGCGCGGCGAAGCCGTAGGGGCCGGACTGCTCGAGCACGAGCCACGCGCGGGCGCGCGGCGCGCTGCCGGCGAGCGGCTCGTGGGCCTGCTGCGCCAGGACGGAGCACCGGGCGCGCTCGACGGTGTCGGTCGGCGTCGATGTCACTCGGGCGGCTCGATGACCGCGGACTCGCTGCGCGGACCGCCGGGCGCGATCGGCCCACCGACTGCCGCGACCGGCTTGGACGTCGGAAGGCCCGAACCGTCGCGCCTCGGGTCGATCGGCGGCAGCGGCGCCGGAGCGCCCTGCGGGGTGGCCGCACGCGCAGGACCGGGACCGACCCAGGCCACGAGCAGGGTGTCCTCGCCCTTGAGGAAGCGCTGGGCGCGGACCCCGCCGGTGGCGCGCCCCTTGCCGGGGTACTCCGCGAACGGCGTCACCTTCACCGTGGCGCCCGACGTGCCGGGCAGCGCGCCGCTCGTGCCGGCGGCGGTGACCACGAGGCACTCGCGGTCGGTGTCGACCGCGCCGAAGAACACCACCCGCTGGCCGTCGGAGAGCCGCACGCCGGCCATGCCGCCCGCCGGACGTCCCTGCGGGCGGACCGTCGACGCCGGGAAGTGCAGCAGGTTCGCGTCGCTCGTGACGAAGACGAGCGTCTCGTCGCCGCTCGTGAGCTCCACGGCACCGACCACCCGGTCGCGGCCCTCGAGCCGGATGACCGTCCAGGAGTCGGCGGACGACGGGACGTCGGGGGACACGCGCTTGACCACGCCGTCGGCCGTGCCCAGCGCCAGCCCGGGACCGTCGGCAGCCAGCGAGCAGAGCCCCACCGGCTGCTCGCCCTTCTCCAGCTCCACCAGGGCGGCCAGGGGTACGCCGCCGGCCAGCGACGGGGCCCCGTGGGTCGGCGGGAGCGTCGGCAGCTCCAGGACCGGGACGCGCACGACGCGACCGGTGCTCGTGACGAGACCCACCTGTCCGCGCGCGCTGCCGCGCACGGCGGAGACGACGACGTCGTGCGGCCCGCGCTCGCCGTCGGCCGGGAGGTCGCGGTCGTCGCCGGTGCGTGCGAGCAGGCCGGTGCTCGACAGCAGCACGACGCACGGGTCGTCGGCCACCTCGAGCGGGACGGCGCTGCGGGTGGTCACGCCCGCAGCCGACTCGAGCAGCACGGTGCGACGCGGCGTGCCGTGGTCCTTCGCGACCGCGGCGAGCTCGTCGCCGACCACGCGGCGCAGGCGCTTGTCGTCGTCGAGGATCTCGGTGAGCTCGGCGATCCGCGCACGCAGCTCGCCACGCTCGGTCTCGAGCTCGAGGCGGCTGAACTTCGTGAGGCGGCGCAGCGGCATCTCGAGGATGTAGGTGGCCTGGATCTCCGAGAGGTCGAACACCTGCATGAGACGCGTCTTCGCGGACGCGGTGTCGTCGCTCGAGCGGATGAGGGCGATGACCTCGTCGATGTCGATGATCGCGACCAGGAGGCCGTCGACGAGGTGCAGCCGCTCCTCGGCGCGGCGGCGGCGGTACGAGGTACGGCGGCGCACGACGTCGAGGCGGTGCTCGACGAAGACCTCGAGCATCTCGCGGAGCCCGAGCGTGCGGGGCTGGCCGTCGACGAGGGCGACGGCGTTGATGGCGAACGAGTCCTCCATCGGCGTCAGCGCGTAGAGCTGCTCGAGCACGGCCTCGGGGTGGAAGCCGTTCTTGATCTCGATGACGAGGCGCTGGCCGGACTCCATGTCGGAGAAGTCGTCGACGGCGGCGATCCCGGCGAGCTTCTTGGCGTCGACCGCCTCCTTGATCTTCGCGATGACCTTCTCGGGTCCCACGTTGTAGGGCAGCTCGGTGACGACGATGCCCTTGCGGCGCGCGGTGACACTCTCGACGTGCGCGGTCGCGCGGATGCGGAACGAGCCGCGACCGGTCTCGTAGGCCTCACGGATGCCGTCGAGCCCGATGATCTTGCCGCCGCTGGGCAGGTCGGGTCCGGGCACGAAGCCCATGAGGTCGTCGAGCGTCGCCCTCGGGTGGGTCAGCAGGTGACGGGCAGCCGCGACGACCTCGACGAGGTTGTGCGGGGCCACGTTGGTGGCCATGCCGACCGCGATGCCTGCGGCGCCGTTGACGAGCAGGTTGGGATAGGCCGCCGGGAGGACGACCGGCTCCTGCTCGCGACCGTCGTAGTTCGGGTTGAAGTCGACGACGTCCTCGTCGAGCGAGGTGGTCATGAGCAGGGCGCTGGAGGCCAGCCGGCACTCGGTGTAGCGCATCGCCGCAGGACCGTCGTCGAGGGACCCGAAGTTGCCGTGACCGTCGACGAGAGGGAGCCGCAACGAGAACGGCTGCGCCATGCGCACCAGCGCGTCGTAGATCGCGCCGTCGCCGTGGGGGTGCAGCTTGCCCATGACGTCGCCCACGACGCGGGCGCTCTTGACGTGCCCGCGGTCGGGTCGCAGCCCCATCTCGGCCATCTGGAACAGGATGCGGCGCTGCACCGGCTTGAGGCCGTCGCGGGCGTCGGGCAGGGCGCGGGAGTAGATGACGGAGTAGGCGTACTCGAGGAACGAGCCGCGCATCTCCTCGCCGACGTCGATGTCGACGATCTTCTCCGGCACCGGAGGCGGGGGTGGCGTGGTGCTGCGGGCCATGCGGGTTCGCGTGCTCCTGGATCAGGGCGCCGCCGGGAGCAGCGCGGAGGGGGTCAGCGGGCGGTCGGGGTGCGGCTGTCGCGTGCCACGGCGGCGAGGATGAGGGTCATGAAGCCGAGCGCTGCGGCGCCGTAGGCACCGATCCGGATCTGGGTCATCGGCACGCCGCCGCTGCCCGTCGAGATCGCGTTGCTCAGGATCCAGATGGTCGGGAAGGCCACGGCCAGCAGGCCGCCGACGATGACCAGCATGCGCGAGTCGAGCAACGAGCCCAGCACGATCACGACCGCCGCGACGGTGACGGCCAGACCGAGCGAGGTGTTCCAGGACACGTCGAAGGTCGTGCCTGGGCTCAGCATCGTGCGCAGGTGCAGGTGCCAGCCGTCGACCGACCGGATCCACGGCAACCAGGGGCAGGCGGCCACGGCCAGGCCCAGGAGGAAGGCGATCAGCCGGGCGAACGTCGTCATGGGGCCACTCTGCCAGTCGGGGGGCGGCGCGCGCGGGCACCCCTCCGGCCCCGCCCGCCGTGTCGGGTCCCCGTGGCGGGTTCCGGCTCAGGGTCGGGCGCCCACCCGGGCCACGACCTGGGCCGCGACCCGGTTGCCCCGCTCGAGCGCCACGACCGGCTCGACCCCCTCGCGCCAGGCGGGGAGCCAGCCGGCGGCGAAGGCGTCGCCGGCGCCGGTCGTGTCCACGACGTCGACCCCTTCCGCCGGGGAGAAGGCCGTCACGCCCGTCGAGTCCTGCACGTAGGCGCCGCGCGGGCCGAGCTTGACCACCACGGACCCGACCGTCGCGCACAGCGTCCGTGCGGCGAGCGCGGCCCCGGCGAGCGCCGTCGCGTCGTCGTCCTCGGGTCGGGGTGCGGGCAGGTTCGCGAGCAGCGCCGCCTCCGACTCGTTCGCGAACAGGACGTCGATCCCCGTGACCCAGGACAGGAACCGCTCGGACCCGGCGTCGGCGAGCGGACCGACCGAGGCGACGTCGACGCTGGTCGTCATGCCGCGCAGCCGGGAGCGGTCGAGCGCGGAGAGCCCGGCCATCCGGCTGCCGTCGACGAGGAGCGTGTAGCCCGACAGGTGCAGGTGCCGACCCTGGGCGAACAGGTCGTCGGAGAGATCGCCGGCCGCGAGCGCCTCGTTCGCCCCGGGGTCGGGGATCATCGTGCGCTCGCCGTCGGGCATGACGAGCACGATGCACGTGCCGGAGGGCCGTCTCGGATCGACCGCGAGGCTGCACCGGACGCCGATCGCCTCCAGCTCCGCGCGCCCCGCACGGCCGAGCAGGTCGTCGCCGATGCGCGCCACGAGTGTCGTGTCCTCGCCGCCGTGGGCGAGCCAGGCGGCGGTGTTGGCCGCGGCACCACCGCCGAGCACCTGGACCGACGCGTTGGTGTCGGTGCCCTCGCGGAGCGGACCCGGCAGCTCGGCGACGACGTCGGTCATCCACTGGCCGACGACGACGTAGCGGACCCGCACGGCGCTCATGTCATCAGCGCCGACGCGATCGCCGCGGCGAGCGTCGCGTTGCTGCGCACGAGCGCCACGTTGACCTCGAGGCTGCGGCCGTCCGTCGCGTTGTGGAAGTGGTCGAGCAGGAACGGCGTGACGTCCTTGCCGTGCACGCCGGCGGCGTCGGCCGCGGCGAGGCCCGACTCGAGCACGCGGTCGTGCAGGCCGCGGTCGAGCTCGTCCGCCTGCAGCACGGGATTCGCGACGAGCACGCCGGCGACGCACTGCAGCGCCGTGCGGGCGCGCAGCACGTCGGCGATCTCCTCGGCCGACTCCACCCGCCAGTCGAGGCCGAAGCCGGAGTCGGCGAGGTAGAAGCCGGGGAACCGGTCGGTGCGGTAGCCGAGCACCGGGATGTTGAGGGTCTCGAGGCGCTCGAGCGTGGCCGCGACGTCGAGGATGGACTTCACGCCGGCGCAGACGACCGTGACCGGCGTCGTCGACAGCGTCGTCAGGTCTGCCGACTCGTCCCACGTCTCGCGCGCGCCGCGGTGCACGCCGCCGAGGCCGCCGGTGGCGAAGACCGTGATGCCGGCGAGCGCCGCCAGGTGCGACGTCGCCGCGACGGTTGTCGCGCCGTGACCGCCCTTCGCGACGAGCGTCCCGAGGTCGCGGACGCTGACCTTGACGACGGCGTCGTCCATCGCCACGGTGTGCAGCGCGTCGTCGTCGAGCCCGATGCAGGGCACCCCGCCGACGACGGCGATCGTGGCGGGGACGGCACCGCCCTCGCGCACGCTGTCCTCGATCTCGCGCGCCACCCGCAGGTTGTCGGGGCGGGGGAGCCCGTGGCTGATGATCGTCGACTCGAGGGCGACCACCGGGCGGCCGCTCTCGAGAGCGGCGGCGACCTCGGGATGGATCGACAGGTGCATGCTGCCACGCTATCGCCGCCCCCGCGGGCGAGGTGCGGCGAGCCGCCTCCGTCGCCCTCGGCGGCTACGGTGGCCCCGTGACCACCGAGCCGGAGCAGGTCGCGCCCGCACCGGCGCACTGGGAGGCCGACGTCCCGGTCCGAGACGGCCGGACGGTGCGGATCCGTCCCATCACGCCCGACGACGGCGAGCGCCTCGCGGCGTTCCACCGGTCCCTGTCCGACGAGACGGTCTACTTCCGCTTCTTCGCTCCCTACCCCGAGCTCACCGAGCGCGACGTCCATCGCTTCACCCACGTCGACCACGTCGACCGGGTCGCCCTCGTCGCGACGGTGGGCGGGGAGTTCCTCGGCGTCGGGCGCTACGACCGCATCGACGCCCGCGACGCGGAGGTCGCCTTCGTCGTCCGCGACGACCACCAGGGCCGAGGCCTCGGGTCGGTCCTCCTCGAGCACCTCGCGGCCGCCGCGCGCGAGCGCGGCGTGCGCCGGTTCGTCGCCGAGGTCCTCCCGACCAACCGCCGGATGCTGTCCACCTTCGAGGAGGCGGGCTACCACCCGTCGCACCACATCGAGGACGGCGTGGTGAGCCTCGCGTTCGACATCCGGCCGTCGGAGTCCTCGGAGTCGGTGCGCTCCGCGCGCGAGCACCGCGCCGAGGCCAAGAGCGTCGCGCGACTCGTGGCACCCGACTCCGTGGTCGTCGTCGGCGCCGGTCGGGAGCCGAGCTCGCTGGGCCACCGCCTGCTGCTCCACCTCGTGTCGGCCGGGTTCACCGGGCGGCTCTACGCCGTCAACCGCGTGGCCGCCGCCGCCCAGGCGCAGGTGCTCGAGGTGCCGACGTACGCCTCGGTCTCGGACCTGACGGACCCGGTGACCCTCGCGATCATCGCGGTCCCGGCCGAGGAGGTCCCCGCGGTCGTCGACGAGTGCGGCCGGGCCGGCGTGGCCGGGCTGCTCGTGGTGTCGAGCGGCTTCGCCGACAGCGGGCCCGAGGGTCTCGCCCGCCAGCGCGCACTGGTACGTCGGGCCCGCGGGCTCGGCATGCGGGTCATCGGCCCCAACGCGCTCGGCATCGTCAACACCGACCCTGCCGTCTCGCTCAACGCGTCGCTGGCCCCGGCGATGCCCGGTCGTGCGCCCATCGGCTTCTTCTGCCAGAGCGGCTCGCTCGGCAGCACGATCCTGGCGCGCGCGGTCCGCCGCGGCCTGGGCGTCTCGACGTTCGTGTCGGCGGGCAACCGTGCCGACGTCTCGGGCAACGACCTGCTGCAGTACTGGCAGGACGACGAGCAGACCTCGGTCGTGCTGCTCTACCTCGAGAGCCTCGGCAACCCGCGCAAGTTCACCCGCATCGCGCGTCGGCTCTCGCGCACGAAACCGGTCGTCGCGATGCGCACCGGCCGGTCGACCCAGGCCTATCCGCTCGGCCACACGATCCGCCGGACGAACCTGCCGCCGCGGGCCGTCGACTCGATGTTCGAGCAGGCCGGCGTCATCCAGACCGACTCGCTCGGCCAGCTCTACGACGTGGCCGGGCTCCTGGCGTTCCAGCCGCTCCCGGCCGGCCGCCGGGTCGCGGTCCTCGGCAACTCCGACGCGCTCGCCGTGCTCGCTGCCGACGCGTGCGAGGCTGCCGAGCTCGACGTGGTCGGCAGCCCGATGACGCTCAAGCACGACGCGTCCCCGCAGGAGCTCGCGCGCGCGCTGGCCGCCGTCCTCGACGACCCCGCGGTCGACTCCGTGGTCGTCACGCACGTGCCGATGCTGGGCATGCACGGCCGTCCTTGGGAGCGCGTGGTCGCCGAGACGGTGGTCCGCGGCTCGAAGCCGGTCGTGGCGGTGCTGGTGGCGGCCGAGGACGAGAGCGGCCTGATCCCGCCGCCCGGTGGCGACGAGGACATCCCCGAGCACGGGTCGGTCCCGTTCTACGGCACGGTCGAGGAGGCCGTCCTCGCTCTGCAGCGGGTGACCCGCTACGCCGAGTGGCGGGCCCGCTCGCTCGGCGAGGTGCCCGAGCTCGAGGGCATCAGCAGGTCCGGCGCCCGTGCCGTGGTGGTCGAGGTGCTCGACGCTCAGCGCCGCGACGCCATGGCCGACACCGACGTCATCCCCGTCGTCGTCGACGCCGGGCCGGCCGCCACCGTCGTGACCACGGTCGAGGACGAGGACGAGGCCGACCCCGAGGAGGTGCTGCTCTTCGCCGAGCAGCTCGAGGACCCGCTCACCCGCCTGCTCGCGGCCTACGGCATCGACGTGTGGCCCGTGGTGCCGGTCGGGAGCGAGGACGAGGCCGTCGCGGCGTCGGCTGAGGCCGGCTACCCCGTGGTGATGAAGACGCTCGACCCGCGCTTCGCGTCGCGCACCGACCTCGGCGGCGTGCGTCTCAACATCGAGAACGACCGCGCTGCCCGCACGGCATACCTCTCCATGGTCGCCTCGCTCGACCCGGACGCCGTCCGCCACCTCGTGGTGCAGCGGATGGCCACGCCGGGCGTCGCCTGCGTCGTGAGCTCGGTCGAGGACCCGCTGTTCGGTCCGGTGGTGTCGTTCGGGCTCGCCGGGGTGGTCCCGGAGCTGCTGGGGGACCGGGCCTACCGCATCCCGCCGCTCACCGACGTCGAGGCGCGCGACCTGGTGGCCGAGCCAGGAGCCGCGCCCATGCTCGACGGCTACGGCGGCTCCTCGCCCGTCGACAAGGCTGCCCTCGAGGACCTGCTGCTGCGGGTCGGCGAGCTGTCCGACGACGTGCCGGAGCTGGCCGACCTGCGCCTCGAGCCCGTGGTGGTCGCGGGGGAGGGCCTCGCCGTCCTCGGCGCCCGAGCCGTGCTGCGCCGTGCGACCGCGCGAGCCGACACCGGAGCGCGGCGCCTGAGCACGTGAGCGACGGACGTCACGCGTCACGGTTTCGGCGATGTCGGCCCCGCGTGGTGGGATCGCAGGCATGAGCAGCGACACCGGCGTCGCGGACACCTCGATCCGCGCAGCCCTGACCCCGCAGCTCACCCGGATGCTCGCGGGCATCGGCGCCTCCGCCTTCGGCGGCGGGCTCACGATGGCCCTGTTCGTGGTCTACCTCCACTCGGTCCGTGACTTCCCGCTCCAGACCGCCGGGTTCGTGCTCACCTACCAGGCACTCCTCGGGCTCGTCCTCGCGCCGCTGGTCGGCACCGTCGTCGACCGCATCGGCCCGCGACCTGTTCTCCTGGTGGCGTGCCTCGTCGAGGCGGGAGCCACGTTCGCCTTCGGGCTCGTCACGAGCGTCCCGCAGGCCTTCGGCGTCGCCACGGTGATGGCGATGGGCAACGCCGGCATGTGGCCGCCCCAGGCCGCTCTGCTCTCGCGGCTCGCGAAGCCGGAGCACCGGCAGCGCGTCTTCGGCCTCCAGTTCATGCTGCTCAACCTCGGGCTCGGCATCGGCGGACTCATCGGGGCGTCCATCCTCGACGTCCGTCACCCGGGCACGTTCACGGCGATGTACACGCTCAATGCCGCGTCCTACGTCTTCTACTTCCTCGCCGTCGCCTCGCTGCGCGGGGTGCGGGGGCCCGAGGCGCCCGAGCCCGACGACGGCGACGGGCCGGGCGGTTATCGCGAGGTCCTGGCCGACGTGCGCCTGCGTCGCTACGTGATCGGCGCGCTGGTGATGCTCACGTGCGGCTACGGCTCGATGGACGCCGGGCTGCCCGCCTTCATGACCACGGTGGCGCACCTGCCGGTGAACGCCATCGGCGTCGTCTTCTTCCTCAACACCCTCATCATCGTGGTGGGGCAGGTCTGGGTGATCAAGCGGATCGAGGGCCGTTCGCGGACGAAGCTGCTGGCCATCGCCGCGCTCATCTGGGGCTCGTTCTGGCTCGTGGTGGCGTTCTCCGCAGGGTTCCCGCCCGTCGTGGCGGGCGTGCTGATCGCGCTCGGGTTCGGCGTGTTCGCGCTCGGCGAGATGATCTTCTCGCCCGTCGGGCCGTCGCTCATCAACTCCTTCGCCCCGCCGCACCTGCGGGGCCGTTACAACGCCTTCGGCGGCCTCATCTGGGGTGTGTCCGGCGCCATCGGGCCGGCGGTCGCGGGTGTGGTCATCGGCGGCGGCTGGGGCGTCGCGTGGGCGCTGGGCCTCACCGTGGGGTGCGTGGTGGCGGCGGCGATCCTCTACTCCCTGCGCCACCTGCTCACGCCCGAGGAGGACGGCCTGGCAGGTCCGGCGGCTGACGCGGCCGTGGAGGTGGGAGGATGACCCGCATGACGAGCGACGCGACCCTCGCCCCGCGCCTGCGCGCCGACATCGAGCGCAGCGGCTACTACCCCGAGCTGGTCAGCGACACGCTCGACACCGCCCTCGCCGACGAGGCCGTGGTGTCCTACGTCGTGCACCACGAGGCCACGTTCGACCACGACGAGCTGCGCCGTCACGTGACCGTCCTGGCCCTGACCCCCACCCGCCTCATCGTGGGCCACACCGACGAGAACCCGCCGGACGAGACCTCCGCGAGCGCCTACGCCACCGCGTCGACCGAGGCGGTCCGCCTCGAGCGCATCGACTCCGTCGTCGTCACCCGGATCGCGGCCGACGCCGCGAAGCACCGGCGCGGCGCGCCGGTCAAGGAGGTCGTCCTCACGATCGGCTGGGGCGCGGTCAGCCGCATCGACCTCGAGCCGGCCTCCTGCGGCGACCCGAGCTGCGACGCCGACCACGGCTACACGGGCACGGCCAGCAACGACGACCTCGCCCTGCGGGTGTCCGAGGCGGCCGACGGCGCCGAGGTCGTCGCGCAGACCCTGTTGTTCGCCGGGGCGCTGTCCCAGGCCACCGCGCACCGCACGCGCTGAGGAGCCGCTCCGCATGGCCGAGCTCGTGTTCTTCTCGGGGACGATGGACTGCGGGAAGTCCACCCTGGCGCTCCAGACCGACCACAACCACGCTGCACGCGGCCGGGCCGGGGTCGTCTTCACCTCCCTCGACCGCGCGGGCGAGGAGACGCTGAGCAGCAGGCTCGGCCTCAAGGTGCCCGCGGTCGAGGTGTCGGACGCCACCGACTTCTGGAGGCACGTCGTCGACGTGCTCGAGGCCGGCGGGCGCTGCGATTACCTCATCTGCGACGAGGCCCAGTTCTACTCCGCCGACCAGGTCGACCAGCTCGCGCGCGTGGTCGACGAGCTCGGGGTCGACGTCTTCGCCTTCGGGATCCTCACTGACTTCCGCACCAAGCTCTTCCCCGGGTCGCAGCGGCTCGTCGAGCTGGCCGACAAGGTGCAGGTGCTGCAGGTCGAGGCGCTCTGCTGGTGCGGCCTGCGCGCGACGCAGAACGCGCGCACCGTCAACGGCGAGATGGTCGTCGAGGGCGAGCAGGTGCTCGTCGGCGACACGAACAGCGATGACCTCGTGGCCTACGAGGTGCTCTGCCGACGCCACTACATGCGTCGCGTGACGGCCGCGACCTCGATGACCGCGCACATGAGCCCCACCCCGCTGCCGTTCGCCGAGCCCGAGGTGCGCCTCGCGTCGGCGCGCCACGAGATCCGGCTGCCCGTCGAGCCGCTGCCGGCCACGACGTGACCGGCCCCTTCGTCTCCGTCGACGATCTGCGGTCCGAGCTGGCCACGGGCGCACCGCCGGTCGTCCTCGACATCCGTTGGAGCCTGGGCGGGGCGCCCGGCAACCTCGAGTTCGCCGCGGGTCACGTGCCCGGCGCCGTCTACGTCGACCTCGACTCCGACCTCGCCGACCCGCCGGGCGGCCGCGGCCGCCATCCCCTGCCCGACCCGAAGCGCTTCGCCGCGGCCATGCGCCGCGCAGGCGTCACCCTCGACCGCCGCGTCGTCGTGACCGACGGCGGCGACGGCGCGTTCGCGGCACGCGCCTGGTGGCTGCTGCGTCATCACGGCCACGACGACGTCCGCCTCCTCGACGGCGGGTTCGCCGCGTGGCGCGAGTCCGGGGCCGAGGTCGCGACCGGCGGCCAGGCGGCGCCGTACCCCGACGACGGACCGCCCACGGAGCGACCCTTCACCGCCGACGCGGCACGCAGCGCCGTGCTCGACGCCGACGGGGCAGCAGCGCTCGCCCGCAGCGGCAAGCTCCTCGACGCCCGCGCTCCCGCGAGGTACGCCGGCGAGGTCGAGCCGGTCGACGTGCGGGCCGGGCACATCCCCGGCGCCGTCAACGCGCCGACCTCGATGGCCCTCGACGCCTCCGGTCGCTTCCTCGGCCGCGACGAGCTCGTCGCTCGCTTCGCCGACCTCGACGTCGAGCCCGGCGCCGCGATCGGCGCCTACTGCGGCTCCGGCGTCACGGCCACGCACACGATCCTCGCGCTGCACTCGATCGGCATCGAGGCGGCGCTCTACCCCGGCTCGTGGAGCGAGTGGATCACCGACCCCGCGCGCCCTGTCGCCACCTCCTCGAAGCCCGGCTGACCCGGGAATGACTGAGCTGACCGTGCTCGGGGCGTGCCACCACGACTGCCCGGACACGTGCGCGTGGGAGGTCACGGTCGTCGACGGCGTCGCGACGAGGCTGCGCGGCAGCGCCGAGCACCCGGTGACCCGCGGCACGCTGTGCCCGAAGGTGAACCGCTACCTCGAGCGCGTCTACCACCCGGAGCGGGTCCTCACGCCGCTGCGCCGGACCGGGGCGAAGGGGTCCGGGGAGTTCGTGCCGATCTCCTGGGACGAGGCCGTCGCCCTGGTGTCGGGCCGGATGCGCGAGCTGATCGACGCGGGCCGGGCGGAGTCGATCCTGCAGTTCTCCTTCGCCGGGACGCAGGGCCTGATCCAGATGGGCGTCCTGCTCGACCGGTTCTTCGACGCGATCGGGGCCAGCGACATCCGGCGCGAGCTGTGCGGGGCCACGGCGCTCCGCGGCGCCGCCGAGGTGCTGGGCCAGCCGTTCGGCATGGACCCGCACTCGCTGGGCCACTCGCGCACGATCGTGCTGTGGGGCACCAACACTCGGATCACCAACCGGCACCTGTGGCCCGTGGTCGAGGAGGCCCGCGCTGCGGGCGCCGTCGTGGTCGTCATCGACCCGGTGCGCACCGAGACTGCGCGCGAGGCCGACGTCTTCCTGCAGCTGCGTCCCGGGTCCGACGTGGCCCTCGTGCTCGGAGTCGTGCACGTGCTCGACCGTGACGGCTTCGTGGATCCCGAGTGGATCGAGGAGCACACCGAGGGATGGGACGAGCTGCGCGCGAGCGCCGCGGGCTGGTCGCCGGACCGCGCCGCCGCGGCCACGGGTCTCGACGCCGAGCGGGTCGAGTGGCTGGCGCACCGGATGGCCACCGAGGGACCCACCGGCATCCGCACCCTGATCGGCCCCGAGCACCGCGAGCACGGGCAGGCGATCCTCCGCGCGGTCACGATGCTGCCCGCGGTGCTCGGTTCCTGGCGCGAGGTCGGGGGAGGACTCGCCCGCTCCAGCCAGCTGTGGCACGAGGTCGCCCTCGCCCAGGACGTCCGACCGGTGCGCAGGTCCGTCAACATGGCGCGGCTCGGCGAGGTGCTCCTCGAGCAGGGATCCCTGGACCCGCCGATCGAGATGCTCGTGGTGCACAACTCCAACCCCGCCACGATCCTCCCCGACCAGAACCGCGTGATCGCCGGTCTCGAGCGCGACGACCTGGTCACGGTCGTCATCGACCAGTTCCTCACCGACACCGCGCGCTACGCCGACGTCGTGCTCCCGGCGACCACCCAGGTCGAGCAGCTCGACCTGGCGATCTCGTGGGGCCACCTCTACCTCGCGCTCAACCAGCCGGCGATCGC
>Ga0302299_10000521_pt1 | contig 21132 bp, 21 predicted proteins | sample III_Fen_N3_4_FD_198795 | JGI IMG/M metagenome (GOLD analysis project Ga0302299, IMG submission 198795) | Peat permafrost microbial communities from Stordalen Mire near Abisko, Sweden - III_Fen_N3_4 | ecosystem: Environmental > Terrestrial > Soil > Wetlands > Permafrost | place: Sweden: Abisko... | reverse complement strand
CAGGCGATCACACCGCTGACTCCCGGATCGCACAAGCTCGTCGAGCCCGAGGCGTGCAGATCGTGCACGAACAAGTCCTCGACGCCGTTCGTGTCGCCCGGCACGAGCGTGCTCGCGGCGCTGCCGAAGGCCGCGAAGCGTCCGTCGGCGGAGAGGAAATCGGTGTACGAGGCTCCGTCCGCCTGCGCGCCGGCGCTCGAGACGCTGACGCGCTCGGTCGTGCCGGCCGCGAGATCTCGCACGAAGCAGTCGGGCACGCCATTGGTGTCGCCCGGCACGAGGTTCGTCGCGTGGCTCTGGAACACGATCTTCCTTCCGTCGCCCGAGAGCCAGCCGTTGATGCTGCCGAGGTTGGCCTGCGCGCCCGCCGCGCCGAGGCTCACGCGTTCCGTCGCGCCCGTAAGCCGGTCGTGCACGAAGACGTCGCCGATCAGGTTCGTGTCGTTCGGCACGAGGTTGTCCGCGATGCTGTAGAAGCTCACGTAGCGCCCGTCGGCGGACATGGAGGATTGGCCGGTGTCGTCGTTGCCCTGGATTCCGGCGCTCGAAACGCTGACGCGCTCGGTCGTGCCGAGCAGGCGGTCGCGCACGAAGACGTCCTCGACGGCGTTGGTGTCGCCCGCGACGAGGTTCGACGCATCGCTGTCGAAGGAGAGCCAGCGGCCATCGGGCGAGAGCACGGGCTCGTCGCTGCCGGAATTGCCCTGTCCCCCCGAGTTGGTCAGGGAGACGCGCTCCGTCGTGCCCGCCGCGAGGTCGCGCAGGAAGACGTCGTCGCGCTGGTTGGTGTCGTTCGGCACGAGGTTGTTGCCGGCACTCGAGAAGGCGATCAGGTGGCCGTCCGCGCAGAGCGAGGGCAGCGCGCAGTTGCCGTTCGTCTGCACGCCCGCCGTATCGACGCTGGCGCGCACGGTCGTGCCGCTCGCACGGTCGTGCACGAAGATGTCGGAGCAGTTGTTCGTGTCGCCCGCGACGAGATTGGACGCATAGCTGCGGAACGCGACGAAGCGTCCGTCGGCCGAGATTGTGGGGGAGTCGCTGTCGCCATTCGCCTCGCCGCCGCCGCTCGCGAGGCTCACTCGCTCGGTCGTCCCGAGCCAGCGGTCGCGCACGAATACGTCGCGGCAGCCGTTCGTGTCGCCCGGCACGAGGTCAAGCGCTTCGCTGATGAAGACCAGCACGCGGCCGTCAGCGGAGAGCGCGGGCGAGAAGCTGTGGCCATGCACCTCTGCGCCGTTCGAGGCGACGCTGACGCGCTCGGTCGTCTGTCCGCGAGCGAGGCTGCTCGCGAGCGCCACCACCAAGGTCACAGTCATCCAACGTGATGCAAGCTTCATGCGGGTGCGGCTTCGATTCTCGCCGGAAAGCGTCGCGAGTGCTCATGCTCCGTCGCAGTTTGCGGAGCAGCGACTGCCGGCACGGAAAGGATTTCGCCTGGGGGGAGTTGCGCAGCACGAAGGCCTCAAGTGAGCGGACTCCGAATTTCGATCCCCTGTCCTCTTCACAAGACAGGCGACTCTGCATGCGCGCGATCATCTCTCACAGCGACCTCGTCGACACATCCGATGCCATCGAGGAGGTGCTCGAGAAGAGTCGCCAGCAACTCGGCGACGAGTCGCCCAAAGGCGCCCTGCTCTTCATGACCAGCGAGTACGACTACGAGCTCGTGCTCGCGCGGATCCGCAGCGCCTGGCCCGGCCTGCCGCTCAGTGGCGCGAGCACGGATGGAGAGCTCTCCTCGGAGCTCGGCTACCGCGTCGATTCGATCTGCCTGACGCTCTTCACCGGCGCCGAGCTCGAGGCGCGCGCATGCCATGGCCGCGAACCCAGCATCGACCTGCCCGCGGCGATCGAGGACGTGATGCGCGGCCTCGGCGACGCGAAGCCCGCGCTGTGCATCGTCTTCTGCCCCGCGACCTGCGGCAACGCGAGCGCCGTGATCGGCGCGTTGCACGAGCGCCTCGGCCCGGACGCCTGCCCGATCGTAGGCGGTCTTGCGGGCGACCACGAAATCGTGCCGGCGACGCGGCAGTTCCACGGCGCGGGGGCGCACTACGATTCGATCTCGGTGCTGTTCCTCTGCGGCCCGCTGCAGGTCAGCTGCGCCGTCGCCTCGGGCTGGTTCCCGCTGGGCAGCAAGCACAGCGTCACACGCGCCGCGGGCAACCGGCTGTTCGAGATCGACGGCAGGCCCGCGCTCGAGATCTACAAGCGCCTGTACGGCGAGGAGGTCTCGGCGCGCCTGGGCGAGTACCCGCTGGCGATCTTCGAGAACGGGGACTCGGCCGAGTTCTTCCTGCGTGCCGCGATGGCCGTAGACGCGCTGGACGGAAGCGTGACCTTCGCCGGCGACATTCCGCAGGACTCGATCGTGCGCCTGACGGGGGTCGTGCCGGAAGGACTGCTGACGGGCACGGAGACCTCGCTCAAGCGCGCCGTCGCAGCCTATCCGGGGGAGACGCCCGAGCTGGCGCTGCTCTTCAGCTGCGCCGCGCGCAAGTGGGTGCTCGGCTCGCGCGCCGCCGACGAGATCGCGCAGGTGCTGAAATCGATCGAAGAGCTGCGCCTGCCTGCCATCCCGATGGCGGGCTTCTACGCATTCGGCGAGATCTGCCCGCTCGGAGTGAACGGGCCGCCGCTGCTGCACAACGAGACCTGCGTCACCGTGCTGATCGGCCGATGAGCGTGAATCCGGGCAGGCCCGAGCGCACGCGCGAGCAGATGCTCGAGCTCGAGCTGCGCACTGCGCAGCGCGCCCTGCGTGCCATGGATCGGGACCGCCAGCGCGCCGAGCTGTTCGCGCTGCGCAGCAAGCAGGCGATCCTGTTCACCAATGCCGAGCTCGAGCGCACGGTCACGAGCCTGGAGCGCACGCTCGAACAGCTGCGCGAAGCCAAGCTCGAGGCCGAGCGCGCCAGCGAGGCCAAGGGCCGTTTCGTGGCCACGATCAGCCACGAATTGCGCACGCCGATGAACGGCATCCTCGGCACGGCCGAGCTGCTGGCGCGTTCCGAACTCTCGCCGGCCGACCAGGAGCTGGTCGCCCTGCTGCGCCGCTCGGGCCGCGGACTGCTCGCGATCATCAACGACGTGCTCGACTTCACCAAGGCCGAGACGGGCCGCATCGAGCTCGAGCAGGTGCGCTTCGACCTGCACGCCTGCGCGCGCGCGATCGGCGACCTGCAGCTCAACGCGGCGCGCGCCAACGAGGTCACGCTCGAGCTCTCGATCGCGCCCGAGGTGCCGCGCTGGGTCACGGGCGACCCCGTGCGCGTGCGCCAGGTGCTGCTCAATCTGCTCGACAACGCGGTCAAGTTCACCAGCAAGGGCAGTGTGCGCCTGGAGCTGCGGGTTGCGCCGAGCTCGCCGCAGCGCGTGTGGTTCGCGGTGATCGACACGGGCATCGGCATCCCCGAGAGCGCGCAGCGCGCGATCTTCGAGCCCTTCGTGCAGGCCGACAGCGGCACCACGCGCAGGTTCGGCGGCTCGGGTTTGGGCCTGGCTATCTGCAAGCACCTCGTGGCGCTGATGGGGGGCAAGCTCGAAGTGGCCAGCGTGCCCGGGGCCGGCAGCTGCTTCCAGTTCGAGGCGCTCCTGCCGGCGGCCGCAGACCAGTCGAGCGGCCTGGAGTCCACGCAGCTGCACCGGGTCGATGAGGTGCGCCTGGACATGCGTGTGCTCGTCGCCGACGACAACCCCGTCAACCGCCTGATCGCGCAACGCATGCTCGAGAAACTCGGCTGCAGCGTGGTCTGCGCCGAGGACGGGCGCCAGGCGCTCGAACTGGCGCGCGGCGAGGTCTTCGACGCGATCCTGATGGACTGCTCGATGCCCGAGCTCGACGGCTTCGAGGCAACGGCCGCAATCCGCGCGCTGCCCGGGCCGAACGCGCGTTCGCGCGTGATCGCGCTCACGGCGCACGTGCTCGCCGGCGATCGCGAGCGCTGCCTCGAGGCGGGGATGGATGACTACCTGACGAAGCCGATGCGCCTGCGCGACCTGCGCGACGTGCTGCGCAACGCCACGCGCGCGGACACGGCGACGAGCTGACGCTTTCCTCGACACTTGTCGAGCATCTCGACAGCAACCCTTTCCCTGCACACGCAGCGCGGCACACAGACACGCGAATCGGCACACGGCACGGCGCTTGCTCTTCCGGAGGCGCATGTTCCTCAACCCCGCGTCTCTCGTGCTGCTCGCGATCGAGCAGGACAAGGTCTTGCCGCTCTCCTCGAACGGCCCCGACCTGACCCGCTACCTCACGGTCTGCGGCATCCTGCTGCTCGCGATCCTGGCGCTCGCCTGGGGTTTCAAGAAGCTCGTCGGCGGCGCGGTGCGCGCGCGCGCGGCCTCGCGTTCGCTGCAGGTGATCGATCTCCTGCCGCTCGGCGGCAAGCAGCGCCTGGCGGTCGTGCGCTGCTACGACCGCACCTTCGCGCTCGGACTGGGGGAGAAGGAAGTCTCGCTCGTCGCCGAGATCGATCCCGTGCACGCGGCCGACAAGAAGCCCGCGGAACCGAGCAAGGCCGACAAGCACGCGTTCCTGCAGGCGCTCTCCAAGGCGCGCGAACGCTGGAACGGCCACGAGGTGAGCGCTTGAGGATCCAACGCATCCTGCTCGCGGGGCTCGCGCTGGCACTCCTGTGCGGCGCCGCTTCCGCATTCCAGGCCGGGAGCCCGATCGGGCCGCCCGTGCCCGGCCCGCTCGACCAGACCGTCGGCGACCTCTCGTCCGGGCGCGCCTCGACCGCGGTCGAGATCGCGATCCTGCTCACGGTCCTGACGCTCCTGCCCGCGGTACTGGTGACGATCACGAGCTTCACGCGCATCGTGATCGTGCTCTCGTTCGTGCGCCGCGCGTTGAGCGTCAACGAACTGCCGCCGAACCCCGTGCTGATCGGGCTCTCGCTGTTCCTCACGACCTTCGTGATGGGGCCCGTCGCCGGGCGCATCTGGGACAAGGCCTACGTGCCCTACAAGGCCGGCGAGCTCACGATCGAGGACGCCGGCGCCAAGGCCTGGGACGAGCTCTCCGTGTTCCTGGTCGCGAACACGCGCAAGAGCGAGCTGGTGATGTTCAGCGAGATGGCCAAGATCGAGCCGGTCTCCGACGGCCAGGAGATCCAGCTGCCGATGCGCGTGATCATCCCCGCGTTCGTGCTGAGCGAGCTCAAGACCGCCTTCCAGATGGGCTTCCTGCTCTTCCTGCCGTTCCTCGTGATCGACATGGTCGTCTCCAGCGTCCTGCTCTCGATGGGCATGTTCATGCTGCCGCCCGTGATGATCTCGACGCCGTTCAAGATCCTCGTCTTCGTGCTCGTCGACGGCTGGCACCTCGTGTGCCAGTCGCTGGTGACCTCCTTCGTCACGACCTGAGGCATCCACGATGTTCCTGGCAGACTCCTCGCTCGACCTGACGATCACCGACATCGCGCGCGAGCTCTTGATGACGGTCATCGTGCTCGCCGGGCCGGTGCTGCTCGTGGGGCTGGTAGTCGGCGTGGCGGTGAGCCTGTTCCAGGCGCTGACCTCCGTGCAGGAGCAGACGCTCTCGCTCGTGCCGAAGATGTTCAGCGTGATGCTGGTCGTGCTGCTGCTGCTCGCGCCGGCGCTGCACATCCTGGTCGACTACACGCACCGCGTGTTCGAGCGGCTCGTGACCTTCGGACTTTCCTGAGGCGCGCCATGGAACTCCTCCCCCCCGGCTCGCTCGAGGCCTTCAGCCTGTACCTGGCGCGCACCAGTGCGCTGGTGATCTCGTCGCCGATCTTCGGCCAGGGAACGGGCTTCGCCTCCTACCGCGTCGGGCTGGTCGTCTCGATCAGCTTCGTGCTCTATTCCGCGAGCGGTTCCCCGCTGGGCCACTCGCCCGAGCCGGTCGAGTACGCCTGCCTCGTGCTGCGCGAGATCCTCGTGGGCCTGTTCCTGGCCTTCACGCTGCACACCGTGCTGGTCTCGCTGCGCCTGGCGGGCGAGATGATCGGCACCGAGATGGGCTTCAACATGGCCTCGATCATGGACCCCGTGACGGGCGTCAACACGCCGGTCGTGGCCCAGCTCTACGAGGTCTTCTTCCTGCTCGGCTTCCTGGCGGTCAACGGCCACCACCTGCTGCTCAAGGCGCTCGAGCACTCGTTCGTGCGCGCGCCCGTGGGCGTGCTCGCGATCTCGGGCAGCGTCGCCTGGGGCGCGGAGACGCTCTTCGCGCAGACCTTCGGGGCCGGGATCGCCTTCGCGGCGCCCGTGCTGGTGCTGCTCTTCATGACCTCGCTGCTCGTGGCGCTGCTGGCGCGCATGGTGCCGCAGCTCAACGTCATGGACGTGAGCTACTCCGCGCGCATCGCCGTGGGGCTGATCGCGCTGCTCGTCTTCGCACCCTTCCTCGCTCCCGCGCTGGAAGGCCTCTACGACCAGTTCGCGCGCGGCCTCGACGGCGCGCTCGACGTGCTCGGAACCTGAAGCGTGGCCGAAGAACCCGACAAGCAGGAGAAGACCGAGGATGCGACCCCACGCAGGCGCGAGGAATCGCGCGAGCAGGGGCAGGTCTCGCTCTCGCACGAGGTCGCCTCGGCGCTGCTCCTGCTCGCGGGCCTGATCGTGCTGATCGTGTCGGGCTCCTGGTTCGCACAGGGTGCCGGCACACTGGTCGTCGACGCCGTGACGAGCCTGCCTGTGCAGGGCCGCGAGGAGCTCTCCGAGGCCGGGGCCGCGGGCTGGATGACCGCGAGCGTCGCACACATGGGCTTCGCCGCGGCCGCGCTGATCGTGCCGATCTTCGCCGTCGGATTGCTGGCCTGCTACGGACAGGTCGGCTTCATGATCACGCCCAAGGCGCTGGCCTGGGATCCGGCGCGACTCGATCCCTTCAAGGGTTTCGGGCGCGTCTTCAGCGCGCGCGGCGGCATGCGCACGCTGATGGCGCTGGCCAAGATCCTGGCCATCACCGTCACGGTCGTGCTCACCGCCTGGGGCCAGTTGCCGCACCTCGCCTCGCTCACCGGCTCGGAGATCGGGCCGATCATGGCCGCGATCGGCTCGGTCGCACTGCGCTGCACGTCGGCTGCGCTGGCGGCGATCCTGGTGCTCGCGCTGGCGGACCTCTTCTGGCAGCGCTTCTCCTACGAGCGCGACATGCGCATGAGCAAGAAGGAGATACGCGACGAAGCGAAGAGCACCGAGGGCGATCCGCAGATCAAGTCCAAGATCCGCCAGCTGCAGCGCGAGATGGCGCAGAGCCGCATGATGTCGGACGTGCCCAAGGCGACGGTGATCGTCACCAACCCGACGCACTACGCGGTGGCGCTGCGCTACGAGCGCGACGAGCCGCCGCAGAAGAACAAGCGCCGGCGCACGGCGCCCTACGTCGTCGCCAAGGGCGTCGACCACGTCGCGCAGCGCATCAAGGCCGTCGGTCGCGAGCACGCGATCCCGACCATCGAGGACGTGCCGCTCGCGCGCGCGCTGCACCGCGAGGTCGAGATCGGGGACGAGATCCCCGAGCAGCTCTACCAGGCCGTCGCCGCCGTGCTGGCCCAGGTCTACCGGGTGCAGGAGGAGGGCGCGGGCGCGCCCTGAGCTGAGCCATGGCCCAAGCATCCAGCATCACTTCGCAGACGCAAGCCGCGGGGGCGCTCCTGCGCCGCTACGCGGACTGGATCGTCGGCCTGGGCGTGCTCGGCTTGATGGTCACGCTGATCACGCCGGTCAACCCGTTCATCCTGGACGTGCTGCTGGCGTCGAACATCACGATCTCGCTCATGCTGCTGCTGGTCGTGATGAACGCGCGCTCGGCGCGCGAGCTCTCGACCTTCCCGACGATCCTGCTCTTCACGACGCTCTTCCGCCTGGGCCTGAACGTCGCCAGCACGCGCCTGATCCTGACGCACGGCAAGGCCGGCAACATCATCCACGCCTTCGGCGAGTACGTCGGCGGCGACAACCTGGCGGTCGGCCTGGTCGTGTTCCTGATCCTGATCATCATCCAGTTCGTGGTCATCACGAAGGGCTCGGGGCGCATCAGCGAAGTCGCGGCGCGCTTCGTGCTCGACGCCATGCCCGGCAAGCAGATGGCGATCGACGCCGACCTGAACAGCGGCCTGATCGACGCGACCGAGGCACGCGCGCGCCGCGCGGCGATCGCCTCCGAGGCCGAGTTCTACGGAGCCATGGACGGCGCCTCGAAGTTCGTGCGCGGCGACGCGATCGCGGCGCTGATCATCACCGTGCTGAACATCGTCTGCGGCATCGCGATCGCCACCTGGAACGGCATGGCGATCGCGGAGGCCGGCGAGAAGTACTCCAAGCTCACGATCGGCGACGGCCTGGTGAGCCAGATCCCGGCACTCTTCATCTCCACCGCCGCCGCGGTGCTGGTCACGAAGAACACGAGCGAGGAATCGCTCGGCACCGACCTCTTGCTGCAGGTCTCGAGCCGTCCGCGCGCCTCGGTCATCGCGGCCGGCATGCTCTTCGTGATCGGCCTGCTGCCCGGCATGCCGCGCATCCCGTTCTTCGTGCTGGCCACGATGCTCGTGCTGATGTGGCGCAGCGGCCGCAGCGCCGAGCAGAAGCGCGAAGCCGAAGGCGCGCAGCAGCTCGCGCAAGCCGAGGCCTCGGGCGCGGGTGCGGGGGCACAGAAGAAGGACGAGCAGAAGCCCGAGGAGCTGCTGCAGGTCGACCGGCTGAGCCTCGAGATCGGCTACCGCCTGATTCCGCTCGTGCAGGAGCAGTCGGGCGGCGGAATCCTCGATCACATCGGACAACTGCGCAAGCGCTTCGCGCTCAACGAGGGCGTCGTGCTGCCGCCCGTGCGCATCAAGGACAACATCCGCCTCGGGCCGAACACCTACCGCGTGCTCGTCGGCGGCCAGGAGGTCGCGCGCGGCGAGATCGAGCCGGGCCAGTTCATGGCCATGGACGGCGGCACCGTGACGGGCAAGGTCAAGGGCAAGAAGACCAGCGATCCGGCCTTCGGCCTGCCGGCCTGGTGGATCGGCGAAACGCTGCGCAACGAAGCCGAGATGCTCGGCTACACGGTGATCGATCCCGTCAGCGTGCTCGTCACGCACCTCTCCGAGACCGTGCGCAACTCGATCGGCGAGATCCTCTCTCGCGACGACGTGAAGGAGATGATCGACTCGGTCAAGAAGACCGCACCGGCGGTGGTCGAGGAGCTCGTGCCCGCGAAGATGAGCTACGGCGACGTGCAGCGCGTGCTGCGTTCGCTGCTGCGCGAGGGCGTCTCGGTGCGCAACCTGCCCGCGATCCTCGAAGTGCTCGCCGACAACGCCGGCAAGGTCAAGGACCACGATGCGCTGGCCGAGCTCGTGCGCGCGCGCCTGGGCCGCATGCTGTGCGAGATGCACGCCGACGCCGATGGCGTCGTGCACGCGGTCACGCTCGACCCGGAGATCGAGAACCGCCTGGCGGCCGCGGTCAACGGCATGAAGGACCCCGACGCGGCGCCCGTCAGCCCGGCCTTCCTGCAACAGCTGATGGCACAGACCGGGACCGTCGTGGCGCAGGCGACTCAGGGCGGCAAGAACGTCGTGCTGCTCGTGCGCTCGAACGTGCGCCGCTTCCTGAACGAGCTCGCGCGCGCCTCGCTGCCGAAGGTGGCGGTGCTCTCCTACAACGAAGTCGTGCCTGCGCGCTCCGTGGTGACGCAGGCGGTTGTCCGAATGGAGGAATGAGATGCAGATCCATCGCGTCCGTGGAACCAGCCTGAAGGAAGCCCTCTTGCGCGCCCGCCGAATGCTCGGCGAGGACGCCATCGTCGTCAGCCAGGAGATCCTCCCGGGAGGGGAGATCGCGCTGGCCGTGGCGCAGCGCGAGGACGCGGCGGCCGAGGTCGAGAGCACGATCTTCCGCGCCCAGCGCGCGCGCGCCAAGGAACATCCCGCGCTGCGCGAGCTCGAGCAGCGCCTCGAGCGCAGCGGCGTCTCGCAGGCGCTCGTCGCACGCATCGTCGAGGCGATCCGCGCGCGCGGAACGGCCGAGGGCCACGTGCTCGACGCCGCCGCCGACGAGATCGGGCGCATCTTCCCGCCCGCGCGCATGCCGCGCCTGGAGCACAAGACGCGCGTGCTGGCCTTCACCGGCGCGACGGGTGTCGGCAAGACGACCGGCATCGTCAAGCTCGCGAAGCGCATGCGCGAGGCCGGCCGCAAGGTCGAACTCGCGACACTCGACAGTGCGCGCGTCGGCGCGGTCGAGCAGCTGCGCGCCTGGGCCAGCACGCTCTCGCTGCCGCTGACCGTGCTCAAGCGCGGCGTGCGCATGAATCCCGCGGCGCTCTCCTCGGGCTCGGTCGACATGGTGCTGCTCGACACGACCGGGCACCCGCGCCACGATGCCGAGCTGCTGGCGCAGCTGCGCAAGGTCTTCGAGCCGGCATCCGTGCAGCTCGACGTGCACCTCGTGCTCGCGGCGCCCGCCAGCCGCGCGGCGCTCGAGGCGGCCTGGAAGCCGTTCGAGGCGACGCCGCCCGTCGCCTGCAGCGTGACCAAGCTCGACGAGACGCAGGACAAGGCGCTGGCGCTCGAGTTCGCGCTCGAGAAGCAGCTGCCGGTCGCCTTCGTCAACGACGGGCCCGACATCGACCTGCACTTCCACCGCGCGGGCGGCGACTCGATCGCCGACCTGTGGTTGCGCGGGAGGATCGCATGAGCGCCGGAGCCGCACTGGCTTTCGCGGCCCGTCCGCGCGGCTTCCACGCGCGCGCGCCCTTCTTCTTCGTCACCGGAGGCAAGGGCGGCGTGGGCAAGTCGCTCGTGGCCGCGAACCTGGCGCTCGAGCTCGCGCGGCGCGGCAAGCGCGTGCTGCTGGCCGACCTCGACCTCGCGCTCTCGAACCTGAACGTGCTGCTGCGCCTGCCGGGCACGCGCAGCATCGAGCCCTTCCTCGCGCGCCGCGCGGATCTCGAGGAGTGCCTCGTGCGCACCGGCCACGGCGCCGACGTGCTGCCCGCGGGCTCGGGTGCCGGCGAGCTGGCCGTGCTGGAAGAGAGCGAGCGCCTGCGCCTGCTCGACGGCCTGGCGCAGCTCTCGCGAAACTACGATCTCGTGATCGCCGACGGCGCCGCGGGCATCGGTCCCGACGTGCTCTCCTTCGCCACCGCCGCCGACCACGTGCTGCTCGTGACGACGCCCGAGCCGACCTCGCTGACGGATGCCTACGGCCTGATGAAGGCGCTGCACGCGCACGGCGAATCGGGCGAGCGCGAAGTGCCGACGCCCGAGCTGCTGATCAACCTCGCGACGGGCATCGAGGAGGCCGAGGCGACCGCCACGCGCCTGCGCGGGGTGTGCGAACGCTTCCTGGCGCGCTCGCCGAAGCTCGCCGGCTGGCTGCCGCGCTCGCTGGCGGTGGCGCGCAGCGTCGAGCGGCAGCAGCCTTTCGCGCTCGAAATGGGCCCGGCGGACCTCGAATTGCCGCTCTCCTGCCTGCGCCAGCTCGCGGCACGCGTCGAGCGTCTCTGTCCTGGGCCGGCCGGCGCACGCAACGCTCAAGGAGTCGGAAAACATGTCCGATAGCCGACATGAGGGCCCGACTCTCGAGGCTGCCTGGGTTGGCTTCGGCCACTCCGTGGCGGTCGCGGCGGGCGCGGCCTTCGCGCTCCTTTCCTTGCTGCTCCATGTCCCCGTGTGGGTTGCCGCGCTGCGCGGCGGCCTGCTGTTCCTCGGTCTCGCGATGATCGTGCGCGCCACGCTGTGGCTCGTGGCGGCCATGCGCACCGATGCGCAGCACCCCGAGCGGCGCAGCACGCCGCGCAACACCGGAGGCAAGGGCGGCTGAGGACGGCGCGCCAGCGCCAGAGCCGCACCCCGCACCCATCCATGAAACAGAAGCGCACGAGGCCCGAGTGGGAGACGATCAAGCTCTCCGGCGACGAGTCGGAGCGCGATCGCCTCGTGATCGAGCACATCCCGCTGCTCAAGCACATCGTCGGGCGCATGAACGCGCCGGCAGGCGTCGATCGCGACGACCTGTACGGCTTCGGCATGCTGGGCCTGCTCGCGGCGGCGGATTCCTGGGATGCCTCGCGCGGCCTCAAGTTCTCGACCTACGCCTATCACAAGGTGCGCGGCGCGATCCTGGACGAGATGCGCAAGCAGGACGTCGTCTCGCGCGGCAAGCGCGAGCTCCTGCGCGAGGTCGAACGCTTCGTCTCGAGCTCCGAGCAGGAGCAGGGACTCGCGCCGCTGCCCGAGCAGATCGCCGAGGCGCTCTCGATCTCGGTCGAGGAGATCGACGACGCGCTCGCCTGCGCGCGCAGCGCGGGCGAGATCTCGCTCGAGTCCGAGGGCGACGAAACGCGCCTCTCGGCGCTGCTCGGCGACCCGCGCAGCGAGGACCCCGTCGGCAGCGCCGAATTCGCCGAGATGAAGCAGCTGCTCGTCGAGGCGATCAAGGAGCTCCCCGACCAGGAGAAGACGGTCATCACGCTCTACTACGCCGAGGAGCTGCTGCTCAAGGACATCGGCGAGGTGCTGGGCGTGACCGAGTCGCGCGTCAGCCAGATCCACAGCCGCGCGCTCTACAAGTTGAACCGCGCGCTCTCCGCGTTGACGGGCAAGGAGGAGGGCTGAACCCGTGGACGCATCCGTGCAGCGCGTGCTGGCCGAGCCCGTCGTCGCGGGTCCGCGCGGCACTCCGCGCCACCCCGAGCGCCGCAAGCGCGAGGGCGAGGACGGCCGCGAGAGCGAGCCGCACTTCGCGCTCGACGCGCAGCCCGCGCAGCACCCGAGCACGCACGTCGAGCCGCACACCCCGAAGGGCGATGGCCTCGGGGAGAAGCTGGACGTGATCGCATGAAGGAAGAAGCCAAGCTGCCCCCCGCGATCATCAAGCGCGAGCGGGTCGTGCTCGAGGGTCTCGAGCCCAAGAGCCTCGTGCGCTCGGCGAGCGCGCAGCCCTGCGGCAAGAAGAGCGTGCGCTTCGTCGAGCACGAAGGCCGTCCGCGCGCGATCGAATTCACCTGCGGCTGCGGCGAGGCGACGCTCGTCGAGCTCGTCTTCGAGAACCAGCCCGCCACCGCCACCGCCAAAGTCGGAGTCAAGTCATGAACCAGGCAACCAGGCATCTCTCTCTCGCTGCGTTCGCGCTGGCGCTGTGCGCCTGCGCGGTCGGAAACCGCACGCGCACCGACCTGCCCGCGGGCCCGACGCCCGATGCAGGCGGCGGCCAGCCCGTGCTCTACGCCCGCGACGGCTCCGTCGTCGGCGGCGAGGCTCACCCCTCCACGCCTCCGAGCGGCCCAGCGGCCGAGCACCTGCCGCAGGAAGGCAGCCGCACCTTCATGCTCGAGCTCTACCAGAAGGCGATCGACGAGAAGGAGGCGCTCGCGCTCGAGATCAAGAACCTCGAGGCGACACTCGAGAAGGCGCGCACCGAGCTCGCCGCATCGGTCAAGGAGAAGGACGAGCTCGAGAAGAAGCACGACGCACTCGAGGCCGAGCGCGCGCGCCTGCAGGAGGAGAACTTCGACCTCGCCGGCCGGCTCGTGACGGCGCAAATCCGGCGCCTGGAGTCCGAGAAGATCCTGCTCGAGTCCAAGATCGAGTGGCAGCGCCTCGAGGAGAAGAGCGCCAACGAGAAGGGCAAGAGCTCCGCGCGTGAAGAGGCGCCGGCGAAGAGCGGCCCGGAGAAGCAGAAGCCGTGAGGTTCACACTGCTCTCTCTCGCGCTCACCGCGGGTCTTTCGGCCTGCGTCACGACGCGCGCCGACGTCGGCAACCTGGCGCATGCCAGCGTGACCAGCGACTTCCACACCTACAACCTGCGCCGCGTGGGCATCCTGCCCTTCCAGGGCATCTCGATCGACCTCGAGAGCCAGAAGGAGCTCGAGGCCGCCTTCGCGACCGAGCTCTCGGCCACCTCGGGTCTCGAGGTCGTGCCGCTGACGGATGCCGACCTCGAGGAGGTCACGAAGAGCGAGCCCTTCCGCAAGGGCAGCATCAAGCCCGCGACGGTGCTGGCGCTCGCGAAGCGCTTCCGCCTCGATGGATTGTTCGCCGGGACGGTCTCGGACGTGCGCGGCTACGTGCCGCTGCGCCTGTGCATCGATCTGGATCTCGTGGCGAGCGAGACGGGGCTCTCGATCTGGAGCGCGTCGGCAAGGCTCGATGCGTCGGACGAGAGAGTGCGGCGCGGCCTGGAGCAGTGGCTGCACGCCAGCCGCGGCGGCGCGACGTCGCAGGAGGGGATCGATATCTATCTGATGAGCCCGCGGCACTTCGTGAGGTTCGCGGCGGCGCAGATCGCGGCATTGCTCTGAGACTCAGCGCTTCGCCTGCACGGTCACGAGCAGCGAATGCTGCTCGTCGGCGCCAGGCAGCAGCAGCGCCAGGCACTCTCCTTTGGCGAGCGTGACCTTCGACGTCAGTGTGTCCTTGGCCACGATCGGCAACTGCACCTTGACCTTCTCGCCACTCGCGAGCGTCACATCGGCCTCGCGGATCGGCTGCTGCAGGCGGTTGAGCTCGGCGCGGAAGCCGAGTTCGAGCGCTGCCTCCCTGGCGTGCGGCCGGAGCTCGAGCGCGAGACCGTCTGGCGCCTTCGCGTGCACGGCCTGCGGTTTGCCCTGCGCGTCGACCTTCCAGTCCTGCACGTAGTCCGTCTCGGAGATGTTGCGGATCTCCGCGACGCTGCCTTCGCGTACGCGGATGGTGGGGCGGGAGTAGACGGTCACGTCCTTGTGTTCGTTCATCGCGCGCTGCAAACGCTCGACCACGCTCGCCGCAAGCGGGAACCCGCCGCGCGTGTATTCGAGCCCGGTCAGCGCCTTGGCGAGCGGGCTCGGCATCTCGTAGACGGTCGTGCGCAGCTCGTAGGCGTGCTCGCCCTTCGGAGTAGCGGCACACGCCGCGAGCGCCACGACACACGCAATGGGAGCGAGCTTCATGCCCGCGATCCTACCCAAACGACAAGACCGACCCCTTGCCGGGAGTCGGCCTCGTCGTTGTTCGTATTTTCCAGTTCGCGTTCCGGCTGCGATCAGTCGGCGGCCAGCATCTTGTGCGCGGCCTTCTCGACACGCTCGGGCGTGTTGAGCTTGCCGTCCACATACTTCTGGCGCAGATCCTGCACCTTCGCCTGGTGGTCATCCTGTGCCTTGCGCGCGGCTTCGGCCTGGGCGTTTTCCTTCGCCTGGGCAGCTGCGAGCGCCTGGCCTTCCTCGGAGAGCTGGATGCTGTCCGTGGAATACTGCGTCTGCACGAATTCATCCGTGCTGCGCTGGATGGCCTCCCGGTTCAGGCGCGTGATGTCGATCGGCTGGTCATTGCCCGAGCGACGGTTCGGACGCGGTCCCTGGATGGGTTGGTTGTTGACTTCCATATGTGACCCCCTCACTTGGGGAGAACTTTCCGACCTTAGGTATCGGCACCTTCGGGCGAGGCATGAGCGGAAATCCGCCGGGTTGGGGAGTCGGCCGACCTGCCCGGCCTGCCTCGGACCGGAAAAACCTTCGTGGAGACCCGCTAGGGGCCCTTGCCGGGGCGATTCCCGGCGGCGATCCTCATCCCTGATGGGAAGCGTGCACCGAAGAAAGGGTCGGATCAGCCTCGGTCTGCTCGTCGCGCTCGCCTGCGCGGGCTCGGCCGTCGGCCAGACCAAGGTCGAGGAGCCCTTCCGGCCGGAGTACGTGATCGGCGTGCGCGTCGATCCGAACGAGAAGAAGTTGCAGGGCGATCTGCACCTCAGCTGGACCAACCAGTCGAAGGACGACGTCTTCGACCTGTGGTTCCACCTCTACTGGAACGCCTTCGCCAACAACCGCTCGACGCACCTCGTCGAGTCGAAGGGCGATCTGCGCGGCACGAAGATCTCGGACGAGTGGGGCTGGCAGCAGCTCACGGCGCTGCGCGTCAACCAGGGCGACTCGCTCGGCAAGCTCGAGTGGATGGCGCCCGACGACGGCAACGCGCAGGACAGGAGCGTCTTCCGCGTCAAGCTGGCCGAGCCTTTGCGCCAGGGCCAGTCGGTCACGGTCGATCTCTCCTGGGAGGCGCGCATCCCGCGCGTGCGCCGGCGCACGGGGCAGAAGGACGACTTCCTCTTCATGGCGCAGTGGTTCCCGAAGCTCGGCGTGTACGAGACGGGCAACGGCTGGAACTGCCACCAGTTCCACGCCAACACGGAGTTCTTCGCCGACTACGGCACGTACGACGTGACGATCGACCTGCCCGCACGCTACGCCGGCAAGATCGGCGCGAGCGGGGTCGAGCTGCTGCCGGAGAAGACCGATGGCGAGCGCGTGCGCGCGCATTTCCTCGCGCCCTCGCTGGCTGACCGCGAGTTGAAGGGCGCGGACGGCCGCGCGCCGCTGGTGCACGACTTCGCCTGGACCGCGGATCCGCGCTACGTGAAATACGAGGAGGTCTTCCGCTGGCAGGACTGGGCCAAGCGCTTCGAATCCGAGGTCTCGAGCACGGCGCTGGCGCTCGGCCGCGGCACGAGCGAGGTCGCCGGGCGCGACGTGCGCGTGAGCGTGCTCTTGCATCCCGACCACGCCGACCAGGGCGCGCGCCACTTCGACGCGACCTGCACCTCGCTCTTCTTCTACGGCCTGTGGTGGGGCACGTATCCCTACGAGCAGGTCACGGTCGTCGATCCTGCCTGGGGCGGCGGCGCCGCGGCGGGGATGGAGTACCCGACGCTCTTCACCGCCGGTTCGCGCGTGCTCTCGCTGCCGACGATGCGCACGCCCGAGAGCGTGACGGTGCACGAGTGCGGCCACCAGTTCTGGTACGGCCTCGTGGGCAACAACGAGTTCGAGGCCGGCTGGCTCGACGAGGGCTTCAACACCTTCAGCCAGAGCGAAGCCATGTACCGGCGCTACGGCCAGAACCCGCTCACGAGCGAGTACGGGCCCATGCCCTTCGACGCGGCGCGCCAGCTCGAGCCCGCGGGTGGCGGAATCGCCGACTGGTTCGCGCTGCGCACGGGTCCGGCGCTCCTCGGCACGAGCTGGACGCCGCTGCGTTCGAGCGCGCTGATCGATTTCTGGCGCGAGCAGCCGCTCGCGACCTTCGCGCGTATGCGCGACGATCCGCGCGACGGCGATCGCAACGGCTACCTCGCCGATCCCGACAGCGATCCGGTGGACCGGCCCGGCTGGCTCTACGCCGACAGCCGCAGCTACCGCACGAACAGCTACCGCCGCACCGGAACGATGCTGCGCACGCTGTGCGGCCTCGTGGGCAAGGAGAAGTTCGAGAGCGCGATGCGCTTGTACTCCGAGCGCTGGCGCTACCGGCATCCGTACGCCGACGACTTCTTCAGCGCCTTCCAGGAGGGCGCCGGCATCGATCTCAAGTGGTTCTTCGACGCCGCGTTCCGCTCGGAGGCGACGATCGACTGGAGCGTCGAGGTCTCGCAGCGCCGCGCTCCGGCGGACGAGGGCTGGTTCCCCGGGCCGGACGGGAAGTGGCAGAAGAGCGAGGCCGCGAAGGAGAAGGGCGCGGAGCCCGGCTGGCTGCCGGAGCTGATGCTGCGCCGGCGCGGCGAGCTGTGCCTGCCGTTGCCAGTCGAGCTCACGTTCGAAGGCGGCGAGAGGGAGATGCTCGTCTGGACGCGCGAATCGCAGCTGCGCCAGGCCTGGTGGAAGCCGCTCGCCGAGCGCCCGCCGAGCGCGAAGAAGCTCGTCAGCGTCGTGATCGATCCGGCGCAGCGCTACTGGTGCGACCTCGACCTCTCCAACAACCGCTGGTACGCGGAGTCCGACCGCCGCACGCCGCTGCGCTGGTCCGAGCGCGTGCTCGCGCAGGCCGCGGTCGTGCTGCACTGGTTCGGCGGGATCGGAGGCTGAATGCGCGCACTGCGAGGCATGGCCGTGGCTCTCTTCTGCTGGCGCTGGTGGGCGCTCGCGGCACTGCTCGAGCTGGCGCTGGCGCTGCCGCCGGCGCTGCTCTGGCAGCAGTGGATGGGCGGCGCGCTCGGCAGCCGCTACGAACCGGGCGAGCTCTTCGCGAACCTCTCGACCGAGTTCCGCTTCGACCACAGGAGCGAGCTCGGCGCGCTCAATGCCAACGCGTCGCTCTGGCTGGGCTTCGCGGCGCTCGCGGCGATGCTGCTGGGCGTGTTCTTCGCGGGCGGCTGGGCGCAGCTCGCCTTCGACGGCGAGGAAGGCAAGATCGTCGCGCGCGCGGGCCACGGCGCGCGGCACTTCTTCTGGCGCTACGTGCGTGTCTGGCTCGTGACGCTGGTGCTGCTGGCGCTCTGGTCCTGGACGCTTTTCGACTGGCCCTGGAAGAAGCTCGTGCTCGATTGGCTCTTGCGCCTGCCCGACGCGACTGGCGACCGGCTCGAGGCGCTGACCTCCGAATGGAGCGCCGTGGCGGTGCGTTCCGCGCAGGCGCTGGTGTACGCGATCGGCGTGGCGTTGCTGCTCGTGTGCGCCGACTATGCGCGCCTGCGCATCGCCTCGAAGGACAGTCGCAGCGCGCTCGCGGGCTGGATCGGCGCGACGGGATTCCTGCTGCGTTCGCCGCTGCGCGCGCTCGGCCCGATTCTCCCGATCTTCGTGCTCGAGGTGGCGCTGCTCGCCGCCGCGAGCGGCTTCGCGCGCCGCTGCGAGGGCCGCATCTCCGCCGACGAGGCGGGCCTCTTCGCCGTGGCGCTGCTCGCGGCGACCACGGTCGTGCTCGCGTTCCTGCGCTGCTGGTTGCGCGGCGCGAAGTACTTCGCGGCGGGCGAGGTCGTGCGCGAGGGCACTCAAGATGAGCGCTGAGTCCGCCTTCTCCGTGCAGCGCGGTGCCTCGGCGGACGCGGACGAGTTCGTGCGCCTGCGCAGCGCGCTCTTCGAGGAGGCTTCGCGTCCCAACGCGCCCGTCGATCTCGCGGCGCTCGGCGAGCGCACGCGCGCGGCCTACCTGCGCGGCATCGCGGAGGATTCGCTGCTCGTCTGGATCGCGCGCGATGCGGACGGCGGAGCGGTCGGCGCGCTGGCCATGCACCTCTTCTTGCGTTTGCCCTCGCCTTCGAGCCCGACCGGCGAGGAGGGCTACGTGGTCAACGTCTACACCGCGCCGCGCTGGCGCCGGCGCGGGATCGGCGCGGCGCTGATGGAGGCGATGCTGGCCGAGTCGCGCCGCCTGCGGCTCGGACGGCTGCGACTGCACACGACCGAGGACGGGCGCAAGCTCTACGCGCGCTTCGGCTTCCGCGAGCACGCGGACAACATGCAGCTCGTGCTCTGAAAGTGCGGCGCCCGTGATCGGCAAGGATCACGGGCGCCGCCGAGAGTAGAGACCGGACAGTTGGCCTGGCTTGAAGATAGTTGTGAGGCCGGGTTGTAGAGGGCCAACAGCTGCCCGCCTTCGACGAGCTCGGTACGCAAGAGAGTGGCTCGAGCGCGTTGGGCTGAGAGAGAGCCGCGATCAAGTCGGCGTCAATGCGGCGAAGCATGTCAACGAGCAAGCAAGACTCGACGAAGGGCTCTGGGTCGAACCTGCACGGCGTCTTGCGGCGCCGCTGACCTGCGCTGAACGAAGCGCACCTACCTTGCGCGCGCCATCGAGCGGCCGAGGTTGCACTCGCCCGCAGATCGCTGGCCCTCCAATCCCGCCCATTCGGAAAGCGAACCTCACACATGCTCCTCAGGAACCGCGTTTCATCCAGCCTGGCGCTCGCCGCCGCGGCGGTCGCGCTCGCACCGCACTCGACGGCCATGACCGGCACGGTCTTCGCCGGCGTGCCGACCGCGAACCCCAAGTCCACGGGAATCAGCGTGGGCAACGTGCTCACGCCCGAACTGATCGAGTCGCGCCTGGCGCAGGGCTCGAACAGGATCGAGAACGGCACGACCAGCTTCCCGTACTACGCCTTCCGCGGCGACGGCCCGATGGTTCCGGCTCCGGGCGCAGTGCAGCAGCCCGGCTCGAACGTCGAGGCGACGAAGACAGAGCCCGACAAGAACACCTACCTCGTGCTGCCCGGCCAGACCGGACCGGATGCCGCCTACAACTACGGCACGCACTTCGTCTACCAGGGCCACGAGACGGGCGGCGCGGGCTACATCACGCGCGTCAACCTCGACGCCGACGCCGCGCATCGCGTCACGTTGATGGCGACGCAGGACAACCTCGGCAACGGGCTGCCGGTCTACGACGGCTCGACCTGGAACCCCTTCTGCCGCAGGCTGCTCTTCAGCTGCGAAGGCAGCGCCACGAGCGGCGGCATCTGGCAGGCGACGGTCGGCTTCCCCTCGACGGTCGTCGACCTCGGCGGCTACCTCGGCCGCGGCGGCTACGAAGGCATCCAGACCGACCTCGATGGGATCGTCTACATCGTCGAGGATTCCGGTGGCCCGAGCGGCACGCTCAACAGCCACGCGAAGCAGCCCAACAGCTTCCTCTACCGCTACATCCCGAACGCCATCAACGATCTGACGCAAGGCGGCGTCCTGCAGGCGCTGCAGGTGATGTCGATCGCGAACCCCGGCCAGCCGATCGTGTTCCACGCCGGCCAGGCCGATGCGGACATCCTCTCGCAGGACGTCTCCGATCTGCACACCTACGGGCTGTCCTTCGTGACGCACTGGGTCACGATCCACGACACCGCGATCGACGGCACGACGCCTTTCGGCGCCAATGCCCTCGCCAAGGCCGCGCTCGCGACGCCCTTCAAGCGCCCCGAGAACGGACAGTTCCGCCCCGGCACGAACTTCAGCGAGTTCTACTTCGACGAGACCGGTGACACGAACGCCCTCACCGAGGCGGGTTCGCAGTACGGCGGATTCGGTTCCATCCTGCTGTGGAGCAAGACGCCCGGCTCGCTGACCGACGGGACGCTCTCACTGGTCTATCGCGGTGAGGTCGCCCGCGCCGGCTTCGACAACGTCGCGTTCTGGAGCGCGGACCAGCTCGTCGTGGTCGAGGACGCCGGCGACACGCTGCACACGCAGCGCAACGCGCTCGATTCGGCCTTCGTGATCGACGTGACGGCCGACTACGGCAACGCGACCACGACCGCTCCGGTGCGCATCCTGGCCCAGGGCCGCGATCCGCTGGCGACGATCGACTCGGGCCTCGTCAGCATCAGCGGCAACGGCTTCCAGAACGAGGGCGACAACGAGATCACGGGCATCCACATCTCGGATGGCAACCCGCGTCTCAACGGCCTGCTCGGC
>Ga0302299_10000520_pt1 | contig 21146 bp, 17 predicted proteins | sample III_Fen_N3_4_FD_198795 | JGI IMG/M metagenome (GOLD analysis project Ga0302299, IMG submission 198795) | Peat permafrost microbial communities from Stordalen Mire near Abisko, Sweden - III_Fen_N3_4 | ecosystem: Environmental > Terrestrial > Soil > Wetlands > Permafrost | place: Sweden: Abisko... | reverse complement strand
GGCCGCCACGGCGCTGGGCGATGCGTCGGACATCATGATGGCCCACCCCTTGGCGCTGCAGCTGCGCAACCTGCAGAGCCTGGTCGAGATCGGCGTGGACAAGAACACCACCGTCGTGTTCCCGTCCCCGATCATGAGCACCATCGAAGAACTCACCGCGTTCCTCCACCGGGAGACCAGCGCGGCAGACAGGAGCCCGGCACCCACACCCGTGCCGACCCTTCAGGGAGCATCCGACGCGGCCTAGCCACCCAGCCGCGCGAGAGCGGGGTCTCAGCGGCCGACGTTGACCCGTTCGGGTGACCGGAGGAAACTGGTTACGCAGTGGGGAGATGCCGTGACGAATGTGCCGGAGCCGGGGAGCCGTGGCCGCTCGTTGCGCTGCACTCTGGGGATCCACCGGTACGTCGACGCCACCAACGACAAGTACCACGCGTACCTGGTCTGCCGTCGCTGTGGCAAGGAGGAGTGGCCCTACGCCGAGGAGCCCATCATCTGGTTGCGTGACGTCGACCTGTCGACCGAACGTGACGCGCCAATGACCCCGCCGAAGGACACGGGCGAGGCCGGATGAGCCCGACCGGGGCATCCACGCGGCAGCCGGAAGCCACCTCCTGAGCGTTCCTGGAGGTGGCCCGTGGGCCACATCTCACGCACGGGAGTGTCTCCTTGTGGGGGCTCAACCACCCTCGTTCCGGCGAAGTCGGCCAGCGGGCAACCACACTCGCTCCTGACCGCGGCCAGGGCCCCGGGCCACCGGCCGCCACCACGATCCATCCCGGCCGTCCCAGTCCATCAGGGCACCAGGGACATGGCCGTCCTGAGTCCAGAACCCACACCGGCGTCGGGAGGGGCTCAGCGGCCGTCAGGTGACCCAACTGCGCCTACAGTGAGACCGACACCGCGGCCAGCTACTCCCCGGCCGGTGCCCCACCGCCGAGTACCGCTTGACGCGCCTCGGCCAGATCGCGGGTGCGCGGCTCCCACGGGTACGCCGACCCACGGCAAGGACACAGATGACAGCAGCGTTCGCACTCCCGTTCCAGGCTCCGCACGTCCGCGAGCTCACCGAGGCCGAGGCGGCCGCGGCCATCGACGCCGAGGTCGCCGAGTTCGAGGAACATCCGCAGGACCTTCCGGACCTCGCGGACCCTGACAGCCCCACGCCGCTACGGATGACCAAGGGCGCCCGCGCAGCCGCAACGGCGGACAAGGTCAGCGACGATGCGATCCGTGCTGCCATCGCCGACCCCGACGAGCTCGAGCCCGACTCGGCCGGTAACGGCCGGATGCGGCTGCGCCGCGGAACCCTGCGCGTCGTGCTGGCCCGCGACGGTGCGATCCTCTCGGTCCGCGACCGCAAGCCGCGCGGTCGCTCCTAAGCCGGGCATCCGCTGCGGTCGTGCCGACTCACGCGGGTGCCGCTCCCACGCCGATGCCGCTAGCTGCGGTGGGAAGGGGGACACCGATGTCGCGACTCTCGACCAGCCTGCGGTTGGCGGGGCTGGCCCTGTACGCTCTCGGTCTCGCCGTGGTGTGGACCCTGTGGGGTCTGCTCATCCTCGTCGGCTCCTTGCTCATTGCGGGCCTCCGGCTCGTCGGGGTATCCATAGTCGGGGCCGAGCGCCTCGTCGCCGCACACCGGTACTCGTGGCGATCGGCCGTGCGCGTCCTACCGAGACGCCGGGCCGCGAAGGGCCAGGCTGGGCTCACACCCGTAGCGCTTCAGGGCGACGCTGAAGGCGGGAAGTCCTTGACGGAGGCAACAGATGTCTGAGCACCTCGTGAGTCCGGAACTCGCCGCACGGGCGCGACGGCACTTCGTGGAGGGCGCGGCGATCATCGCGGAGTACGAGCGGGTCGCTGACTCAATCCACGACCGCGAGCAGGTCGCCGAGGCCGGGCGACTGCTGGCCGCCGCCCACGACGTCCTCAGGGACTTCGGTCGCACGCACGGAGACGTGGTGGACCTCCGCAGCCTCGAGACCGACGCATCGGAGCGGCTCGACAACTGAGACGACCAGGCGCGCACCCTCCGGCGCCTCATGCCCGCGACGTCGGCATCGCCGTCGTGGCTTCGGCGGGAGTCCCCGGTCCGCCGGCCCGTCACCGTCGCCAAGACACCGCGAGGTGGCGGGTCCACGATGACTGTGGGGCGGGAAGCGGCTCCCGTCCCGAGGCGCGGGCGCGGATGGCGAGGGACGCCCTACTCCGTGCTCACGGCCCCCACATCCCCGGGGGGTAGGCCATGGTCGGCGACGGAGCACAGACGGCACGGGTCCCGAGCGTGATGGGCGACTACGACACCGCCCACAGCGAGTTCACCTGGGACACCGCCCGGCGATGGCTCGACGGCCTGCCAGGGGGAGGCCGCAACATCGCCCACGAGGCTGTGGACCGGCATGTGCTGCACGGCCGGGGCGACCACGTGGCGTTCCGCTTCGTCGACGCCGACGGCCTCGACGTGATGTGGACCTACGCGCAGCTCGCGGAGCGGACCAGTCGGTTCGCTGAGGTCCTGCGGGCTGTCGGAGTGGGCCCGGGCGACCTCGTCTGCGGCCTCTCCGGAAGGATCCCGGACCTCTACGTCGCGCTGCTGGGCACGCTCAAGGCGCGCTCGGTCTTCTCCCCGCTGTTCTCCGCCTTCGGCCCCGAGCCGATCCGGCAGCGCATGGCGATGGGCCACGCACGACTGCTCGTGACGACACCGACGCTCTACCGCAAGAAGGTCGACCAGCTGCGGGCCGACCTCCCCGAGCTCGAGCACGTTCTGCTCATCGGCCCGGACGCCGAGGACCTCGTCGGGGCGGAGCGGCTTGGACCCGGGGTCGTGCCCCTGGCGGAGCTCTGGCCCTCCACCACCGGTGCGTTCGCCGTCGAGGCGACCGACCCCGAGGAGCCGGCCCTCATCCACTTCACGAGCGGCACGACCGGCAGGCCGAAAGGCGCCGTGCACGTCCACGACGCCGTCGTCGCGCAGCACGCGACGGCCCGCTACGTGCTCGACCTGCGCGACGACGACGTCTTCTGGTGCACTGCCGACCCCGGCTGGGTGACCGGCACGTCGTACGGGGTCATCGCTCCGCTCACGTGCGGGGTGACCTGCGTCGTGGACGAGCTGGAGTTCGACGCTCGCCGGTGGTACCAGCTGCTCGATCAGGAACGCGTGACGGTCTGGTACACCGCACCCACCGCGTTGCGGATGCTCATGAGGGCGGGCTCCGCCCCGCACGAGGGCCGCGACCTGTCCGCGCTGCGCCACGTCGCCAGCGTGGGCGAGCCCCTCAACCCGGAGGTCGTGCACTGGGGTCTCGAGGAGCTCGACCGGCCGATCCGTGACACCTGGTGGCAGACCGAGACGGGCGCGATCATGGTCGCGAACTACCACGGCACCGAGGTGCGACCCGGCTCTATGGGACGGCCGGTGCCCGGTATCGAGGCCGTCGTCCTCGCCCGCGACGCCGAGGGCGCGGTGCTGCGCGGATCCGACGGCGGTCCCGTGGTGCTCGACGCGCCCGACTCGCTCGGCGAGCTGGCGCTGCGCCGCCCGTGGCCATCGCTCATGCGAGCCTACGTCGGGGCACCCGAGCGCTACGCCAAGGCCTTCCTCGGCGACTGGTACCTGTCCGGTGACCTGGTGCGCCGTGATGCCGAGGGCTGGTTCTGGTTCGTCGGGCGCGGCGACGACGTCATCAAGTCGGCCGGCCACCTCATCGGCCCGTTCGAGGTGGAGAGCGCCTTGCTCGAGCATCGAGCCGTCGCCGAGGCCGGAGTCATCGGGATCCCCGATCCGATCGTGGGCGAGGTGGTGAAGGCGTTCGTCGCCCTGAAGCCCGGCTTCGAGCCCACCGACTCCCTGCGGCGCGAGATCCTGGGCTTCGGCCGCTCGCGGCTCGGCAACGCCGTGGCTCCGCGCGAGATCACGTTCCAGCGGGACCTTCCCAAGACCCGTAGCGGCAAGATCATGCGGCGCCTGCTCAAGGCGCGCGAGCTCGGGCTGCCGGAGGGCGACCTTTCCACCCTGGAGGTGCCGTCATGAGCACGTCCCGTCGCCCAGCACCTGAGCCCGAAGCGCCGGTGCCCACCCCGGTGGATGGCCGCCGCGAGCCAGACCACATGGCGCTCTTCGAGCGCATGCTGCTCGTGAGACGTTTCGAGGAGCGCTGCGTCGAGCTCTACAGCGCCGGCCGGATCCGCGGCTTCCTGCACCTCTACATCGGCGAGGAGGCGGTCGCCGTCGGCGTCCTCGACCACCTCCGCGACGACGACGCCGTCGTCGCCACCTACCGCGACCACGGGCAGGCGCTCGCCCGCGGGGTGCCCGTGGGGCCCGTGATGGCCGAGATGCTCGGACGGGCCGAGGGCGTGTGCCGCGGGCGCGGCGGTTCGATGCACCTGTTCCACGCGCCGACCAGGTTCTACGGAGGAAACGGCATCGTCGGCGGCGGTCTCCCCCTGGCGGTGGGTCTGGCGCTGGCCGACCGGATGCAGGGCCGAGACCGGGTGACGGTCTGCTTCTTCGGCGAGGGAGCCATGGCGGAGGGGGAGTTCCACGAGTCGATGAACCTCGCCGCGCTCTGGCACCTGCCGGTGCTCTTCCTGTGCGAGAACAACCTCTACGCGATGGGCACGGCGCTGGATCGATCGGAGTCGGAGACCAACCTCGCGCTCAAGGCGGCGTCGTACGAGGTGCCCGCCTGGTCGTGCGACGGCATGGACGTGCTCGCGACGTGGGAGGCCGCGAGGCGGGCCGTGGAGCTCGTGCGCGACGGCGGAAGCCCCGTGTTCCTCGAGGCCAAGACCTACCGGTTCCGGGCTCACTCGATGTACGACGCCGACCGCTATCGCGACAGGGCCGAGATCGAGCACTGGCGCGAACGTGACCCGCTCGTCCTCCTCCGCACACGGCTCCTCGCGGACGGTGTCCCCCAGAAGGACCTGGACGCGGCCGAAACCCGGGTGACGGCCGCGCTGGACGACGCCGTGGCGTTCGCCGAGGCCGGTACCGAGGAGCCGGTCGACGAGCTGCTCACCTTCGTGACGAGCGGGAGGTGACGTCATGACTGCGAGAGCGGTCCAGGAGACGACATACCGCGAGGCGGTGCGCGAGGCGATGCGAGAGGCGCTGCTGCGCGACGACCGGGTCTTCCTCATGGGGGAGGACGTCGGTCGCTACGGCGGCGGTTTCGGTGTGAGCCTCGGCATGATCGAGGAGTTCGGCGAGGATCGCGTGCGCGACACCCCGCTGTCGGAGTCCGCGTTCGTCGGCGCGGGCATCGGGGCGGCGCTCGGGGGGATGCGACCCATCGTCGAGGTGATGACGATCAACTTCGCCATGCTTGCGATGGACCAGCTCGTGAACACCGCCGCGGCGCTGCTCCACATGAGCGGCGGCCAGTTCGCGGTACCGCTCGTCGTCCGCATGACCACTGGCGGCGGGCGTCAGCTGGCCGCTCAGCACTCGCACTCCCTGGAGAACTGGTTCGCCCACGTCCCCGGGCTGCGCGTGCTCGCCCCGGCGACGATCGAGGACGCCCGGTGCATGCTGTGGCCGGCGCTCCTCGACCCCGACCCGGTGATCATCGTGGAGCACGGCTCCCTGTACAACGACAAGGGACCGGCCCCGGAGCCCGGCACCGAGGTGGACATCGACCGCGCCAAGGTCCGGCGCGTCGGCGACGACGTCACGCTCGTCACCTACGGCGGTTCGTTGGGCCTGGTGCTCGACGCGGCCGAGCGGCTCGCCCAGGAGGGGATCAGCGCCGAGGTCGTCGACCTGCGGCTGCTCAGGCCGCTCGACAGCGCCACGGTGGCGTCGTCGGTCGCCCGCACCCACCGCGCCGTCGTGGTCGACGAGGGGTGGCGCACGCTCGGGATGTCGGCCGAGGTGTCGGCCCGCGTCATGGAGGACTGCTTCTACGACCTCGACGCGCCTGTGGGCCGCGTGTGCACGCTCGAGGTCCCCATCCCCTACGCGAAGCACCTGGAGGACGCCGCGCTGCCGAGTGTCGAGCGGGTCGCGGCGGCGGTGCATGAGGCGGTGGGCCGCGATGGGTGAGTTCCGCATGCCGTCCCTCGGCGCCGACATGACCGAGGGCACGCTCCTCGAATGGCTCGTCGGTCCCGGCGACCCCGTCCACCGCGGCCAGGTGATCGCCGTCATCGACACCGTGAAGAGCGCCATCGACATCGAGGCCTTCGAGGACGGCGAGGTCGAGACGCTCCTGGTCGAGCCAGGGGCGACGGTCTCGGTCGGGACACCTCTCGCGGTCATTCGCACGAACGCGGGGGCCGTGGCGTCCGCGCCCACGGAGCCGACGCCACCAGCGGAACCTCTCGAGGCATCCCTGGCCGGCGGCCCGGCCGAGCCCGCTCACCACGTCGCGGCATCCCCCATCGTTCGACGTCTCGCTCACGAGCTGAGCGTCGACCTCGACGCGGTGGAGGGCTCCGGGCGCGACGGCAGCATCACGCGGCACGACGTCGAGGTCGCCGCCGCGTCGCACCACGGCGCCCAGCCGCTCGGGGCCCCCGGAACGGCGCAGTCGGTGAAGGCCGTGAGCCGGGCGCACCCGTCCGCCTCGCCCCGGGCCCGGCGTCGCGCGACCGAGCTCGGCATCGACCTCCAGGCGATCGCGGGAACCGGTCCGGGCGGCTCGGTCACCAGCGACGACGTCGAAGGCGCGGCGCGCGTCGCCACGACGGCATCGTCCGACATGACGCCACAGCCGCCACCACGTGCCGCCGCGGGAGCCGGTCGCCCAGCACCTGCTCCACCAGCGCGGCGCGCCCGCGCGGCCGACGTGCGGACCGACGAGCGCAAGGACGCCATGCAGGCCGCAACCGCTGCGCTCATGGCGCGATCCAAGCGCGAGATCCCGCACTACTACCTCGAGACCACGATCGACCTCAGGGCCATGCTCGACTGGGTCGCGGAGCGCAACCAGGGACGAGCGCCGTCCGAGCGGCTGCTGCCCGCCGCGGTGCTCCTCAAGGCCACGGTGACCTGCATGCTCACGGTGCCCGACCTCAACGGGTTCTACGTCGACGACCGCTTCGAGCCCCACGACCACGTCGACCTCGGCGTGGCGGTCTCGCTCCGTGCGGGCGGTCTGCTCGTGGCCAACATCCGCGGCGCCGACTCGCTGTCCCTCGACGAGCTCATGGCACGGCTCAAGGACATCGCGACGCGCGCGCGGGCGGGTCGGCTCACGAGCTCCGAGATGACCGTGCCCACGGTCACCGTCACCAACCTCGGCGACCAGGGTGCCGACCTGGTCCACGGGGTCATCTACCCGCCACAGGTCGCGCTCGTCGGGTTCGGCCGCACGGTCGAGCGCCCCTGGGCGGTCGACGGCATGCTCACCGTCCGGCCGGTCGTGGTCGCGACCCTCGCCGGCGACCATCGTGTGACCGACGGCCACCGCGGCAGCCGGTTCCTGGCGGCCCTCGACACCGCCCTGCAGAAGCCGGAGGAGCTGTGAACGCCACTGACGCACGCACGACCGTGCTCGGACTGCTCGCGGAGATCGCTCCCGAGATCGACCTCGATGCCGTGCCTGACGACGAGGACCTGCGTGACGCGGTCGACCTAGACTCGCTCGACTTCCTCACCCTGGTGGAACGGGTGCACGAGCGGACGGGCGTCGACGTGCCCGAGATGGACTACGACCAGGTGCGCACGCTGCGCGGCTGGGCCGACTACCTCGTCGCGCGCACCGCATAGGAGCGCACCGGGAGGGAGACATCATGTCCGCGCTCGCCACCCCGGGCCACGGATCGACGTCGGACGGCCTCACCGGTGAGCGCCGCGGCGGGGTGGCACCCCCGGTGAGAGTTGCCGTCGACAAGCCACTCGCCGACGGACGAACTAGGGTGTTAAGCACATCAGATTGACCGTGCTCCAGAGCCCCCACAGAGCGCCGGGGTACGTGCCGCGAACGTTGGAGGCGGCGCCATGAAGCTGGTTTTCGTCAATCCTGAACGGTGCATCGGCTGCCTGCAGTGCGAGTTCGCCTGCGCGGTCGAGCACTCGACCTCCCGGAGCGGGGCGACGGCCTGGACCGAGAAACCCACCCCGCACACCCGGGTCCACGTGGAACCGGGGCCGGTGATGGGGACGGCCTTCCCGAGCCGGTGTCGTCACTGTGACCCGGCTCCGTGCCAGCAGGTGTGCCCCACGTCGGCGATCACCCGGGACAAGGAGCAGAACCTGGTCCTGGTCGATCCGGAGACCTGTATCAACTGCGCGATGTGCGCGATGGTCTGCCCGTTCGACGCCCTGACGTTCCATCCCGTGGCCGTCGGGACGGGCGAGCGGACCGTGGCCGTCAAGTGCGACGGGTGCGTCGACCGTGTCCGGCGCGGGGAGAGCCCCGCCTGTGTCGAGGCGTGCAAGGTCGACGCCCTGGTCTTCGGTGAGCTCAACGACCTGGTGGCGCAGGGGCGGCTGCACGAGTCCGGCACCGTCCTCGCCGCGGTGACGGCTGCGGAGGCGGGCCAGGACGCGGTCGCCGACGGGCCGGTGGCGGCCTGGCGGTCCTGGGGCGCTGCGGCGTCCCGCGTGGAGTCGTCGGCAACAACGGTCGGAGGAGGCTCACGATGAGCACTCGGGAGTTCAAGGACGTGCGCGCGTTGAGCATCGCCTCCGACGCGCAGCAGATGATCGAGGTCGCTCGGGCCGAGAGGGTCGAGACGGTGTGGGACCGACTGGCTGCTCAGCAGCCGCAGTGCGGGTTCTGCTCGCTGGGCGTCAGCTGCCGCAACTGCGCCATGGGACCGTGCCGGATCGACCCGTTCGGGGCCGGCCCGCAGAAGGGCGTCTGCGGTGCCGACGCCGACGTCATCGTCGCACGCAACCTCGGTCGCACAATCGCGGCCGGGTCGTCGGCGCACTCCGACCACGGCCGCGACATCCTCGAGGTCTTCGCGGCGACCGCTCACGGTGAGACCAACGGCTACCGCATCACGGACGAAGCCAAGCTCATGCGCCTGGCTGGCGAGCTGGGCGTGGCGACCGAAGGGCGCACGACGACGGCGGTCGCCGTCGAGCTCGCCGATCTGCTCATGGAGAACTACGGCACCCGACGGACCGCCCTGTCCTTCGTCGAGCGCAGTCCGAAGGTGCGCCAGGAGCTGTGGGACAGGCTGGGCGTGACGCCGCGGGGAATCGACCGTGAGAGCGTCGAGATGCTGCATCGCACCCACATGGGCGTGGACAACGACTACGTCAACATCCTGCTGCACGGCCTGCGGACGAGCCTCGCCGACGGGTGGGGCGGCTCGATGATCGCGACCGAGCTGTCCGACATCCTGTTCGGGACGCCGTCGCCGGTCGTCTCCACCGTGAACCTCGGGACGCTCAAGCCGGAGATGGTGAACATCGCGCTGCACGGCCACAACCCGATGCTGTCCGACGTCATCGTCCAGGCCGCGGAGGACCCTGAGCTCGTCGCGCTGGCACACGAGCTGGGCGCGGACGGGATCAACCTGGTCGGCCTGTGCTGCACGGGCAACGAGCTGTTGATGCGTCGCGGCGTCCCCATGGCCGGCAACCACCTGATGCAGGAGCTGGCGATCACGACCGGCGCCCTCGAGGCCATGGTGGTCGACTACCAGTGCATCATGCCGTCGGTCACCGACGTCGCGAAGTGCTACCACACGGTGGTCATCTCCACCTCGGACAAGGCCAAGTTCCCCGGTGCTGTCCACATCTCCTTCGACCCGGGCCGGGGGATCGAGATCGGCAAGGACATCGTGCGACGGGCCGTCGAGGCCTTCCCGAACCGCAATCCGAGCCGGGTGCGAATCCCCGTCGAACCGGTGCAGTTGATGGCCGGCTTCTCGGTCGAGGCCATCCTCGGCGCGCTCGGCGGCACGCCCGCCCCGCTGGTCGAGGCGATCGCCGACGGGCGGATCCGCGGCGCCGTGGGTGTCGTCGGCTGCAACAACCCGAAGGTGACCCAGGACTACGGGCACGTGACGCTGACCAGGCGCCTGATCGAGAACGACATCCTCGTGCTCGTGACGGGGTGCTCGGCCGTGGCGAACGGCAAGGCCGGCCAGATGATGCCGGCGGCCGCCGCGATGGCCGGACCCGGACTGCGCGCGACGTGCGAGGCGCTGGGGATCCCGCCGGTGCTGCACATGGGGTCGTGCGTGGACAACACCCGGATCCTCGTGCTCGCCGCAGCCCTGGCGAACCATCTCGGGGTGGACATCAGCCAGCTCCCGCTGGCCGGCGCCGCACCCGAGTGGTACTCCGAGAAGGCCGTGGCCATCGGCACCTACGTCGTGGCCAGCGGGATCACGACCGTGCTCGGAGTGGAGCCGCCGATCTTCGGCAGCAGCAACGTCACCGGACTGCTCGCCGGCGGCCTCGATGACGTGGTCGGGGCCAGGTTCGCCGTCGAGGCGGACCCGGAGCGCGCTGCCGTGATCATCCGACGGCACCTGGAGGCCAAGCGGGCCGCGCTCGGCCTGACGGCGCTCGACCCCGACGCGATCCAGCTTCCGGTGGCGACGGCATGAACATGGCCCCGGGCGCGCCCGTGCGGGTCGTCATCACGGGGAAGGGCGGTGTCGGCAAGACGACCCTCACCGCCCTGCTGGCACGCCAGTGGGCGCGACGCGGGGGGCGGGTCATGGCTGTCGATGCGGACGAGCAGATGAACCTCGCCCGGACGCTGGGGTTCACCCCGGCGGCCGCGGCGGCGATCACGCCGCTCTCGCACGAGCGGGACTACATCGAGGAGACCGTCGGGGCCCGTCCGGGCGTCGGCGGGTCCATGCTCCGGCTCAACCCGGACGTGTCCGACGCCGTCACCCGCTTCGGGGTCGACGGACCCGACGGCGTGCGGCTGCTCGTGATGGGCGGTCTCAGCCAGGCGGGCGGCGGGTGCCTGTGCCCGGAGAACTCCCTGCTGGCCGCGGCCGTCGCCGCCGTGGGCCGAGACCGCGCGGACATGGTCCTGATGGACACCCACGCGGGCGTCGAGCACTTCGGTCGCGCCTTGGCGCGCGGGTTCGACCAGGCCGTCGTGGTGACGGATACGACGTCCAACGCGGTCGGCGTGGCCGTGCGGACGGCGCGCCTGGCCGCCGACCTGGGCATCCCGCGGATCACGCTGGTGGTCAACCGCGTGCGCAGCCCTGGAGACCCGGATCGGGTGTCCCGCCTGGTCGCCGATGAGGGTGGGTTCCCGTTCAGCGCGATCCGCACGGTGCCCTGGGACGACGCCGTGCTGGCGGCCGATCCGTCGGTCGACCCGCTGCTCGAGGGCGGGACGCCGTTCGCGCGCGCGACCGGAGCGCTCGCGGACGACTGGTTGGCTGGGGCGATGGAGGTGGCGCGATGAAGACCGTCATCATCGGGACCGGGCCTGCCGGCATGACGACGGCCGAGACGATCCGTCGGCACGACCCGGGCGCCGAGCTGCTGCTGCTCACCACCGAGCATTGGCCCCCGTACTCGCCCCCCGCGATGGCCGACCACTTCCTCACCGGACGGCGCGAGCCGCTCTTCTGGAAGGGCACGGACGTCGCGGAGCGCATCGGCGCGACGGAGTTGCGCGGCGTCCACGTCAGCGACGTGACGCCTGCCGCTCACGAGCTCACGTTGTCGGACGGCCGTAGGCTGAGCTACGGGACTCTCGTCCTCGCCTCGGGGAGCCGGCTTCACGCGCCCCTTCCGGGTAACGATCTGGCGGGGATCCACGACTTCAAGTCGCTCGATGCCGCCGAACGCATCGTCACGCGCCTGCGCACAGGTGATGTGAGCAGCGTCATCATCGTCGGCTGCGGCTTCATCGGGGTGGAGCTCGCCCTGCTGCTCTCGGACCTCGGTGCCTCGGTCACCGTGCTCGGACGCCGCGGCTGGGTCATGCCTCGCATGCTCGACCCGCAGACCGCCGCCATCGCCGAACAGGCCATCCGGGAGCGTGGGGTCGACCTGCGGCTGGGCGTCGCCGCATCGGCGTTCGTCGGCGCCGAGACCGTCGAAGGCGTCGAGCTGGCTGACGGGACGATTCTCACGGCCGACGCGTACGTCGCCGCGACAGGCGTGAAGCCGCACGTCGAGTACCTCGACGGGTCCGGGATCGGCATGGACTGGGGGGTGCATGTGGACGACCGGCTGCGCACCGATGCGCCGGACATCTACGCCGCCGGCGACGTCGCCGAGGCAGCCGACCGGATGACCGGTGAGCGCTACGTGCACGCGATCTTCCCGAACGCCGTCGCGCAGGGCGAGGTCGTCGGCCTGAACATCGTCGGCATCGACACCGCCTACCCCGGCGCGGAGTCGATGAACAGCCTCAAGCACCTAGGCATCCCCATCGTGTCGATCGGCGCGATGGACGGCGATGACGTGCTGCGGTGGAAGGACGGCCAAGCCATGCGCACGGTGTGGTTGGCCGGAGGTCGGATCGTCGGCTGTCGACTAGCCGGCGAGATCGCCGGAGCAGGCGCCTACCGCACGTTGATGCTGCGGCGCGACGACGTGCGGCGCTACGGCAAGCAGCTGGTTGACCCGAGGTTCGGGCTCGGTGCAGTAGCGCTTCGCACAGTCCTGCCCGCCCTCTCGGCGTGACCTCCCGTCGCCGTCGGGGAGGGACACGCACCGATGCAGTCCCACCGTCGAGCGGGCCGTTCGTCCTCCGCGGCCCACCTGGAGGCTCGGACCGCGGTGTCGTGCTCACTGCGACGGTCGGCTATCGCGCCGGGCGCGCGGAGCTCGATCGGCCTGCGTCGGGTGACGTGCGACGACGCAGGGCACGGACGATCTCGTCGACCCCCCACACCAGCAGCGGGAACAGCGGCAGGACGGCGAGGGCCTGCACCGGGGGCGCAACCATGCCCAACATCGAGGACAGGCCCGGCAGCCCGACCAACGCCGCGGAGAAGGCAAGCTCGAAGGCGATGCCCCACAGCAGCAGCCGGTTGGTGAAGGGGCCGACCTCGAAGATGGAGCTGCGTTCCGTGCGGGCCGCGAAGGCCGTGCCCACCTGGCAGGCCACGATGCCGAGGAAGGTCATGGTGGTGGCCTGCAGGTAGACCTCGTGCAGCTCGCTGGTGTCGCTCACGTCGGCCCCCGCCGTCCACCCGCCCAGCGTCAGGACCCAGAAGTACCCGGCTGTGACGAGTACCGCCGACACGCCGCCGAGGAGCCCCCAGGCCCTGAGCAGGAGGCTGCCCCGGATGAGCCGCTCGCTCTCGGGCCGCGGCCGGCGGTCCATGATCCCCGGCTCCGCCGGCTCCCGACCCAGCGCCAGCGCGGGGAAGATCTCGGTGCCGATGTCGATGGCCAGGATCTGAAGGACGGTGATCGGCAGCGGCACCCGGCCCCCGGAGAGCGCGAACACGAGGAACGGCACGAGCTCCGGCGTGGCATGGGCGAAGATGTAGAGGATGAACTTCCGGACGTTGTCGTAGACGCGGCGTCCCGCCTCCACGGCGGCGACGATCGTCTCGAAGTTGTCGTCGGTGAGGACCATCGTCGCTGCCTCGCGCGCGACGTCGGTTCCCTTGAGTCCCATGGCGACCCCGATGTCGGCACGACGCAGCGCCGGCGCGTCGTTGACACCGTCGCCTGTCATCGCGACCACGTTGCCGGCGTCCTGCAGCGAATCGGTGACACGCATCTTCATCTCCGGTGAGGTGCGCGCCAGGACGAGCTCTCCACAGGTGGCGAGGTAGTCGTCGAACTCCTGCTCGGTCAAGGTGTCGAGTTCGCCGGCGTTGACCGTCACGGGTTCGGCGCCCCCGATACCGACCTGCCGAGCGATCGACTGCGCAGTCAGGCGATGATCGCCGGTGACGACGATGATCCGGACGCCCGCGGTGTGGCACGCCTCCACCGCGCCCCGGACCTCGGGGCGCGCCGGATCGAGCAGCGCCACAACACCGACGAAGGTGAGACCGCGCTCGAGCACCTCTCGATCCTCGTCGTCAAACCGGGGTCCTAGATCGCGGAACGCCATGGCCAGCATACGAAGACCGCGTTCGGCATAGTCGGCGACGACCGCGGCCAGATGGGCGCGCGTCGCGTCGTCGAGAGGAACGACGCCGCCGTCCGGCTCGAGTGCCGACGTGCTGCGGGCGAGCACCTCCTCAGGTGCACCCTTGGTGTGCACCACGATGCCGCGTTGCTCGCGGTCGATCGTCGTCATCAGGCGCAGCGTGGGGTCGAAGTGGAACATCCGCACGTGCCGCGCCGAACGACGGTCTGGATCCACGTCGGCGCCGAGCGAGCGCGCGGCGGCGAGCAGCGCGACGTCGGTCTGGTCCCCTGCGCCCTGGCCCGGCCGTGCCAGGTCGAGCTCGGCGGTGTTGCACCGTGACAGCACCTCGGCGAGGCGCTCGAGCGGACCGGGTGTGTCCGCGGAGATCGGTGCGCCGGCCATCGACGAGCTCGCGGCCCCGCCCAGCGGATGCTCGCCCTCCTGTGTCCAGGCGAGGAGCGCGACCATCCTGTTCTCGGTGAGGGTGCCGGTCTTGTCGGTGCAGATCACGCTCGTCGAGCCGAGGGTCTCCACGGCGCTGAGCCGCTTGACGAGCGCGCCCTGCCGCGCCAGCTCGCGCACTGCGACGGCGAGCGCCAGCGTGATGATGGGGAGGAGCCCTTCGGGAACGTTCGCAACGATCAGCCCGATCGCGAAGTTCACCGAGTTCGCGAGCGAGAGCCCGGCCACCAAGGCGCCCAGCGGAATGAACGCGAGCGCCACGGCGAGCGCGACCAGCGCGATGATCCAGGCGACCCGGCGTACCTCGATCTCCAGACGACTCGGCTCCCGCTCGACGATCTGGGTCATCGCGGCGATCCGGCCCAGCTCCGTCTGCATGCCCGTGCGCACGACGAGGGCCTGTGCCTCTCCGCCGGTGCAGGACGTGCCGCTGAACACCAGGTTCGGCGAGTCGAGGTAGGCCGAGCCCACGTCGCTCGCGTCGGAGGAGCGCATCACGGGAAGCGCCTCGCCGGTGAGCGTGGAGGTGTCGAGCTCGAGGGAGCCGGTGAGCAGCCGGGCGTCGGCGCAGACCCGGTCGCCCTCGGCGATCAGCATGACGTCGCCGGGCACGAGCGTCGCTGCCTCGATCTCGCGACGATGCCCGTCGCGGAGCACCGATGTGCGCTGCGGCAGGTACTGGCTGAGAGCCTCGACCGCCCGCTCCCCCTGGCGTTCCTGGACGAAGGCGAAGATCGCGTTGAGCCAGATCACTGCGACGATCGCAACCGCGAGCACCGGCGTATGGGTCACGAGCGAGAGCCCGGCGGCCACCCAGAGCAGCAGCGCGAGGGGGTGCACGAGCTGGTCGACGAGCTCGCGGAGCGGATGGCGCCGTGCGGTGCGCCGCAGCTCGTTAGGGCCGAAGGCGACCAGGCGACGTGCCGCCTCACGGTCGGTCAGCCCGCGTCGGGTGCTGCGCATGTCGCGCAGCAGGAGCAGCACCGGCTCGGTCGCGTCGATCACACCACCAGGTGCTGCTGCAGGAGCTTCCGCGTTCTTGTCCACGTGCCCTCACCCGGCGTCCTGCACACCGATGGGGCCCCGCCTCATCGACGTGTCCTGCGCCGTTCCCCACGGTGCCACGGTGACACCGATGATGCCCGCCACCGGGCGATCCGCAGATCACATCCCGGGCGGGACGGCTCCCGCGCGGCCCACCTCGTCAGCGGCGACACCGGGGACACCGTGAAGGGGAGAACCTCCGGACCGGATGACAGCCTGCCGATCCGGTGAGTGGGCCCCTCGCCCCACTGCCTGCCGACGGCGACAACGCCTGTGCTGCACGGGATCTGCGAGCGCTGTGCGGTGCACTATCCTGGACTGAGAGTGCCTTCGCGTGCGCTCCCGGATGCGTCGACGTGCGCGTCGTGCGCGAGCCGGTCAAGACGAGCGGGACGGGCATCGCCGCTCACCGCGCGTGAGGTGCCGGCGTCGTCGTAACGTCGAGCTGGGTCCGCGTGGTCGCCTTCGGTCCCGATCGCGCGGGCGTGATCGAGGGGGATGAGGTCATGAGCCGCACCCGACCGGTCGTGGCATCGGCGGCAGTCCTGAGCGTGGTCCTGGCCCTGGGTGCACCGACGTCCGAGGCAGCCGGCGGCCGGCCGGTCAGCACACCGGTGGTTCCGAGCACGCTGACGGCGTGGGGCGCGGCCGGGCCGGTCATCGGGACCCCGCGGGGCACCTTGATGGGTGAGGGCTCGGTCCGCAGCACCGCCGCGCCGGCGACGCGGGTGGCGCTGACACCGGCCGTGAAGAACCTCGTCCTCGGTACCCACGCGAGCCTGAGCCTCAAGTACGCGAGTCGCACAGTATTCGTCGACGACAACCGGGCGGTCGGGTCGATGCTCACCGCGACGACCGCGACGACGCGCTCGGCGACCCTGTGGGCCCTCGACCTCACGACCGGCGCGGCGATCACCCGGGCCGTGAGCGGTCTTCCGTCGTCCGTCGGCCTCGTCGGCTCCGACGGCACGGCGTGGGTCACCGCCGCCCTCAGCGGTCCGGCGACGCGGTGGCCGTTCGACGGCTCGGCCGCCTCGGCCGTCGCCCCACCCGACCTCGACCGGGTGCTCGCCGTCGGCGACCTCGGCGTCGTCTACCTGACGCTCGGGGACGCCACGTTGGCCAGCCGCCTGCTCCGCCTGGCGCCTCGGGACGACGGTTCCACGGTCACCCTCGCGGACTTCGTCGGCTCCGGCGCCACCCCGGCGGACGTCGCCGCGGCGACGGCCTCGGGGTCGGTCGGCTGGTCCTACGGCGACACCGTCGGGTACTGGGATGCGGTCACCGGCACGGTCCGCACGACGGTGTCGACGTGGGGATCGCCCGTGACGATCACGGTGATGCCGGGTGCCCTCTCCCTGGTCTGGGCGAGCGGCTTCACGTCCCCGGGCTGGAACGACGTCTGGCGCACCTGGGTCCCGTCCGTCGGAACGCTCGCCCCGCTGAGCCTCCCCGCGACATTCGAGGGCAGCAGTCCGGCGCTGGTCTGGTCGTCGGCGACAACGACCGGGGCACCCGCCTTCGGGCTGATCCGGGTGCTCGACTTCGACACGCCCGCCCTGCGGTCGGTCTGGTCGTCGTGGGTGCCCGGCGGGCCGGACACGCTCGTGCTGCCCGCGCCCTCGGCCGCTGCCGGTATCAACCACGCGCATGGGTCGGTCGGGACTCTGCTGATGACTTACCACACCGGTCTCACGGGTCCGCCGGGCGCCAACAACATGAGCGTCGTGCTGCGCCGGGTCGGCCCGACCTCGACGCCCGTCGTGTTCACGGACACCCGGGCCGTGGAGACCCTGTGGTCCGGGCCCGACCCCGGATACGGGATCAGCGGGACACGCACGGCCATCCCCGAGTACATCGGCACCACGGCTCGCCAGCAGATCGTGCTGCGCGACGGCGCCAGGATCACCGGCCGAGTGCCCCTGGGCAGCGCGGAGATCGAGGCCATGGCGTCGTCCGGCGCGTACACGCTGTACGCGACGAGGGCGGCCGGCGCCCTGTTCTCCGTGGTGCGCTGGACCGGGCCCGACGGGGTGGCGCATCTCGTGACGAAGACGGGAACGACGAATCTGGCGCAGGACGGCAGCCTGTCGGCCTACCAGACCCCGGACGGCTGGGTCTGGCTGCGCGACGAGAGCGCGCCGGTGTCGGCGACCAACCCGCGCAAGGTGGTCCGCCCGCCCGGAACGTCGGCGGCGTCGCGGACGTCCCGCATCTGGCTCTCAGGCGGCGAGCTCGTCGTCTCCTACTACCGCAACGACCGTTTCCCCGTCGGCGACCGTCTCATCGTTGCCGACCTGGCGCGGCGCACGAGCCGCGACATCTCCGTCGCGTGGAGCTGTGACGACATGACGGGCCATGTGCTGGTCTGTCGCGACCTCGACACGGGCCTGGTGGCCACGCTCGACATCGGTGCACGGACGCTCGCCTTCCGCACCGTCGTCGGTGCCACGCTCCCGGTCGGAGCCCGGTTTGACCCGGAGCTGACCTTCGTCGGCCGCTTGCTGGCCCGCGCGTCGACGATCGACCCGCACGAGGGCTGGGCCACGACCATGACGATCGCCGCGCTACCGCTCCCCAACCGCGACGTGTCCCCGACGCGCGTGCTCGGTCCCTGGAACGCGACCGGCACGACACTCGCGCGGGGCCGCACCGCTGCCTCGTGCTGGGTCCCGGTCTGGTCCCTGACCGACCCGGCCTCCGCCTTCACCGTCACCCTGCGCGACCCCACCGGTCGCGTCGTCCGCACCTGGCACGGCACGTCGCCCGACGGCGTCATCCGCGGGGTGTCCTGGTGCGCCTCTCCCACCGCGATGACGGGCACCTACCGCTGGACGCTCACCGGCCGGAACGCATACGGCCCGATCCGAGCCACCCTCGGGAACACACTCCCAACGGGCACCTTCCGGGTCCGCCGCCCCTGACCGTAAGCCCGATGTTCCGGCGGTCCGCAGTCAGGCCGCGTGCCTCGCATCGGGTGTACCGGTGGGCGGCAGGGCGTCATGAGTGGGAGCGCTGTGCGCGCCCGATCCGAAATGCCAGAAGCCCCGAACTCCTTGGCCTCGGTCTCGGCGAGGAAGAGATCGGCAGGCAGGTCGCCAACACGAAGGCCGCTCTCGACACAGGGGACCTGATGGCAGTGCTCATCGCGGGAGGCCCGATCATCACCATGTGTCGCGCAGCGGGCTACGCGGCCTGAGGGCTGACGCCCCAGATCGCCCGACTGACCCCTGCATCGCGCCAAGGCCGCTGCACTAACGACCGTATGTGAGACCCCGTTCACCCACCCCGGTGGGCGGGGTCTTCTGCATGTCCAGAACTCGTGTCCAGAACATCCGTCTCAGAACAGGAGCACCCCATGAGTACTGCAACACCCGGCGGCATGGCCTTCGGCTACGCCCGCGTCAGCTCCACCCAGCAGGACGAAGCCCTCCAGCGCGACGCCCTCGAGGCAGCTGGCGTCGATCGCGTCTACATAGACCACGCCTCAGGAGCGACCGACTCGCGCCCTGCACTCGACGAGATGCTCGGCCAGCTGCGGCCGGGCGACACCGTCGTCATTTGGCGGCTCGACCGGCTGGGCAGATCGCTCCGTCACCTCATCGACCTGGTCGCCGAGCTCGAGCAGCGAGGTGTCGGGCTGCGGAGCCTGACAGAGAGCATCGACACGTCAACGCCCGGTGGGAAGTTGATCTTCCACGTGTTCGGTGCCCTGGCGGAGTTCGAGCGAGACCTGATCCGGGAGCGGACGCGGGCTGGGCTGGCAGCAGCGCGGGTACGTGGTCGTGTAGGGGGAAGGCCGACCGTGTGGACAGAGGAGACCGTGTGGACAGAGGAGAAGGTCCGCACGGCACGGTCGATGCGTGAGAGCGGGGATCACGACGTGGCGGCGATCGCTCGAGTTCTCGGAGTTAGCCCGGCGTCGGTCTACCGTGCGCTGGCCAGATCAGCGACGAACTGGGTCCCCCCAGTTGGGGAGCGAGATTCCTAAGCACGGTGCCGTCGAAAAGAGGCGTTCGGCTATGTGGGACGCGCGTCCGGCCGCGTGGGTGTGGCGCATCCGGCGGATCGGGTGACGAAGTGCAGGTTGTCACCGGCGGCGAGGGAGAAGTCTTCGGGGGGTCCTGGTTCGACGTCGAGGATGAACAGTGTCTGGTTCCAGGCTTCGTCGAGGCGGCGGTCGATGTAGAAGGGGCTGCCGTCGATGTCGCCGAGGAGCAGGTCGACGTCGCCGATGAGGAACTCGCCGTCGGGGAAGCACATGGGGGTGCTGCCGGCGCAGCAGCCGCCGGACTGGACGAACATCACGGGCCCGCCCCGGGCGGCGCGCAGTGCAGCGATCGCGCTGCGCGCCGCCGGGGTCGCCGTGACGCGCTCGGGAACGGTCACGTCGGTCATGGCTTAGAAGAACCCGAGGGGTGCGGTGCTGTAGCTGACGAGGAGGTTCTTCGTCTGGCTGTAGTGGTCGAGCATCATGGCGTGGTTCTCCCGGCCGACGCCGGAGATCTTGTAGCCACCGAACGCTGCTCCGGCGGGGTAGGCGTGGTAGCAGTTCGTCCAGACCCGGCCGGCCTGGATCTTGCGGCCCATCCGGTAGGCACGGTTGCCGTCGCGGGTCCACACACCGGCGCCGAGCCCGTAAAGGGTGTCGTTGGCGATCTCGAGGGCCTCGTCGTCGTCCTTGAACGTGGTGACGGCCAGGACGGGTCCGAAGATCTCCTCCTGGAACACGCGCATCTTGTTGTGTCCCTTGAGCACGGTCGGCTCGAAGAAGTAGCCGTCGGAGAACTCGCCGCCCAACGCGGGGCGCTTGCCGCCGATCAGGACCTCGGCCCCTTCGGCCTTGCCGATGTCGACGTAGGAGGAGATCTTCTCCAGCTGCTGGGCGGACACCTGCGGGCCGATCATTGTCTCGGTGTCCAGCGGGTCGCCCTGCTTGATCGCGGCGATGCGGGCCAGGCAGCGGGCCATGAACTCCTCGTAGATGTCCTCCTGGACCAGGGCCCGGGACGGGCAGGTGCAGACCTCGCCCTTGTTGAAGGCGTAGAGCACGAGGCCCTCGATCGCCTTGTCCAGGAACTGGTCGTCGTGCGCCATCACGTCGGAAAAGAAGATGTTCGGCGACTTCCCACCAAGCTCAGTGGTCGACGGGATGAGGTTCTGGGCGGCGTACTGCATGATCAGCCGACCCGTGACGGTCTCGCCGGTGAACCCGATCTTCGCGATCCGGGTGTTGGCCGCGAGGGCCTTGCCGATCTCGCCACCGGGGCCGGTGACGACGTTGATCACGCCCGCCGGAACGGCGTCCTCGATGACCTCGAGGAGCTTCATGATCGACCACGGCGTCGGTGATGCCGGCTTGAGCACCGAGCAGTTCCCTGCTGCCAGCGCCGGTGCGAGCTTCCATGCCGCCATCAGCAGCGGGAAGTTGAACGGGATGATCTGACCGACCACACCGAGCGGCTCACGGAAGTGATACGCGACAGTGTCCTTGTCGATCACTGTCGAGCGGCCCTCTTCGGCGCGGATCGCGGCGGCGAAGTAGCGGAAGTGGTCCACGACCAGCGGGATGTCCGCGTTCAACGTCTCGCGGACCGGCTTGCCGTTCTCCCAGCTCTCCGCGACGGCGAGCATCTCCCG
>Ga0302299_10000517_pt1 | contig 21157 bp, 21 predicted proteins | sample III_Fen_N3_4_FD_198795 | JGI IMG/M metagenome (GOLD analysis project Ga0302299, IMG submission 198795) | Peat permafrost microbial communities from Stordalen Mire near Abisko, Sweden - III_Fen_N3_4 | ecosystem: Environmental > Terrestrial > Soil > Wetlands > Permafrost | place: Sweden: Abisko... | reverse complement strand
CCTGGGCGCCCGCGCCCGCGGCCTCGCCGGCCGTTCGCTCGGCCTGACGCCGGCCGGGCGCTGACCACGGCGTAGGCTGGGACCACCGAGGGTGCGCAGGGCCGGGTCCGACCGGCACCAGCCCCCGGCTCTCCACCACGGTCCTCAAGGGGCCCGGATCGAGCCACCATGTCCACCACCACCATCATCGTCCTCGTGGCGATCGCCGCCCTCCTCGTCGTGCTGCTCGCGATGTCCGTCAAGGTCGTCAAGCAGTACGAGGAAGGCGTCGTCTTCCGCTTCGGGAAGGTCACCGGCCCACGGCATCCCGGCCTGCGGCTGATCATCCCGTTCGTCGAGGTCCTGCACCGCGTCTCGCTGCGGATCGTCACCATGCCCATCCAGAGCCAGGGCATCATCACCCGCGACAACGTCAGCGTCGACGTCTCCGCCGTCGCCTACTTCCGGGTGGTCGACCCGATCCGCTCGGTGGTCGCCATCGAGAACCCGGACGCCGCCATCAACCAGATCGCCCAGACCACGCTGCGCAAGGTGGTCGGCCAGCACACCCTGGACGAGACCCTGTCGGAGACCGACGCGATCAACCTCGACATCCGCTCGATCCTCGACATCGCCACCGTCGAGTGGGGCATCGAGGTCACCCTCGTCGAGCTCAAGGACATCCAGCTGCCCGACAGCATGAAGCGCGCGATGGCTCGCCAGGCCGAGGCCGAGCGCGAGAAGAGGGCCAAGATCATCAACGCCGAGGGCGAGGCGCTGGCCGCTGCCGCGCTGGGCGAGGCGAGCGACACGATGATGGCGCACCCGATCGCGCTGCAGCTGCGCAACCTGCAGAGCCTGGTCGAGATCGGTGTCGACAAGAACACCGTCGTGGTGTTCCCGGCACCGTTGATGTCGACCATCGCCGAGCTCGGGACGTTCCTCGCCCGCGAGGGTGGCGCGGCCGACGGCCACAGCCGCCTTCCGTCGGCACCGGACACTCCCGAGTCGCTCGGGCTGACCGGGGCCGGTCGCTGACCGACCCCTCCCGGCTCGACCTCAGGTCGCGTCGGGGTCCCACGGCACCGGCCGAGCCGGGTCCCAGCTGCGCGCGTCAAAGAGCACCGGGGCGTCCGCGGCCCCGTAGATGCCGGTCGGTCCGTTGTCGACAACGCTGTCGTCGGTGGTGCTGTCGTCGGTGGTGCTGCCGTCGGAGGTAGCGGTGTTGGAGTCGCCCGCTGTGAGGGCCCCCGCAGCGGCGGCCCCACCGGCCACCGCCTCGCCGTTGCGGCGGGATGCCGCGTCACGCACCGAGTCGATCTCGCCCCGGATCGGCGCGATCGCATCGTCGAGCGGGTCGAGCAGGGCCTCCTTGACGATGCGGCGCGGGTCGTACTGGCGAGGGTCGTACTGGCGCCAGTTGATCTCCTCGTACTCGGGCCCCAGCTGGTCCTTGAGCTGGTCCTTGGCCCCCTCGGCCATGACCCGCAGCTTGCGGATGCCGTGGGCCAGCTTGGCGGCGTACTCGGGCATCCGGTCCGGGCCCAGCACGAAGACGGCGATCAGTGCGAGCAGCACGATCTCCCAGCCGTTCACGCCCAGCACCGGGTCACCACCGTCCTCGCATCACGGGAGCACACGCGTGAGCGCCGCTCACCCTGCCGAACCCTCGAGCACCATGGTGACATCCCGCTCGCTGCCGGCGCGACGGATGGTGAGGGTCACCTTGTCGCCGACCGTTCGAGCCCGGATGGCGACGACGAGGTCGCCGCCGGCCGAGACCGGCTTGCCCTCGAAGGCGACGACCACGTCGCCTGCCTTCAGCCCGGCCTTGTCGGCCGGGCCGCCGGGGTTCACCGCGGGGTCGCCGTTGGGTCCCTGGTCGGCGATGCGCACGCCCTCGCCGGAGTAGGAGGAGTCGAGGTAGACCCCGATCACCGGGTGAACTGCCTTGCCGGTCTCGATCAGCTGGACCGCCGTGGTGCGCACCTGGTCGCTGGGGATGGCGAAGCCAACTCCGATGTTGCCGCTCTGCCCGCTCGTGGAGGAGCCCGGCGCGGTCGCGATCGCCGAGTTGACCCCGATCACCTGCCCCTGCATGTCGAGCAGCGGGCCGCCGGAGTTGCCGGGGTTGATCGCGGCATCGGTCTGGATGGCGTTGATGTAGGACTGGTCGTTCTCGGCACCCGGGGTGACCGGGCGGTCGAGCGCGCTGACGATGCCGGAGGTGACGGTGGAGTCGAGGCCGAGCGGGGCCCCGACCGCGATCACCTCGTCGCCCACCACGACGTCCTTCGACCGGCCGAGGGTCAGCGGCACCAGGTCGGTGCGGTCGACCTTGACGACGGCGAGGTCGTAGGAGCCGTCGCGCCCGACGACCGTGCCGGGCACCTGCTGGCCGTTCGCGAGCACCACGGTGATCTTTCCGCCGTCGGCCGCGCCCGCCACCACGTGGTTGTTGGTGATGATGTGCCCCACGTTGTCGTAGACCCAGCCCGATCCGGTCCCCGCCCCGTCGGCACCGCTGACCTTCAGCGTGACCACGCTGGGAGTGGCGCGGGCGGCGATGTTGGCCACCGACCCGTTCGGCCGGGTGGTGGCACCGGCTCCGACGCTGGGAGCGGGGGCACCGGCGGCAGCCGAGCCGGCGGAGGAGCCGCGGTCGGCCAGCGCCCCACCGAGCAGGCCACCGACCAACCCGGCGAGAAGGGCCACCGCGACCGACACCCCGATGAGTGCTCCCCAGCCGGGACCGCGCCGGGCTGGGCCGGGCTCGTCCGCGGGGGTGGTCAGCGAGGGGTACGAGGGGTAGGCGGGCGCCGCGAGGGCGGGCTGGCCGGCGGCGTACGGCTCGGCAGCGTTCGAGTCAGCGGCGTACGGTGTGCGGCCGTACGGGTCCCTGGCATACGGGTTCTGGGGCCCGGAGTCCCTGCCGTACTGGTTGTACTGCGGGGGTCTGGGCTCGGTGCGGGCCCAGACCGGAGCGGGAGTCGGCTGGGCCTGGGCGCTGCCCTGCACGTCTGCGCCGTGCCCGGCCGTCGAACCCTGCGGAAGCTGGGCAGTCTCTGGCGGCTGCGCCGTCTGCCACGTCTGTGGCGGCTGCGCCGTCTGCGGCGGCTGCGCTGTCTGCGGGATCTCGGTGGTCTGCGCCGCGCTGGACGGGCTGGAACTCGCCTCGGGCTCCCCAGCCTCACGCTCCCCCGCGCCGGGCTCCCCGGCATCCGCGGTCTCCGGCTCGACCGACGGCGCACTCTCGGCGCCGGGAGTCTCGTCCTCGGGCCGGCCCCACGGGCGCCACTCGTCGCGTCCGGGCTCGTGCTCGCTGGTCATGGGGTCGATTCTGCCCGCTCGTCGAGGCCGCCGACGACCACGGTCCGGGTCAGCCGTGCCGGGCTGATCGAGACGGCTGCGACCGGGCCTGCAGTGGGAGCCGCCGCGGGCGACACCACCGGTGCGGTGGCCGTGGCGAGCCCGCTGCGCGCGCCGACCGGCGGGGCCACGGTGAGGCTCCATGCGGCGGCGGCCGACAGTCCGGCCGCAGCGGCGGCCACGACGGTCGCGCGCAGGGCGCTGCGGTGGCACGGGGGTGCCGAGGGGTGCAGCAGGGCCAGCTGCTCGTGGCCGCCGGGCACCGGGCGCGGCCCGAGGTCGGTCGCCAGCGCGGCGCCGAGCGCCAGCAGGCTGGAGCGGAGGTCTCCCGGCATCGACGGCGCGCCGGCCAGCGCACTGCGCAGCCGGCGCTCCTGGGCGACGTCCTGGGCGCAGGTCTGGCAGGCCACCAGGTGGCGGTCCCACGCCCACTGACGGTTCACGGGGAGGCGCCCGGCGGCGTACTCCGCCAGCTCCTCCCCCCGGCACTGCACCCGCATGCCGTCGGTCATACGGTTCCCGCGGCGGGGCGACGGATGATCCGGCCGCGAGTCTTGGTCGGGGTCGTGGTGGTGGGGGGCTGCGGCGCCCGGTGCGCGAGGGACTCACGCAGCTGGGCGCGACCACGGTGGATGCGCGACCGCACCGTGCCGAGCTTGATGCCGAGCGTGGCCGCGACCTCCTCGTAGGACAGTCCCTCGATGTCGCACAGCACGACGGCGGCCCGGAAGTCGGGCGAGAGGGCGTCGAGCGCACGCTGCACGTCGTCGTCGAAGTGCGCGTCGTGGTAGCTCTGCTCGGGCCCGGGGCCGCGGCTGGGCAGCCGGGCGGCGGACTCGTCGGACAGCGCGTCGAAACGGATCCGCTGCTTGCGCCGCATCTTGTCGAGGAAGACGTTGGTGGTGATGCGGTGCAGCCAGCCCTCGAAGGTGCCGGGCTGGTAGGTGTGCAGCGAGCGGAAGACCCGGACGAAGACGTCCTGGGTGAGGTCCTCGGCGTCGTGCACGTTCCCGGTGAGGCGGTAGGCCAGCCGGTAGACCCGCGCGGAGTGCTGCTCGACGACCTCCTCCCAGGTCGGGGGCACCCAGCCGGCAGCCGGCGCCTCACCGCTCTTCGCGGCATACGTCGTCGTCATCGGCTCTTCCCTCACCTGGCTGCTCATGTCACCCATCGATACGCGTTGTTGCCGTGAATTGTTCCCGGTCTTCCTGAACGAACGCTGGGAGCCCGTGTCCGCGCGAAGCCTGGCGCTGCGCGCCGTAGGGTGGCGTCATGAGCCAACTCAAGCCGGCCAGCTGGTCCTACGCCGAGGAGTTCGTGCGCGAGCCGGAGGTCGTCGAGACCGCCCGCCGGCGCGGGATGGAGTTCGGCGACGCCAGCCCCGTGGGCACCGGCGCAGGCGCAGCCCTACGGTTCGTCGCCGCGGCCGTGCAGGCGCGCCACGTCGTCGAGGTCGGCACGGGCGCGGGAACCTCGGGGCTGTGGCTGCTCGCCGGGATGCCGGATGACGGCGTGCTCACGACGATCGACATCTCCGCCGAGCACCAGCGCGCCGCCCGGGAGGCCTACGCCGAGGCGGGCTACGCGCACCAGCGCACCCGGGTGATCACCGGCGCCGCCGCCGACGTGCTCCCGCGGATGACCGACAGTGCCTACGACCTCGTGGTCGTCGACGCCGACAAGGACGGCTACCCGGTCTACGTCGAGCACGCGGTGCGGCTGCTGCGCCCGGGAGGCGTGCTCGTCATCGACAACATGCTCTGGCACGACCAGGTGGCCGACCCGGCCGCGCGCGACGCCACCACCAGCACCCTGCGCGACCTCGGCAAGTCGCTGCGCGACCACGACGAGCTCGTCACGGCGCTGCTCCCCGTCAGTGACGGCCTGCTGATGGCCGTCCGGCGCTGAGCTGCGCCCAGCAGGCTCGCGCCCGGCCGACCTCGCTCAGCTCACGTCCGGCCCGGCACCACGGCGGAAGCCGGCAGGGCCCTCGGCGATCGCCACGACCTCCCAGTCCTCCAGGAGCACCGGCGAGGAGCCGATGATGGTGCTGCCCGGGGCGTTGGCCGCCCCCGGCTCGAAGCCCTCGCGGAACAGCTTGCGGTCCTGCTCGCTGTCGAAGACGTAGGTGCCCTCGAACCACTCGCCCTCGCGCATCCGCCACACCTTGAAGGCCAGGCCGTCGAGGAACATGAACCGCGCGATCGAGGTGCCGACGACGTACTCGCGCAGCTGGTCGGCCGCGTCCTCGGGCGCGTCCTTCAGCGACCAGCGCACCGTCAGGCCGTACCCGGCGTTCATGCGATCTCCTCCAGCCACCGCAGCAGCAGTCGTGTCCCGAACCCGGTGGCACCCTTCACGGAGCTGCCGGCGTCGACGTCCGAGCGCCCGGTGCCCGCGATGTCGAGGTGCGCCCACCGGCGCTCGCCCACGAACTCGCGGAGGAACAGGGCCGCCGTGACCGCTCCGCCCCCCACACCTGGGGCGATGTGGGTGAGGTCGGCGACGTCGGAGTCGAGAGCTCGACGGTAGGTGTCCGGCAGCGGCATCGGCCACAGCGTCTCACCAGTCGTCGCACCGGCGGCCACCAGCGCGTTGGTGAGGGCGGCATCCGTGGAGAAGACGGGGGCGAGCGCGCGGCCCAGGGCGATGCGGGCGGCGCCGGTCAGCGTCGCGACGTCGACCAGCCAGTCGGGGTCGAGGTGGGCGTCGGCGTACGCGAGCGCGTCGGCCATCACGATGCGGCCCTCGGCGTCGGTGTTGCCGATCTCGACGGTGCGTCCGCCGTAGTGCGTGATGACGTCGCCGGGGCGGTAGGAACCGCCGCCGACGGCGTTCTCGGCGATGGCGAGCAGGCCGGTGACGCGCACCGGCACCTCGAGCTCGCGGCAGGCCGAGAGCACGGCCAGCACGATGGCGGCGCCGGACATGTCGGTCTTCATCCCGAGCATGCCGTCGGCCGGCTTGATCTGCAGCCCGCCCGTGTCGAAGGTGATGCCCTTCCCCACGAGGACCACGCGAGGGGTGGATGCCGTCGCGCCCGCGGGCTCGTGGTCGAGGCGCACCAGCCGCGGCGGGGTGGCCGAGCCTTGCCCGACGGCCAGGATGCCGCCGAAACCGTCGGCCCGCAGCCGGCGCTCGTCCCACACCTGGGCCTCGAGGCCGCTGCGCCGGGCCAGGGTGCGGGCTTGGCTCGCCAGCCAGGCGGGGCTCTTGGTGTTCGACGGGGTCGCCGCCAGGGCCCGGGCGACGAGCTGGGCTCGTGCCCGAACGACGGCGCGCCGCACGGTTCCGGCATCCGACGTGCCGGCGACGACGGCGGCCACGGCCGGTTCGCAGCCGGCCACCGCCCCGGTGCGGGTCCAGCGCGGGGAGGCCCAGGAGGCGAGCACGACGGACTCGACGTACCCCGCGAGTGCCCCCGGCGGCGCGGCGGCGCCGACGGCGTGGACCACCTCGCCGGTGCCCCGGGTGGCCCGCCCGACGGCGGCGCCGGCCGAGCGCCAGTCGGCCGGCGACCCGTCGCCGGTGCCGACGAGCACGACCCGGCGCACGGCGGCAGAGCCGGGAGGGAGCGGCACCGCGGTGACCGAGCCGGCCTTGGGAGCGGGCTCGTGCGTGGCCAGCAGGCTCGCAGCATCCGTGCCCAGCGCCTCGAGCGCGGCGCGGGCAACCGCCTCGCCGTCCGGGCCGGCACCGACCGGCGCGACGAGGACGGACTGCTCCGGGTCGGCCGTCCGGGTGGCCGCGAGGACATCGGGAAGGTCCGGCCGCACGGTCCACGCGGACGTGCGGGGGCTCAGGATGACGTCGTCACGGGGCACCCCGAGACCCTACCCACGAACGCGCCTCGGATCGGCCCTGTGACCACGGAAGGCCCTGTGACACCGATGGCCCTGTGACACCGAAGGCCCTGTGACACGAATGGCCGCCGTGACACGAATGGCCGCCGTGACGCGACGAGGCCCCCACCACGCGGGTGGGGGCCTCGTCAGCGGTGCTCAGTGCGGGTCAGGCCAGGCCCTCGCAGTTGTCGATGGCCTCACCGAGGGCACGGACCTCGTCGGGCGTCATCTCGACGACCAGTCGGCCGCCGCCCTCGAGGGGCATGCGCAGCACGATGCCGCGACCTTCCTTGGTGACCTCGAGCGGGCCGTCACCCGTTCTCGGCTTCATTGCCGCCATGGCTGAATCCCTTCATCTCCCCGGCTGCGGGTGTGCGCGCCGCGTGTAGCCCCGACGCGGAACTGCCGGGTGTAGGGATCCATTATCCCGTAGCGGTGCGACAGAGAGAAATCCGCCCGGGAGGCGCTTCTCGCAGGTCAGGGCGGGAACGAGCCCCACGGGGTGTAGACGAGCAACGAGCACGTCCACCAGAACAGCCCGCCGACCACGACGAGCAGCACGACGCCGACCCGACGGCGCCAGTGCGGCACCACGCTCTGGCCGTTGGCCGTGCGCATCGCGACCGACGCCAGGAGTGCCGCCAGGGGGAAGTCGAGCAGCAGGAAGCGCCACATGCTCGTGATCGGGCGCACCACCGCGAACAGGTAGAGCGGGTAGGCCAGGGCCCAGGCCCGCGCCTCGATGCAGATCCACCGGCCGTGGCGGCCGAGGACGAGTGCGACGTAGGTGGCGGCCAGGGCCACGAGCACCACGACGCCCGCGATGCCCTTGTCCTGCCAGGCCCACTCGAACCACAGCACGAACGGCCCCTTGTCGGGGCGCTGCCCCCACGCTGCCTGCACGTCGAAGAAGGCCGTCGGCACGCCCGTGGCCAGCCCCGCCACCACCGGCCAGGCGACGGCGCTCACCGCGAGGGCGACGAGCATGACGACCGCGCTGGCCCGCTGTCCGTGCAGCGGGCGGATCCCGGCGGCGCGGTCCTCGCGCCAGCGAACGACGAGGTGGATGAGGGCCGCCGCACCGAGCGCCGGGGCGATGCCACGCGTGAAGCCGAGGGGCAGCGCCACCAGGGCGACGAGCAGGTAGCTGCGCCGGATGAGGAGCAGCAGGGCCCCGGCGACCAGGGCCACCGCCAGCGCCTCGGTGTACGGCTTCAGCATCACCGCCGTCGTGGGGTAGAAGCACCACAGGCTGGCTGCGACCAGGGCCAGCCGCTCGCGCTGGGGCTGCCGGTCGGCGTGCACCCCGAAGCGCAGCACCGCCCAGATCAGCACCGCCGCGACCCCGGCCAGCACGAGGTTGAGCAGCCCGCCGGCCACCGCGAACGGCAGCCCGGTCAGCATCACGCCCTTCACCAGGTAGGGGTAGAGCGGGTAGAAGGCCCAGGCGCTGTAGGTGATCCGGCCGCTGTCGGCGTCGACGGGCAGGGGCACGGGATAGCCGTCGCGGACGATCCGCTCGTACCATTCGCCGTCCCAGAGCCCGAACATGTCGCCGATACCCGGGGACGCGTGGCCCACCCCGGCCGGGTTCTGGAAGTACGTCGCGGCCACCCACAGCGCGACCAGCGAGACCACCCGCGAGATGACGTAGACGACGAGCAGGGTGCGCACCGGGTGCAGCAGCGCGCGTGCCCCGATGGCGTGCCGCCCCGCGGACGTGAAGGGTGTCGGTCGCGGCGGCGCGGCCGGCCGCGAGGCCTCCGCCTCAGCCAGTGCCATCGGTCACCTTCCGCACGTCCCAGACGTAGACGCCACCGGTGTGCACCGGGGCGCCGAACGCCGAGGTCAGCGAGGAGAGCAGCACCGGCGCCTCGGGGCGCGAGTCGGGCAGCACCACGGCATCCACCCGCCCGGCCCGCAGGTCGTCACGGAACTGCGCCACCTCCGCCGGCCCCGCCTGGGCCGGCTGTCCGCTCGAGGTGATCTCCGACATCCACTGGGTGAGCGCGGTCGGCGTGGCGCCGTACTGGCCGCCACGTGCCGTCGTGGAGTCGGGACCGACGAAGTAGCCCGCCACGACCGGGAACCCCCACCGGGCCTGCGCCTGCCACTCCAGGGCCCGGGTGTCGGCCACCCAGGGAGCAGGCGCGGCGAGCACCGAGCCGCCCTCGTCGACCCAGCTGCGCCAGGTGCCGTCGCTGAAGAAGGCAGGCATCGGCGCCCGCTGGTCGACCACCAGCGGGGTCGGCAGGACGGGGACCAGCACCAGCAGCGCGGCGAAGCCCCCCACGGCCAGCCCCGCTCCCGCCGAGCCGGCGTACCGGGTGGTGACCCGGCGCAGCTCCTCCACGCCCAGCGCCAGCAGCGCGCCGAGCGCGGGAACGGCGACGAGGGCGAAGCGGGTGGGCAGCACGTTGCCGAGGACGGGCAGCTGCTCGAGCAGCGCCCACGGGCCCGGGATGCCGGTCGACCGGCCGAACAGCGCGACCTCCTCGCCGAGCGAGAGCCAGCACGAGACCACGACGACCGCGGCGAGGGCCTGCACGAGGGTGCGGCGCCACAGCACCACGACGACCGCCGCCGCGGCCAGCAGCAGCGGGATGCCGAAGAACGAGTTCTCCTCGGTGCGGTTCATCGACACCGCCGCCGAGGCCCACGGGTCGGCGCCGAGGCTGCGGGTGGCCCGCCCCCACAGCTGGGCGAGGTCGTTGCCGCCCGGGGGGTGCCAGATCGACCCGTAGCTCTGCGGACCGGCGAACTGCCACCACAGCGGCACGGCCACGACCGCGAGGCAGACGCCGGCGGCCGTACCGAGACCCGGCAGCATCCGGCGCAGCGGCAGCCGTCCGTGCGCCAGGTAGACCACTCCCCCGATCGCCAGGCCGACCGCCGTGAGCAGCAGCACCTCCTCGCCGATGAGGACCTGCCACGCGGCGAGCAGGCCCAGCACCACTCCGTCGCGCACCGGCCGCTTCCCCCGGGCGAGCCGCAGCAGGCGGTCGACGATCACCGGCACGAGGAACTGCGCCACGAAGTTCGGGTGCCCGTTGGCGTGCGAGACCATGCCCGGCGCGAACCCCACGAAACCTGCCCCGATGGCTGCGGCGAGCGGGTGCACGGCCAGGTGGCGGCGGAACAGCCAGAACCAGGCGGATGCCGTGAGCGCCAGCCCGAGCAGCTCGACGACGAGGAAGGTGACCGACGGGCCGGCGAGCAGGGTCAGCGGTGCCAGCGGGATGCCCAGGCCCAGCACCGCGGCGTTGGCCATCAGGTTCACGCCGGCCGGGAAGTTCTGCAGGTCGGAGAAGAGCGGGTTCGACAACGAGGTCAGGTTGTGGGCGGCGGCCCCGAAGTACCACTCGAACGCCTGCTGGTCCTGCACGCCCTGCGAGACGTAGCCGGTGTGCGGGCTGGCCAGGAGCCCGGCCAGCACCCAGCCGGCGAGCAGGAAGAAGGCCACCGGGGCCCACAGGTCCGAGCGGCGCAGCGGCACGGGGCGTCCGGCAGCCGGGAGGTCGCTCCCTCCGGCTACCGGACCGGGTCGAGGGGGCGACTCGTCCTCGGCCGGCCGGGCCTGCTCGACGGTGGGCGGTGGCGGCAGCTCGGGCACCTCGCCGCGCAGGTGGGCGATCTCGCGGTCGTGCTTGGCGACCCGAGCCTCGAGCGAGTCGAGGACGGCATCCACCTGGTCCATGCGGTAACCGCGCAGCTGCGCCCGGAACCCGAGGTCGGAGGAGGCACGGGCCGGCGCGTCGTCGTGGTCGTCGTCGACCTCGCCGAGCCCGGCGAAGCGCTCGGGCGACCTCGGGCGACCGAGCAGCCACGCGGCGGCCAGCACGACGGCGATGCCGAGCAGTGCGAGACCTGCCGCCCGGGTCACGGTGTGCTCCCCCGGCCGGTGTCGGCCCGGGCCAGCAGCCCGTCGACAACGCGGGAGAAGAGCACCGCCCCGAGCCGGTCGCCCGCCGGGCGGGTCAGCCGGCGCAGCCCGGGCAGCCAGAGCTCCTCGGTCCAGCCGACGATCGAGCCGGTGTGGGCCACGGGGTCGCCGGCCACCGTGATCTCGGCCCAGCCGTGCAGGAAGCGGCCGGTCTTCCGCAGGCGCAGCCGCGAGCCTGGCTCGAGGACGGTGACGAGCATGCGGTCGGCGATGGCGATGGGGCCGAGCCGGGTCCAGGCGACGACCTCGGTGCCCAGGGACAGCCCGCCCTCGGGGACCTCGAGGTCGGTGAGCGGGACGTGCCGGGTGTGCTCGGCCAGGTCGGTCAGCGCCGACCAGGCCGCCTCGGGCGGAAGGGGGGTGCGCCGCCGGACGGTGAACGCCATGTCGTCACCCCCCTTCAGGGGCGTCGTCGGGGTGCTGCGCACGCAGCCCGGCCAAGGTGCGCTCGCGCTCGGCGAGCTCGCCGCGCAGCGCCTCGAGCCGGTCGTCGACGTCTTCCATCCGGTAGCCGCGCAGTGCGGTGTCGAAGCGCACGGCGGGCACGTCGTCCGCGGCGGGCTGCTCGGGCAGGCCCGGGTCGGGGGTGGAGCGCACGGCCTCGGCGAGGGGGTCGGCGGGCAGCCGTCCGCTCGCCACGCCGAGCACCGCCGCGACGAGCAGGACGGCGGCGAGCACGAGAACGACGAGCGGGACCACGTGCAGATCCTACGGCGGGGCCGCCCGCTTACTCGGGGTGCGTCGCGCGTGAGGCGGGGCTCGACGGCGCGGCCGGAGGCCGGCGCGCCCCACCGAGACCGCCGACCGGCGTGTCCGCCGCCACGATCGCCGCGACCGCCTCGTCGACGTCGTCGGTGACCGTGAGCAGGTCGACGTCGCGCAGGTTGACGGTGCCCGCCTCGGCCGCGGTGCCGCGCAGCCAGTCGAGCAGGCCGCCCCAGTAGGCGGACCCGAGCAGCACGATCGGGAAGCTGGTGACCTTCTGGGTCTGCACGAGGGTCACCGCCTCGAACAGCTCGTCGAGGGTGCCGAAACCGCCGGGCAGCACGACGAACCCCTGGGCGTACTTGACGAACATCGTCTTGCGGGCGAAGAAGTAGCGGAAGTTGACCCCGAGGTCGACGTACTCGTTCAGCCCGGCCTCGAAGGGCAGCTCGATGCCCAGCCCCACCGACGTGCCGCCCGCCTCGAGGGCTCCGCGGTTCGCGGCCTCCATGGTACCGGGGCCGCCGCCGGTGATCACCGCGTAGCCAGCGGCGACCAGGGCCGCGCCGACGCGCACCCCGAGCTGGTACGTCGGGTGCTCGGGTCGGGTTCTCGCTGAACCGAACACGCTGACCGCGGGGCCGACCTCGGCGAGGGCCCCGAACCCGGTGACGAACTCGCTCTGGATGCGCATGACGCGCCACGGGTCGGTGTGCAGCCAGTCGGCCGACCCGCTGCTGTCGAGCAGCCGGGCGTCGGTGGTCGAGCCGGGCACCTTGGACCCGCGCATGACGACCGGGCCCTGGTGGTAGTCACGGTCGGCCGGCCGGGTGGGGTTCAGCGGGTTCAGCGGGTTCGGGGTGGCTTCCACCGCGCCACTGTATGCCGGGGCGCGGACGCCGCAGCCCCGTGGTTCTCAGGCCAGCCAGCGGAGCAGGGCGGCCTCGCACGCGGCGTACTGCTCGACCGGGCACTGCTCGTCGTCCATGTGGGCGAAGTTGGGGTCTCCGGGGCCGAAGTTGACCGCGGGGACCCCCATCGCCGAGAAGCGCGCGACGTCGGTCCAGCCCTGCTTGGCCTCGACCGGAAGGCCGAGGGCCTCGACGAACGCCTTGGCCGCCGGCAGGTGCAGCCCGGGGCGCGCGCCTCCCGCGTTGTCGACGACATCGACCTGAAGGCCGGCGAAGACCTGCCGCACGTGGGCCTCGGCCTCGTCCTCCGACAGCGAGGGGGCGTAGCGGTAGTTGACGGTGACCACGCAGCGGTCGGGGATGACGTTGGTGGCGATGCCGCCCTCGATGAGCACCGCGTTGAGCGCCTCGCGGAACTCGAGCTCGTCGACGACCCGGGTGACGGGCTGGTAGGCGACCAGCCGGGCGAGCACCTCGGCGGCGTCGTGGATGGCGTTGTGCCCCTTCCACGGTCGCGCCGAGTGGGCGGCGATCCCCTTGGTCGAGACCTCGGCCCGCAGGGTGCCCTTGCAGCCGCCCTCGACCCGGGCGTCGGTGGGCTCGAGCAGCACCGCGAAGTCGGCGTCGGCGATCAGCTCGGGACGCTGCTGCTGCACGAGGAGCAGCCCGTTGTACTTCGAGTCGATCTCCTCGGCCTCGTAGAACACGAACGTGATGTCGCGGCTGGGCTCGGGCACCTCGGCGGCCACCCGGAGCATCACGGCGACGCCGCCCTTCATGTCGACGGTGCCGCGGCCCCAGAGCACCTCTCCGTCCGGGCCGTCGACCCGGCGGGTCGGCAGGTTCGCCGGGTCGGTCGTCAGCGGCACGGTGTCGATGTGGCCGGCGAGCACCACCCGCTCGGCACGGCCCAGGTCGGTGCGCGCCACGACGGTGTTGCCGATGCGGGTCACCGTGAGGTGCGGCAGGCCCCCGACCGCAGCCTCCACGGCATCCGCGAGCGTGCGTTCAGCCAGGCTCACCGACTCGATGTCGCACACCGTGGCGGTGAGCGAGGTGACGTCGGTGGTGAGGTCGAGGGCGGGAGTCGTCGACGGCATACCGGTCACCTTAACGAGGGGGTCGCCCCTCTACGCTGGTCGCCATGACGCGCACCGCCTGGGGCCACGGCCTGCTCACGCTCACCGGCGACGGGACCGTCCTCGACGCGTGGTTCCCGTCGCCGGCGCTCGGCGAGCCGGGCGGCGCCGGGGAGCTCGCCGCGCCGCCCGGTCTCGAGGCCCTGGCCGGGCGCGACGACGCCCGCGCGGTGCGTCGCGAGGTGCGTCTGGTGACCGCCGACCTCGACGTGCCGCCTGCCGACACCGCCGACGGCTGGCTGCGGCTGCACCTGCTCTCGCACCGCCTCGTCGTGCCCAACTCGGTGTCGTTGGACGGGTTGTTCGGCGTGCTCACGAACGTGGTGTGGACCTCGCAGGGCCCCTGCGCGGTCGAGGGCTTCGAGTGGGCGCGCCTGCGGATGCTGGCGCGAGGGCCGGTGCAGGTGTTCGGCGTCGACAAGTTCCCGCGGATGACCGACTACGTCGTGCCGGCAGGAGTGCGCATCGCGGATGCCGACCGGGTGCGCCTTGGTGCCCACCTCGCCAGCGGCACCACGGTCATGCACGAGGGGTTCGTCAACTTCAACGCCGGCACGCTCGGGACGTCGATGGTCGAGGGCCGGATCAGCCAGGGGGTCGTCGTCGGTGACGGCTCCGACATCGGGGGTGGCGCGTCGACGATGGGCACCCTCTCTGGTGGGGGCACGGAACGCGTGAGCATCGGGAAGCGTTGCCTGCTCGGAGCCGAGTCCGGGCTCGGCATCGCTCTCGGCGACGACTGTGTCGTCGAGGCCGGGTTGTACGTCACGGCCGGGACGAAGGTGACCCTGCCGGACGGCACCGTCACCAAGGCTCGTGAGCTGTCAGGACAGGGCAACCTGCTCTTCCTGCGCAACTCGGTGACCGGCGCGGTGGAGGCGCGCCCGCGGGACGGGCATGGCATCGTCCTCAACTCCGCCCTGCACGCCAACGACTGACCCGACGCCGCACGGGCACCCCGCGCGACGCCGCACCACGACCGACGACCTGAGACCCGACGAAGGACATCCACCGCATGCCGCGCACGACCCGGGGGGCCATCACCCTCGCCGAGGAGCAGCCTCGCTCGCCGCGGCACCGCCGCCTCGTGGCCGCGCTGGTGGTTGTCGTTCTCGGGGTCGTCGGCGTCGCGACGGTGCTCGGCGTGAAGCACCTGCAGGCCATCGTGTCCGGCGAGCAGTGCCTGGTCACGGCATCCGGCACGACGTTCCCCTGGGCCCCCGACCAGGCGAGCAACACGGCCGCGATCACCGCGATCGCGGTCCGGCGCGGGATGCCGCCGCGCGCGGCGAGCATCGCGATCGCGACGGCGATGCAGGAGTCGAAGGTGCGCAACGTCAAGTTCGGCGACCGCGACTCGCTGGGCCTGTTCCAGCAGCGCCCCTCACAGGGATGGGGCACGGCCAAGCAGATCCTCGACCCCGAGTACTCGACGAACAAGTTCTACGACGCGCTGGAGAAGATCAAGGGCTACGCCACGATGGACATCGCCCAGGCGGCCCAGAAGGTGCAGCGGTCGGCGGCAGGTGAGGCCTACGCGCAGCACGAGGCGCAGGCCCGGGTGACGGCGTCGGTGCTGTCGGGGCAGACCCATGGCGGCATGGTCTGCGCCCTCAAGGACCCCACGTCACCCGGCGACCCCGCGAAGGTGGCGGCGCTGCTCGAGAAGGACTTCGGCATCTCGGCCAGGACGGGCGAGGGCACGGTCACGGTCTCGGCGAAGGACGCCGACCAGGCCTGGGCCGTCGGGTCGTGGGCCGTCGCTCGGGCCGTCGACACCGGGGCGACGCGGGTCGTGGTCGGCAACCGGGAATGGCGCCGTGGCATGTCGGACGCGGCCCTGAAGTGGCATTCGGTGGATGCGGCGCCCGGAACCGACGCGACGACGGTCACCATCCACCTCACCTGACCCCGCCCTCCGAACCGACGAGAGTAGGCAACACGCCGCACGGGCCCGAGCCCACGCGGCGTGTTGCCTACTCTCGTCGGTTCGGTCAGCGGTCGGCGAGGGGCACGTAGTCGCGCTCGCCCTCACCGATGTAGACCTGGCGCGGGCGGCCGATCTTGGTGGTGGGGTCCTCGATCATCTCGCGCCACTGGGCGATCCAGCCGGGGAGCCGGCCGAGGGCGAACAGCACCGTGAACATCCGGGTCGGGAAGCCCATCGACTTGTAGATCAGCCCGGTGTAGAAGTCGACGTTCGGGTAGAGCTTGCGCTCGATGAAGTAGTCGTCGGCGAGCGCGATCTCCTCCAGGCCCATCGCGATCTCGAGCAGCTGGTCACCGCCGGAGGACTTCTCGAGGATGGAGTGCGCGGTCTTCTTGACGATCGCGGCACGCGGGTCGTAGTTCTTGTAGACCCGGTGACCGAAGCCCATCAGCCGGACACCGTCCTCCTTGTTCTTGACCTTGCGCATGAACTCATCGGTCGAGATGTGCGCGCCCTGGATGCGTTCGAGCATCTCGAGCACCGCCTGGTTCGCACCGCCGTGCAGCGGGCCGAACAGTGCGTTGATGCCGGCCGAGACCGAGGCGAACAGGTTGGCCTGCGAGGAGCCGACGAGGCGCACCGTCGAGGTCGAGCAGTTCTGCTCGTGGTCGGCGTGCAGCACGAGCAGCAGGTCGACGGCCTTGACCAGGTCGGGGTCGATCTCGTACTCGGTGGCCGGCACGCCGAACGTCATCCGCAGGAAGTTCTCGACGAGGCTGAGGCTGTTGTCCGGGTAGAGGAACGGCTGGCCGATCGACTTCTTGTAGGCGTAGGCCGCGATCGTGGGCAGCTTCGCCAGCAGCCGGATGGTCGAGATCTCGACCTGCTCCTGGTCGAACGGGTCGAGGCTGTCCTGGTAGAAGGTCGACAGCGCGGACACCGCGGAGGACAGCACCGGCATCGGGTGCGCGTCGCGGGGGAAGCCCTGGAAGAAGGCCTTGAGGTCCTCGTGCAGCATCGTGTGGTCGCGGATGCGGCTCTCGAAGTCCTCCAGCTCGGCGCTCGAGGGCAGGTGGCCGTAGATCAGCAGGAACGAGGTCTCGATGAAGGTGGAGTGCTCGGCGATCTGCTCGATCGGGTAGCCGCGGTAGCGCAGGATGCCGTGGTCGCCGTCGATGTAGGTGATGGCGCTGGTGCAGCTGGCGGTGTTGGTGAAGCCGCCGTCGAGGGTGACGTTCCCGGTCTCCTTGAGCAGGGCGGAGATGTCGTAGCCGTTGTTGCCCTCGGTCGCCTGTACCAAGGACAGGTCGAGCTGCTTGCCTGCAGCGGACAGGGTGGCACCGTCGGTCATGTCACGGGTTCCTTACTGGTCGGGCACGGGATCGTCCGACCCTACAACCCGCGATCCGGGCGTCGGACGGGAGGAAAGGTGACCTGGGCCTCCTGAGGTCGGCCGAGGCGACGAACGGCAGCCGCGACGCGTTCGTCGGTCGCCGTGAGGGCGATCCGCACGTGCTCCCGACCGGCCGGACCGTAGAAGTCGCCCGGTGCGGCGAGGATGCCGCGGTCGGCCAGCCGCTCGATCGTCACCCGGCCGTCCTCCCCCGCCGTCGCCCACAGGTAGAGGCCGGCGTCGGAGTCGTCGATGCGCAGCCCGAATGCCTCGACGGCCGGGCGCAGGGCGGCCCGACGCGCGGCGTAGCGCGCCTTCTGCTCGGCGACGTGGGCGGCATCCGACAGCGCGGCGAGCACGGCCCGCTGCACCGGCCACGGCACCATCATCCCCGCGTGCTTGCGCACCTCGAGGAGCCGGCCGACCAGGGCGGGGTCACCGGCCACGAACGCCCCGCGATACCCGGCCAGGTTGGACTGCTTGGACAGCGAGTAGACGCACAGCAGGCCCTCGTGCGACCCGCCGGTGACCCGCGGGTCGAGGATGGAGGGCGTGGTCGGCGGCTCGCGCGACCCGGCGGCGCGGGGGCGCCAGTCGAGCTCGGCGTAGCACTCGTCGGAGGCGACGACCACCCCGTGCTGCCGTGCCCAGCCGACGACCTTGGCAAGATGCTCGATGCCCAGCACCTTGCCGGTGGGGTTGCCGGGAGTGTTGAGCCACAAGAGCTTCGGAGTGGTGGCGGCCGTCGGGGGGCCCAGCGCGCTGAGTGCGTCGAGCGCCAGGGGCGTGGCCCCGGCGAGGCGGGCGCCGACGTCGTACGTGGGGTAGGCGACCCGCGGGAAGGCGACGACGTCACCGGCTCCGAGGCCCAGGAGCAGGGGCAGCCAGGCGACGAGCTCCTTGGAGCCGATGGTCGGCAGCACCCCGGCGGGGTCGACGTCCGGCACCCCGCGGCGGGCGGCGAACCAGGTGGCCACCGCCTCGCGCAGGTCGGCCGTGCCCCAGGTGAGCGGGTAGCCGTGGGCGTCGGACGCCTCGGCCAGGGCGTCGCGCACCACGGCCGGCGTCGGGTCGACGGGGGTGCCCACCGAGAGGTCGACCAGCCCTTCGCCAGCGGCACCCAGCGCCGGGTCGGAAAAGGCACTCGCCCGCTCCTTGGTCGGAGCGAGCGAGTCCCAGGGGAAGTCGGGTAGCGAGAGCACTTACTCGTCGTGGACCTGGGGCGGCAGGTCGGCGATGATCGGGTGGTCCTTGGGGATGACGCCGAGCTTGGCCGCTCCCCCGGGGCTGCCGAGGTCGTCGAAGAACTCGACGTTGGCCTTGTAGTACTCGGCCCACTGCTCGGGGACGTCGTCCTCGTAGTAGATGGCCTCCACCGGGCAGACCGGCTCACAGGCACCGCAGTCGACGCACTCGTCGGGGTGGATGTAGAGGCTGCGCTCGCCCTCGTAGATGCAGTCGACGGGACACTCCTCGATGCAGGCCTTGTCCTTGAGGTCGACACAGGGCTGCGCGATCACGTACGTCATGGCGGACATACTATGCGGGCCATGGAGGCGCCGGAGGTCAGGTCGGATCGTGACCCGCCGGTGGGATCACGCGTGGTGGTGCGGCACCGGCTCCCGCGAGCCGACCCCCTCACCGGCGCCACCCTCACCGATGCCGTCGGCGAGCTGGTCGACGACCGCGGCGGCGTGCTCGTGGTGCGCACCCGGCGCGGCGCGGTCAGCATCGCCCGCACGGAGGTCACGGCGCTCAAGGAGATCCCGCCGTCGCCCTCCCGCCGGGGCAGGCCGCACCGCGCCCTGTCGGTCGAGGACCTCCAGAGAGTGATGGTCGGGGCGTGGCCCGCGATGGAGACCGCCCGGCTCGGGAACTGGGTGCTGCGGGCGTCGCGGGGGTTCACCCAGCGCGCCAACTCGGTGATGACGGCGGGCACCCCCGGCATCCCGATCCCGGCCGCCCTCGACGCCGTGGAGCGCTGGTACGCCGAGCGCGCGCTGCCGCCGAACCTCACCGTCGCCGGGCCGCTCGGGTTCGAGCCGCTCGACGACCAGGTCGGTGCCGAGGCGCTACGGCGCGGCTACACCTCCCGGATCCCCACCCTCACCCTCACCGCCCCCACCCGACTTCTTGCGAAATCCCCACCGAAGAGCCCGTCGAAGGGGCCCTCGGAGGTGGGTTGTTCGCAAGAAGTCGAGGTGTCCGGCGAGCTCACGGAGGCCTGGTTCGCGGCCTACCGGGCCTACCGGCCCGTCGACGAGGAGGCGGCGCGCGCCATCCTCACCGGCTCCCCCGGCCAGGCGTTCGCGACGGTCCGCGACCAGCGGGGCGACGTCATCGGCATCGGGCGGCTCGGGCTGGCGGCGGCCTGGGGCGGGATCGCCGCGATGTGGGTCGATCCGCCGGCTCGGCGGCGTGGCGTCGCCACCGCGATGCTGGCCGCGCTGGCCCACACCGCCGAGCGGGCCGGTGCGGCCGCACTGCACCTGCAGACCGACACCGACAACACGACCGCGCTGGCGCTCTACGAGGGGCACGGGTTCGAGCGCCACCACACCTACGTCAACCTCAGCCGGCCGGCGTAGCCTGCCCGGTGCTCATCAGCCGCCTCTCGTCGGACGGTGCCGGCGGGGTGCGCAGCTGGTCGGGGGTGGCGGGGCTGATGCCCGCGGGTGCCACGACGGGCACCCCACCCGTGCTGCCGCTGAGGGTGAGCGCCAGCACGAGCTGGGCCGCCAGCTGCGCGGTGTGCTCCTCGCGGCCCACGTAGACGTACTCGGACGAGCCCAGGAACATGCGCCCGTCGGTGCCGCGCTGCTGCATGGTGGCCGCCTCGGCCAGGTGGCGGCTCGCGGCCGCGGCGGCGTCCGTGACTGTGCCGGCGGGACCGCCGAACCCGTAGGCCGCCGCCTCGGCGTCGAGGAGCGCGTACGGCAGGACCTGGCCCAGGCCCCAGTCGCAGCCCTGCGGGTAGTACACCCCGTAGCGGGCCGGCGAGAAGGGCGCCTGGGGGACGTAGACCGTGCCGCCGGGTGTGAGGAAGGTTGCTCCGGCGACGTAGGTGTTCGACCCCAGAGCGCCGTAGACCGTGCCCAGCCCCTGCAGGGCGGCCTGCGGGGCCTGATGCCCGGCCAGCGTCGCGACCAGGATGGCGTCGACGTTCTGGTAGGCGTTGGTCGAGTAGTCGGGGGCGATCCGCTTGTGGTTGACGACGGTGCCGTCGGCCTCGACGTTGTAGCCGGACACCAGCTGGGACAGGGGCACTCCGTCGACGACGGGATTCGCGGTGAGGTCGGCGAGCCGTGCCCACGCGGTGGCCAGCAGCCGCACCTGCGCCGCCCGCCACACGTCACGACGCTCGGCGGTGGGCATCATCGCCACGGCCACCGCGGGGGCCAGTGCGTACCAGGAGTCCTCCTCCGCCGCCGTGTCCCCCGGGCGGGTCACGGTCCCGTCGGCCAACCCCATCGTCACCGGCTCGATCGTCGACGCGAAGTCGGCCTCGGACCTGACCATCGCCTCCACGCAGGACCGGGTGCCCTGCGGCAGCGTGCCCCAGGAGAGCCACGCCGCCCGGGCAGCCAAGGAGGACCACAGCGTGCTCTGCCAGGTCTGACCCCACCCGCCGATGACGGTGCCGCGGTGACGACAGGCGACCCGGGTGACGACCTGGTTGACGACGGCGAGGGCCTGGGCCTGCGACATCCCCGTCTGGGTCGGGTCGTAGACGCCGGTGGCCAGTGCCGTGGAGACCCCTAGGGCCTCCATGGACAGGCGTCGGATGGCGTCGGTGGTGTCGGTCTGCGCCGCGGCGTCCATCGGCCTGGCCAGCAGCGCGGGTGCCACGGTGGACCACCACGTGGTGAGGCCGTACTTCACGGACGTTCGGAGCACGTCCGCCGCCTGGGGCCCGAGCGCCCCACCCGGGACGCCCTGGCCG
>Ga0302299_10000516_pt1 | contig 21177 bp, 26 predicted proteins | sample III_Fen_N3_4_FD_198795 | JGI IMG/M metagenome (GOLD analysis project Ga0302299, IMG submission 198795) | Peat permafrost microbial communities from Stordalen Mire near Abisko, Sweden - III_Fen_N3_4 | ecosystem: Environmental > Terrestrial > Soil > Wetlands > Permafrost | place: Sweden: Abisko... | reverse complement strand
CGTCGTCGCCGATTGGCTCCCACCGTGAGTCTGGCGCCCTGACAGCCGGCCAAGACTCACGGTCAGCGCCAATCGGCGCATCCAGCCGTCCCGGATACCCTGGGGGGACCGCACCGGAGGGACCTCACGTTGTTCACGACCTTGCAGGACCGCCTGTCCGCCACGCTGAAGAGCCTGCGGGGCAAAGGTCGCCTCACCGACGCCGACCTCGACTCCACCCTCCGCGAGATCCGGGTCGCCCTGCTCGAGGCCGACGTCGCCCTGCCCGTGGTCAAGGACTTCGTCGAGGCGGTCCGCGCCCGCGCCCGCGGGACCGAGGTCTCCCAGGCGCTGAACCCGGCGCAGCAGGTCATCAAGATCGTCGACGAGGAGCTCGTCGCGATCCTCGGCGGCGAGACCCGCCGCATCCGGTTCGCGAAGACCCCGCCCACCGTGATCATGCTGGCCGGCCTCCAGGGTTCCGGGAAGACGACGCTCGCCGGCAAGCTGGCCCGGTGGCTGAAGGGCCAGGGCCACCAGCCACTGCTGGTTGCGGCCGACCTCCAGCGCCCCAATGCCGTGCAACAGCTGCAGGTGGTCGGCGAGCGGGCCGGTGCCGCGGTCTACGCACCCGAGGTCGGGAGTGGGGTCGGCGATCCGGTGGTCGTGGCCCGCGACGCGATCGCCTACGCCACGGCCAAGCTGCACGACGTCGTCGTCATCGACACCGCCGGCCGCCTGGGCATCGACGACGACATGATGCGTCAGGCACGCGAGATCAGGGACGCAGTCGATCCCGACGAGGTCCTGTTCGTGCTCGACGCCATGGTCGGCCAGGACGCCCTCACCACCGCGCGGGCCTTCCTCGACGGGGTGGGGTTCGACGGCGTCGTGCTCACCAAGCTCGACGGTGACGCGCGCGGCGGCGCCGCGCTGTCGGTGCGCGGTGTCACCGGGCGACCCATTCTCTTCGCCAGCAACGGGGAGAAGCCCGACGACTTCGACGTCTTCCACCCCGAGCGCATGGCCTCGCGGATTCTCGGCATGGGCGACCTCCTGACCCTGATCGAGCAGGCTGAGAAGGTCTTCGAGCGGGATCAGGCCGAGGAGATGGCCGGCAAGCTCGCCGGGGGCGGTGAGCTGACCCTGCAGGACTTCCTGACCCAGCTGCAGGCGGTCCGCAAGATGGGGTCCATGAGCAAGGTGTTCGGCATGTTGCCGGGCATGGGTCAGTACAAGGACCAGATCGACAACATCGACGAACGCGAGCTCGACCGCACGCAGGCGATCATCTTGTCGATGACGCCTGAGGAGCGGGCCGACGTCAAGCTGCTCAACGGCTCGCGACGGGCCAGGATCGCCAAGGGCTCGGGCACCCAGGTCAGCGACGTGAACCAGCTCGTCGACCGGTTCCTGGAAGCCCGCTCGATGATGTCGCGCATGGCCAAGGGCGGAATCCCCGGAATGCCGGGAATGCCCGGTCTCGGCGGGGGACGGCGCAAGGCCGGCAAGGCCAAGAAGGCCAAGAAGGGGGCCGCCCGCAGCGGGAACCCGGCCAAGCGGGCCGTCACGCAGCGGAGCATGCCCGCCCCGACGGTCGATGCCGACGCGGTTGCGTCGACCGCGATCCCCGACGACTTCGCCCTCCCACCGGAGTTCACCAACTTGCTCCCGCCCCAGGGCCGCTGACCGCCGCCGCTGCCGCGTTTTCGCCGGTCGGCCAGCGTCTGGCAGAATGCCCACCGAACTCGACCGTCCGTGCGGGCCCTCTCACCCGCTCGGTGGTCGCGTCCCCCGGGCCGTCGGCATCGCACCCCACGCGAAGCCGCCCGCCCACCCCGGTAACGAACCAGGAGACCCACGTCCCGTGGCAGTCAAGATCAAGCTCAAGCGCATCGGCAAGATGGGCGAACCGCACTACCGCATCGTCATCGCTGACGCCCGGACCAAGCGCGGAGGCCGCGCGATCGAGGAGATCGGGCAGTACCACCCGATCCACGACCCGTCGGTGATCAGCGTCGACTCCGACCGGGTCCAGTACTGGCTCGGCGTGGGGGCCCAACCCACCGAGGCCGTGGCCGCGATCCTGCGGGTCACCGGCGACTGGCAGAAGTTCAAGGGCGAGCCGGCCCCGGAGCCCATGAAGATGGCGGCGCCGAAGGCCGACAAGAAGCTCGCCTACGAGAGCGCGTTGAAGAACAAGGACGCCGAGGCGGCGGCCGAGGCGAAGCCGGTCCGGGCCAAGAAGACCAAGGCCGCGGAGCCGGCTGCTGAGCCGGTGACCGAGCCGGTGGCCGAGGTCGTCGAGGAGACCGCCGCCGGGGACGCCGTCGTCGCTGAGGTCGTCGAGACACCGGTTCCTGAGACACCGGTTCCTGAGACACCGGTTCCTGAGGCACCGGCCGACGAGGCCGCCGACGAATCCGCAAAGGCCTGATGGTGATCGAGGAAGTCCTCGAGCACCTCGTCGGCGGGATCGTCGACAACCCCGACGACGTCGAGGTTCGGACCCGCACCATGCGTCGGGGGGGTCAGCGGTCGGGCAGCCTGGTCGAGGTACGGGTGCACCCCGACGACCTCGGCCGGGTGATCGGCCGCGGCGGGCGCACCGCATCGGCTCTGCGCACCGTGGTCGAGGCCCTGGCCGGGCGCAAGGTCCGCGTCGACTTCGTCGACACGGTCACCGGCCGCTGAGGCAGCCGGCCGTGCGCCTGGTCGTGGCGCGCATCGCGCGGGCCCACGGCGTCCGCGGCGACGTCGTCCTCGACGTCCGCACCGACGACCCGCAGTCCCGACTCGCGGCCGGCACCGTGCTCCAGACGACGCCCGCTGCGGCCGGGCCGCTGACGGTGGACGACGTCCGTCAGCACTCCGGTCGTCTCCTGGCCCGATTCGTCGGCGTGGACGACCGTGGTCGGGCCGAGGCACTGCGCGGCGTCCTGCTCGAGACCGACGTCGATCCGGCGGTCCGGCCCGACGATCCCGACGAGTACTACGACCACCAGCTGGTGGGACTCGACGTCGTCGACGTGGCTGGTACCACACTGGGCCAGGTGGCCGAGGTGATCCACCTGCCCGGCCAGGACCTGATCGCCGTGCACCGCCCGGACGGCGGGGAGACCCTGGTGCCGTTCGTCGCCGCCCTGGTGCCCTCGGTCGACCTGGACTCGGGCCGGGTGGTCGTCGACCCGCCGGGCGGCCTGTTCGAGACCGACGGGGCGTAGGACATGCGCGTCGACGTCGTCTCCATCTTCCCCGACTACCTCAGTCCCCTGCGCCTCTCCCTCATCGGACGGGCGGCCGACGCCGGCGTCATCGACCTCCACGTCCACGACCTACGCGACTTCACCGACGACCGGCACCGGACCGTCGACGACACCCCGGCCGGTGGGGGACCAGGCATGGTCATGCGGCCCGAGCCCTGGGGTCGCGCGATCGACCACGTGCGGGCCCAACCGGTCGACGGGCTCCCGCGATGGATCGTGCCGTCCCCGGCTGGTCGCCGGTTCGGTCAGGAGCTAGCCGCGGAGCTGGCCAGGAGCCCGTGGCTGGCGTTCGCCTGCGGCCGCTACGAGGGCATCGACCAGCGCGTGGTCGACACCCTGGCGCAGCAGGGCGGCGTCGACGAGATCTCGCTGGGCGACTACGTCCTCAACGGTGGGGAGGTCGCCGTGCTGGCGATCGTCGAAGCGGTCGGCCGCCTGCTGCCCGGGGTCGTGGGGAACCGCGAGTCGTTGGCGGTCGAGTCGCACGCCGACGGGTTGCTCGAGGCCCCGGCGTACACCAAGCCCGCGCGCTGGGGTGATCGGGTGGTCCCGCAGGTACTGCTGTCCGGAGACCATGCGGCGATCGCGCGCTGGCGTCGCGACGAGTCCCTGCGCCGCACCGCGCGGGTTCGTCCCGACCTCGTCCTGGCCCTCGACCCGGTCGGGTTGGACGCGCGGGACCGGGTCGTCCTCGGGGCCGAGGGGTACGAGCTCGCCGACGGCCGGATTCGGCCGGCGAACCCGCCTGTGGCACACTGAGGCCCGCGTCCAGCCGCCTCCTGCCACAGGGGGATCCGCGTCGCCGGGCGCCCTCAACGACCGCACCGCCGCGCACACCCGTGCGCACGATCGTGGGTGACCTGTGGCACCACGAGGAGACCAGCATGCAGAAGCTCGACGCCGTCGACGCCGCCTCGTTGCGCACCGACATCCCGGAGTTCCGCCCGGGCGACACCCTGAAGGTCCACGTCCGGGTCGTCGAGGGCAACAAGAGCCGCATCCAGGTCTTCCAGGGCGTGGTCATCCGTCGGGCCGGCGGTGGCGTCCGCGAGACGTTCACCGTGCGCAAGGTCAGCTACGGCGTCGGTGTCGAGCGGACCTTCCCGGTGCACTCGCCGATCATCGACAAGGTCGAGGTCGTCACCCGAGGTGACGTGCGTCGCGCCAAGCTCTACTACCTGCGTGACCTGCGCGGCAAGAAGGCCAAGATCAAGGAGCGCCGCGAGAACGTCGCGACGCCCACCCCCGCCGAGTGACCCGTGTCGTGTCCGGCCTCGTTGTGACAGCCGCTTAGGCTCGCCGCATGGACGCCGACGCTTCCCCCGGCGCCGGCTCGTCCGCCGACGTGCCGGTCGAGCCCGACGCCAAGGCTCACGAGCACCGATCCTCGCTCTGGCGAGAGCTACCGATCCTCGCGGTCATCGCCTTGGGGCTGGCGCTGCTGATCAAGACGTTCCTGGTGCAGGCGTTCTACATCCCGTCGGCCTCCATGCAGGACACGCTTCAGCCCGGCGACCGGGTGCTGGTCAGCAAGCTGACGTACCGGTTCCGCGACATCCAACGCGGCGACATCGTGGTCTTCAACGGCGTGGACTCCTTCACCCCTGAGGTCAGCGTGTCCGAGCCGGCCAACCCGGTCAGCCGGGCGGTGCGCTGGGCGGCAACCGCGCTCGGGCTGCCGACGGTGAACGAGAAGGACTTCATCAAGCGGGTCATCGGCTTGCCCGGCGACCGGGTCCGTTGCTGCGACTCCCACGGACGGGTCACGGTCAACGGGGTTCCGCTGGACGAGCCGTACCTGTTCCCGGGCGACGTGCCTTCGCTGTCGACCTTCGACGTGCTCGTCCCCCCCGACAAGCTGTGGGTCATGGGTGACCACCGTTCTGACTCCAAGGACTCGCGCTCGTACCTTGGCGATCCCGGGGGCGGCATGGTGCCGCAGAGCCGGGTCGTCGGACGCGCCTTCGCCATTGTCTGGCCGCTGAGTCGAGCCACGACCTTGCCGATCCCGCAGACGTTCGTCACCGGTCCACTCGCACCCCCCTCGGGCGGGCTGCCGTGGGCACCGATCCTGATCGTCGTCCTGCTGGGTGGGGCCGCCCTCGTGGTGTGGTGGTTCCTCCGGCCGTCACGACATCGGCCGGCCGGCCGTGACTGAGGCAGCGACGAAGACTGGCGAGCCCGTGCCCCGGACCGGCAGGAGTCGGGCGAGTCGACGCCGAGCGGCGCTGGAGACGCTGGTGCTGGCGGTGTTCGCGCTGGCCCTGGTGTTCCTCGTGCGACTGTTCGTAGCGCAGGCCTTCTACATACCGTCCGGGTCGATGGAGAACACGCTGCTGCCCGGCGACCGGATCCTCGTCAGCAAGCTGTCCACGTCGATCGGCACGGTCCAACGCGGTCAGGTGGTCGTGTTCAAGGACCCGGGCGGCTGGCTGCCCGTGTCCACCCCGCAGTCCGACCCCTTGTTGCAGCGCGGGCTGCGCGACATCGGGTTGGTGCCCGCGGTCACCGAGGGCGACCTGGTGAAGCGGGTGATCGGCGTGGGCGGTGACCACGTCGTCTGCTGCGACGTCCAGGGCCGGATCACCGTCAACGGCCAGCCGCTGGTCGAGGACTACCTCTTCCCCGGCAACACGCCGATCGACTGTCCCGACGCCACCGGCAAGTGCCGGTTCGACGTGACCGTTCCGCCCGGCGACCTCTGGGTCATGGGCGACCACCGTTCGGTCTCGCGGGACTCCCGGCTCCAGCCCCCGGGGCACGGGTTCGTCCCGGAGTCCGACGTGGTGGGCCGGGCGGTGGCGGTGTTCTGGCCGCTGGGCAGGGCCTCGTGGTTGTCGGTTCCGAGCACGTTCGCCACGGTCCCGGCGACGCAGCCGCGGCGCGCCCGCCCGTCGCCCTAGGCTCGCGGCATGACCGATGCGGTGCCCCGACGGTCGGCCCGAGTGATCGTGGTCGACGACGCCGACCGCCTGCTGCTGCTGCGCGGGGGCGACCCCGCCCGACCCCGCCACGCGATCTGGCACACCCCCGGCGGCGGGATCGATCCGCACGAGACCCCTGAGCAGGCCGCCCGGCGTGAGCTGCTCGAAGAGGTCGGGCTGCGCCTCGACGAGCTGGGCCCGGTCGTGTGGCACCGGTCGACGCAGTTCTCGTTCGACGGCGTGCTCTACGACCAGGACGAGGTGTTCTTCCACGTCCGGATCGGCTCGCACGACGTGGACCCGTCGGGCCAGGAGCCGCAGGAGCGTCGGTACCTGAGCGGCCACGCGTGGTGGACCGCAGCCGACATCCGGGCGTGCACCGACCTCGTCGCTCCGCCTGACCTGGCCGACCGGCTGGACGACCTGCTGCGCGAGGGTTCGCCGCAGATCCCGGTCGAGGTGCGGGGAGCGGTGCTGCCATGACCGGGCGCACGCCCTCGTCGCGCGCCCCGGGCCTTCGACACGAGCGGGCGCTGCTGGCCGCCCGGCCCGGAGTCCTGGCCGGCGTCGACGAGGTGGGGCGGGGGGCGCTGGCCGGACCGGTCTCCGTCGGCGTCGTGGTGATCGACGCGCAGGTGCGTCGTCCACCCACCGGGTTGCGGGACTCCAAGCTCCTCTCGCCGACCGCCCGGCAGGCGCTCGTCCCGCGGATCCGGCGCTGGGCGCTGGCCTGTGCCGTGGGGCACGCGACGGCGCCGGAGATCGACGCGTTGGGGCTCACGGCGGCCCTGCGCCTGGCCGGGACCCGCGCGATCGACGCCCTCCCGACCCGTCCCGACCTGGTGCTGCTCGACGGCAACTTCGACTGGCTGTCGCCACCGGCCCAGACCGACCTGTTCGAGCCGGCCGCGCCGTCGGTCAGCCCGCCGGTGACCACCCGGATCCAGGCCGACGTCACCTGTGCCTCGGTGGCCGCAGCGAGCGTGCTCGCCAAGACCGAGCGCGACGCGCTCATGACCCGCTTCTCGGGCCAGTACCCGGCATTCGGCTGGCAGGAGAACAAGGGGTACGCCAGCCCAGCCCACCAGACGGCACTGGCCGACCACGGTCCGTGCGCCCTGCACCGGTTGTCGTGGCGGCTCGGTGACGGCGCCGAGGACGTCGAAGGCTGGCGGGCCACAATGGCAGCCTCGACGCAGGACGGCGACGAGACCGCCGCGGTCACGGAGAGGAGCCGCGCGTGAGCGCCGAGGACCTCGAGCAGTACGAGACCGACATGGAGCTGCAGCTCTACCGCGAGTACCGCGACGTGGTCGGACTGTTCAACTACGTGGTCGAGACCGAGCGTCGCTTCTACCTCACCAACACCGTCGACCTGCAGGTGCGGACGGTCGACGGTGGCGAGGTGTTCTTCGAGGTCACCATGAGCGACGCCTGGGTGTGGGACATGTACCGGCCCGCGCGGTTCGTGAAGAACGTCAAGGTCCTCACCTTCAAGGACGTCAACGTCGAGGAGCTGGCCAAGGCCGATCTCGAGGTGCCCAAGGCCCCCGGGTTCGGTTCCACTCCCTGACGGCTCTCCGGTCGGCCTCCTGGGCGGGGGCGCGTCCCCAGGCTCCGGCGCACCGCTCGTCGTCAACAACACGGCGAGGCTGACGCGGCGCTGGTCGGTCCCGGGCGGAAGGGTCCCGTCCGGAGGTGGTCGCATGCGGGCCAAGGACGCGCTCGGACGGTTCGGCGAGGACGTCGCAGCGCGCTACCTGAGCGAGCTCGGGATGCGGGTCGTGGAACGCAACTGGCGCTGCGACCTCGGTGAGCTCGACATCGTGGCGATCGAGGGCAGCACCCTGGTCGTGTGCGAGGTGAAGACGCGTCGCACCGACCAGTTCGGATCGCCGGTGGAGGCCGTCACCTCCCGCAAGGCCGCGCGGCTTCGCCGGCTCGCGGGCCGCTGGCTGGCCGAGCACCCGCACGCCCGGCCGGTCGAGGTGCGCATCGACGTCATCGGCGTCCTGCGGCCGGCGCGGGGTGCGACCCTGGTCGACCACCGTCGTGGGGATCTCTGGTGACGCTCGCGCGCTCCCACGCCGTGACGCTGTCCGGCGTCGTCGGCCACGTGGTGCAGATCGAGGTCGACGTGGGGGTCGGCGTCCCCGGGTTCACGTTGACCGGTCTGCCCGACGCGGCGCTGAACGAGGCCCGCGACCGGGTGCGGGCCGCCGTCGTCAACTCCGGTGAGCCGTGGCCGTTGCGGCGGGTGACCGTGAACCTGTCGCCGGCGTCGCTGCGCAAGCGGGGCAGCGGCTTCGACCTGGCCCTCGCCGCCACCTGCCTGGCCGCGCACGAGCTGCTGCCGCAGGGATGCCTGGAACCGTGGGTCCTGCTGGGCGAGCTCGGTCTCGACGGGCGGGTCCGGCCCGTCCCCGGGGTGCTTCCGGCCGTGCTCAGCGCCGCCCGAGCGGGCTTCACCCGGGTGGCCGTGCCCAGGGCCAACGCGGCCGAGGCGGCACTCGTGTCCGACGTCCAGGTGCTGGGGGTCGCCGCGCTGTCCGATCTGCTGGCCGCGCTCCGCAGCGAGCAACCACTGGAGTGGGTGGCGGCCGAGCCCGTGCCGGACGCCGAGCTCGAGGTCCCCGACCTGCGCGACGTCGTCGGTCAGCACCACGCCCGGCAGGCGATCGAGATCGCCGCCGCCGGCGGGCACCACCTCTTCCTGCACGGTCCACCGGGTGCGGGCAAGACCCTGCTGGCGGAACGGTTGCCCGGCCTGCTGCCTGCGTTGGACCGGACCGCGCAGCTCGAGGTGACGGCCGTGCACTCGGTGGCCGGCGAACTCCCTCCCGGGCAGCCCCTGATCACGCGACCGCCGTTTCGGGCCCCGCACCACACCGCGAGTGCGCCGGCCCTGGTCGGGGGCGGCAGCGGACTCGCGCGGCCGGGCGCGGTCTCGTTGGCCCATCGTGGGGTGCTCTTCCTGGACGAAGCCCCGGAGTTCGGGCGCCGGACCTTGGACGCGCTGCGCGAGCCTCTGGAGAACGGGTCGCTCAGCCTGTCGCGGGCGGAGGGAACCGTCACCTACCCGGCGCGGTTCCAGCTCGTCCTGGCCGCGAACCCCTGCCCGTGCGGTCTGGCGACCGGCGGCGCGGCCTGCACCTGCACCCCGTTCCAGCGGATCCGCTACCTCGCCCGCCTGTCCGGACCGCTGATGGACCGGGTCGACCTTCGGGTCGGCGTCGAACCGGTCGGTCGCAGCGACCTGTTCGGCGCCGGGGCCGGCGAGGCCTCCGAGCCGGTCCGCGAGCGGGTGCTGGCCGCCCGCGAGCGGGCCCGGCACCGGTTGGCGGACACGTCGTGGCGGACCAATTCCGACATCCCGGGGCACGAGGTGCGGCGACGGTTCCGTCCCGCTGAAGGCGCGCTCCGTCCGGTCGCGGACCGGCTGTCCCGTCACGAGCTGAGCGCGCGTGGTGTCGACCGCGTGCTCCGGGTGGCCTGGACGGTCGCCGACCTGGCCGGGGTCGATCGCCCGGGGCCCAGCGAAGTCGCGGTCGCTCTCGCCCTGCGGATCGGGACGTCGGCGTGGGCGGCGTGAGCGCCGGACCCGGCGAACCGGCGTCGGACGAGCGACGGGCCAGGGTCGAGCTGGCCCGGCTGGCCGAGCCCGGCGACGTCGGGTTGGGGCGCGAGGTCGAGCGGCTCGGCGCCGTCGACGTGCTCGACCGGATCCGGACCGGCGGGGCCGGTGTCCCCGGGCGCCGCGACTACGTCGTGCGGTTGGCGCGGGCCGACCCGGACGGCTGCCTGGCCGCGGTCGCCTCGGTGTCCGGCCGGGTCGTGATCCCGGGCGACCTCGAATGGCCCACGCAGCTGGACGACCTGGGCCTAGCCCGGCCCCTGGCCCTGTTCGTCCGCGGCCACGACCTGCGGCTCGCCTCCCTGCGGTCGGTCGCAGTCGTGGGTGCCCGGGCCGCCACCGAGTACGGCGTCAGCGTGGCCGCCGACCTGGCCGCCGACCTGGGGGAGCGGGGATGGACGGTGACCAGCGGCGGCGCGTACGGCATCGATGCCGCGGCCCACCGGGGGGCGCTGAGTGCCGGCGGCGCCACCGTTGCGGTGCTCGCCTGCGGGGTCGACGTGGTCTACCCGCGCGGGCACGCCGCACTGCTGGAACGGGTGAGCCACGAGGGCACGGTCGTGTCCGAGCTGCCGCCGGGGGTCCACCCGACGCGCTCGCGGTTCCTGCAGCGCAACCGGCTGATCGCGGCCCTGACGCGCGGAACGGTGGTCGTCGAGGCGGCCCAACGGTCCGGGGCGCTCAACACCGCCTCCCACGCGGCGGAGCTGGGCCGGCGGCTGATGGGAGTACCCGGGCCGGTGACGTCAGCGGCGTCGGCCGGCGTCCACAGACTGTTCCGCGAGGCTGCCGCGGAGGTGGTCGTCGACGCCGCCCAGGTGATCGAAGCGGTCGGCGACCTGGGTGACCTCGCACCCGTGCCGCAGACTCCTCACCGGGTGACCGACGGTCTGGATCCGACTACCCTGCGGGTCTTCGAGGCGCTCCCGGCCCGCCGACCCCTGCCGCTGGCCGACGTGGCCGTGGCGGCGGGGCTCGACCCCGTGGTCGTGGGTGGGGCGCTGAGTCGGCTCGCCGTGCTCGGCCTGGTCGGCCAGACCGGCCGCGGGTGGGGCCTGACCACCCGGTGATCGGCCCAGCGCGGCGGTCAGATCACCCGACCGGCGCACGGCGGGGGTACTTGCCAGGACGCGTCCGGTTGCGCACGGTGGGCAGATGTCGTCACCGTCAGACCTCAGTGCGGCGGCCGCCACGGCCTTGGCCGGGTTCGAGGTGCATCTGCGGGCCGGCCAGGGGCTCGCTGCGCCCTCGGTGCGGGCCTACGTGGGCGACGCCCGTTCCCTGTTGGAGCACGCCGGACGGCTCGGTGTCGAGGAGCCCGGATCGCTGGACCTCGCGACTCTTCGCAGCTGGCTGGCGCAGCAGGCCAGTCGCGGGCGTTCGCGGGCCACCTTGGCCCGACGCTCCTCGGGCGCGCGAGCCTTCACGGCCTACCTCGCCGCGCGCGGAGAACTGTCGGTCGACCCGGGACCGCAGCTGAGCCGGCCCAAGCCGCACCGTCGCCTGCCCGCGGTCCTGCGCGTCGACCAGGCGCGCGAGCTCCTCGACCACCCCGGCCGGTCACGGCCGGTTGCCGACGACGCCCCTCGCTTCGCCGTGGAACTGCGCGACGCGGCGGTGCTGGAGCTGCTCTACTCCAGTGCCCTGCGGGTCGGCGAACTCGTAGGACTCGACGTGGACGACGTGGACCACGGTCGCGAGACCGTCCGGGTCCTGGGCAAGGGCAGCAAGGAGCGCACCGTTCCGCTGGGCCGGCCGGCTCTTCGGGCCGTTGCGCGGTGGGTCGCCGACGGCCGCCCGACGGTGGCCGGGCCCGGCTCCGGGGCTGCGCTGTTCCTCGGCGCTCGAGGGGGGCGACTCGATCAGCGCGCGGTACGGACGCTGGTTCATGCCCGGGTCGCCCAGGTGCCCGACGCCCCGGACCTCGGACCCCACGGGCTGCGGCACAGCGCTGCGACCCACTTGTTGGAGGGTGGCGCAGACCTCCGCAGCGTCCAGGAGCTCCTCGGTCACGCTACGCTCGCCACGACCCAGATCTACACGCATGTTTCCGTCGAGCGACTGAAGAGGGCGTATGACCAAGCGCACCCGCGGGCCTAGCCAGGCCGCGGACTCCGCCGACGCCCCGGCGCAACCCGCGGTCGAGACCGACGAGGTCGAGGAGGTCGACGAGGAGGCACTCGCCCGCGCCGACGCCGACGCCGCGCTGCGCACCCTCTGGGAGCAGTTCAAGGACACCGGTGAGCCGGCCCTGCGTGAGCGGCTGATCCTGCACTACTCGCCCTTGGTCAAGTACGTGGCCGGTCGGGTGGGTGTCGGGCTGCCGCCGAACATCGAGCAGGCCGACCTGGTGTCGTACGGCATCTTCGGCCTGATCGACGCGATCGAGCGGTTCGACCTGGAACGAGCGATCAAGTTCGAGACCTACGCGATCAGCCGGATCCGCGGCGCCATCATCGACGAGTTGCGCGCCATCGACTGGATCCCGCGCTCGGTCCGGTACAAGGCCCGCGAGATCGAGCGGGCGTACGCCAGGCTCGAAGGGGACCTGCACCGCACCCCCACCGAGGCCGAGGTTGCCGAGGAGATGGGGATCAGCCTCGGGGACCTGCACCAGATCTTCAGCCAGGTGTCCTTCGTCAACGTCGTCGCCCTCGACGAGCTGCTCAACGTCGGTGGCGAGAAGGGCGACAAGCTCAGCCTGGTCGACACCCTCGAGGACACCAAGGCCGAGGACCCGGTCGCTGCGTTCGAGTCCGAGGAGACCAAGTACCTGCTGGCCAAGGCGATCAACCAGCTGCCCGAACGGGAGAAGATCGTCGTCACCCTCTACTACTACGAGGGCCTGACGCTCGCTGAGATCGGCCAGGTGCTCGGCGTGACCGAGAGCCGGATCTGTCAGATGCACACCAAGGCGGTCCTGCAGCTGCGCACCAAGCTCGCCGAGTCGCGCGAGTAGTCACCGTTCGCCCTCGATGAGCTCGCTCGACGTCGACCAGGTCGCTGATCTGATCCGCGAGGTGGCCGATCGACTGATCGTGCCGCGGTTCCGGGCGCTGGCTGACGGCGACGTCCGGGAGAAGGCCAAGGGCGACGTCGTGACGGTGGCCGACATCGAGGTCGAGCACGAGATCGGACGGGCCCTGTCCGGGCTCGTACCCGGTGTCCCGGTGCTGGGCGAGGAGGCGGCAGCCGCCGACGGCACGCTGACCGCCCGGGTGCTCACCGCCGACCGCTACTGGCTGCTCGACCCACTCGACGGAACGTCGAACTTCGTGGCTGGGGACGCCGACATCGGCACCATGCTGGCCCTGGTCGACGGTGGCCGCACGGTGGCCAGCTGGATCTGGCAGCCGATCCACCAGGTGATGTACGTGGCCGAAGCGGGTTCGGGGGCGTTCCGGGACGGGGGCCGGATCGTCGTGCCGCCCACCCGACCGTGGGTTCCGCAACGGGCGATCGGCTACACCCGCACGTCGTTCTTCGACCGCCGCACGGCCGCCAGGATCGTCGCCGCCTCAGCCGGGCTTGGCGGCGTGACCCCCGGACCACGGGCCGCGTGCATCACGTACCCCCGGCTGGCCACGCGCGCCGCCGACTTCGCGCTCTTCGGTCGGCTGCATCCCTGGGACCACGCTCCGGGGGCGCTGCTGGTTGCGGAGACCGGTGGTGCAGCCCGGCGGTTCGACGGAGGCGCCTACCGCGCCGACGAGGAGGGCATGGGGCTGCTGATCGCCGCCGATGCCGACCACTGGTCCGCGATCGCCGAGACGCTCGGCATCGGCGACCTGCCGGCGTCCTAGTGCCCAGCGTCAGTTGCGACGGCGGAGCCGGGAGCCGACCGCGGCTGCGCCTGCGGCCAGGCCCCCGAGCAGGCCGACTGCGGCGACCGGCACGCGGACCTGCCCGTCGGGCGAGGTGCGGGTGGTTGCCCCGGACGCAGGGGTGACTCCGGACGACGGCTCACGTGCGGTGAGCCATGACCCCGTCGGGCCGCCCCAGACCGGACCCAGCGGCAGCAGACGCGGCGGGCCACGATCGACCATGGTCAACGGATCGAGGTAGCGGTCGCCGTCACGCAGCCCCCAGTGCAGACAGGTCGACCAGCCGCAGTGCAGCGGAGCCGCCGCCAGCGAGCCGATCGGCTCCCCGGAGCGGACCTCGTCGCCGACCACCACCGCAGGGTCGACCGGCTCGTAGGTGGTGCGCAGGTCGTTGCCGTGGTCGATGACGACCAGCGGCCGTCCGGCCACCCATCCGGCGACGCTCACGACGCCCGCCGCCGCCGCGACGACCTGGTCGCGCGGGTCGGCGGCGAGATCGACCCCACGGTGGCCGGCCCCGTACGGCTGGTCCGGCGCGGAGAAGCCGCGGACCACGGTGGCCGGTTCGATCGGCCACTGCCAGCCCGGGCGCGGCGGCGCTGCCGGCACCTCGTCCTGCGCGGACGCAGCCGGGCAGACCCACCCCGTGAGGACGACGACCAGGGCCGCCAGAAGCAGGACGCGGGCGAGGAGGCGGGTCGGCTGGGTTCGCATGGGCCGACCCTGTCCGGCGGCCGGTCGCCCTCGCTGCGGTCGCACCGTGCGTTGGGGACAACCCGAGGGATTTCCGTCCCGGTGCACTCGCCCGTAGACTGCCGGGGCGCCTCGTCCGCGAGGTGACATCGCACGCCCGGGCCGCACCAGCGGCAAGGCCACTCGGTCCGTCCTGGCAAGGACGGCTGCGCCTCTCGGGTGTCAGGGCCACCGGCGACCGCCGGCGGCGAAGAACCGAGCACTGCGGAGCGCTTCGGCGCCCCGCAGGTGAGGAGCCCACGGCCATGGCCGTCGTCACCATGAAGCAGCTGCTCGAGAGCGGCGTCCACTTCGGGCACCAGACCCGTCGGTGGAACCCGAAGATGAAGCGGTTCATCTTCACCGAGCGCAACGGCATCTACATCATCGACCTGCAGCAGTCGCTGGCCTACATCGACCGCGCCTACGAGTTCGTCAAGGAGACGGTCGCCCACGGCGGCTCGATCCTCTTCGTCGGCACCAAGAAGCAGGGCCAGCAAGCCATTGCCGAGCAGGCGATGCGAGTGGGCATGCCCTACGTCAATGAGCGGTGGCTCGGGGGGATGCTCACCAACTTCCAGACCGTCCACAAGCGGTTGCAGCGCCTCAAGGAGCTCGAGCTCATCGACTTCGACGACGTCGCTGCATCGGGAGTCACCAAGAAGGAACTCCTGATGATGCGCCGCGAGAAGGACAAGCTGGAGAAGACGCTCGGCGGGATCCGGGACATGCAGCGGGTGCCGAGCGCCCTGTGGATCGTGGACACGAACAAGGAGCACATCGCGGTCGACGAGGCGCGCAAGCTCGGCCTCCCGGTCATCGCGATCCTCGACAGCAACTGCGACCCCGACGAAGTGCAGTACCCGATCCCCGGCAACGACGACGCGATCCGTTCGGTGGCGCTGCTCACCCGCGTGATCGCCGACGGCGTGGCCGACGGCCTCATGGCCCGTGCGGGTGCGGCTGCTGGCGACGAGAAGCCGGCCGGCGCCGAGCTCGCCACCGACGAGCCGCTGGCGGAGTGGGAGCGTGAGCTGCTCACTCCCGTACCGGCCGATGCATCCGCGACGCCGGTCGTCGAGGCCGCCACGACCGAGGCCAGCGAGTAGCTCTCGCCGGCACGCCCCGCTGACCGAACCACACGAAAGGCACTGCTTCCCCATGGCGAACTTCACCGCCGCTGACGTCAAGTCGCTTCGCGACGCCACCGGCGCCGGGATGATGGACAGCAAGAAGGCCCTCGAGGAGACCGACGGCGACTTCGAGCAAGCCGTCGAGGTCCTGCGGATCAAGGGCGCCAAGAGCCTCGGCAAGCGAGCCGAGCGGACGGCGGCGAACGGCCTGGTGACCGCGGTCGAGGGCGCGCTCATCGAGCTTAACTGCGAGACCGACTTCGTGGCCAAGAACGAGCAGTTCCAGGAGCTCGCCCGGGGCATCGCCGCGCTGGCCGCCGAGCAGCGGCCGGCCGACCGCGACGCCCTGCTCGTGGCCACCATGGCCTCCGGCGAGACGGTGGCCGCGGCGATCGACGCACTCGCCGCGGTGATCGGCGAGAAGCTCGAGCTCGGCCGGGTGAGCGTCCTCGACGCTCCGGTCGCGGTGTACCTGCACCGGCGGGCCAGCGACCTGCCGCCGGCGGTCGGCGTGCTCGTGGCCTACGACGGTGGCGACGACGACGCGGCCCGCACGGCGGCGATGCAGATTGCGGCGATGCGGCCGGAGTACGTCAGCCGCGACGACGTGCCGTCCGACGTCGTCGAGAGCGAGCGTCGCATCGCCGAGGCGACTGCGCGTGAGGAGGGCAAGCCTGAGACCGCCCTGTCCAAGATCGTCGACGGTCGCCTTCAGGGCTTCTTCAAGCAGGTCGTCCTGCTCGAGCAGCCGTCGGTGACCGACAACAGGAAGTCCGTGGGCCAGCAGCTGCAGGAGGCGGGTGTGACGGTTCGCCGCTTCGCCCGTTTCGAGGTGGGCAAGTCGTAAGGCACACTCGCACCCGACGCGACCCGAACGACGAAGGAGCCGCTGCCGTGACCGGACCCGACGAGGACACCGTGACGGCGGCGGCTTCGTCGTCTCGAGGACCGACCACCGGCTACCGCCGCGTGCTGCTGAAGCTGTCCGGTGAGGCCTTCTCCGGCGGTGGCGGGCTCGGCGTCGACCCCGACGTCGTGCATGCGGTGGCCCGGCAGATCTCCGACGTGGTCGCCTCGGGCACCGAGGTCGCCGTGGTCATCGGGGGCGGCAACTACTTCCGTGGCGCGGAGTTGTCCCGCCGGGGCATGGACCGCACGCGGGCCGACTACATGGGCATGCTCGGGACGGTCATGAACTGCTTGGCGCTGCAGGACTTCCTGGAGAAGCGAGGCGTCGAGACGCGGGTGCAGACGGCGATCACCATGGGCCAGGTGGCCGAGCCGTACGTCCCCCTGCGCGCCATCCGTCACCTCGAGAAGGGGCGGGTGGTCATCTTCGGGGCCGGCCTCGGCGCGCCGTTCTTCTCCACCGACACCACGGCCGCCCAGCGGGCTCTCGAGATCGGTGCCGAGGTCGTCCTCATGGCCAAGAGCGTCGACGGTGTCTACGACGCCGACCCCAAGACCAACCCCGACGCCGTCAAGTTCGACGCCCTGACCTATGACGAGGTGCTGGCGCGCGACCTGAAGGTGGCCGACGCCACCGCGTTCAGCCTGTGTCGCGACAACCGACTCCCGATCATCGTGTTCAACCTGCTCCAGGAGGGCAACATCGCCCGTACGGTGCGGGGTGAGAAGATCGGCACGCTCGTCTCGAACACCGTCTGACGACAGGAGCCCTGCTGTGATCGCCGAGAGCCTTCGCGACGCCGAGGACAAGATGACCAAGGCCGTCGGCGTGGCGAAGGAGGATTTCGCGGGGATTCGCACGGGTCGCGCGAACCCGGCCATGTTCAACAAGATCACGGCCGACTACTACGGCACCCCGACTCCGGTGAACCAGCTGGCGTCGTTCACCTCGCCCGAGCCCACGCTCATGGTCGTGACGCCCTACGACAAGGGGGCGTTGGCCGCGATCGAGAAGGCGATCCGGGACTCCGACCTCGGCGTGAACCCCGTCGACGACGGCATGGTCATCCGAGTCGCGTTCCCCCCGCTGACCGAGGAGCGGCGCAAGGAGTACATCAAGGTGGCCAAGCACAAGGCTGAGGACGCCAAGGTGTCGATCCGCAACGTGCGCCGGCACGCGAAGGACCAGCTCGACAAGCTGTCCAAGGACGGCGATGCCAGCGAGGACGACGTGCGCCGCGCCGAGAAGCACCTCGACGACCTCACGCACAAGTTCACCAACCAGGTCGACGACCTGCTCAAGCACAAGGAAGCCGAGCTTCTCGAGGTCTGACCCTCGTGGCATCAGCGCACGCAGCAGCCGGCAACCGAGCCGGCCGTAACCTCCCGATGGCGGTGGCCGTCGGAGTGGCGCTCGCGGCGCTGGTCCTGATCTGTCTCTACACAGTCAGCTGGTTGTTCGTCCTGCTCGCCTCGGCCGCGATCGCGGTAGCTGTGCAGGAGCTCGTCTCGGCCCTGAGGTCGGCCGGCTACCGGGTGGCCGTCGTCCCGGCCGTCACGGGGGCGGTGGTCATGCTCGTGGCCGCGTACGCCCGCGGGCCCGAGGTCCTGCTCCTCGCGTTCGCCCTGACGGTGGCCGCGCTGATCACGGTTCGGCTGGCCGACCCCGCCGACCACATCGGCCGCGACCTCGACGCGGGCGTCCTGGTCACGATGTGGGTGCCGCTGCTGGCGTCGTTCGCGATGCTCATGCTGGCCCAGCCCGACGGCGCCGACCGCGTGCTGGTCTTCATCCTGGTCACCGTGATGAGCGACATCGGGGGCTATGCCGCCGGCGTGCTGTTCGGCAAGCACCGCATGGCCCCCCACGTGAGCCCCAAGAAGTCGTGGGAGGGGTTCGGCGGCTCGTTGGTGGGCTGCGCGGCCGCCGGAGCCCTCGTCGTTCCCGTCCTGCTGGCGGGTTCCTGGTGGCAGGGGGCCGCGTTCGGACTGGTGGTCGCCGTGACGGCGACCCTCGGTGACCTGGGCGAGTCCTTGGTGAAGCGGGACCTGCAGATCAAGGACATGGGTGCGCTGCTCCCGGGCCACGGCGGCCTCATGGACCGGCTCGACTCGCTGCTTCCGACGGCTCCGGTCGCCTACCTGCTCCTGACCTGGATCACGTCGTGACGGCGGTCGAGCCGCTGGGTCCGAAGGATCCGGAGGAGCGACGTCGCCGGATCCTGGTCGCCGCGATCGACGTGGTGAAGGACCGCGGCTTCGCGGGAACACGGGTCAGTGACATCGCCGCGGTCGCCGGAACCAGTCCGGCACTCGTCCTGTACCACTACAGCAGCCTCGCCGACGTGCTCGTCGCCGCCCTCACCTGGTCCGACGAGGCGTGGTACGCCGAGCTCGAGCAGTCGTTGGACGCGCTCGACCCGGTGGACGCCCTCGTCCGTCTGGCCGCCGCCACGGCCGAGAACGGCGCCGAGTTCGGCGACTGGGCCCTCTGGCTCGAGGTGTGGGTGCGAGCCCGCCACGACGCGCGGGTCGAAGAGGTCCGGGCGGCGCTCGACGCGCGCTGGCGGGCGCTCCTGCGCGACCTGGTCACCAGCGGGGTGACCCGCGGGGAGTTCGAGGCGCCCGACGCGGACCAGGCGGCGTTCCGTCTGGCGTCGTCGATGGACGGACTGGCCGTGCAGGCCGTCCTCGGCGATCCTCCCGAGCTGTCGCAGGACCAGATGGCGCGGTTGTGGTTGACCGGCGCAGCCCGAGAGCTGGGCCTCGATCCGCTCGACGTCCTGGGTCGGCTCGCCGCTGTCGGCCGCGGCTCCTGAGCCCGGTCGTGCGTCCCACGCGTGCCAGACTGCTCGATCATGCCGGTGCCCGGAGAACTGACGTTCGTCGCCCCTCGTGGGGCGAAGCCGCCGCGGCACCTGGCCGACCTCGACGTGGCGGGGCGCCGCGCGGCCGTCGCCGAACACGGTGAACCGAGCTACCGCGGTGACCAGTTGTCCCGTCACTACTTCGAACGTCTGAGCGTCGATCCCGCGGGGATGACCGACCTCCCGGTCGGCACGCGCGACACGTTGGCCGGCGACCTGTTCCCGCAGCTGCTCACCCCCGTGCGCGAGCTGACCTGCGATGAGGGCCGCACGGTCAAGTCCTTGTGGCGGTTGTTCGACGGTGCCCTCGTCGAGAGCGTGCTCATGCGCTATCCCGGACGCAGCACGGTGTGCGTGTCCTCGCAGGCCGGCTGCGGAATGAACTGCCCGTTCTGCGCCACGGGCCAGGCGGGGCTCACCCGCAACCTGTCCACCGGCGAGATCGTCGAGCAGGTCGTCTCCGCCGCGGGAGCGCTGGCCCGGGGCGACGTCGCCGGTGGGGTCGGCCGCGTCTCGAACGTCGTCTTCATGGGCATGGGGGAACCGTTGGCCAACTACGGACCCGTGCTGCGGTCGTTGCGGAGGCTGACCGATCCGAGCCCGGCCGGTCTCGGCCTCTCCCAGCGGGGCGTCACGGTGTCCACCGTCGGTCTGGTGCCGGCGATCGACCGGTTGGTCGGCGAAGGGCTGAACGTGACGCTCGCCGTGTCGCTGCACGCGCCCGACGACGAGCTGCGGAACACTCTTGTCCCGGTGAACACGCGCTGGCCGGTCGAGGAGGTGCTCGACGCTGCCTGGCGCTACGCCGACCACACCAAGCGGCGGGTCTCGATCGAGTACGCGCTGATCCGCGACGTCAACGACCAGGCCTGGCGGGCCAACCTGCTCGGTGACCTGCTCCGTGGTCGCCTCGTGCACGTCAACCTGATCCCGCTCAACCCGACACCCGGGTCGAAGTGGACGGCCTCGCGCCCTTCCGACGAGGCCGAGTTCGTGCGTCGACTCGAGGGGCACGGAGTGGCGGTGACGGTGCGCGACACCCGGGGTCGCGAGATCGACGGCGCCTGTGGCCAGCTGGCGGCCACCGGAGCCGACCGATGACCCGCCATCGTCTGCTGGGTGACGCCGCCAACCGTGCCCGCCTACGCCTCGGTTTGCGCGCCGTGCTGCGGGTGTTCGCCTCCGTGGCAGCGGTGCTGCTGGCGTACTACTGGATCCCGGCCGGAGACGGTCGCGGTTCGACCGCGTCGGCCGTCTTCTTCGTCGGGGTCGGCTTGGTGGCCTTCGGATTCGTCTTCTACCAGCAGGTGGTCCGCGTGGGCCGGGCCGACCACCCGGTGATCCGCGCCGTCGAGGCGTTGGCGTCGGTGCTGGCGCTGTTCTTGTGCCTGTTCGCGATCGTGTACTACTCGGCGTCGGTCAACGACAGCTCGCTGTTCTCCGAGCCGCTGAACCGCACCGACGCCCTCTACTACACCGTCACCGTGTTCTCCACGGTCGGCTTCGGGGACATCACGCCGATCGGGACGCCCGAGCGGGTGATCACCATGGTGCAGATGCTCCTCGACGTCACGTTCCTGGCGCTGCTGGTGCGGATCCTCACCATGGTGACCCAGCAGACCCTGCAAAAGCGCGGGGTCAGGATCGGCGACGGATCGGCAGTGACCGGGCCGCGCGAGGATCCTGCCGACGACGCCTGACAACCCGCGGGGCATCCGCGGGGGCATGCTTTGGGTCGGCGCCCACCCGGTCGCTTCGGCTTCGATCAACTCCTGGAGCAGCACCTGTACTGCGGTGCGGACCACGTCGACGCCGTCGGAGTCGTTCAGCGCGGTCGAGCAACTCAAGCGGGGCAGACATGGCCTCTCAACGTCAGGAGCTGGACCCGGAGGTTCACCATTCGACGGGA